>TARA_R110002167_G_scaffold359440_1_pt1 | contig 112309 bp, 86 predicted proteins | sample TARA_R110002167 | Tara Oceans TARA_R110002167 (sample SAMEA4398238) | marine metagenome | biome: Polar Biome; feature: [MES] marine water layer (ENVO:01000295) within the mesopelagic zone...; material: water (ENVO:00002006), including particulate matter (ENVO:01000060) such...
TTAAGCTATTTGCCTGAACCCCTTGGAACTGGAGCGCATTGTAAAGACTTCTACTCTGGCGTCAACTGTTATTTTATAGAAATAATTTGTTCGATTAAAATTCAGACATTAAGCACAAAAATAATCAAATATGGTTATCTTTTAACTAAATCACAACAGATAAATATAGAAGGTGTTAAATAATAAGCAATCAAATCCAACCAGTTAAAAAAAGCTTATTACTCTTTAAATTTCAGTTATAATAAAAGTTCTTCTGGGGTGTTTGTAAGTAACTATGTCCCTGAGCCGATAAGTTTTACCCTAGGGAGTTGATTATTAGCTATTGTGCAAGCCCGGCTCGTATCGGGAAGCCTACGGTTAAAATGATATTTCCGCCCTGAACACACGGTGTTCAGGACTACGGTTTACTGCGGCACTCTGGAAGAACTTATCTAAAAATCAAGTTTACTTCTTACATTACCTGATAAAACATCATTAGTTACTCTTATCTCTTAAATTTTGACGCTAACGCTAACATAATACAACCAACCCCATTTTTTGTTTTGAAGCCATTTAGACGTCTAGGCGTAAAAAAACTAGAATAGTTATTCTTATAATAGTAAACTCTGCTTATTATTTTATTAATGTCTATGTTTGATATTTTATCGCTGCTTATTTTAAATAATACTTTTTAATATGGGACGAATTAAACATTAAAATTCAAGCTATTGAGGATTTATGTCTACACACCTTTTCACTTCTGAGTCCGTTTCTGAAGGTCATCCAGATAAAATAGCCGATCAAATTTCTGATGCTGTTTTAGATGCCATTATCGCCAAAGATAAAAATGCCCGTGTTGCCTGTGAAACCATGGTAAAAACTGGTGTTGCTATTATTTCTGGCGAAGTTTCTACCTCCGCTTGGGTTGATTTAGAAACCATTACTCGTAATGTTATTAGTAATATTGGCTACACATCTTCTGATGTTGGTTTTGATGGCGAAACTTGTGGCATCATGAATCTAATTGGTCAACAATCACCTGAAATTGCTCAAGGCGTAAACCGTACTAAACCTGAGGATCAAGGCGCTGGCGATCAGGGTTTAATGTTTGGTTATGCAACTAACGAAACCCCTACGTTAATGCCAGCACCACTTTATTACTCTCACCGTCTAGTTGAGCGCCAAGCCGAAGCGCGTAAATCAGGTATTTTACCTTGGTTACGTCCCGACGCTAAGTCACAAGTGACTTTTATCTATGAAGATAACAAGCCTGTTGCCATTGATACGGTTGTACTTTCTACTCAGCATAACCCAGAAATCAAGCAAGAAGACTTGGTTGATGCGGTAATGGAAAACATTATCAAACATGTTCTTCCAGTAGAGCTATTAACCAAGGATACTAAATACCATATTAATCCAACAGGCCGATTTGTTATTGGTGGCCCCGTTGGCGATTGTGGCTTAACAGGTAGAAAAATTATTGTTGATACTTATGGTGGCATGGCGCGTCATGGTGGTGGTGCTTTCTCAGGTAAAGATCCATCAAAAGTGGACCGTAGTGCAGCTTATGCTGGCCGCTATGTTGCTAAAAACATTGTTGCTGCAGGTCTTGCCGATCGTTGTGAAATTCAAATATCATATGCTATTGGTGTTGCCGAGCCAACATCAATTTCTATCGACACCTTTGGCACAGGTAAAGTTAGCGAAGAACGTTTAGTTGAGCTAGTACGTGAACATTTTGATTTACGTCCTTATGGCATAACTAAAATGCTCGATTTATTACACCCTATGTATCAGCAAACAGCTGCATATGGTCACTTTGGCCGTGAACCATTTGAAATGACTGTTGGCGATGATACTTTTACCGCATTTAGTTGGGAAAAAACGGATAAGGCTAATGATTTACGTAAATCAGCTGGTATCTAACCTTCTACGCTGATCAGCCTAAAGCCATATCAAACTAAAACCAGTATTCTTATTCGAAGATACTGGTTTGTTGTTTCTTAATTCAGAACTAATTCAAAACAAAGCTTAAAACAAAGCTTAAAACAAAACTTAAAACTCAATTCAAAACTCAATTCAAAACTAAATAGTTTATAGCTAGTATTGTTTTTTACCCATTCAGCCCTTATCTTTTAACTATCTACAACAAACCTTTAGCCAATATTAAAAAACATGCCTAAAACACGCATTTACCAAAATAGTGAGTTTATTTTACATGACACGTTAAAATTATCTGATGATGCCTTTGGTCATATTGTCAGAGTTTTACGTTTAGTTGAGGGTGATATAGTTGCCCTTTTTAATGGTAATGAAGGCTATCAATACACAGCCAAATTAAGTGAAGTTAAAAAGAAGCATGCTAGTGTAGAAATTATCAGCCAAGAAGTGGTCGCAAATGAATCACCCGTAAATATTCATTTAGGGCAAGGCATATCCCGCGGCGATCGCATGGATTTCACCTTACAAAAATCAGTAGAGCTTGGCGTAAATACAATCACCCCCTTATTTACAGAACGTTGTGGGGTAAAATTATCTGCTGAACGTTTAGCTAAAAAACATGAACAATGGCAAAAAGTGGTCATTAGTGCTTGTGAACAAAGTGGCCGATGTATTGTGCCAAAAGTTGCCCAGCCGATGTATTTACAAGACTGGTTAACACAAGCAACTTGTGCGCTTAAACTAAACTTACATCCAAAAGCTGAGCACTCTATTATGACCTTGCCAATAGAGTCAACTGAAAAAGAACAGCGAGTTAGGCTGCTAATAGGCCCTGAAGGTGGGTTAAGTGACGAAGAAATAAGCCAAGCAAATCAAGCTGATTTTCACAATATTTTACTGGGTCCAAGAGTACTAAGAACAGAAACTGCGGCACTTACTGCAATAACAGCATTACAATGTCGTTTTGGCGACTTAGCATGAATTAATTGCCATTTCACTCAACTACATCGTTAAAAATATAAAAATAGGATAAAAAATGACAATAGCACAATCTAAAACCATAAAACTGGGCATCGTAATGGATCCTATCAGTGAAGTTAAGGTTGCTAAAGATTCTTCCATGGCAATGATGTTGGAAGCCCAAAAACGTGGCTATGAAATCTATTACATGGAAATGCAAGATTTGTACCTTGACCGTGGTCAAGCACGTGCCAGCACTCAAAAAATAAAAGTATTTGATGATGCTAACCACTGGTATGAATTATCCGATCAGCAAGATATGGCGCTAAGTGAACTTGACGCGATTTTAATGCGTAAAGATCCACCTTTTGATACCGAATACATTTACGCTACTTATATACTTGAACGCGCTGAAGTAGAAGGCACACTTATTGTCAATAAACCACAAAGTCTACGTGACTGTAATGAAAAGCTATTTACCGCTTGGTTTGCTGAGTTAACGCCACGTACTTTAGTAACACGAAATGATGCTCAAATTCGTGCTTTTCATCAAGAATTAAAAGATATTATTATCAAACCACTTGATGGTATGGGTGGCTCTTCTATCTTTCGTATTAAAGAAGACGATGTTAATGTTGGCGTGATCATAGAAACCTTGACCGATCACGGCCAACAATACGCTATGGTACAAGAATATATGCCAGAAATTGTTGACGGCGATAAACGTATTCTTATTGTCAATGGCGAACCAATGCCCTATTGCTTAGCCCGAATTCCTGCGCAAGGAGAAACACGTGGCAATTTAGCAGCAGGCGGACGAGGGGTAGCCAGACCTTTAAGTCCAAGTGATAAGCTGATTGCTGAAACAATCGCACCAGATCTTAAAAAACGTGGTTTATTCTTTGTCGGTTTAGACATTATTGGTGATAAGGTGACCGAAATTAACGTCACTAGCCCAACGTGTATACGTGAAATAGAAGCAGCCTACCCTATTAACATTAGTGGTAAACTAATGGATGCCATTGAAGAAAATATTAAAAAATAACGATACATTTAAGGTAAATAGATGAAAAGTTTAGAGAACCAATTTTTAATTGCTATGCCATCATTAGCAAATGGCTATTTTAATAAAACCGTTACTTACATTTGTGAACATAATGATGAAGGGGCTATGGGTTTAATTATCAATATGCCTGTCAATATCACCTTACATGACTTATTAAAGCAAATTGAAGAAAATGATCATGAAGAAAGTAATAAAAATGCTGCTACCCAAACAGCTGATGACAAAAGTGAACAGCAACTTGAGCAAGCGCCTTTCTCTGGAGCTAAAAGTGTAACTGAAGATATCTTGTTGGATAACAGTTTAGAGCAGCTAGTACTTTCCGGTGGTCCTATTTCCCAAAACCGTGGTTTTGTTTTACATCGAACCCAATCTGGTTGGAAAAGCTCTCTAGCACTGAGTAAAGACATTATGATCACCACATCAAAAGATATTTTAATGGCGTTAGGTACAGAAAAAGCGCCTGATCAATTTATGGTAACACTAGGCTATGCTGGGTGGGCCGCTGGTCAACTAGAAGCTGAATTACATGCTAACTCTTGGTTAACTATTGATGCTGACAGTGATATTTTATTCAATACCCCGATTGAGCAACGTTGGCAAAAAGCGACACAAAAACTCGGCATAAATATTGCGCATTTATCCTCAGATATTGGCCATGCATAACAATCCAAAACTCGCAATCCAAAACTTTTTAGGTAATCATGATGACTAAAAAAACGGCTCAACAAGTAGGCCAACGCACTATTCTTGGTTTTGACTTTGGTAAAAAATATATTGGTGTTGCTGTCGGTCAAGAAATCACTGGGTGCGCCTCTCCTTTGGGTTCTATTAAAGCTGTTGACGGTATTCCGCACTGGGATTCTCTGACGAGTTACTTAACACAATGGCAACCCGACCTTATTGTTGTTGGTTTACCTTTGAACATGGATGGCAGTGAGCAACAATTAACAAAAGATGCTAAAAAATTTGGCAATCGTATTGCTGGACGTTTTGGTTTAAAAGTTGAATTTCAAGACGAGAGATTAACCACTGCCGATGCGAAAGAACAACTGTTTTCCCGTGGTGGTTACAAGAATTTAAAAAAAGATAATATTGACGCAGAATCAGCAAGGCTTATTATTGAAAGTTTTTTCGAGAAAAATTATCAGTGATCATTGAAATTACAGGTATTTAAAGTCATTTCCCATGACTATACTTCCCATTATGGTTGGGTTACCTTTTATGAATCAGGTATTTTCACTGCCAGTAAATCGATAAAACACCTCACTTTAGGAGATAAATGTTTACGACTAGGGTAAACAGCATAAACGTTGACATCAGGAGCTAGATAATTGGGAAATAGCAGTTCAAGCTTACCGGCTTTCATTTCTTGCTTCATTGCAAACTCAGGCAAACGACAAATTCCGTGTCCAGCCAATACCATAGCAAGCTCCATATGGGCACTGTTACAAAGCACTTTACATGGTACATCAACAACAACCTCTTTTTTATCTTGGCTCATATAGTGCCAACGCGTTGGTTTTTTTAAATTACTATAGCAAAGGCAGTGGTGATCTATTAATTGTTCGGGTCTACTTGGCCTGCCAAAACGTTGTAAATAATCGGCCGAGGCTACTGTATATCCTTTACTTTTATATATTTTTTTACAAATTAGGCTGGATTCTTCGAGTTGATCCGTTGCTCTAATAACTAAATCAAAGCCGCCCTGAACAAGGTCAACGCGGCGGTCATTCAGATCTATCTCTAACTGCACATCCGGATACAGTTGCATGTACTCAAATAAAACATCTTTTAAGTAACCTTCTGCAAATGCTACAGGACAGCTTATCTTAAATTTACCCTTGGGTTTTATATTGCCTTGATTTAACAAAGCTAACGCATCTTGAGCATCAGATACCATTTGTTGGCACTGTTCAAAATATACTTTTCCATCAGGCGTTAAGCTAAGTGACCTTGTGGTACGATTTAGTAATCGAACTGAGAGGCGAGCTTCTAATTTATTTATCTCTTTACTTATATAGGAGTTTGAATGACCTGATATTTCTGCTGCGGCAGAAAAACTGCCACAATTAACCACCTGAGTAAAAATCACCACACCATCAAATAATTTAGTTTGCTTATCATTTACAGTCATATGGAAACAGTCTTATCACTTTTGGTGTATTAATTACATTTAACAATAAATGTATAGTACTAACCATCAATTTGTCAAAGGAATTTATACAATGAAATTATTAGCCTTTGCTGCTAGCAGCAGTTCAAAATCAATTAACAAACAATTAGCCGCTTATGCAGCATCACAAGTCAAACATAAGGAAGATGTTGAAGTAGAAATCTTAGATATTAATGACTATGAAATGCCTTTATTTAGCGAAGATAAAGAAGTGCTACTCGGGCAACCACAACAAGCAAAAGACTTCTATGGCAAATTAGGGCAAGCCGATGCGATTATTATTTCATTTGCTGAGCATAATGGGTCTTACACAGCTGCATATAAAAATTTATTTGATTGGACTTCACGCATTGATCAAAAACTATTTCAAAATAAGCCGATGATATTATTGGCTACATCACCTGGACCTAGTGGTGGTGCAACAGTATTAAATGCTGCGACAGGATCAGCACCTTATTTTGCTGGCGAGGTTAAAGCAAGTTTATCAATACCAAGTTTTTATGATAATTTTGACGTCGAAAAACAACAATTAAGCAATGTTGAATTACGCGACAAATTACAAAGCGCACTGTCACAGCTAAATTCATAAACCAATTTTATTTCTTGATTATACAAAAAAAACCCAATCTTAGAAAAGATTGGGGATTATGCTCTATTTACAAGACCGTTCAAGTTTTCTTAAGCAAATATACTCTTCATCAGCCAAAAGAAAATAATAGATAAACCAGCGCCTACAGGTAAGGTAATTACCCAAGAAACAACAATATTACGTACTACGCCTAAGTTAATTGCCGCAATACCACGTGCCATACCTACACCTAATACCGCTCCTACTAAGGTTTGTGTGGTTGAAATAGGTAAACCAGCACCAGAAGCAATAACCACGGTACAAGCTGCGGCTAATTCAGCAGCAAAACCACGACTTGGTGTTAAATGCGTGATGCCAGTGCCAATAGTTGCCATAACCTTATGACCAAAGATGGCAAGACCTGCCACAATACCAAAACCACCAAGTGGTAATATCCACCATGCAATAGTCGATTTAGCCGCAATTTGACCGCCATTATCAACAATGCTCACAACCGCAGCTAATGGACCAATAGCATTAGCAACATCGTTTGAACCATGAGCAAATGCCATAGCACAAGCAGTTACTATCATCAAAATGGCAAATACTTTTTCTACATTGGCATAGTGAGTTTTAAGCGCTGCTGACTCGTCAAATTTAAGACGATTAATAAACACTTTGCCGATAATCGCAACAATAACAGCAGTAATAACAGCATAAATAAAACCATCAACATTACCGATATGCAAATCAAGGTGCTTTAGACCTTTCTTAATTGTTACTAGCGCTAATACAAAGCCAGCTAAAAACATATAAAGTGGCACCCAACGTTTCGCTTGCTGCAAAGGTTTTTTAGTATCAAATATAAGTTTCTGAGCACTGTTAAAGATAATAAAAGCAATAATACCTGAAATAAGTGGTGTGATTATCCAACTACCAACAATACCCCCAACTTTACTCCATTCTACTGCATCAACACTGACGCCCATAGCCGCAAAACCAACTATAGCGCCAACAATTGAGTGAGTGGTAGAGACTGGCCAACCTAATGCAGAAGCAATAAGTAACCAAGTGGCAGCAGCAAACAATGCTGAAATCATGCCAAAAACAAGTAGCTCTGGCGAATCAACAAAGAAGCTAGCATCAATAATACCTTTACGAATAGTTGAAGTAACTTCACCACCCGCTAAATAAGCACCCGCAAATTCAAATACCATCGCGATAATAACCGCTTGCTTAATGGTTAACGCTTTAGAGCCAACTGACGTACCCATAGCATTTGCCACGTCGTTAGCACCAATCCCCCACGCCATAAACAAGCCAACAACGGCAGCAATAATAACTAAGGTAGAGCCTGAATTAAGTAAAATATCCATCAGTAATACCTTATTTTCTAGCTAAAAGAATTTCTAAACGCGCACCAACACGTTCAGCTAGGTCGGCTAAATCACCGACCCAATCAATAATTTGATATAAAAACATTACATCAACGGGGTTCAAATCACTTTCCAAGGCAAGCAAATCTTTACGTAAAGCTATTTGCATGACATCCGTGTCATTTTCTATTTCATCGAGTTGATTAATCATTTTCTCAACCAAATCAACTTCGCGGCCACGAAAGCCTGTTTCTAATAAATCATCTAATTCATTAATCGCTTCCGCTGCTTTTTCTGTTGCTTCAATACAACGAGCCAAGTAAGCATTAAATTGCTCTTGTAAACTTTCAGGAATTTCTAGTTTCCGTCCTAGAATACGACCTGCAATATCTTTAGCTTTATTTGCTATTTTATCTTGCTTAGAAAGTAGCTCAAGTAAGTCAGCTCTATCTACAGGCATGAACAAGCCACCTGGTAGCTCTAAACGTAATTGACGTTTTAAGGCATCAGCATCTTGTTCTAATTTTGATAATTTACGACGCACTTTAGCGGCTTCACTCCAGTTCTTTTCGCTACAAGCACTAAAGAAAGGAATGAGTTGATTGCTACATTTAACAACCAACCTGATATGTTTTTCTAATGGTTTAATAGGTGATTTTGCAAATACACCCAATATTGAATTTCTGGCCATAATGTGTTTCCAGTTATTATTTTCTTTGCAAATGAATCAAAGCTGATCATAGCTTATTTATGTAACTAAGTTAAACTTTGCTATAAAACAGTTAAATCACAACATTTATGATTAGTTTACTTAATTGCTCAGGAGTATATGTCACTTATGTGACAGTTTTATTACAGAAAAAAACTGATTACTGTTGCAGGGCACTATTAAGATATTGTTGCATTAGGACCTTATTAGTAATACCACAGCAGCTTAGGTTATGCTAACTCACTTTACTTTAAGAAAAACCTATAAATAAGCTTATGAATTAATTTACCGTAAGGAGGAAAGGCATTAGACGCCGTATTGATTTTACCCTTTTTAAATACTGATTTTGCTTTAGAAAAAGTTAGAAAACCTTCATGCCCATGATAATGTCCCATACCTGAAGGACCAATACCACCAAAGGGCATATCATCTTGAACAACATGCATTGCTGCATCATTTAAACAAACACCACCAGCATGAGTTAGCTCTAATACTGCTTGTTGAGTCTTGGGGTTATGGCTACATAAATATAAAGCCAACGGGCGTGGTCTGTCATTAACATAAGCAATCGCTTGCGCTATACTATTATAACTAACAATAGGTAATATCGGACCAAATATTTCTTCCTGCATTATCAACATATCATCATGAACATTATTAACTAGCGTTAATGGAATTTTCCCTGCCAAGACACAATCTTGCTCACTATCACTGCCTAATATTGTTAAAATAGCGCCTTTGGCTTTTGCATCAGCTAACCACTGTCTTAATCGCTGTAACTGTGCATCATTAATAATTGCGCCATAGTCACTATTATTGGCAACACTAGGGTACATTTTATTGAACTGTTTGCTTATTGCCTGTTTCAACTCATCAACTCGACTCGCTGGGCAAAGTATATAATCTGGGGCTACACAGGTTTGTCCAGCATTAAGTGTTTTCCCTAAAATGAAACGGGATACTGCGTCTTTGATAGCAATTTCATCATCGATAATCGTAGGAGATTTTCCGCCTAACTCTAAAGTAACTGGCGTTAAGTTTTTAGCTGCCGCCGCCATCACTATTTTACCGACACGAGTTGAGCCAGTAAAAATTAAATGGTCAAAAGGTTGACTAGAAAAATGTGCTGCTACATCAGGACCACCATTAATCACTGCCACTTTATCATTGGAAAAAATGCTACCAAGCATTTTTTTTATTACTTCATTGGTTGCAGGCGTAAATTCCGACATTTTAATCATTGCTCTATTTCCGGCAGCAAGGGCTGTCGTTAACGGTCCAAGCGATAAAAACAAAGGATAATTCCATGGTGTAATAATGCCAACAACGCCCAAAGGTTGATACATAACAAATGCTTTGGCAGGTTGAAAAAGCACACCAACATGACGTTTAGCAGGTTTCATCCATTTTTTAATGTGTTTAATAGCGTAGTTAATACCCATAATAGTTGGCATTAAATCACCCATCTTACTATCATCAACACTTCGACAGCCAAAATCTTTTGATAGTGCTTGTATCAACGCTTCTTGGTATTCAAGAATAACAGTTTTTAGTTTAACTAAGTCATCAATACGTGCTTGTGCCGACAAATAGGGATCATTAACAAAGGCTTTTTTTTGCATTAATAGTGCTTCATCAACCAAAATTATTTCTTGTTGATCATCTGATGCACTGTATAAATTATTAGCCATTATTTTTTTCCTCAATGATTGATTTTTTCTAAGTCATAAAATAGTTGCAACAATTATTGCTACACTAAATAGGATTAATTATTTTACTAACAAGCAAAAAAACAGTTAAACATCTTAGCTCATCCGATGAGTCATCTAAGCATAATAATTGATGTAAGGCGATAGTTTTTCATCGAAATTATTCATTCGAGCTGTCAAACCCATCAAGCGTCACACCCGCTAATCCGCCTGTGCCTCCTTGATCATTACTACGCAATTTAATCATCAAGCGTAAATCATTTGGAGAGTCTGCATGATGAAGTGCATCTGCATAAGTAATTTGACCACGGTCATATAAGTTAAATAAGGCTTGATCAAACGTTTGCATCCCTTGCTCATTTGATTTTTCCATCACTTCTTTAATACTGCCAATTTCACCTTTTTTGATTAGTTCAGCAATGTAAGGAGAGTTCAATAAAACTTCAATGGCCGCTACTCGGCTATTACCATCTTTGGTTGGCACTAGCTGTTGAGCAATAATACCGCGAAGATTTAATGCCAAGTCAAACAATAACTTACCATGTTGATCAGCCGGTACTAAATGCATAATACGATCAATCGCTTGGTTAGCATTGTTAGCATGTAAAGTAGCAATACATAAATGCCCTGTTTCAGCAAAGCTTAACGCATGTTCCATTACCTCTTGACTACGAATTTCACCGATAAGAATAACATCGGGTGCTTGTCGTAAAGAGCTTTTCAGCGCCGCATCAAATGATTCTGTATCTAAACCAACTTCTCGTTGAGTTACCATGCATTTGGCGTGCTCATGAACAAACTCTACTGGGTCCTCAATGGTCAAAATATGTCCGCGAGAATTACGATTACGATAGCCAATCAATGATGCCATTGACGTTGATTTACCCGTACCAGTACCACCAACAAAAAGCACTAAACCACGTTTTGACATTATTACGTCTTTAAGTATGGATGGTAAACCCAGATCATCGGTATCAGGAATCTCTGTAACAATGCGACGAACAACCATGCCCGCCATATCACGCTGCCAAAAAGCGGAAACACGAAAACGACCTATGCCATCAATTGAAATAGCAAAATTGCACTCTTTTTCTTCATCAAATTGGCGAATCTGCTTTTCGTTCATCGCATTATGAACTAAACCTAAAGCCTCTTCAGCCGTTAACGCATGCTCGGCAATAGGCTGTAACTCACCATTAATTTTGGCACTTACCGGTAACTTAGCCGTAACGAACATATCGGAAGCATCTTCGGCAACCATTTTTTCTAATAACTGATAAAAGGACATTGATTATTCCTGTATTAATATTTTACAAAAAACTTAGAAGCTCTTGAATTGATTTTTATCCACTGCTTTTTCCATTGCCGCACCTTTGGTGATAATGCCTCGACTGACTAAATTTTGTAAACATTGATCCATCGTTTGCATACCGTTAGACATACCTGTTTGAATGGATGAATACATTTGCGCAATTTTATCTTCACGAATTAAGTTACGAATGGCAGGTGTGCCTATCATAATTTCATGAGCTGCCACTCGACCGCCGCCCACTTTTTTAATTAAGGTTTGAGAAATAACCGCGCGAAGTGATTCTGACAACATAGAACGCACCATAGATTTTTCTTCACCGGGGAATACATCAATAATACGGTCGATGGTTTTAGGTGCTGAAGTGGTATGCAAGGTGCCAAAAACTAAATGCCCCGTTTCTGCTGCGGTCATTGCTAGACGAATAGTTTCCAAGTCACGCATTTCACCAACAAGAATAACATCTGGATCTTCACGTAAAGCCGAACGTAATGCCGCCTCAAAACTCAACGTATCACGATGTACCTCACGCTGGTTAATCAAACACATTTTATTTTCGTGCACAAACTCGATTGGATCTTCAATCGTTAAAATATGATCATTTTTCGAGTCATTAATATAATCAACCATTGCCGCTAACGTGGTTGATTTACCTGAGCCTGTAGGGCCGGTTACCAAAACCAAACCACGTGGCGTATTAGAAATATCTCTAAAAATATCAGGACAACCCAAATCATCAAGAGACAGTATTTTACTTGGAATAGTACGAAATACAGCGGCTGGGCCTCGATTTTGGTTAAACGCATTAACCCTGAAACGTGCTAAATTTGGCACTTCAAAGGAGAAGTCTACCTCTAATTTTTCTTCATACTCTTTACGTTGACGATCGTTCATGATGTCATAAACTAATGCATTAACATCTTTCGCATCAAAAGCAGGAATGTTGAGTTTACGAACATCACCATCAACGCGAATTAACGGTGGTGAGCCAGTTGATAAATGTAAATCTGACGCATCATGTTGCACACTAAATGCAAGTAGTTCGGTAATATCCATAAAAAACCTCGGTGGTGTTATCTGTTAAAATATCAATTGTTAACGTATTATACTAATTTCAAAAACGAGTATGACCTGTTAAAACTATACTGGTTAAAACTATATCTCTTAAAACTATATCTCTTAAAACTATATCTCTTAAAACTTTAGTAGCTAAAACGATGAACAAAATTAAAGCAAACATCCAAAAAATAAAATCGCAAATTAACCAAGCTTGCCATGGATCTTCTCATGTTACTTATCAAGTTAACTCTCATGAACATTCCCATAGTCATAAGCAAGAAAGTGATCCTGCTTCAAATAATAGACAAAATACGGTCACTTTGCTCGCGGTTAGTAAAACAAAACCTATATCTGCAATAGAGCAAGCCTACCTAGCAGGACAGCGTGATTTTGGTGAAAACTACTTACAAGAAGCCATAGAAAAAATCATAAAACTGTCAAACCTACCCGGAATTTGTTGGCACTTTATCGGACCTATTCAATCAAATAAAACCAAGCAAATTGCGCAACATTTCAGTTGGGTTCACAGTGTTGACAGAGCCAAAATAGCACACCGTTTAAATGGTCACTTAAACGACTCAAGCCAGCAAAATTATTGTCAAGATACCTCGCTAAACATTTGTTTACAAGTCAATATTAGTGAAGAATCATCAAAATCGGGGATTATGGAAGATGAGGTGTTTTCTTTAGCTGAAGTTGTTGATAACTGTGATAAACTCACTTTACGCGGCTTAATGGCAATTCCAGAGAAAAATGCAGGTGAAGCAAGTTATGAAAAAATGCAGCACTTGTTTAAAAAGTTACAAGCCCAATATCCAACGGTAGATACACTTTCAATGGGCATGTCGAACGATTTAGAAATGGCTATCGCCTATGGTTCAACTATGGTCAGAATTGGTACTGCCATCTTTGGCGAAAGAAGTTAACGGTAACTCAGCACTTATTCTGATAAAAAGTGTTCTGGTAAAAAAGTATTCTGACAAAAAGGTAGATAATATTCATGAAAAAAATAGCATTTATTGGCGCAGGCAACATGGCACGCGCAATTATTATCGGGCTTGTTAATTCAGGTGTAGCAGCAAAAAACATTATCGTTGCCAACCCGTCCCCAGAGAAAAGAGTACAACTAGCCAATGAGTTTGGCGTGCAACAAACTAGTGACAATATTGAAGCGGCAAGTTTTGCTGATATGATTGTATTATGCGTTAAACCACATTTTATTTGTGATGTCTGCCAACAACTAAGCAGCGCTATCGATATTTCGGCTAAACTTTTTATTTCTGTTGCTGCTGGTACAACGGTGAATCAAATTCAACAGGCCTTGAATTGTAATGCTGCTCTCGTTCGGGTGATGCCTAATACACCATCACAATTAGGTTTAGGTATGAGCGGCATGTTTGCCTCAAAAGAAGTAAACAGCGAGCAAAAAGCAGCAAGTGACAAATTAATGTCTGCCGTTGGTAAAGTTATTTGGCTAGCAACCGAAGATAAAATTAACGATATCATTGCGGTTGCAGGCTCTGCTCCTGCTTACTTTTTCTTGTTTATGGAAGCAATGGAAAAGCAAGCACAAACGCTAGGTTTTAGTGCAGCAGAAAGTAGAATGCTGGTTCAACAAACAGCCCTTGGCGCAACACAGATGGTTGAACATAATACGGCAGCAATCAGTACGCTTCGAGAAAATGTCACGTCAAAGGGCGGAACTACGTTTGCTGCCCTTGAGCAATTTAGACGTGATGGTATTGATCAAATGGTCACTAATGCAATGAATGCTGCCATTACCCGAGCCCAAGAAATGGCGCAGGGTAAATAGAGTTTCGAACATAGTCTAAATTTTTGGAGATGAAAAGTGGAAGCAGTAATGTATTTATTAAGATTCGCCTTTGATGCCTTATTGATGATTCTAATCGTAAGGTTTTGGTTACAATGGGTAAAAGCTGATTTTTATAATCCGCTGAGCCAATTCATTGTGAAAGTAAGTAATCCGCTGGTTGTTCCTTTACGCCGCGTTATCCCTGGTTTGGCTGGTCTGGATTTAGCAACAATTTTAGCCGCTTATATTGTCGCCACATTAAAGTTCGTTACCTTAGCAGCTTTTGCAGGTGAAAATTTAGGTGTATTAGCTTTTTATATCGGCTTGTTAGTATTAATAAAGCAAGCAGGATTTTTACTCTTTATAATCATGATCATCATGGCGGTAATGAGTTGGGTAGTTCAAGGTTACAACCCTACTTTAGCAATATTTCACCAGTTAACTGAACCCTTCTTAAACCCTATTAGGCGCATTATTCCCAATATGGGCGGTTTAGATTTATCCATGATTGTTGCTTTTTTATTGATGAACGTTATTAATATTTTGCTTTCTAACTCTTTACCTTATTGGGCTGCATTATAGTAAAAAAAAGTAAAAAAATAATTTGGCTTTTGAACTACAAACATCTTTTCTATGGTCTATTCTATTATATAGTACTATTTTTAATAGAATATACCTTATTAAAACCCACCAATCAGGAGATCTCATGAATAATTCAATCGTTAAACTCTTGCTAGCTATCGTTATAAGCTTATTTACTATGACTCATGCTAGCGCTGAAAACATGAAGAAACTTGGCTCGATGAATGTTCATTACATGGCTATCGGTTCAACTTTTTTCACTCCAGAAATAGCTAAGGCTTACGGTATAACGCGTAGTCGCTATAACGGCCTAATTAATATTTCAGTGCTTGATAACACCAAAACTGGTAAGCCAGCTAAAACGATAAGCATTAATGGTCAAGCAAAAAATAACTTAGGTCAATTTAAAAGCCTAGAATTTAAAGAAGTAAAAGAAGGTGATGCCATTTATTACTTAGCTCAGGTGAGTTACAACGACGAAGAAACATTACATTTCACTTTAGAAATTAATGATGGCAAAGAACAACAAACATTAAAGTTTTCACAAAAATTTTATGTTGATTAAAAGCTATACCCAAACCACCTCAAGATGCAGGACTCACTTAATGTCTAAAATAGTTTTAGCCACTGGCAATCAAGGTAAAGTTCAAGAATTAGCAAGCCTACTAGCCGAATATCAAATAGAAATCATACCGCAAAGTAATTTTAATGTGCCTGAGGTTGCTGAAACAGGCACAACCTTTGTAGAGAATGCCATCATCAAGGCGCGCCATGCCGCTAAAATAACAGGGTTACCTGCCATTGCTGATGATTCAGGCTTAGAAGTTGATGCATTAAATGGTGCACCCGGCGTTTATTCTGCCCGCTACGCTTGTGATATTGTTGGTGAACAAGTAACGGATGATGATAATACTAATAAGCTGCTAAAGGCATTAGAAAATACGCCAGATGAACAACGCAACGCACGTTTTCATTGTGTATTGGTTTACATGAAGCACGAAAATGATCCTACTCCCATTATTTGTCATGGTGTTTGGCAAGGGTGTATTAGCCTTGAAAAACGTGGTGAACAAGGTTTTGGTTATGATCCTGTTTTTTGGCAAGAAGACTTACAATTGTCCTCAGCACAATTACCACGAGATATTAAAAACAGACTAAGTCATCGTGGGCAAGCATTAGCTCAACTGGTTAAAAAGTTAGCCCAAAAGCATTAGCTGTTCTCGTCATTTGAAGCCGTAGCAAATTTAATAGTGAGTACTAACTTGTTAACAACCCCACCGCTGTCTTTGTATATTCACATACCTTGGTGTGTAGAGAAGTGTCCCTATTGCGATTTTAATTCTCATGCCCTTAAATCAAAAATTCCTGAGCATGATTATGTACAGGCGTTAATTGCTGATTTAGATGCCGACATTGCTCGTTTCAATTTACAAAACAGACCATTACATTCTATTTTCATCGGTGGTGGTACACCGAGTTTGTTCTCAGCACTGGCTATTGAAAGCCTGCTCAACCAAGTGTTAGCACGCTTTACACATGACACTTCACAAGGCTCTTCAGAAGATAAGAATATTGAAATTACCCTCGAAGCCAACCCTGGCACGGTAGAAGCAGATAAATTTATTGGTTTTGCTAAAGCTGGTGTGACCCGCTTATCTATTGGCGTGCAAAGTTTCGAGTCAGAAAAACTCGTTAAACTCGGCAGAATTCATAATGTTAATCAAGCTATGCAGGCCGCTCAACTTGCTAAAGAATCAGGCGTTAACAGTTTTAACTTAGATTTAATGCACGGCTTACCTAATCAAAGTATTGAAAATGCGTTAGACGATTTAAGAACAGCCATCAGCCTCAAACCTGACCACCTTTCTTGGTATCAACTAACCATTGAACCTAATACTGCTTTTCATTCTAAGCCGCCAAAGCTACCGCAAGATGAAACATTATGGGATATTCAAGATCAAGGGTTTAAATTGCTCGCTGATGCAGGGTATAAACAGTATGAAATATCAGCCTTTAGCTTAGTTGGATCAGGACAAGAGAAGAACAAAAACAAGCAATGCCAACACAACCTTAACTACTGGCATTTTGGTGATTACTTAGGCATAGGCTGCGGTGCACATGGTAAAATTACCAGTGTGTCAACCGGTTTAATTCAACGAACAGTAAAAGTAAAACATCCTAAAGGGTACCTAGACCCAAATCGTGAGCCATTAGATCACTTGACCACAGTAACAAGTGATGAATTACCTTTTGAATACATGATGAACCAATTAAGGCTATTTTCTAGTTTTACCTTAGCAGACTATCAGCAGCGCACAGGTTTAGCTTCAAGTACGATTTTACCCACGCTAGAGCTAGCACAAAATAAAAAATTGATGATCTACACTGACAACGTATCTACCCAAGGAAATTGGCAAGTAACACCACTAGGTCATCGATATTTGAATGATTTATTGGAGCTTTTTCTCTAATGACTTTACTTCATGAACTTAATGAATTTAACGAACATAGCGAACATAGCGAACATGATGATCAATACTTCATGCAACGGGCATTTGAACTAGCCCAGCAAGCAGAACAACTTGATGAAATTCCCGTGGGTGCTGTAGTGGTTTATCAAGGAATAATTATTGGCGAAGGGTTTAATCAATCAATATTACTTAATGACCCCTCAGCCCATGCTGAAATGATCGCTATTCGCCAAGCAGGAAAACATCTTAATAATTATCGCTTACTCGATTGTACCTTGTATGTAACGCTTGAGCCCTGCTCTATGTGTGCAGGCCTATTAGTACATGGCAGAATAAAACGGCTCGTTTATGCTAGCCCTGATTTAAAAACAGGTGCCGCTGGTAGTGTTTTTAATTTGGTAGGAACGTCACAACTTAACCATATGATAGTTGTGGATAATGGCATTATGGCACAGCAATGTAGCGAGCTATTATCTGGTTTTTTCAAACGTCGACGCAGTGAAAAAAAATTAGCTAAAAACTCAAACAAGTAAAAACACATCACTAATTAATGTTCTTTTGATGGTGTGGTTGACTCTTGATTGGCAACTTGATTAACCGTTTGATTAAAGTAAAACTGACGTCGTGAATTCATTTTATGATGCTGTACTTTAAGCTGTTTCTTGCGTGAGTTTGCTGATATTTGTCTTCTTATTTTCATATTATTCTCTCTTTATCTTTATTTTAAAATTGATTTTCAACTCATTATTGTCGATAAATATGACAATAGCATGACATCAATATGAACATAATAAAATAAAGTTAAGTTAAATTGAATTCAATTCAATAATATAATTTCGCTACTTACTCTGTAGCTTGTTCTAGGTTTTTCTCAAGTTCTTCAATAGACTCTTTTGACTTATCATCTAGCCAGGTTAACGTATCGTAGTAACGGCGAATATTATCCACATAATGCACGGGTTCGCTTCCGCGAGCATAACCATATTTAGTTTTTTTATAGTATTTTTTTTGTTGTAATAACGGTAAACGAGTTTTTACTTCTACCCAACGATCAGGGTCACCGCCTTGCTGCTGCGTGATAATACGTGCATCATTTAAATGACCAAAACCAACATTATAAGAGGCTAAAGCAAACCAAACGCGATCTGGGCTTGGAATTCTATCCGGCATTTTAGCTATCATGCGTTTAAAGTATTTACTGCCACCTCGAATACTCTGCTCAGCATCTAAACGACTTTTAATACCCATTTGTTTAGCTGTGGTCAACGTTAGCATCATCATACCTCGAACCCCTGTATGAGAACGAGCATGGGGTTGCCAGTGAGACTCTTGATAACTAATTGCCGCTAACAATCGCCAATCAATCTCCTGACTATACTTTTCAAACATCTCTTGATACTTAGGTAACTTAGTTTCAACCGCTTTAATAAAGGTACGCGTTTCTACGTAATTAAATTCTTCTATATGTCCATAATATTTATCATCAAGCGCTAACAAAGTACCATCGTGATGAACTTGACCAAAAAACTCCACTAAGCTTGATAAAATAGCATCATCACTATTTTTACTTACCATCCACGCTAAAGGCTCTAACTTTTTTATAGTAAAGCCAACACTAATTTCTGGATAATAACGTCGGTTAATCGCCAAGGTATTACTATCAATAATGGTATAGTCTATTTCATCATTAAGTAACTTAACTAACAATTCTTCACGGTCAAACTCTGCTGTTTCAACCCAATTGAGCGAGGAATTAACTTGCTTAAGTGCGGTCAAATTTTCTGCATGACTTGAACTAGCTGTCACCATTAAACTACCTGATAAGTCGCTGATTTCTCTTGGCCTTATGTTGCCTTGTTTAAATACCAGCTTTTGACTAACTGCGGCATAGCTTGGCGCAAAATTAAAACGTGACAAACGCTTATCCGTAACAGACAAACCCGCAGCAAGTAAATCAACCTCTCCTGTGTTTAATTTAATAAATAACTCATCAAGGGAATAACTGGGTACAATTTTTAAGTCTACGTTAAGATAGTCTGCATATTTCTTAGCCAATTCATACTCAAAACCTGCATAGCCATTTATTTGTATATCGTTACTTTGCATGTCGTTAGTTTGAATATCGTTGCCTTGTGCGTAAAAACTATTAGCACCATATAAAGTACCAACGCTGACATAACCACGTTCAACAATACGGGCAAAGCTCGCTTGCTTATTTTTCTCACCACAAGAAAAAAGTGCGCTTAGTACGAAGAAAGCAATGAATAATCTCTTTATAACATTCTCTATTACAAACACCTTTTTTTGATTAAGACTTATAAATTTCATAGCTCAATTGTGTCGTGTATTACCTTGTTAGCCAAGCTCTTTTTTTAAAAGCGGGTTTTTACTCAAAACATATAGCTTCAATACTTACTAAAAGGCAATATTTCAACTATAATACGCGCGAAATTTTCGGTTAACCTTTGCTGATATAAAAATTGATAAAAGCTTAACCAAAACCCTATACAAACTTGGTAATTACCCTATGACGATGCCTAATACGACATTAATTAAAAACCTTCGTGGCGCTCCAGCTCTTTCTGAATTTAGAATACAAAAACTATTAACTCAATGTGAAGATTTAGCATTGCCAGTTACAGATGTTTACGCTGAATTTGCTCATTTTGCCCAACTCGATGAAGCATTATCGACTGACGAAGAAAACGTTTTACAACAATTATTAACGTATGGCCCTACTATTGAAGAACATGCGCCAGAAGGCCTGTTTATCTTAGTAACACCTCGTCCTGGTACTATTTCACCTTGGTCGTCTAAATCAACCGACATTGCTCATAACTGCGGCTTAAATAAAGTTGAACGCTTAGAACGCGGTATGGCTTACTACATATCCCTTGATGCCGATGTGAAATTAACGACTGAACAAGAAAAGCAACTTACCGCCTTGTTACATGATCGCATGATGGAAAGTGTTTTTACCAATTTCGATGATGCCGCTAAGTTATTTATCAGCTCAGAACCAAGAAAATTAACGGCAATTGACATTGAAAACGGCGGAAAAAATGCACTCGTTCAGGCAAATATTAAATTAGGTTTAGCATTAGCTGAAGATGAAGTTAATTATTTATTTGAAAACTTCAGTAAATTAGGTCGTAACCCGCACGACATCGAACTTTACATGTTCGCGCAAGCAAATTCAGAACATTGTCGCCATAAAATATTTAATGCTGACTGGACTATTGACGGCGTTAAGCAACCAAAATCATTATTTAAAATGATCCGCAATACCCATGAAATCAACTCTGATTTTGTCTTAAGTGCTTATAGCGATAATGCAGCGGTTATGGTCGGTAATAAAGGTGGTCGCTTCTTTCCAGATCCTGTAACCAATGTTTATGGCTATAACCATGAAGACATTCAGATATTAATGAAGGTTGAAACCCATAATCACCCTACCGCTATTTCTCCATACCCAGGTGCTGCTACGGGTAGTGGTGGTGAAATTCGTGATGAAGGCGCAACAGGCATTGGCTCTAAACCAAAAGCAGGTTTGGTTGGTTTTTCAGTATCAAACTTGCGTATCCCTGGCTTTGAACAGCCTTGGGAAACAGACTTTGGCAAACCAAGTCGTATTGTTTCAGCCTTAGATATTATGATGGAAGGCCCATTAGGTGGTGCGGCATTTAACAACGAATTTGGCCGCCCTGCCATTCTAGGTTATTTCCGTACTTATGAAGAAGAAGTTAACTCGTTTAACGGTAAAGAGGTACGAGGTTACCATAAACCTATTATGCTTGCCGGTGGTTTAGGTAACATTCGTGATGAACACGTACAAAAGGGTGATATTGTTGTTGGCGCTAACTTAATTGCGCTTGGTGGCCCGGCGATGAACATTGGTTTAGGTGGCGGGGCAGCATCATCAATGGCTTCTGGTCAATCAGCTGAGAATTTGGATTTTGCGTCTGTACAACGTGAAAATCCAGAAATGGAACGTCGTTGTCAGGAAGTTATTGATAAATGTTGGCAGTTAGGTGATAAAAACCCGATTTTATTTATTCATGATGTCGGTGCAGGTGGTTTATCAAATGCTTTCCCTGAGCTTGTTTCAGACGGTGGCCGCGGTGGTGTATTTGAACTTAGAAACGTACCTAATGACGAACGTAGCATGGCTCCACACGAAATTTGGTGCAATGAATCTCAAGAGCGTTATGTACTAGCTGTATCTGATGAGCAACTCGCACAATTCACTCAACTTTGTGAACGTGAACGTGCGCCATTTGCTGTTGTTGGCCGAGCGACAGAAGAAGAGCATTTAACCGTTACCGATGAACACTTTGCTAACGATGAGGCATTAAACACGCCAATTGATTTACCTCTTGATGTTTTATTAGGTAAAACACCCAAAATCTTTAAAAACGTAACAACAAAAACAGCGACGGGTGACGAGCTACCATTAACAGATATCACGTTAACTGATGCTGCGGATCGTATTTTATCTCTGCCAACCGTTGCCGAGAAAACATTCCTTATTACCATTGGCGATCGCTCGGTAACCGGTATGGTTAATCGTGATCAAATGGTTGGCCCTTGGCAAGTACCTGTAGCTGATTGTGGCGTTACTGCCTCAGCACTTGATTCATACCATGGTGAAGCAATGTCGTTAGGTGAGCGTACTCCCGTCGCTTTATTGAACTTTGGCGCCTCTGCTCGTTTAGCGGTAGCGGAATCACTGATGAATATTGCTGGTACTGATATTGCTGGTTCTGACGGTGATAGGTTAAACCGTATTAAGCTTTCTGCTAACTGGATGTCTCCAGCGGGTCACCCAGGTGAAGATGCTGGTTTATACGAAGCGGTTAAAGCCATTGGTGAAGAACTTTGTCCTGCGCTTGGTTTAACTATTCCAGTGGGTAAAGACTCCATGTCTATGCGTACCCAGTGGGATGAAGATGGTCAACAGAAGTCAGTAACTTCTCCAATGTCATTAATCATCACTGCTTTTGGTGTTGTTGAAGATATTCGAAAAACCGTTACGCCAGAACTAAGAATAGATAAAGGTGACACTCGCCTTGTTGCTATTGATTTATCAAAAGGTAAAAACCGTTTAGGTGGTTCATGTTTAGCACAAGTTTACAAAAAGCTTGGTAACGAAACGCCTGATGTGGATTGCCCTGAAACACTAAAAGGCTTCTTCAACGCCATGCAAACATTGGTTCGCGATGAAAAGTTGATTGCTTATCACGATATTTCTGACGGTGGTTTATTTACCACAGTATGTGAAATGGCTTTTGCAGGTCACACGGGTGTTGATATTGACTTAACGCAATTACCTTCAGCCTCAGGCAACGATGTCGCGGTATTATTTAATGAAGAGCTTGGCGCTGTTATTCAAATTTGCGAAAGTGATGTTGAAGCAATCCACGCGATATTCGCTCAACATAACATATTAGATTGTTGTACTGACGTTGGCCGCATCAATAATGAAGATATGATTCGTTTTAGTCGTGATGGTGATGTAATACTTGAAAACTCTCGTACTTATTATCGTACAACGTGGGCACAAACAACATATAGAATGCAGTCGATGCGTGACAATCCTGAATGCGCACAGCAAGAGCATGATGTTAAATTTGATACCGAAGATCCCGGTTTACAAGCCAAGTTAACTTTTGATATTAATGAAGATATTGTTGCTGACCTTATTATTAAAGATGCAGCTAACGATGCTACTAAGAACACCAACCCTCGTGTTGCAATTTTACGTGAACAAGGTGTTAACTCTCACGTTGAAATGGCCGCTGCATTTGACCGTGCAGGCTTTATTGCCGTTGACGTGCATATGTCAGATATTTTATCTGGCAGAACAGACTTAGCTGATTTTAACGGTTTAGTCGCTTGTGGTGGTTTCTCTTATGGCGATGTATTAGGCGCTGGTGAAGGTTGGGCAAAATCAATTTTGTTCAACAAAGATGCCAAAGCCATGTTTAAAGCCTTTTTTGAACGTGAAGATACTTTCTCTTTGGGTGTTTGTAACGGCTGCCAAATGATGTCTAACTTAAAAGAGATCATTCCCGGTAGTGAAGCATGGCCACGTTTTGTACAAAATCAATCTGAACGTTTTGAAGCGCGCTTCTCATTAGTTGAAATTCAAGAAAGCCCTTCGGTGTTATTTAAAGGCATGGCAGGTTCAATTATGCCTATTGCGGTTTCTCATGGTGAAGGTCGCACTGAATTTAGCTCTGATGAAGCCATTGATGCTGCCAATAATTCTGGCACCGTATCAATGCGCTATATTAATAACTATGGTGATGTTACCGAAACTTACCCTGCTAACCCAAATGGCTCTGTAGATGGCATAACCTCATTAACCACAACCGATGGTCGTGTAACGATTATGATGCCACATCCTGAACGTGTGTTTAGAACGGTTGCTAACTCTTGGCACCCAGATAGCTGGGGTGAAGATTCGCCTTGGGTACGCATGTTCCGTAACGCAAGAAAATTCATCGGTTAGCCGCTCATAAATCAGTTAAAACAAGGAGGCAAAGATGCAATTTACCGATAGTCATTGTCACCTTGATTTTCCTGAATTTCATACAAGCATTGCTGAATTGCTTCTGCAATGCCAAGCTAAAAACATTCACCGACTTATTGTGCCTAGCGTTAACCCTAAGCACTGGCAAAGAGTGTTATCTTTAGCAGAGAAACAAAGCACAACGATTGATATCTCTTGCAGCTTAGGTATTCATCCTTGGTTTGTTATTCTTCAAGACCATCAATGCCCTAGTTCGCCCCAAAGTTATGATCTAACTTTTCAAGAGCAGCAACTCAAGCAAGCCATTAGCATAAACAGTGAAAATAATCGTAATAAAATTGTCGCTATAGGCGAATGTGGTATTGATGTTTTTAAAGCGAAAAAAAACACACCTAACGAACAAGTATTCAATGAAAACATTAAGCTACAGCAAAATTTTTTTGCTATGCAGCTTAATATTGCTAAGCAAAACAATTTGCCCGTTATTGTGCATCATTGTCAATCGCACCCATTAATATTGCCACTATTAAAACAATACAAACTTGAAAAAGCGGGGGTAATTCACGCCTTTTCAGGAAGCTATCAACAAGCTAAAGATTATATTGATTTAGGATTTAAATTAGGTATTGGCGGTACAATCACTTACCCAAGAGCGAAAAAAACGATTAACGCGATAAAGCGTTTGCCTTTATCAAGTTTGTTATTAGAAACTGACGCCCCCGCTATGCCGCCTTTTGGCATGCAGGGCATCAACAATTCACCACTAAATTTAGTGACCGTGTTTCAGGCACTCGTTGCCATAAGAAGTGAGCCGAAAGAAGTTATTGCCAAGCAAATAGAAGCCAATGTTGAACAGTTATTTTTTAGCTGATGCCACTCTATAACCTTGGCGGCTAAAGCGATTAAACCCTCGAGTCAGTAAAAAACCTATTAAGCCCGCAGCAATGAGTAATAGCCGATAAAGCGTTTGACTCTCTTCACTGTTATTAGCTAATTCGGATGTTAAATAAGACTTTTCTATGGTTATCCGTAAATAGCCCATCAGGCTTTCATGGCGAATTTCTTTAATAAAAGGTACATATTGTTTGCTTTTATCAAGTGTTTGTAAACTTTCATCAATGCCATAAAGTAGTTTGATTGATGCACTTGCCTCACCACCTGATTCAGACTTTAACATCAATAATCCCGTTTTATCATACAGGTGTACTTGCTTAATAAAATCAGCATCAGCGATATTATTCAAATAAGACTGCAATTGAGCATTGCGAGTTTTTTTACTGATTGATGATTTATTTTCAGTCAGTAGCACCGAGACACCTGAAACGGCTTGTTGCAAAAATTTTTCAGCGACTTGCTCAAAGTGTTGCTCTATAGCTTGCTCGCTCTTTTGGGTATTGGCCACTAGAAATATCATCAACATTACTATAAGCAAAATAGCACTAACTAATTGCAGAATTTTATTATAAATTGACGATAGTTTAGGGTATAAAGGCTGTTCTAATTTATTCATCATATTCATTCATCATAAACTTGCATGGTATATATACACATGCACTTATAATAGAGAGTTAACGTGTCTTTATCTACTAATGTATCTTTATCTACTAATATATTATCCTTATCACTTAAAAATTACTTTGAACAAAATAAAATTCAACGTGATTTACCCGTTAATTTTACCTTAAATGATGCTCACTTAACGGTAAATGACAGCAACACCGTTACTCCTTCAAAGCAAGAGTTAGTTGTTTTTGATGATTTATCGCTAGAGAACTTACTTACTTTACAAAGTCACTGTCACCTTAGTATTGATGCCTTGCTCGCAATCAATACCCGAAACAATCAAACGAGTTATCGCTTTAATGTCAGCTGTAATGATTTTATCAAATCTCGTCAAGCGCTTGCTGACTTTGCTTTAGCTAAAAAAATAGAAGCGGCCTTAATTCACAACGCACCAAAACTAAATGAACCAGGGTTGCTCGTAATGGATATGGACTCAACCACCATTGAAATTGAATGTATTGATGAAATAGCTAAATTAGCTGGCGTGGGTGAACAAGTTTCTGCCGTAACAGAGCTTGCTATGCAAGGTGAGCTAGATTTTGCCCAAAGTTTACATCAACGCGTCGCCACATTAGAGAATGCCCCAGAGCAAATTCTTGCTGATGTCGCGAAAAACATTCCATTGATGGCAGGTTTGGAAACCTTAATAAGTGAACTTAAAAAGCATCATTGGCGTATTGCTATTGCCTCAGGTGGTTTCACATATTTTGCAGATCACCTTAAAGAAATGTTAGCTCTTGATGCAGCTTTCGCTAATGTTTTAGAAATCACTGACGGTAAACTAACCGGCAGAGTATTAGGCAATGTGGTTGATGCGCAAGTAAAAGCTGATTCCTTAAGTATACTTGCACAAAAATATCAGATATCACCTTCTCAAACTGTCGCTATGGGTGATGGAGCCAACGACTTAGTAATGATGGCTGCGGCTGGTTTTGGCGTGGCATTTCATGCTAAAGCCATTGTTTTAGCACAAGCTGATAGCAGCATTAACCAACAAGGACTAGACTGTTTATTGCACTGGTTAGCCTAGCAAGCGGTTATTTAACCCATGACTGAATAAAACCTCATCAGTAATGTCTACATATTGAATTAAAGCAACAACACTCCAAATGTCTTGCTCTATTTGCTTACTGCGATGCATAGCATAAGCGCTGACATAGCTAAGTTCAGTATTTAAATATTCTAGATCGGGCTTATTAGTACGCGATATTTTTAATTGAAAGCTGAAAAAGTAGCCATTAATTAATGCTTGTTGAATAAAGTGTTTTCTCAACTCTGGCGTATTCAGTTCGTTATCAAATTTTATGCTGACATCCCTATCGATTTGTTCAAAGTTTTTAGCAATCGAAATATACAAAACTTCAGCGATAGGCTCTTTATTGATAATTAATCTTTTCAGACATGACTCAATAAAGTTATCTTTATATAACTTTGTCAGTAAAGGATAGAAATTATAGTAATTCTTTCTGTCACTTAAGTTTTTCAATTGCTGCAAGAATTCATTACCATTATCATTGGTAACTAACGCCTCTACTTTATAACGACTACCACTTGTTTGAACAATAAGTGTTGGAACTTGCATGCCTTGGGCATAATTTGTTCTTAATGCTTCAGCTAAACCAGGCACTAAAAAAGTATATTCATCTGATGTTAACTTATCTTTATTTTTATTAATTAACAACTTAAAAAATGACCGACCAACATGCTGATGTTCTTTGACATGAACCCGAAAATTGATGATAGTTTTTTTATCATTAATTTTTACGACTTCATAAGGTAGCCTTTTCAAATCATGGGATGAGGTGATTTTTTGCAAGTTAGGCAGTGTAATATAAACTATATCTCCCACAAAAAGCACTACCGCTTTATTTACTTCAACCTTCAACCCTAATGTAGAAAAATCAATAGAATTGGCTTTCCATTGAATTTTACCACATTCCATCATGACAGGAGTGCGATACATAAACCTAGGCTCTTGCCGCTGATTTTTGTAGGTTATACCTAATCTATCAACCACTATTTTATCTTTTAAACGTTTATGACCAAACTTTTTAAATTTACTCATATTTATTTCATCATTTGAAAAGTGTTGGTATTGTTCAATAGAATTTTTATGCGTTATATCACTGGCAACAACGACAAAAGGCAATGATTTTATGCACTCAATGACTTCGTCTGAAGGCGGTAAGTTTATAAACTGTTTTTTCAATTCTAGGGTGCTAGATAATGCAAAAGGAGAGTGTATGCTTAAGGTATCAACGGCAAAACAAGTTAATTTTGTTACCGCAAATGAATTTTTTTTCGCAGCAAAAGTTAAGAATGTAGATGAAAAGTCATTTTCCTGGGATAATTGCTCTTCATCTATTGTATAGAAAAAACCTTTACCTTGATTTTGATGAACAAAACTATAAACCAACAAAGACTTGCCTTGCTTATGCCTTTTCAATAATCGAGTCAGACGATCTTCATTTACTAAAAAATGTAAATTAGCATTGTTATTTTCATCTTGCCAATACTCAAAAATTGATTGATTATTATTCGTTGTCAATACATAGCGGGGAAGAATACTACCCCCTAAACGTTCAAAAAATATAGGTAATTCATTAATTTTTGGTAATACATACTGCTCAAACGTTCTATATTGCAACGCTGAAATAGTGTTTTCTAAGTTGATCTTATAACGACGCTTATTACCCTGAATATAACCTAATAAGAACTTTTCAAATGCATCATTATCAGAAGCCTCTATACGTTGGCATCCAACCAATTGAGTATTTTCATCACAGTGAATATTTTTCACTTGATAAACGAATGTTTCACCCTTGCTAAACTGAAAGTCATTCTCTAACCCTTTAAAAATTAACGTTATCTTCTTATCTATATATAAAGGATCTTTACTATTGATACGAAATTTTAGGCCTTTAACACTGATATCAATGCTACTAACTGATTTTTTCTGGTTATTTTCTAACGCTATGTCTAAAGAAGTAACAAAATTCATCCGCTCTTCTATTCGATCATGGTATTGATTGAGTGGAAAAATAGTGACGGGGTATTGGGTTTTATCTGGCGTTATTTTAGATGACTCAATGACATTTTCTTTTGACTTATACTTAGGTTTATACTGTTCAATGTTATTTTTTTCTTTTTCATAAATCACGCGAAAATTATTTTCAGTATTTCTTACCTTCTCATAAACACCAAAAGTATAACCTTTATATATTTCAACATTTTTTTTAAACACGCCAATAGCAACATCATCTAAAAAATGACTTTGTCCACTGTATTCAAATAATTTACACTCTCCATCGACTAAACCTCGCAAATCAATAGAACGAGTACAAACACTCGCTAATCGTTTCAATTCCATTTTTAATAAGAATCGTTCTGTTTTAGCTAGTTGCTTAGTGTTTTGCGTAAACTTAATATCAAAACTCGGCTTATTTACTTCGCCACGAAAGTTATCAATTATTTTTTGGTATTTTGAAAAGTCTGTGCTCATGGAATAATATTTTGTTTGCTTTTTTTGTTTGAATAAAGAATTGTTTGAATAAAGTATAAATGCGATATCAAATAGCATTATAATTTAACTGTTTAAATTCAGTAATAGTATTTAATAAATAATCAATTAAGTAAATACATTACACTGTTATCTCTATAATTATATAAACAAGCAATTTTTATGCCTAAAACAGATCAATAATAAAGGAAACGTATGGCAAAAACTAAAGCCACCTATGTCTGTACTGACTGTGGTTCAGAATATTCGCGTTGGTTAGGACAGTGTACTGACTGTAAAGCATGGAATACTATTTCAGAATTTAGACAAGCTAAGTTGCCTGCACGCGGTGGAAATTTTGCAGGCTTTGCTGGCGCAGCACACAATGATGAAGCAAAAGTTCAAACCCTTGACACTATCGACTTAGCCGATTTACCGCGGTTTTCTTCCGGCTTTGCTGAGTTTGATCGTGTGCTGGGCGGCGGTATTGTACCAGGTAGTGCTATTTTAATAGGCGGCGAACCTGGCGCAGGTAAAAGTACACTGCTATTACAAACCATGTGTACGTTAGCAACTAATATGCCTGCTTTATATATCACAGGGGAAGAATCTTTACAGCAAGTTGCCATGCGTGCAAAGCGCTTAGGTTTACCTACTGATAAGTTAAAAATGCTGTCAGAAACAAGTGTTGAAAACATTTGCCATATCGCGCTAAAAGAGCAGCCAAAAATTATCGTTATTGACTCTATTCAAGTAATGCACATGAGCGATATACAATCTGCGCCGGGCAGTGTTTCACAAGTAAGAGAAAGCGCCGCTTATTTGACACGTTTTGCTAAACAATATCATGTCGCTATTTTACTTGTAGGTCATGTAACTAAAGATGGCTCATTAGCGGGGCCAAAAGTGTTAGAGCATTGTATTGATTGCTCTATCATGCTTGAAGGTAGTACAGACTCGCGCTATAGAACACTACGAGGCAATAAAAACCGTTTTGGCGCAGTGAACGAATTAGGTGTTTTCGCTATGACAGGCTCTGGTTTAAAAGAAGTTAAAAACCCTTCGGCTATTTTCCTCAGTCGCAGCGATGAACAAACCGCAGGCAGTGTGGTAATGGTGCTATGGGAAGGAACCCGTCCTTTGTTAGTTGAAATTCAAGCCTTGGTTGATCATTCTGCGTTAGGGAATCCTCGCCGTGTTGCTGTGGGTGCAGATCAAAACAGATTATCAATGTTACTCGCAATTTTACATCGCCACGGTGGTTTACAACTTAACGATCAAGATGTTTTTGTGAACGTGGTTGGCGGTATAAAAGTAACTGAAACGAGTATTGATTTAGCCTTGATCCTTGCATTGGTTTCTAGCTTTAAAGATAATGCACTACCACAAGACTTAGTGATTTTTGGTGAAGTCGGTTTGTCGGGTGAAATTCGCCCCGTGCCAAGCGGCCAAGAGCGTATAAATGAAGCGGCAAAACATGGTTTTAAGCGCGCTATAGTTCCCTTTAATAACATGCCTAAACAGCCAATTGAGGGCATGGAAGTTATTGGCATAAAAAAATTAAGTGATGCATTAGAGGTCATATAAGCGTTAAGTAACAAACTTCTTCCTAACAACATTTAAAATATAATTTGGTTTAACCATGAAAAAAAATTTAAAACGTGCTTGCTTTGTTGCTTCTTCCCTGCTTTGTTCAGTATTACTTTTTACTACTACTGTACAAGCAACAGAGCCGTCTTCCTCGCAAGCAGACAAGGTAAAAAGCACCCCCTTAACTATTGAGCGTATTTACAGATCCCCTTCTTTAAATGGGCAAACGCCCAAATCGTTAAAATTCTCTCCTGATGGCTCACGAGTAGCCTATTTACAGGGGAAAAGTGATAATTTAAATCGTTACGATTTGTGGGAATACAACCTCAAAAGCAAAGGGAATAAACTCTTAGTAGACTCTCAAGATTTATTTAGCGGTACAGAAGTACTTTCTGATGAAGAAAAAGCTCGCCGTGAGCGTCAACGTATTTATGGCTTCGGCATCATGGGATACAAGTTTTCAAATGATGGCAGTGCATTATTATTTCCGCTTAATGGCGATGTTTACTACTATCATTTAGCCACGAAAACAGCAAAACGTTTAACCCAAACCAAGGCTTTTGAAACAGATATTAAATTCTCCCCAAAAGGCAATTATATTTCCTTTATTCGTGCTCAAAACGTATTTGTGCTAAATATCAGCACAGGCGAAGAAACTCAATTAACTAAAGATGGTACTGGGTTAATTAAAAATGGTATGAGTGAGTTTGTTGCTCAAGAAGAAATGGACAGAATGACTGGTTATTGGTGGTCACCTGATGAAAAGCATATCGCTTTTTTACGTGTTGATGAAACCCCCGTACAAACCGTTATTCGTAATGAAATATATGCAGAAAAAATAGAATTAATTCAGCAGCGTTATCCAGCTACAGGCACTAATAACGTTAAGATAGCATTAGCAGTAACAGATATTGAAGGGGAAAAAATTCGTTTCATTGAATTAGAAGCAGCACAAGGCATTACTTCAGAAGCCGATTCATCAGAAGGTAACAAGGATGATTTTTATATACCACGCGTAAAATGGTTGCCCGACAGTAAAAATTTATCGTACCAATGGCAAAGTCGTGATCAAAAAACGTTAACGCTAAACGTTTATAATCTTAAAAATCGTAAACAAAAAGCACTATTAACTGAGCATTCAGAGCAATGGATAAATTTACACCATGATCTTCACTTTTTAAGTGATAGTAAATCATTTATTTGGGCTTCAGAACGAGATGGTTTTAAACATTTGTACCACTTCAGTAATAAAGGTAAGTTAATTAATCAACTTACCAAAGGAAAATGGGTAGTTGATGCCATTGAGCAGGTTGACGAAAATGAAGGGCTTATTTATTTTACTGGCCGTGCCGACACCCCACTTGAGCGTCATTTATACCGAGTTCCATTAAGTGGTAAGTCACCTGAGCATGTTGCTAGAATAACCAAACGTAATGGTTTTCATGACATAAGTTTTAGTAAAGACAATAAAAACTATATTGATAATTTCTCTAATATAAATACACCTAAACAAGTCAGCCTACATAAAGCGAATGGCGAGCACATTACTTGGTTAGCAGAAAATAAAGTTAACGATGAACACCCTATCCGCCCATACTATGATGCGTTAATTCAGCCAAAATTTGGCACGTTAACCTCAGATGATGGCAAGGCGACACTGTATTACAAACTATATAAACCTAACAATATGGTGCCCGGAAAAAAATATCCCGTTATTGTTAATGTATACGGCGGCCCGCATGCTCAACGTGTTAGAAATATATGGGAAGGCGCTGACTTTACCCAATATATGTTGCAACAGGGCTATATAATATTTCAACTCGACAATAGAGGCTCTAACTATCGAGGTACTGCGTTTGAATTTCCTATTTATGAAAAGTTAGGACAAGTTGAAGTTGACGATCAAATAACAGGGGTTAAATACCTTCATGGTTTACCCTTTGTTGATAAAGATCGTATCGGCATTTATGGTCATTCATACGGTGGCTATATGGCATTAATGACACTATTTAAAGCGAGTGATTATTTCAAAGCAGGCGTCAGTGGAGCGCCCGTAACTGACTGGTTATTATATGATACTCATTACACTGAACGGTATTTAAATCATCCTAAAGCCAATGCTGAGGGTTATGAGCAATCAAGCGTTTTCCCTTATATTTCAGGCTTAAATAGCCCGTTATTGATTTATCATGGAATGGCTGATGATAATGTACTTTTCACCAATACCACTAAATTAATTAAAGCGCTGCAAGATAAAAATAAGCAATTTGAATTAATGACTTACCCAGGAAGCAAACACAGTATGCGCGGGGAAAAAGTTAAAGTGCATTTGAATAATACTATTATGAGTTTCTTTGATAGACATTTTACCCTTCGACAAGCTCAGGATTAATGGCCCCCTGAGCTCGAAATTCGACAAACTTCTCCGTTCATCCTGAGTACGAAATCCGACAAACTTCTCCGTTCATCCTGAGCGCGAGGTACGAGCAGTCGAAGGATTATTCAGGCTCATAATCTAAATTAGCCGATAACCAACGTTCAGCTTGTTCTATGGTCATGCCTTTACGCGCAGCGTAATCAAGCACTTGATCTTTCGCTAATTTTGCTACGGCAAAATACTTTGATTCTGGGTGAGAGAAATACCAACCGCTAACTGCTGCACCGGGCCACATAGCGTAGCTTGACGTTAACTCCATACCAATATTTTCTTCAACATTAAGTAATTCCCACAATAAACCTTTCTCTGTATGTTCCGGACAAGCAGGGTAACCTGGTGCAGGACGTATTCCTTGGTAGCTTTCTCGGATCAAAGCATTGTTATCTAACGCTTCATCTGGTGCATAACCCCAATATTCTTTCCGCACTTTTTCATGTAGATATTCAGCACTGGCTTCGGCTAATCTATCCGCTACTGCTTTTAGTAATATTGAATTATAAGCATCATGATCAGCGTCATACACTTTCACTAACTCATCAACACCAAAGCCTGATGAAACAGCAAATGCACCAATATAATCATTAATACCTGAGCCTTTAGGCGCAATATAATCCGACAAACAGCGATTAAACTGCCCTTTTGGCTTTTTACTTTGTTGGCGTAATTGGTGTAATTTAATTAACAATGCACTGCGATCTTCATCACTGCCCTTTGTAGTATAAACTTCAATATCGTCAACATCGCTATTTGCTGGAAATAAACCAAATACGGCTTTTGCTGTAATTTTTTTATTATTAATAACATCATCTATCATGTTATTAGCATCATTAAATAGATTAGTCGCTTCTTCACCAATAACTTCATGACGTAATATAAGCGGGTATTTACCTGACAATTGCCATGTTGTGAAAAATGGTGTCCAATCTATGTATTTTCTTACTTCGTTTAGATCGAGATTATCTAAAACAGTAACGCCTAGTTTATTGGGCTTTTTCGGAATATAATCATCAAAATTAATTTGTGTCGCATTAGCACGAGCATCCTCAAGGCGGATCAAACTTGAACGCGGGCCTTTTTTATAATGACGAGTACGTACGCGCTCATACTCTTCTTTAGTACTCGCAAAAAAACCTGCTTTATGCTCATCAGACAACAACTTACTTACTACCGATACTGCACGCGAAGCGTTTGACACATAAACCACAGGCTGATCATATTGTGGTTCAACCTTAACCGCAGTATGTGCTTTAGAGGTAGTTGCACCACCAATCAATAGGGGCAACTCTACCCCTTGGCGTTTCATTTCTTTCGCAACATGCACCATTTCATCAAGTGATGGTGTAATAAGGCCAGATAAACCAATAATATCAACGTTTTCTTCTTTGGCTACCCGCAAAATATCTTCACATGAAACCATTACGCCAAGATCAATAATCTCATAGTTATTACATTGCAATACCACGCCAACAATATTTTTTCCTATATCGTGCACATCGCCTTTAACTGTGGCAAGCAATACTTTTCCATTAGTTCTGACTTCAGTTTTTTCAGCTTCAATAAAAGGGTTTAAATGCGCAACAGCTTGTTTCATTACTCGTGCAGATTTAACTACTTGTGGCAAAAACATTTCACCAGCGCCAAATAAATCACCCACGGTATTCATGCCGTCCATTAATGGCCCTTCAATCACATCTAATGGACGTACCGCTACAAGGCGTGCTTCTTCAGTATCTTCAACAATAAACTCGTTAATACCTTTCACTAATGCATAAGACAAACGTTTATTAATAGGCAGTTCTCGCCAAGTTAAATCGGCTTTAGAGGCTTGCCCACCGGCTTGTCCTTGATATTCTTGTGCGATATCAAGTAAACGTTCGGTAGCACCATCATCACTATTTTGAATCACATCTTCCACGGCTAATCGTAAATTATCAGGAATATCAGAATAAATGGCTAATTGCCCAGCATTAACGATACCCATATCCATACCATTTTTGATGGCGTGATATAAAAATACCGCATGAATAGCTTCACGTACGGGGTTATTACCACGGAACGAGAAAGAAACATTAGAAACACCGCCCGAAATCATTGCATAGGGTAGATTTTTCTTTATATCATCTACCGCTTCAATAAAATCAACGGCATAGTTGTTGTGCTCTTCAATACCGGTAGCGACAGCAAAAATATTAGGATCAAAAATAATATCTTCAGGCGGAAAACCTATGTCATCAACCAGCATATGGTAGGCACGACGACATATTTCATATTTTCGTTTACGCGTATCAGCTTGGCCTTTTTCATCAAACGCCATCACAATCATTGCTGCGCCGTAACGACGAACTAATTCTGCTTGTTTACGAAAGTTTTCTTCACCTTCTTTTAAACTAATCGAGTTAACAATGCCTTTACCTTGAATACATTGCAGGCCTGCTTCAATGATATCCCACTTAGAAGAGTCAATCATAATTGGCACTTTGGCAATATCAGGCTCTCCTGCAATCAGGTTTAAAAAACGTACCATGGCACTTTTCGACTCCAACATGCCTTCATCCATGTTGATATCAATAATTTGTGCGCCATTTTCAACTTGCTGCAAAGCAACGGCAATAGCTTGCTCGTAATTATCTTCTTTGATCAAACGTTTAAACATGGCTGAACCCGTTACATTGGTTCGCTCACCTACGTTTACAAATAAAGAGTCTTCTTGAATGGTTAACGCTTCAAGCCCTGATAAACGACACGCAATTTTACGTGCTGCAATTTTTCGTGGTTTAAGTTTAGCGACTGCATCAGCCATACCTTTAATATGTGCTGGTGTGGTACCACAACAGCCACCAATTATATTTAAGAAGCCTGAACTTGCCCACTCTTCAACATGCGTATTCATATCAGCAACTGTGAAGTCATATTCACCAAAGGCATTAGGTAAACCCGCATTTGGGTGTGCCGATACCCCAACATCACAAATACGGCTTAACTCTTCTACATACTGGCGTAATTCAACGGGGCCAAGCGCGCAGTTTAAGCCAAAAGAAACGGGTTTGGCATGACGTAATGAACTATAAAAAGCTTCAGTGGTTTGTCCTGATAATGTTCGACCAGATGCATCGGTAATGGTACCCGATATCATCACTGGTAATCGAATAGCCATTTGTTCAAAGACTGTTTCTACTGCGAAAATAGCGGCTTTAGCATTTAAGGTATCGAAAATAGTTTCGATTAAAATAATGTCTGAACCACCGTTAATGAGTGCCGTGGTTGATTCAATATAGGCCTCTTTTAACTCATTAAAAGTAACATTTCGATAAGCAGGATCGTTAACGTCAGGAGAGATAGAGCAAGTACGGTTAGTTGGCCCTAATACTCCCGCAACAAAACGGGGTCGGTCTGGCGTTTTTTTATTATATTCATCTGCCGCTTCGCGCGCAATTTGTGCGGCGACTAAGTTAATTTCTGCGCTGTACTCTTGCATGTCGTAATCAGACATAGCAATAGTGGTTGCGTTAAACGTATTCGTTTCAAGAATGTCTGCCCCTGCTTCAAGATACTCAAGATGAATTGCCTTAATAATGTCAGGCTGGGTAAGCACTAACATATCATTATTGCCTTTTAGGCTACTATGCCAGTCGGCAAAGCGTTCACCACGAAAATCTTGCTCTTCAAACTTATACGCTTGGATCATGGTGCCCATTGCACCATCAAGAATTAATATATTGTCAGCCAGTTGTTGTTCAAATAAGGCAAAAGAGCTATGTTTTTTCATGATGTATTTAGTTTCCTAAGGGTAAATCTTTAATTCAAAATGTTGTATTTACGATACTTAATTTAATTTAAATAACGGTATCAGGATGGATTGCTTTAATATTGGAAGCATCCAACTTATAGGGGGTAATTTGATAAACATAATAATTAAGCCAATTGGTAAATAATAGACTACCGTGGCTTCGCCATGACCCTTCTGGCGAATTATTTACATCATCGTCTTTATAATAATTTTTCGGCATAGCCGCATCATCATCGCTTAACTTATCTCGTAAGTATTCTTCATGTAGCGTACAGGTGTCATATTCTGGATGCCCAGTCAGATAAACTTGCTGTTTATTCTTACTTGCCGCTAAGTAAACGCCTGCATCTTCAGATTCGGCTAATATTTCTATTTGCGAAATACTTTCATAATCTGCTTTATCAATGTAACCATACCGAGAATGAGGCACATTAAAACGTTCATCAAAACCACGCGTTAATGGCTCTTTTTCATCAAGTGCCTTATGATTATATACCCCAGATAGTTTATTCTTTCGTAAATGACGATTCAAACCATAATGGTGATAAAGCGCCGCATGAGCGGCCCAGCAAGAAAACATAGTTGAGGTTACATTTTCTTCTGCCCAATCAAATACTTCGCAAATTTTATCCCAAAAGGTAACCTGCGAATAATCAAGTAAAGCTAATGGAGCACCTGTAATAATTAGGCCGTCATATTGTTTGTCTTTAATGTCATCAAATAAATGATAAAAAGTATCTAAATGCTCTGTTGGGGTATTTTTAGATTCATTGGCATGAATACGAATAAACTCAACATTTATTTGTAACGGTGTGTTCGACAACATACGCAATATTTGAACTTCTGTTTCAATTTTATTTGGCATTAAATTCAAAATAGCCACTTGCATCGGACGAATTTCCTGAGACATAGCTCGATGTTCAGACATCACGAAAATATTTTCATTATCCAAAATAGATAACGCAGGTAATTGATCAGGAATTTTAATTGGCATAACGCACCTATTACGAAGAAAATAGAAAGAAAAAGCATAGAAATAAACACTGCTTATAATACTACTTAGATCGCTTGATAAGTCAACATCTAAACGTATAGATGGCTAAACGAATTTTATTCGATAGGGTAAAAGTTGTTATATTAAAAATTGATATTTTACGTCTAAAATAAAAAAACCTCTGTTAATACAGAGGTTTTTTATGAATATAAGTTAAGATGAGTTAAGTTAAGCTGGATTACATATGAAGTACAGTTAAAACATAATCACTATTATTCTGTCGTTTCTAACTCTTTATCTTTTGATTCGCTGCTTTTAGGTTCAACATTTTTGCTCAAAAACATATTTCTTAACTTAGTATCAACATCTTTAGCCATTTCAGGATGCTCTTCTAAATATTTAGCCGCATTAGCTTTACCTTGACCTATACGTTCACCATTACAGCTGTACCAAGCGCCAGCTTTCTCTACAAAGTCATTTTTAACGCCTAATTCAATTAACTCGCCTAAACTATTTATACCTTGGCCATAAAGGATTTGAAATTCAGCCTGTTTAAAAGGAGGTGCTATTTTGTTTTTAACTACTTTAACGCGGGTTTCATTACCAATAATTTCATCACCATTTTTTACTGCGCCAATACGGCGAATGTCTAAACGCACAGAGGCGTAAAACTTAAGTGCATTACCACCTGTTGTGGTTTCTGGTGATCCAAACATAACACCAATTTTCATACGTATTTGGTTGATAAAAATAAGCATGGTATTTGATTTTTTCAAGTTACCCGTTAATTTACGCATGGCTTGAGATAACATACGAGCTTGAAGCCCCATATGGGAATCGCCCATGTCTCCTTCAATTTCAGCTTTAGGTGTCAATGCAGCAACCGAGTCCACTACAATAACGTCGATAGCTCCAGAGCGAGTTAACATGTCAACAATTTCCAGTGCTTGTTCACCGGTGTCTGGTTGAGAAATAAGTAACTCATTAATATCCACACCTAATTTTTCAGCGTAAACAGGATCAAGCGCATGTTCCGCATCAATAAAAGCACAAATCTTGCCGTTACGTTGAGCTTCAGCAATTACCTCTAAAGTCAGTGTAGTTTTACCACTTGATTCAGGGCCATAGATTTCAACAACTCTGCCCATCGGTAAACCACCAGCACCAAGCGCTATATCTAATCCCAATGAACCTGTAGAAATTGTTTCTACGTCCATAGTCGTGTTATCGCCAAGTTTCATTATTGAACCTTTGCCAAATTGTCTTTCGATTTGACCTAAGGCTGCTGCTAATGCTTTTTCTTTATCGTCTTTCATAGTTTGCTCCGCTGATAACGTCTGGGATATTGTTTTAATAAAGCAAGTATACTGTATAGTCGTACAGTATCAAGTTTTTTTACAATATATTTTATTTTTATTATAAATTAATATATATGGTACTTTTAACTTGTTGATATAATTTAAATATAAAGACAGGTATAACTTTTTTGTTTTTATTAATAAAAAGTTACTTTTTCCAATATCTATATTTAAATAGTGGTTTTTATCACTTTAAAACATTTGATTATTGTAAAATAAATTAAGCAATATATAAGCTATTTATGGCATAATCAGCTTTCATTAACGTTATTTATTCTATCAGTTACGGCATTTCAATGACCAGAGCAACGCAAGACCTTTCTTCTCACACCCCTATGATGCGCAGGTGTAAAAGCATGCAAAACCAACAACTTAAATATTAAACACAGAAAAACCACACTTGCACCTACACTTTTAAATATATAGGTGTATTTAATAGAACGATTCTAAAGCCGTCTTGGATTTATTGGGCTGTATGTAGAAAATAATCTTGAAGTGCACAACTAGGTACTCATTTGACCGAGTACTATATAACGTATAACAAACTCATAATAATAAAACAAAATCCCATCCAATTTTAAAACTATTCTACCTTTAAAATAAAGCCAATTAACCAATTGCTTTTATGGAATATAAGTATTAAAGTCTTTAACGGTTTATGGGCAGATTTTTCGTTCGCGCTTCGCGAACAGTGAAACAATGATCCGTCCGGATTGCATCTTATAGTATTTTCATAGTTGTACTTGCAATATATAGTGCCTAAGAGTGCCCATAAACCACCACTAATAAATGGACTTACCGATGTCAAGACTTAAGTACTTAAAAACAATCTCAACGAAACCAAGCTTGGCAAGAGCTTTAAATGTAGACCCTAGGTTTTTAACTCGTTGTCTTTATATCACCAAGCCAGAAAATCAATATCATCAATTCCTAATAGATAAAAAGTCTGGTGGTAAACGGATTATAAACGCACCATCTGATGATTTAAAGAGTCTACAATCTGCCTTATCTAATCTACTTCTAGACTGTATTGATGAGATTAATAAAAAAAAATATCCAAAGTCTCAGCTTGCTTCCCCAAAAATGCTTTCACCAAAGAAGAAAGACCATATTGCTGAAACTCTTAAAATTAAGATTCCAAGTGCTGAATCTAAACAACTTTCTTTATCACATGGGTTTGTAAGAAACCGCTCAATCATCACCAATGCAATGATGCATTTGGGTAAAAAAAATGTGCTCAACATTGATTTAGAAAATTTTTTCGATAGTTTTAACTTTGGTCGAGTACGCGGCTTCTTTATTAAGAATATGAATTTCAAGTTAGATCCTAATATTGCAACGGTAATCGCTCAAATTGCTTGTTATAAAGACACCTTACCTCAAGGTAGCCCTTGCTCTCCTGTTATAACTAACTTAATTACTCATAGTCTAGACATTCGTTTGGCGTCATTAGCTAAAAAATATAAATGTACCTATACAAGATATGCCGACGATATTACGTTCTCTACCAGAAAGTCAGTATTCCCACCTCAAATAATGAAAGAAGAAGCCAATGGTTATGATGGTTACATACCGGGTAAAAAATTAACTTGGGAAATAGAACATGCAGGTTTTTCAATAAATAATAAAAAAACACGTATCCAATATAAAGATTCGAGACAAGATGTTACTGGTCTGATAGTTAACCAAAAGCCGAATACAAAAAAAGAGTATTGGCGATCAGCTCGGGCTAAATGTAATACGCTATTTAAAACAGGAAAATTTACTTCAATTAAAGATGGCGTTGAGGTTGATGGAAATATAAATGAACTAGAAGGGCAGCTTAGCTTTATTGACCAAGTAGACCATTACAATCGAATTAGAAAAAAAGCCCCCCTAAAACCTGAATATGCATTAAAACACGTAGGTAATAACACTAAATGCTTACTGTCTGGCAGAGAGAAAACTTTTAGCCGCTTTATGTTTTATCGTTTATTTTATGGCAATGATAAGCCGACAATTTTATGTGAAGGGAAAACTGATAACGTTTATTTAAAATCCTCCATAAGCGAATTAATAGCTAATTACCCAAAATTAGCTAAGATGGAGAAAAAAAAATATAAGCTACTTGTGCGTTTTGTCGAGTACTCTAAGCGCACACGATTCTTATTAGAGCTACATGGTGGGGCTAGTTACTTAAAAGATTTTATTGTGAACTACCGCGCCCAATTCAAGAAGTACCAAGCGCCTAAGCCACAAAACCCCGTAATTATATTTATTGATAATGATAATGGCTCAAAAGATGCAGGTCTCTATGGCTACGTTTCTAATATAAAAGAAGCAAAAATATATCCCTCAACCTTGAAACTAAAAAACGATCTGAGAAGCGCAGATTTTGTATATTTATTTCATAATTTATACATAGTAATGACGCCTAAAGGTGTTAAAAATTGCGATACGGATATTGAGTATTTTTTTACTGATAAAGACAGACTTCGGCAGCATTCTAAAAAATGTTTTAATACTGTAAATAAACGAGATCCCGAAAAAGATTTAAGTAAAGAAGCTTTTGCAACACATATTGTAAAAACACAGAAGAAGAATATCGATTTTAAAGGTCTCAAGCCGTTATTAGATCGGATTGTTAAGGCTATCGAACATTACGATACTATTAAGTAACGTTGTACTTTTAATTGCTCAATCTGTTTATTTCTACTTTGAATAATTTTGGCTATATATTCACTGTTGCTTAGTTATTTGTAACGAGCTCAAGTCTATTTAGTTGTTGCCACCTTTCTCTACCTTGTTTTATTAAGTCTGATAGTTCGCTGTAACTTGACAAATAGGAAACAGATTAGATAGGTGTAACTAGGTAGGAAGAAAAAAAGTGGCTGATTATTCATCTAGCCTCTTTTATTAAAGTTGATATTTTAAGCTTCTTTGACGATAACTTTTCCGTTCATTAGTATAGGTAGTTTTTAGGTTTCAATACTAATGGTTGAGCTTGCATTAATCATTGCTGCTATTTGGGTTTCCACTTCAGAATAAATATCAATATCAACTTCGGGAACTGAAAGCGAAACGATTAGCGCATATCTCGCTTTTGAATTCCAGCGCTCATGTGATGTACGAGTTTTCCACCAGCCACTAGCGGGATAAATGGCTATTTGTCCACGTTCTGCAAGCTCTGCGGCACTACCTTTCCAAATATCTTTATGAATAGAACCTCTGTGGCGGTTACCTGCCCCTAAAGTCCAATTGGAGTCACTTGGTGAGTCATCTGGTTTATCCCCTTCTGCCGCCGCATTAACACGCCTTTCAAATGCAATGTCGGATTCTTCTGGTCGTTTTACATCAAAGCGCAATTGATGGCTCGCATAGCTATACTTATTTAAAATATTACGGCTAGACGGGTTCGGCTCTACAAAATAAGAAAGCGTCACCGTTAGCTCAACATTTTCTGCTGCAATTGCTTGTAATGCATCTCTAGGCCATGGTAAATCATGCAAATGCATATCTTTTGTTTTAACCGAACCATTCTTATAAAAAGGTTGTAATTCATCCTGTATAACTAACGAAAGGGAGTTATTGGCACTTTTAATTGCCTTTTCTAAGTTTGGTACACCAAAGCCAACCATACGAGTTAAGTTACTCATATCACCTTTTTTAATCGCTTTATCGGAGCGTTTTGCACCGATTAATTGATACATTTCATCTGTCCAATTCGCTGAATGGATGGTTAAAGCACGAATGGATTCAGGCCACAAATCAGGATATTCAGCTTTTACTTGCGCTGTAAAACGCGCTGCAAGCGCTGTAGCGGCACTGGTAGCATTACTGGTTTGGAAGTGCCGTTGAGAGAAATTATGATAAGTACTGAGTAAGTGTAAATCTTGCATTCCTGCACACCCATATTGATCTTTACCAATATTCCCCCCCTCAAAAACAACTTCGGGCTTTATGGGAGCGTTTCTTCTATCCCATACAAGTGAGGTTGTGCTATATGGTGATAAGCCCCCCATTTTTGCTAATGGTTGATAATCACAGGACTCTGAAATAGTCACTTTATTGGTATACGCACCAACTGTAATAGAATTCCAAGATTGAGCAGGGTCATGAACATCTTGTAGTTGATTAGCATCGGGATATTCCATATTGGCATCAAACGGTAAGTTTCCTGCGCAGATCGTAAATAAGCGAGGGTTTTTCCCTTCCCCTAAATAATCCACTGCTAATGAATCTAGCGTACTTGACCAAGATGAAGGTCTGCCTCCATCCGTTCCAGTATTAGTTGAAAGTGACATTGAAAATGTACGATTCCGATCACTATTAGCTAATTCTGCCGTAGCAATCGCATTAGCTGTTACTAATCCTAGAGGCTTGTCTTCATTATCACCACTACGATCTAAAACTTTAATCGATTCAAGTTTATGATTAATGGTTGCTACATTATTAGAGCCAAGTATATCGGTTAAATCCCCCCACATAGCAAGCCCAGCCATCTCTGTACCATGACCATTATTATCCGCAGAATCCTCATTATCAGTAACAGTTAATTGATCACTGAGGTCTGCAAAGGGGGACAACAAAGGGTGCTCTACATTTACGCCAGTATCTAACACACAAATGTAAGGTTCACTACCGCTATTAGACATGTATAAACGCTCTAATAAATCTTGTGTCCACTGTTCTTGTTCTTCGAGGGAGGTAGAATCAAAAAATTCAGCTGTAATTTTGGGTGCACGAATTTCAGCAACTCGGCTTAGCAGTAATGTATTATTAGCTAATTGATTTTGAGTCGCTTTAACTTGAATAATAGTATGTTCTGGAAATCGTAACTTATGTTGAGAAACCTCAATTTCAAGCTCGTTAGCTATTAACGTGAAATCAGCAATAATTTCTGCATAGTGATTTGTTGTCTCTCTACCTCTTTTAGGAGTGGAGACCCATACTTCCCACCAAACTGATTCGTCTTTATCATCAGGTAATAGAGTATTATCATCAGACCATATAGCAGCAAATGCAGCTGTGCGAATAGACGATATGGTATCAATTAGTTTTTGATTATCTCTAACAGTTCCATTTATAATTTTATCTTGATTTACATAATCAGTAATTTTTTGTTCAAAAGTATGAAGTTTTCCATCAGGAATAAAAACAGTTGCAATAGTTTTTGTTTGATTATTTTCTGTAATCGTTTTTACGTTATGAAGTTCTATTTTATGAGTAGCATTAGCTAATTTCTCTACTGCCATTTTAATATCAGGAAAGCTTTCAAATTCGACCTGTATACCCATCCCCATTTGTAGTGTGATACATGACGCGTCCTGTCTCAATCCATCTAATTGAGTTGAAACAGTAGCAAGGTCACCCCGTAAACTTCCACTATGGCTTTGACGGTCTTGCGCAGGGATAACTATTGGAGGAATGCGTCGATTAGGAGTAGTAAATCTTTGAGGTCTTGCTATTGAATTCAGAATGAAATGTGGTTTATTAAAAAAATGGTTAGTCACTGCTTGTCCCTTTAAAATTATTATTTCCCATTAAACTTCCATATTAAATTTCAAAGTGTTGACTCATACTTTTTCTATCTTCAATTGCTTTTTGAATCATAGAAATAGTGACTGACTGATGTTCATGAATTAACATCTCTTTGATTGCGTCATTAGCAGCTTGAGTAACTTCCGCATTACTTAGACCATCTGACTTCAATGCTAATTTTTTCCATGAGAAATTTTTTCCAACATAAGAATGTAGTCGAGATTTAAAAAGTGAAATTATTTCATTCTCTGATGGTAATTCATAACGAATTACATCATCAAACCGCCTAAATAGGGCATGGTCAAGTGCTTCAATATGATTAGTCGCACAAACAATGACACTACTAGAATCATCTTGCTCAATCATTTGTAAGAAGCTATTTAGGATTCGTCTTGCTTCACCTACGTCATTATTTGAGCCTCGGTGAGAGCCTAAAGCATCAAATTCATCAAAAAAGTACACTCCTCTTACATCTCTAATAGCATCAAAGATTTGTCGTAATTTAGCTGAAGATTCACCTAAATACTTAGTTATAACTGCATCAAGACGAACTTCGAATAAAGGAAAGTTTAATTCCCCAGCAAGTACAGATGCGGTATATGTTTTACCTGTTCCCGGTTTTCCTGCTAGGAGTAACTTTCTTCTTGGAGATAGACCATGATTTTTTAGTGTAGACAAGTGTTTTTGCTCTTTCACTAAACGATTTAACCTGTCTTTTACACTTACAGAAACAATAAGATCATTAAAACGTAATTTTGGATGGCTTGTTGTCAACAGCCCCGTAGAATCTTTAACACCACTTGCTATCGAAACAGGTAGATTATTAAGGCTCTTTGATTTTGCTTTATCAACCAGCTGTTTCAGTTCTTGGGCTAGTTTACCATGACCACTTCTTGCTTCATGGGCTGCAACTTGAAGAGCAATAGATAAAAATCTATCGTCATCTTTATCGATGTGCGACTGCATAAGTGCTTTTATTTGAGTTGAACTAGCCATGTAAAAAGTGCTCAGATTTAAATATGTTAACAATTATAAGTATACATTAAAGGTGCTTTTTCTACCATTCTTCAATGATATAATGCCCAACATTGGGATGCAACACCTTCAACAAGTTTAAATCCTCCATAATCAAGTATTACTAATTGCTCAAATTCTAATTAATATCGATATGACTGTTCAGCTCATATCCATCAGGTTCCTGTTGATAATGCTAATTATTAAATATCTTATTGTCCTATTTCATACTGTTTAACTTTTTCTTTAGATCGCTCGACATACTCAATAGCTAATGATTTTTTATTATTTACTGACATTGATTTTGCAAGAAAATCTATTGGTGGGACATTTTTAACTTCTTGTATTTCCTTATGATTGATAAATAAATGACAGTTATCTTTTTGTCTAGAGCAAGCTACATATGTATTAGCCCTATCCATTCCTGACGTGTAATAAACAAATGTATCTCCATCAATGGTTAAACCTTGGCTTGAATAAACCGTCATTGCATAAGCTTGGGTCATATATAAGTGACCATCGTCATTGCAATATTCATCAGTATTGATCGTCACTTTATTTCCGTTATCTAATTTGACTCTAAAATTATAGCTACCATCAATATTAGAATGCATATCAACGACATTACCCAAATCACCGTTTGATAAACTTTTTGAATAATCATTTTTTGTAAGGCGAATTCGCTCACCAATGGCAAACTTATTTGTAAAGGTTTTACCACTAACAGAGCATTTTATTGAAATCTCTTTACTATCAATTTTACCTTCCGCTTTCAGTAGTGCACGTACCTTTTCATTTAACTCAGTAACATCTTGCCAACGTTGAGCTAGTAATAACGATTTTTTCTGTTGGTTTTCAGTTCTATATTGACCCCATTTTTCAATTAGTAACTTTTTAGTTTGTTCCGCACCTTCAGAAAAATTCAGTAACCCTTTTTCATCTAATACTTCTAATGCCTTTTCTGCTTTACCATCACGGAAGTTAGCAACAACTCCCCTTGCCCATGCTTCACGCTGACGCTTTATTGTTTCTACTCTGGTAGTACCTAGTATTTCAGGTTGTGATAAATACTTTAGTGCTCCGCCATGCTCGATAGCATCAAGTTGCTTGTCTTCACCAACTAAAATTAATTTACTGTGTTTCTTATCAACAAGGTCAATAAGCTTACGTAAGTCTTTAGTGCTCACTTGCCCTGCTTCATCAACAATTAGTATTGAGTTTTCAGCCAGTGATTTATCTTTTAATAGTTTAGCAATGGTAAAAGTTTCAATATTCGCTTCTTTCGCTAAATTATTTGCTGCTGACTTAGCAATAGCACAGCCTATGACCTTATAGCCCGAACCCTTATAAGAATTACCCACACAATCCATCAAGGCCGACTTACCAGCCCCTGCACTGCCCTGAACAATATCGAATGCGGTGCTTTGGCATGCTGAAAAAACGGCTTCTTTTTGTTCTTCTGACAAAGGGAATGATTTGGCAGAAATGGCATTGTTAATAACGTGATGGTCGATCATAAATTTTTTTTGATTACGAATGCGTTTAGCCCCTACAATCATTGCTTGTTCGTTATCAATAACGGCTTGAGTGGTAAATAAAGCGTTTTGCTTATGATCTAAGCCTAGCGATATACAAGATTTCTGCTCAATAAACTCTTTTGCTACTTGCTGTGCTTCTTTTGCTCCTCCTCCAGAAACTTGCGCTATCTCAGCAGCAGACTTGTATATATCTTGCATTCGAAAGACTGATTTTTGTTGTGACACATACTCTTCTAATATATCTAAATTCAACCCAACATTTAGTTTGTCAATTTCATTTAACCAGCTTAAGGGAGTTGATTTAGTATGTGATAGCTCAGTTAATATCTTATTTTCATTGAAGCCAAGTTCATCAAGCTCTTGATGCCACTGCTGATATAAGTCAGCGCGGCTTACATCTTCTTTTTTTGCCCTAGTTGCTAATGACGCAATATCTCCAATTTTACTACAACTGCTAGCATTACCTCGTTTAGTTAATTCCTCCTTTATAATTGCCCCTCGTTTAGAATAATGCTCGCAAATATTCTCAGGAATATTAGGCAATTTAAAAGCATCACCGTCTTTATCTATTTCAAAACCAATTTCTCGAAGTTTAGAAGCCAATTCAGCACGATAAAGTGTCCCCGCAGCCTTTTGCCATAGGTAAAAGTCTCGACTTTCAAGCGTGCCCCATGAGCCATCAGCTCTTGGAACAACATTACCAATCAAACAATGGGTATGTAATTGTGGATCTTGGGCACGACTTGTTGCATGTTCAAAGCTAGCTGCAACTAGCCCTGTCACTTTTTCACGCATCATGCCTAACTTATTTCGTCGAGTAACAGCGGCATGATCTTCAATAAAAGATAAAGCTTGTTTAACTCCTTCAAAGTGTGCATTTTGAATTTTTTGTTTAAGTTCATCACTCGCTCGCGCCCAAGCGATAGATACCGATTTTGGCGCACTAAAAGTTAGATCCCAACCATGACGATGTTTTTTTCCTGACTTTTGACAAAGATCATACTTTTTATCAGGCGTATAGCCGTGCATCACATTTATATATTTTTCGTTATCAACATTACCTGATAAGTCCAATAACTTTGCCCCTTTTCCGAGCCAAACCCCATTTGGCTCTCCTCCATCTAGGTAATAATCTTCTTTAGCTAAATCAGAGTAATAGTTAATATTACGTATTGGGGAAATAGTTAGCATGATCGGATTCGTCCACGACTACCACGTTTATTCGAGTTGTTTATAGCATCAGTAGATATACTATCCAATTCAACGGGAATATAGGCCTCAGCAATATTATCCAGCGCAGGGTATGGCCAAACTAATTCATATACAGCATTCCAACCGCTAACTGATAGATATCCCGTGACTCCTTTTTTGCTTGGTGAGGGAAGTTGCATCAATTGTTCTGGACGAACAATATACTCTTCACTCTGTTGATAGCTATTAGATTTATTACCTTCTTTATCGAAATTAATTGTTGCTCGCTTTACAATCCTCTTTCCCAAGTTATCCGCTACTTTTTTTGCGGTAGTCGATGAGGAACCGACCTTTAGTGCAATAATATTCGAGAAAAGACTCATTAATGTTTCTGTATTTTTATCACCATAGATAGATTCAATTTGACTGATATTTTGTGTGCCTGCAATCGTTCTAGCACCTTTTGCACGCCCTAAAGCCAGCCATTTTTCAAATGCTTTAGTTTTAGGTAAATCGGTCAGTTCGTCTAAAACAAACCAGAGTTCACGTTCATTATCATCAGGTAAAGAAAGGACTTCCCGAACAACAATAGATAATATCGCAGCGCATAAAGGCGCAGATATGGATGAATATTTTGGATCATTGGGAATAATCAGTGATTGTAAATTGTATTTCCCCTCGATCCATTTGGTCACACTAAACTTAGCTTTACTCTCTTTAGACCATACTTGAGCTAAATAATCTAGCCAATGCGTTTGAGTCGTAAGCTCCATAATAAAACTATCTGTTGTTTTAGAGTTTTCTGAAATTAATTTACCAGCTTTAGGATAGTACTCATCAAATAGTTCCTTTAATTCACCTATTGGTTTATCTAATAATGTTTTAAGCTCATGCCAAGACCAATTTGGATGGGTATGAATTAATGTCACCATGCAACCAGCAAGAATTAATCGTGCACCATTTGCCCAAATAGGCTCCTTATCTGATGAACTGATAAAGCATGATGCAACTTCATAGGCTATCTCAGGAGAAGTAACATCTGCTGCGATATCCCAACACAGTGACCGCCTATCTGTTGGGCTTAATAACAAGTGCCCTTTTTTATAAAATATTGGTGTGTATTCCCTTTTTGCATCATAAATCAACATACGAGCGCCGCTATTCGTTACTTCATTTACCATTGGCTTTATAAGAGTACTTTTACCTGAGCCTTGAGCACCGTTGACAAAGATATTTCCTGACTCTTGTGCTTTGGCTATTAGAATAGAAGGGTGCAATGCAGCACCAATCTGGCTACTATTATTAATTTCTTTTTTTAGCGACTTTTTGGCATGAGTGATTGCAAATTTTTCTTTGTATAACCTTGAACCACTTATATGTACTGCTTTATCTCTCCCTCCTTTAACCCAAAGCCACCTAACGATAATTATGGATGAGCCAATGAGACTAAATAAAAGCGGTAAGCCAATATGAAGAATCAAGTCCGTTACATAAGTATTTTCAATAAGAAAATTTTTATACTGGTAGTACGAACTTGTGTTCAGTTGCTTAGTTTCAATCAGTATTAACTTCCAAATTTGCGCATGCTCTTCAAAAGTTCCCCACTCAGTACCGAAACTCCATGTATATTTCATTAGAAAAAAGGTAATTAGTATTGTTAATACGAGAGAGAAAAATATCATTGCTTCCCAAAGTTGATATGTGTTTTTAAGTTCTTTCATGATTTAGTCCTCCTAAGCGATCTTTGAGTTCAGCTATTGCTTCAACTCTCTCATCTTCACTCAAACCCGCTACTGCTGAACAAACTTCAAATGTTTGCTTTAATAAGCTAGTTTTTAGTTTTTCCAAATCTTGAGAATTGTCACTTTCTTTCTTGTAACTTCGCCACGCATCGCGGATAATTTCAGCAAGATTACTACCATTTTGTTCTGCTAACTCTTCAATTTTTTGATATTCAGTGATAGAGAATCGGGCAGTAATCGCTTTCTGCGTTAAGCTTTTATATTTCATTGTTATTTACCTTTTGTAGGAATCATTGAAACCTTCTATTTAATAGGCTTCAAAGAAGTATTTTTAATTTTTTGCACCAAGTTTGATTTCAGTCTCCCGTAAGGAAATTGATCGATTTCTATCTCTCAACACGAAGTGTTGAAACACCAACGGTGCGTAGGGTTTAAATCGTCATCATTATTTTTGTCTAGCTAGCCACTCATCGATATCTTCTTTTCTCCAGCCCACGAGTCGAGAGCCTAACTTAATTGGTTCTTGCAGAATTTTTTGCTTACGCCAACGCCATACTGTGGTTTGACTAACCCCGAGCAATTCTGCAAGCTCTGCTGGGCGAATTATTATTGATTCACGTTTTTGCATATGATTTCTCTTTATTTCGTTACATTTCGAAAGCTATTATTGCGAGTAAAAAATAAAAACGGTATCGTAGCAAAGCACAAAAACTCTATTGTCAATATAATGATAAATAATCAAATAAATATTCAAAAAAACACACTAGAAAAAACTACAAAACATTTATTACAAAAATTGAAGGTAGAGGCGATTAAAAATAATAAAAGCATTACTTTAAACAACGTAGGGGGGAGTTTATGTATACATACTGTTTTACAAGAATTGCCGCTGCTTTATGACGCTGCTCAAGATATTCATAACAACATTCCTAACATTAAAAGTTACCCAAACCTTATAGCGAACAATTTGTCTGAGTTAATAACGTATATTGGCGGGCTTGAAAAAACGATACGTAAATTAAGGTATTTTTTGAGACAAAGAAAATCTCCAGATGAGATTGATTTATACATTGATATAGCTCGATATTGTTTGATTTTAGTTTCAAATACTATATCAAAAAATTATAAAAAAAATAAACAAAACAAATTATTTTTCTGCTCTCTTTGTTGGAGAAAACCAATTTCATCTTTGTCATATTGTAGTTTTCATGATTCTACATACCCTAGAAACAGATCAAATTATGTTAGAGATAGACGATTGATAATAAAAGAAATTAAAAAAAACGAAAACTTTTCATCATCATTAAAGCTATATGAAACAGGTGCTAAATTGAAACATGATCTTCCTGAGATGATTGGAGGATGGTTTTCAAATTTAATAGAAAAACCTGTCGAGTTTAATCTGGATAAAAATTTAATTAATTCACTTTCTGGCGAATGGTATTTAACCTACGAACGAATATTAAATTTAATGGAAAAAGGCTACCCAATTACGTATAAACAGATGCATGAGATTAGGCCAATCGACTACTCTTCTTTAGAAAATTGGCTTAAAGATGTAATCAAAAAGCTTGATCCTCACGACTATAAATACCAATTACATGACATGATGGACTGGCTTAATCTAACAGGTGATAGAAATGATTGGCGCATTATTCTAAACATATTTCACCGCTATGAAACTTACCAAAAACTTACCACTAAAAAGCAACCTAGGGGTCCCAAAAGAGGAGAGGTAAATAAAGATGAGTTATTAAGAAAGAAAATAATAAAATTAGCTCAAAAACAATTAACAACTAAAGGAAAAATTAATGCTGCCGAGATAGGGAGAAATATAAACAAAAGTAGACAAAGAGTTAGTGTAATAATTAATGAATTAAAACTTAGATGACCACTACAATCGTTATTCGTTATTCGCTGTTTGCATTAGTGAACATATGAGATCAATCTCATTTGGTGATTAATAATCTCAATCAATATGTTTAGCCGAGTTAATCATTTACTATAAAACCTGTGCATTAAATATACATAAGCCATCTTCACCTGAATAATTACTTTAAATCTCCAAATTGATTGACCCCATTTTACTCCATAAGATTCTAGTAACGGGATGCTTTCCTTGAAAACTAAAGGGATTATATATCCACTGTTCCCTAATTGTTTCCAACTTGGGTTATTCATATAGGAAAAATTTTTACCTATATATTTTACAGCAGGGATATTAAAAGGCTTTAGGAGAATAAGCTGCAACTTGTCTGGTTCGGGCATTGGAAATGTAGATACGTTAGCTAAAACACCTCTTTCCAGCTGGCGGTACAATGCAATACGGTTCTTTCCTTCAGAAGCTATATACAATTCGAAATCACCTATTTGATTGTAAATAGCTTGTTCGCCCTGCCCTTCTTTGGTTAATTGATCTAAATAATCAGTAACATTAATAGCCTTTTCATCAGAGATAAGTGGGTAATCACGGTAATTACCAGCCAAGACATTATTTGCATTAACAAACTTTTGTATTCTGTCTTTTCCATTTGGCATCGCGTCAAAAAAAGGGATAAGTAGCTCTAAAAAGGCACACCCATTTATAATATGCCTTCTATGCATTTTTCGATCGCTGTATCCATAACTTAACAATCCTTTTTTCAACAAGGAGTTATAAAAATATTTATCTATTTGACTTAGCTGGTAATCTAATGAATCTAACTTGTTTTTTAATTCCATTACTTTTTGTGTTGCTTCAATCACTTATTTACTCTCTTTTAAAGTTAAAACTCAGACCTTATTTTTACAATAATTCATCCATATAATCAGCCCAGCTTTGCAGCCATATTTTGCACTCACTTTCATATTTATGAAGATCATAAGTTCCCTCTATTCCTGTTCTTGCATGACCTAAAGCAGCCTCTGCTACTTCACTTGGGCAACCTAAACGAGATAAGCCCGTTCGCACAGTTCGACGTAAATCATGAGGCACCCAATGATCAATATCGATCATGCGATCATCTCTTCTCATATGCCACGCTTGCTCTGTTAATGATTTTTGTTGAATAGGTAAACCAGTTTTGATTGACGGGAATAAATATTTTCCAGTTACTAACTTTAACTGCTTTAAAAAATCTACGGCCTGTTGAGGCAATTGCACGTAACGTTCAACTTCTGTTTTTGTTGCTTTGAGGTGCCAAATAGCTTTATCAAGATCGATATCTTCCCACTCAGCACCACATATTTCTCCTGTGCGACAAGCTGTCCATAGGGTAAACCTTAGAATATTTTTTTGAGTTTGAGTAAATGCACAGCCTGGCAACCAATGCAAAAATTTAGTTAGCTCTTTATCGGATAATACTCTCTGACCACGCTTAGAAGTTAAACGCACTTTGGCTTGGCGTAAGCTATTTTTTGCCAGTAATGCAGGGTTTGCAAATTCATCGGTAAATTTCTCAAGACCTATACAATATTCATACGCTGCGGTTAGTTCTCTTAATACATTGCCAGCCTGAACATTTGAGCCTCGTTCAACTATTTCCATGATCATATTAACAATATCTTTTCTTGTCACTTCATCGGCATTACGTTCACCTAACACTAATACAGCATCACCATATAAAGTTCTACGAGTTTCAGATTGACCTTTTTTTAATCTTGCACCAGAAATTTTTTTCCCATCAACAACTCTATCTTCGATGTACTGTCTTAAATAAAGATCAACAACATCTTTAACTGTCATGTTTAATGATTTTTGCTGTTTTCTTTCTAGCTCTTCTTGCTTAGCTTGCTTTAATTCTTGAGCTGGACAACGTTCGTCTCTTCTAATGTCTTTTAATTCCTTTAATTTAACTCGAGCTTCAGCAAGAGAGGTTGAAGGGAAGCGCCCTATTTGAATTTGGGTTAATTTATTAGTTATAGGGCTGGTGTAACGATAAAAGAATGATTTAGTGCCAGCGTTAGCACAAGTGATCCTCAACCCTCTATTTTCACCAACATCAGCAATATCTTTATCGTTGGGTTTCATGCTACTAATGGCAGCGGAGGTTAAAGTTTTGGTTTGATGATTCATAACTAGCTCTATGTTTCTATCCAAAGTATTATTAGCGACAAGTAAGTGTCACTTAGCGTAATAAGTGTAGGTTTTTAGTCTACAAAAACTATAGCAAAAAAAACCTACACTTACACCTACACTTAATTGTGCAATTTCATGAGTATTCAATAACATTCATGACCTTTCATCAAATAGCACAGTTTAGATAAAAGTGAATAAAATCAATTAAAAACATAACAAAAGCTCAATAAAAACATGACAGATTTATCACAACACACACCAATGATGCGTCAGTACCTTACTATTAAGGCCGAATTCCCTAATATTTTAATCTTTTATCGTATGGGTGATTTCTATGAGCTATTTTTTGATGATGCCAAAAAAGCGTCTGATTTATTAGATATATCACTAACAGCACGCGGTAAAACCGGTGGTAATGCTATTCCTATGGCGGGTGTTCCTTATCATGCGGTAGAAAATTATTTAGCCAAATTAGTGCAGCTAGGTGAATCGGTTGCTATTTGTGAGCAAATTGGCGATCCAGCGACGAGTAAAGGGCCTGTTGAACGAAAGGTAGTTCGAATTATCACGCCTGGTACGATTAGTGATGAAGCCCTATTATCTGACAGACAAGATAATTTAATTGTTGCCATCGCTGAAAATAATGCCAGATCCAAAAAAGCTTCCGACCCCAGTTTTGGTTTAGCCTATCTTGATATGACCAGTGGCCGCTTTGTGATCACTGAGCCACAAACAAGTGAACAGTTGCAAGCAGAGCTGCAACGTCTTTCTCCTGCCGAACTACTATACAGTGAAACACTTTCAACACTGGAATATGTTAAGCAATATAAAGGTCTACGTCGCCGTCCTGAATGGGAGTTTGACGTTGAAACATCACTTGCTTTACTTAATAAACAATTTGGTACTAAAGAACTAACAGGCTTTGGTGTTAGTGATAAATTGTTAGGGTTATCCGCTGCGGGTTGTTTATTTCAATATGTAAAAGATACTCAACGTACAGCATTACCTCATATTCGAGCAATAGTATGCGAGTCTGCAAGTTCGGGTGTTGTACTTGATGCAGCGACGCGCCGAAATTTAGAATTAACGCAAAATCTTCAAGGTGGCTTTGAGAACACCTTAGCCTCTATTTTGGATAAGTCTTCAACACCTATGGGATCGCGTTTACTAAAACGTTGGTTGCATTTTCCATTGCGTGATTTAACGATATTAACGAATAGACAAAATGCTATTGAACAAATAATAACCACCGATTTGCACCTCGATGTTCAGCCTATTCTAAAGGGTTTAGGCGATATAGAACGCATAGTTTCACGCATTGCTTTAGGCTCAGCTCGACCACGGGATTTCGCTCGCTTACGTAATACTCTACAAGCATTACCTGAATTACAAAGTACCTTATCATCATGCAACACAGGCTATGTGCAAGCGCTGGCACAATTGATGACGCCAATTCCAGCAATACAGAATTTACTTGAGCAAGCGATTGTTGACAACCCTCCTGTGCTTATTCGAGATGGGGGTGTGATTGCACCAGGCTATCATCAAGAGCTTGATGTACTTAGAGACTTAAGTGATGGTGCGACTGAATTTTTAGCTCAATTAGAACAAAAAGAAAAAGAACGTACCGGCATTCACTCGTTAAAAGTGGGCTACAACAAAGTCCATGGTTTCTTTATTGAAATGAGCCGAACTGCGGCAAATAATGTGCCGAGCAATTATATTCGTCGCCAAACCTTAAAAAATAACGAGCGTTTTATTACTGAAGAACTAAAAGAGCATGAACATAAAGTACTTAGCGCACAAGGTAAATTTTTAGCACTAGAGAAACGTCTTTATCAAGAATTATTTGACAAAGTGTTACCTGAATTGGCTCAATTGCAAACACTCAGCCAAGCAATTGCCGAGCTAGATGTACTAGCAAACTTTGCAGAAAGAGCGATAAGTTTAAACTATGTGAAGCCTGAATTAGTTAAAAAGTCAGGTATTAATATAGATGGTGGCAGACACCCAGTTGTTGAACAAATGACGCATGATGCTTTTATCGCAAACCCTGTTGTTTTAACCGATCAGCGTAAGATGCTAATAATCACCGGTCCTAACATGGGCGGTAAATCTACTTATATGCGCCAAACTGCGTTAATAGTGTTACTCGCTCATATTGGCTGTTTTGTCCCTGCCGATGCGGCTAAAATTGGCTTGGTAGATAGAATATTTACTCGAATTGGCGCCTCTGATGATTTAGCGAGTGGTCGCTCAACCTTTATGGTAGAAATGACTGAAACTGCCAATATTCTCCATAATGCTACCGACAGAAGTTTAGTACTACTTGATGAAATAGGGCGAGGTACCAGTACCTATGATGGGCTTTCATTAGCGTGGGCGTGTGCTGAAATGTTGGCACTTAAAACAAAAGCGTTTACCTTATTTGCCACCCATTACTTTGAATTAACTTTACTCGCACAAGAAATTTCAACCTTAGCCAATGTGCATTTAGATGCGATGGAGCATGACGATAACATTGTTTTTATGCACGCTGTGCAAGAAGGTGCGGCGAGTAAAAGCTTTGGCTTACAAGTGGCGCAACTTGCCGGTGTGCCTAAAACGGTCATTAACCGTGCTAAGCAACGTTTATTAGAGCTAGAGAACCAGCAGGCGCCCTCTATTTTGCCAGCGCAGTCAGATAGTTTTCAGCAATTATCTTTAGTTGCAGATGATCACCCTGCACTTGATACGCTACGTAATATTGATGTTAATGATTTATCACCTAAACAGGCATTAGATTTATTGTTTGAATTAAAAGCAAAACTTTAATACCAAGTAGATTGATTTAACATTACACTCATACATTCCAAAAGCGCATAGACAAAAAGGCTGTAAGATTACTCCTTACAGCCTTTTTAATTTTAATTTTAATTTTACAATGTTCAATTACTAATATTACTGCTAACACTGCACTTCAAATAACGCTTCAATTGATAAGTTTTGTTGACTTAATATATCACGAAGGCGTTTTAACCCTTCTACTTGAATTTGACGAACACGTTCACGGGTTAGTCCTATTTCGCGACCAACATTTTCTAATGTTTCAGCTTCATAGCCCATTAAACCAAACCGTCTTGCTAATACCTCTCTTTGCTTAGAGTTTAACTCATTAAGCCAATTAACAATGTTGTTTCTCATATCTTCTGATTGCAAGTCGCCTTCTGGACCGCTACTTTTTTCATCCGCAATAACATCGAGTAAAACTTTATCTGTATCGCCTGAAAAGGGCGTATCTACAGACGCTATACGTTCATTCAAACGGAGCATTTTTGTAACGTCAGCAACAGGTTTGTCTAACGAGCTCGCAATATCTTCAGCCGTGGGTTCATGGTCAAGCTTTTGAACAAGTTCACGTGAAGCGCGTAAATAAATATTTAATTCTTTAACTACATGGATGGGTAAACGAATGGTACGAGTTTGATTCATTATCGCTCGTTCGATAGTTTGACGAATCCACCAAGTGGCATAAGTCGAAAAGCGGAAACCTCGCTCAGGATCAAATTTTTCAACCGCACGAATTAATCCTAAATTACCTTCTTCTATTAAATCAAGTAAAGGTAAACCACGATTATTATATCGTCTGGAAATTTTAACCACCAAACGTAAATTACTTTCAATCATACGTTTACGTGAGGCCTCATCACCTTTAAGCGATAGACGTGAGAAATAAACCTCTTCTTCTGCACTGAGTAACGGTGAAAATCCTATTTCACTTAAATAAATTTGAGTAGCATCAATGTTTGATGATTTTTCTTCATTATCTTTTATTACTGTGGTTTGTTTTTTTTGTTTTACCATGCTGTTCTCCCATAAATAGCAAACGTCTATTAATTATTATTTATTCACACTAACTCCAGTTATATTTGATTGGTCGGTATTCTCTATGCTCTAAATTTCATAGGAATGCACTATTATAATTAGTTGTACTATTTTTTCGGTAAATATTTCAAAGGGTCAACTGATTTACCGCGAAAGCGAACTTCAAAATGAAGCATAACTCTTTGCGCGTCAGTATTACCCATTTTTGCGACGATATCCCCCGCTTTTATATGCTGCTGTTCCTTTACTAATATTTTGTCATTATGAGCATAGGCACTTAGGTAATCATCATTGTGTTTTATAATAACTAACTTGCCGTATCCTCTTAACGCGCTACCTGCGTAAACCACTTTACCACTTGCTGTCGCCCTAATCTTAGTACCACGACGCCCGGCGATATCTATTCCTTTATTACCTTGTGCTTTGGAACCTTTAACTTTAGAAGAAAAGTGTGCAATAACTTTGCCTTTTACTGGCCATTTCCATCGACTGATTTTTTGAGAAAAATTCGTCTTTGGTAAGTCATTTTGTGCTGTTTTCTTCTTGCTTACATTTTTACCATACGCCTGCTTTTTTGAAGATGCAACAGTCTTTTTAATTACTTGATTACTGGTCGGATTAGAGCTTTTAGTCTGCTTTTTACTGGAGTGCTTATTCTTACTCGCTTGTGAACTTTTTCCTTCATTATTAGCAACTAAAATTAATTTTTGATTTGGGTAAATATTATAAGGAGGTGAAATATTATTCAATTTAGCTATTTGGCGTACATCTGAATTTGCCCGCCATGCAATGGAATATAATGTTTCGCCCGCTTGTACTTTGTACTCATTTGCATTGATAGTATTTTGCACACGTTTATTTAAAGGCGCGCTACCATAAACGGTCACAACAGGTGCAGGATTTTCTCGAGAAGAGCAAGCTAATAGGTTAAGAACAAGAAAGATATAACAAAATGATTTAAACAGTGTTCCTGAAAGATGAGAAGCACTATTTTTATGTTTATTATCTATCATGATAAAGCGAGTAACATATTTATTTAAACGTTAAATAGGCGATGATGATCAAGGCAAGAAAACCCCAACCTAGCACATCAATCCATTTGCGTAAGTTTTTTTCCATCGCACTACCGCCCCATTGAATAAGACCCGCAACAAGAAAAAACCGCATACCTCGTCCAATAGCAGAAGCGAGCATAAACGGTAAAAAAGCCATCTGTAAAAAGCCTGCACTCACCGTAAATAGCTTATAAGGTATAGGCGAAAAACCGGCGATAAAAACGACCCATACGCCCCATTCACTAAACCAGGTCATTGCGGTATCAAAACGGTGTTGATAACCAAATTCCGTTATAAGCGGTTGTATCCAAGGTTCAAACATCAAATACCCGAGTAAATAGCCTACAGCACCGCCAATAATAGAGGAGACAGTTGTTAAGGTTGCTAATCGCCACGCTTTCTCTGGTTTAGCTAGCACCATAGGCGCAAGCAAAACATCAGGAGGAATAGGGAAAAACACCGATTCAGCAAACGTTAACAGTGCTAACATGCTTGGCGCAAACTTATGTTCAGCCCACTTAAGTGTCCAATCATAAATAGCAGAGAAAAACTTCATTACAACAACGCTCCTGCTACGAGTGGTACAAAACGAACCGCTTCCACTTGTTCTTCACTATAGCTATCACCATGTCGAGTAATCGTCTTAAGTATTTGGGTTTCATCTCCTACCGGAATAACTAAACGACCACCATCAACGAGCTGATCTAGCAATGCCTGCGGTACGCTTACAGCGCCTGCCGTTACAATAATGGCATCAAAGGGAGCTTTGCTTGCCCAACCTTGCCAGCCATCACCGTGTTTCAATGAAATATTATGCAAATCGATAGATCTTAAGCAGCGTTTAGCTTGAAATTGCAGTGATTTGATGCGCTCAACCGAAAAAACTTTGTCTGTTAATTGCGCTAGAATTGAGGTTTGGTAACCTGATCCTGTACCGATTTCTAAAATGCTTTTTGGCTTATAGTCTTTAAGTAAAAGTTCTGACATCTTAGCGACTATATAAGGTTGAGAAATGGTTTGTCCTTGGCCAATGGGTAAAGCGGTATTGTCGTATGCCTTATGAGCCAGTATTTCAGGGATAAAAATATGACGAGGAGAATTAGCTATTGCCTGTAACACTTGTGGATTTGAGATACCTTCAGCTTGCAGTTTTTGCGCAAGTAACTCACCACTACGTTTCGACTTTCCGCCTGTTCGGCCATTTTTTGTGTGACTCATCATAACGTTACTTCACCCATCCATTCTCTTATACTATTTATGCTCTTATGTGCTGTCATATCAACGGTTAACGGGGTTACTGAAACATAATTATTAGCCACTGCATGAAAATCAGTTCCCTCACCACCATCAAGCTCTTTTCCTAATGTACCATACCAATAAATGTCTCTTTGCCATGGATCTTTCATTTTTTTCATCATTTCGGCTTTGTGCCTATGCCCAAGGCGAGTAACCTTGATACCTTTTATTTCGCTAATGGGCACATCGGGGACATTAATATTAAGTATTTGATCTACTGCTAGAGGGTGTTTTTGAATACGCTTAATAATTTGTGCCGTGATAGTTGCCGCTGTTTGATAATATTGTTCATGCTTACCAAGCAATGATATGGCAATGGCAGGTATTCCCATGTGGCGGCCTTCAGTCGCTGCCGCAACGGTGCCTGAATATAAAGTATCATCACCTAAGTTAGGGCCTTTATTAATTCCAGCCACCACTAAATCAGGCGTCGATGAAACGAGTTGGCTAACACCTAAATGAACTGAGTCTGTGGGCGTACCGTTGACAGAAATAAAACCATTGTCTAGCGTTTGTGCTCTAAGAGGATTAAGCAAAGTTAACGAGTTACTTGCGCCACTACAGTTTCTATCGGGTGCAACAACCGTTACCTCAAAGTGTTTAATTAGCTCTTGTTGAAGCACTTTAATACCCAATGCATGAACACCATCATCATTACTTAATAAAATTTTCATTACGTGTTTTACTCTATATCAGCATTAGTCTTTACGTTAACTCTTTGAGTGCAATCTTGATAATCAATTAGCTCTCGAAGTACTGTGGTAGCATATGAGCCTGCAGCTAATGAAAAACTAATTTTTACGCTAGGTAAAGCATCGTTAACGCCAATGTCATTAGGTGATGATTCATTAGGCGATGATTCGTTTGACAATATTTCAATATCAGCATCCTCAATCACTAATCGAATACGACGGCGCTCTTGTTTTAAACCAAAACGAGGTAAACCTTCAGAAAATTTAACGTGATTATCGGCAACTTGCTGCTCAAAGGCTTTTGGTTGTGCTTCGGTCATTAGCTCACCTGCACCCCACATTGCGGCAGTAATATCGACATCTTTCTCGATTAAACGCTGCTTGATAACATCATCAATTTCATCAAGACGAAACACTGATTGGGTACCAGCCAACATGACCACATCACCAACTTGTATCTTGGAGAAAGTATTCTGTTTAATACGTTCGTTGATAATATCGTTGAAAATAGTAGATCGCGCCGCAGACAAATACATGCCTCTTTTTTTCTTATCTTTTACTTTTGTACCTGAAAACAAAGCCAATGCACAGTCAATATTGCCACCGTCAATACCAAAGCGCTGTTCACCAAAATAATTAGGTACTCCTTGTGCGACTATTTTTTCCCAGCGTTCATATAAGGCTTTAAGCTCAGTAACTTCACGTAAAATTAATTCAAAACGGTTTCCCGTTAATGCGCCTGTACGTAGTTTTTTGTTATGTCTTTTGTAGCTAAGTACTTCAACACCTTCAATACTGAGATCACTTAAGTCATATGCTTGCTTACCCGGCACATGAATACCAAACCACTGCTGGGCTACTGCAAAGCGATCTTTTAAACCCGCATAAGAAACTAATTGCTCTTTCACTTTAAAATATTTGGCTAATTCACGTGCCACAAAAACCGTGTTAGCCCCTGTTTTTCTAATATGAATGAATAAGTGTTCACCTTCACCACAAGGCAAAAATGGCAACTGTTCAAATACTTTAAAATCACTTTGCTTAACCCTTAGTAAGCCCGTAGGCTCTGGTTTTCCATGTAAATAGGCAAGTTCTGGTAACATTATTTTCTCTAATTAGTGGTTTGTAGTGATTAAAAAATTAGACATCAGCCATTACTGGCATCATCTGATAATAGGCACAAGTAAGACGACACAATGAACAGCAATACCCTCTTTTCGACCAGCATAACCCAGTTTTTCTGTTGTGGTTGCTTTAACATTGATTTGATCTACGGCGCAGTTTAAATCTTTACTCAAACATTCGCGCATTGCTAATAAATGTGGCGCTATTTTTGGCGCTTGAGCAACAATGGTGATGTCACCATTGCCTATTTCATAACCTTGTTCGATCATTAAGCAAACCACGTGACGCAATAATATTCTGCTAGAAATATTCTCATACTGTCCATCAGTGTCGGGAAAGTGATTGCCAATATCCCCTAAACAAAGCGCGCCAAGAATGGCGTCACAAAGCGCATGAATAGCAACGTCTCCATCTGAATGAGCAATAAAGCCTTGTTCAAATGGTATGGCAACGCCACCAAGCATTAATGGCCCTTCACCGCCAAATTTATGTACATCAAAACCATGGCCTATGCGCATGTTTTATCCTTTATTCTGTTCGATTTGTGATTGCTTTAAATTATTATATTAAATTGCTGTTTTAACCTGTTGATTTAACATGTTGATTTAAGCTGTTGTTTCAAATAAAAGCTCGCTAATACTAAATCTTCTGGACGGGTTATTTTTATGTTATCTCTTCTTCCTGAAACAAGTAAACAGGGTAAGCCAATAGACTCTATTGCAGAAGATTCATCGGTTATTTTTAAGCCTTTTGCTTGAGCTTGTTCAATTGCTTGTTTCAGCTCTTTGACTTTAAACATTTGTGGCGTAAATGCATGCCACAAATTACTGCGATCTATTGTTTCGCTAACTTGCATTGCTTCATTGGCTTCATTAGCAATATTAGCTTCATTTGTATTGTTTTTGATGGCGAGTTTCATCGTATCAACAACAGGGGCAGCCAAAACACCACCACTATTGTGAGCAAGACAATGCTCGATAAGTTTATCTATATCATTATGCGTGATACAAGGACGTGCAGCATCGTGTACTAATACCCACTCTATGTTATTAACAACTTGTAAGCCACTTAACACAGAATCAACGCGTTCATTTCCGCCTGATACCCGTATAATATTAGGGTTATTAGCTAACGTTGTTTGAGCAAAATAAGCGTCATCATCACTTAGGGCTAAAATCACTTTTGCTATATTTTTATGACTAAGCAAACGGTTGATTGTATGGCTTAATATGGTTTGATTATCAATGGTTAAATATTGCTTAGGGCATGAAGCTAACATGCGCTTACCAACGCCAGCAGCAGGTACGACAACAATAAACTGTTTATTTTCAGATGATTTATTATTACAGAGCTTATCTTTAGAGTGTTTATCTTTAGATGATTTATTTTTAAAAAATACGGGGTTACTCACAACTAATATAACCTCTTGTTGGTATTGTTTTTCGTAGCATTATTTTTACTGGGTATAACGCGAAAGAACGTCTCATTTTCTTTGATCATACCAAGCTCATTCCTAGCGCGTTCTTCAATAGCTTCAGTACCTAATTTAAGGTCATCCGTATCAGCATAAAGTAATTTATTGCGTTGCCTAAGTTTGGTATTGACTAACTGTTGTCGAGTAACGTCGTCTTGTAAAGCTAGATAATCAGACACACTGTTTTTACCGAGCCAGAGTCGATATTGCAATAAACTAAAAACAATCAATAACAGTGCTGAAAATGCCCGCATGGTTACCTAAAAAAACACATAATAACGATACAATTCTCACTATTATATGGATTTATTATTTATAAGGCTAATGGTTGTTTGAAGTCTTTCCAGTTAATAGCACAAGAAAGTAACAATTCGCATAAGGATGTATTGATTATAAGGTAATAATTGGTATTGTTTGGTATTAATTGGCATAAAAAAAAGAGTAATGATCTTTATCTTGTAGGACAGTAAATCATTACTCTTGTATCGATACTTATGTGTTCACAAAGTCTACGGACGATACTCTACTTCAACATCGTAATCGTCAGTTGCCACCGTTACACAAAACACTAGATAAAAGATGAGAAATCCCTTTGTTTATACAGTGTGGCACACAATTCTCATATTTAAGCACTATTGCCATATAAAACATGAGAATACTAGAGGATTAATTCTCATGTTTTTCTTGAGTTGATAATAACACCCGAGACTACTTATGTCTCTTTTTTCATACAGCTTTATTCTCACCTTTTAACGCCAACATAACCATTGTATATATGAAAGGGCTATCCACTTAGCTCTACCAACCACTACATGTTGTGTTCACTAGATTTAACCTCGTCGATCATTTATACCGCAAACGAGCCCTTTTCTAACACCTTAAATCGGCACCAAAAGAGTCTTCTTTGATACGAAACCGGACGTTAGCCTCGGCTTATCTAGCGACAACTGATCCGACAAAAGCTTCCCTACATTAGATAATGAAGTGTTCTAAATTTTCATCTTGAAACTTGAAAAAATAAATACTCAAATTTGATTTAAAATACCTAAAGCGGACATTATATTAATACCGATTTACGTGATTTCTTATGTATTAAAATTTAATGTTTCTATATCGGGTCGATTGCGACTTAGAGTATATATTCTAAGGCGCTTCGGGGCACATACCGCCTTAGAAATAACACACTTGATAATGAAGTAAATACAATTTAGGAATCATATTCAATATTTTCCTGTATCACTAACTAGTGACGGTTAGTATTATCTATCACATGCTAGATAGAAGCTAAACCAAATAATTGTTGAACCACGCTTCCAAAAATAAAGCATATGTACTTCCCAGTTTTCACTAGACAGTTTGTAACTCATAAAAATACGCTTCCTCAAACTTGGCAGGTGAAACACTGAGCTTTCAACTTGATCTGTTGAATGGCCTTAGCAGAAAAAAAGTTGCTAGATTTTTACGAACTGCATAAAAAGTAGCGATTGATAATTTATGCTCACGGCAATAATCAATGATGGTCAAGTCGTTAGCTTGCTGCGATTTTTATTGTGTATTTCACCAATAAATTAATGACCTAAAACAAATTAATTTCAAACTATTTCATTTTGTATTAAGTCATTTACGCATTATTCAGCATGTTACTAAACATAAAAAATACAATTCAACTCCTGTGCCGAAAAAAAGCAAACAAAAGCTATCGTAAGTCCCTTTTAGTAATACGCACATATAAACTGCTTACTTAGGGGAATAAATTTCGCCTATTTTTGCCATTGAGGTATACGGTTTTCATAAATCTCAATATCGTGCTTCATTAGAAGCGATTGTGCAATACTATCTAAGCCTGACATTAAGTTAGTTTTATGATGGCTTTCAATTTCAAATGCCTCTGAATGCTTTCCTGTCGTAACGGTTTGTTTTAGCAGATCAATGTCTACCTTGGTATTAGGAAGCATGGTAATTAAATCTGCAATACTTTTGATGGTACTTTCGCTGAGCACGATAGGTAAAATCAAATTGTTAATACAGTTTGAATAAAATATGTCGGCAAAACTTGGTGCGATAATCACTTTAAAACCAAAATCTGCTAAGGCCCAAGGTGCATGTTCTCTACTGGAACCACAGCCAAAATTTTCACCGGCTAATAAAATTTCTGCCCCTTTAAATTCAGCTCTATTTAGGACGAAATCAGGGTTTTCTCGTTTACCTTCTGGGTCGATATAACGCCAGTCATGAAACAGATGTTTTCCATACCCCATTCGTGTAACGCCGGTTAAAAATTGTTTTGGCAATAGTTGATCCGTATCGACATTTGCTTTAGTTAACGGTATTGCAGTTGCACAAATTTGGTTAATTCCAGACATGATAGTGATTCCTATAAAGTTCTTACATCAAAAAAATAGCCTTTGATGGCGGCAGCGGCAGCCATAGCAGGGCTTAATAAATGGGTGAATGAACCACGACCTTGACGTCCTACAAAGTTACGATTACTGGTTGAGGCACATCGTTGTCCTTCTGTGAGTACGTCATCGTTCATACCTAAACACATTGAACAACCCGGTAACCTCCATTCAAATCCCGCTTGAATGAATATTTTATCCAACCCTTCAGCTTCTGCTTGCTTTTTCACTGAGGCAGAGCCAGGGACAACAATAGCTTCAACACCCTGTGCTATTTTATTTCCAGCTAAAACATTAGCTGCTTGACGTAAATCTTCAATGCGACTGTTAGTACATGAACCAATGAATACATGGCTAATAGCAATATCTGATAAACGTTGTCCAGGCTTTAATTGCATATATTCTAGTGCTTGCCTAGCAGCATCTTGTTTAACAATTCCGTCTAAGCTTTCTGGATGAGGGATTGGATCAGTGATGGCACATACTTGTCCTGGATTTGTCCCCCAAGTTACTTGAGGTGCAATGTCAGTAGCATGTATATTTACCTCTTGATCGAATTTTGCATCTGCATCTGATTTTAACAAACGCCAATAAGCTACTGCTTGCTCCCAGTCTTTGCCTTTCGGTGCACAGCCTCGATCTTTGAGGTAGTTAAAGGTAACGTCATCAGGGGCGATCATGCCGGCCTTAGCACCAGCTTCAATGCTCATATTACAAATGGTCATTCGTTGTTCCATGGACATTTGCTTGATTACTCCGCCACAATATTCCACGACACAACCGGTTGCGCCTGCATGTCCAATAGTACCAATAATAGCTAATATGACATCTTTTGCGGTAACACCAACGCCTAGTTCACCATCAATTGTTATCCGCATACTTTTTGCTTTGCTTTGACGCAATGTTTGGGTTGCAAGAACGTGCTCAACTTCTGAGGTACCAATGCCAAAAGCGAGCGTACCAAATGCTCCATGGGTTGCCGTGTGGGAGTCACCACACACGACGGTCATGCCCGGTAAAATAAGTCCCATCTCTGGTGCCATAACATGCACAATACCTTGCTCCTTGCTGCCCACAGGATAGAGTACAATGCCATGTTCCTCGCAATGGCGAACCAGTGTGGTAAGTTGCAATAGATTCAATGGACCACAGGCGTCTAACGCGAGGGAGCGGGTAGATATACTATGATCCATGGTGGCGATGGTTTTTTCTGGACAGTGCACTTTTCTATTGTTCTGGTTAAGCCCGTCGAAAGCTTGAGGAGAAGTGACCTCATGAATCAAATGTCGATCTATATACAACAAATGTTGGCTAGAGGTTGATACTTGTTGCTCAGATTGATTTGCCAACTTTATTAAGTGGCTGTCCCATAGTTTGTCATAAAGTGTTTTTGACATGAAATATAACCTATTAAGAGAAATTTAAGTTACAACTGGTTGATTTTTTCAATCAGTTGCTCTATTGATATCACCACACCATATTTGGCATTGATGTCATGTAAAGCCGCATCTTGTGCTGCAAGGTTACGATCACCGCAAGCTTCAGGAACGACAAACACCGGATAATTATGTTGTAGACCATCTACCGCAGTTGCTCTTACACAACCACTGGTTGTTAAGCCAACCACAACGATTGAATCGACATCATTTTGCAATAACAGTTGCTTAAGCTCTGTGTTAAAAAAGCCACTTGGCCATTGTTTTTCTATCACCAGCTCATTGGCCTGTTTATTTAATCTAGGGTCAATTTCAACCCAATGGCTAGATGCTTTTAATATGTTGAGATCAGGTAATCGTGTACGAAAAACGCTAGCGACTTCCTCGTCATGATAGACAACGCTAGTAAAATACACCGGTAATTTTTTCAGTCTAAACAGGTCAAGTAATTTATTGGTTTCATTTACCTGTGAACTAAAATCGCCACCAAGAGGGCTAGCGGGATCGGAAAAACCAAGTGACATATCGATGATAATAAGGGCGGGGCGGATGCCCAGCCCTATAGTACCGATAGCCAAATCACGATCAATTTGTTTGCTATGTATACTCATAATATCCTATTTAAAACTATGTACGAGACTTAACAAATCGAGGTGTTTCTGGTGCAGGAAGGCCTGTTTCTTCTAAACACCTTGCTTTGATTTCTTCGATAGTACCGCCGAAATCAAACATCTCTATATCACCTCGTTGCTCTGTCAGTGATGCACGTAGTGTAGTAGTTTGTGCTTCATCAACGACGTTATTAATAATAACAACACCGTAACGGACCGCCCCTTCAACAGAAACTAAGCCACGTTTCACATCATCTAACACGTTGTTAGCATCGCGTAAATATGGGTCACCCCAACCACCGCCACCCCAAGTATTGAAGTATAATATGTCGCCTTTTTTCACTTCAACACCGTCACATTTAGCCGGTAGTATTTCTCGAGTACCATCAGCTCGTTCGAGTATTTTAGTTGAACGTTGACCTGTTGTGCCACCGTTAACGCCCCACGGATAGGTCAACCAACGTTCATCATGAATGGCAATGCTACCATCATTCAAAAATCTATAACCGACTGATAATCCATTGCCACCACGGTGTAAACCTGCGCCACCTGAGTCGACAATAGTTGCATATTGTTCAACGCGTAATGGGAAGTAAGCTTCGATAAACTCATTAGGCACATTGGTGAAACCTGGCCATAAAGAGTGACCATCAGGTCCATCACCTACTGGACGTCCAGGAATTCCGCCAAAACCGATTTGGAATAATTGGAACCATTCGCCGTTATCATCATAACCTGAGTAGAACAAATGAGGAGAATCAGAGAAGCCGGCAGCATTCATTGCTTCAGGAGCACCTTGTCCTAATAAACCACCCATAACATCAAAAATACGACCTAACGCATGAGTACGGCCTGATAACGCCGCTGGGAAACGTGGTTTAAGTAAGCTGCCTTCTGGAATACGCACATCAACTAAATCATAAAATCCATCGTTAAATATTATTTGTGGATCGACGAGATTGATGGTGAATGAGCCAAAAAACATTTTGAACATCTCTTCACTCATATAGAAGTTAATCGAACTTTGCGCCTGAGGATCAGTCCCTTCAAAGTCAAATATTGCGCGATTTCCTTCACGCCACATTTTACATTGGATTTTATAAGGTCCCATGCCGACGCCATCATCACAGACATAATCTACGAACGTGCGAGGCTCTTCAGGAACAAGCATGTTAATAATTGCTTGCATTGCAACATGGTTACGCTCAAGCATAATTTCCATGGTGGAATAAAAAACATCGTCGCCAAAACGCTCTGAAATTTCTACACACCTTTTGGCTGCAGTATTACATGCTGCTACTAAGGCATTTAAATCAAATCTGTTCCATTGTGGTGTGCGTACATTATGTAAGATCAAGTCTAAAAGATCTGATTGTAGTACACCTTTTTTATATAATTTTGTTGGCGGAATGCGTATCCCTTCTTGGAAAATACTTTCCGCTTTAACAGGAATAGAACCGGGTACCATACCGCCGTTGTCAGACATATGTCCAAACATGGCAGACCAAGCAATATGTCTACCTTCTCTGAAAATAGGCACTAATACGATCCAATCGGGTAAATGAGATACCGCGGCATTAGTCATATAAGGGTCATTAGTTAAAATAACATCGCCTTCTTCTAATTCACCTTCATATGCATCCATAAAGCCATGAATGAATGAACCAAATTGCCCAACGACCATTTTGCCATCTTTGTTGGCGATCATTGGGAAACAGTCACCTTGCTCACGGATACCTGGGCTCATTGCTGTTCTAAAAAGAACAGCATCCATCTCTTCTCGGGCATTACTGAGAGCGTTCTCAATAATGTCGACGTTAACTGAATCTACGTCAACTCTTTGTAGAGGAGAGGTATTAGTTTGTATAATTTTATGACTCATCGTTATCTCCACTTACTTCACTGGGTTAATAAGAATATTACCGACGATATCAACTTGAGCTTGATATCCCGGTAAAAGGACTGTAGTAGAGTCCATTTCACAAATAATTGCAGGTCCTGTTATTTCAAGGTTTTGACTCATCTTATTTCGATCATAAATCGGTGTTGGATAGTATTTTCCTTCGAAATAAATTTCGCTGTCTGCCATTTTACAGCTTTCTAATGAACTGGCCGATTCGCTTTGAGGCATCATAGGCAATTCACCACTACTTGCAGTAGCAATAGCACGGATCATAACAATTTCATGACCTGTTTCTAACGCAAAAGTAAATAGCTGGGTATGCTCATTATCAAATTGTGATTTAAGTACATCCAAGCCCTGACCTTGTAACTCAGACAATGTAAATTCAACTGACAATTGGAATGCTTGTCCTGTGTATCTTAGATCGGCTTGAAAGGTTATCTCTTGGTTTGACTCAGGAATACCGTCAGCATTAAGTGTCGCACTGGCTCTTTGTCGTAATTCGTCTAGGGCCTCAAGTACTTCATCTTTATTGGTGTCTTTTAATAATTTCACGAACGTTCTTGAAGCTTCGTCACGCACTTGAGTGGTTGCATCACCATAAGCACATAAAACACCAGGCCCTGGAGGAATAATAGTTGGCCAAGCTTGCGTTAAAATACCAAGTGCATTGGCATGTAGTGGACCTGCGCCACCAAAACCCACAAGTGCAAAATCTCTAGGATCAAAGCCTTGCTCTACAGAAACTAGTCTTAGCGCACCAAACATGGCTTCATTGGCTATTTTAATGATACCTTCAGCGGCTTCTTCAACCGATAAACCCATCGCATCAGCGACTGTTTTAACTGCTGTTATTGCTGCTGCTTTATTAATAGCCATTGCACCGCCGAGTTGAACATCAGAGGGTAAATAACCTAATACTACGTTAGCATCACAAACTGTTGGTGCTGTACCACCTTTCATATAAGCGGCAGGGCCCGGTTTAGCTCCGGCGGATTCTGGTCCAACCCTTAAAGCTTTAGTGAGTTCAGGAACAAAAGCAATTGATCCTCCCCCAGCGCCTACAGTACGCACATCAACAGAAGGAGCACGTACGGTAACATCAGCAACACGTGTTTCTCTTCGAATGCGAGCTTTTGCATTTTGAATAAGCGCTACATCCGTTGACGTCCCGCCCATATCAAAGGTTAAAATATCGTTAAAGCCAGCTTTCTTACAAAAATGTATGGCACCAGAAACACCACCAGCAGGACCTGACATTAATAGGTTTACCGGACTCTCTGCTGAAGATCTCGCTGAGGCCAAACCGCCATCAGAGCGTAAAATTGAAAGGTGTAAATCGTCTCCCATTTTACTGAACAAAGACTGACTTAAATTATCAACATAACGTGCTACTTCTGGACGTACATAGCTGTTTACTACGGTTGTTTCTGTGCGCTCATATTCTTGCATTTCAGGTACTAGGTCGCTAGAAATTGAAATTGGAATTTCAGTAAAAATTTCTCCTGCAATTTCTTTGGCACGTTGTTCATGGCCAGCATTCAAATAAGAGTTAATAAAGCAAATGGTTAACGCTTCAACTTCTCCAGTTTGTTTTAATTTTTCCAACCGTACACGTAAACTGCTTTCATCTAGGGAGTCAACTATTTCTCCATTTGCACCCATTCTTTCATCGGCTTCAATGGTTAACTCAAGTGGCGCTAAAAGCGGTTTTTTCATGAAGCTTACCCAGCCACCTAAGCCACCCGGACAAAAAGAGCGGGCAACTTGTAATACTTGTTTGTAGCCTTTGGTGGTTATTAAGCCTACTTTTGCACCTTTACCGGTTAATACAGCATTGGTTGCAACAGTAGTGCCGTGCATCACTCGATTAATTTTACTGACATCGATACCAGATTGTTCACAAATTCTAGCAATACCATTTAATACCCCTACTGATGAATCTTCAGGGGTTGAAGGTACTTTTGCTGTATGGGTTTCACCAGTAATTTCATTGATGAGTAGCAGGTCGGTGAAAGTACCGCCTACATCTACGCCTAATCGATAACTCATATTTTACTCCACTTTTTCGGTCGTTTATCTATCGTTAATTAAGATTATATTGTTCAATCCAAGACTTTGCTTTTCCGCCCGTTGCGGTGCCTGTTAATTCAATAGCAAGATCAGCGGCTTTTATCAGTAGTGGCATATTAATACCCGTTGAATAGCCCATCTGCTCAACCATCATCACTACATCTTCAGTGGCAACATTACCACTTGCTCCTGGTGCGAATGGACAGCCACCCAGCCCAGCGATAGAGGCATCAAATTTACGTACACCTGCTTCGATTGCTGCATATACGTTTGCTAACCCCATCGCCCTTGTATCGTGGAAATGACACGACAATTGCTTTATATCAAATCGTTCAGCCATAGCATTCATCAATTGATTAACGGCTAATGGATTGGCGGCACCAATAGTATCAGCAACAACAATACTTGATGCGCCAGCCTTAAGAAGCTTTTCGGTAACGTCAAACACACTGTCTTGGTCTATTTTTCCTTCAAAAGGACAGGCCCATGCTGTTGCTACATAGGCTTGAACATTTGCGCCGCGTGCTTTGGCTGCCTCTAATACCTTTTCACTGACTTTGACACTTTCATCAGTGGTCATGCGAATATTTTTTAAATTCATGGTGTTTGATGTAGCAACCACTAATGACATCAGTGGTACACCAGCGGCCAGAGCCATTTCAAAGCCCTTCATATTCGGAATTAACGCTGAAAAAACACTGTTACTGCTTGGTAATTTAGCACATAGCTCACTGGTGCCAGCCATTGCAGGCACGGCTTTAGGAGAAACAAATGCACCTATTTCAATTTCTGGCACATTGGCCTTAACTAATGCTGAAATTAAGGCAAGACGTTGCTCACTGCTTAATACTTTAGGCTGATTTTGCAATCCATCTCTTGGCCCAACGTCATTAATAATGATGTGTTTGTTTCTCATCAGTAAACCACCTGAGACTTTCTTAATTGAGCAACTTGTTCAGCACTTTTGCCAAGTAGTTCATGTAAGATTGTTTCAGTGTGTTGCCCTAATGCAGGAGCGGGACTAAAACTTTCTTCGTTACTTCGAGAGAATTTTATCGGATTACCCGGCCCTTTGGTGGTATGCCCTTCTGGATCAGATAATTCAACCACCATGTTACGATGCAACACTTGTTCATCATTTAAGGCTTGCGATAAGTTATTTACTGGAGCACAAGGAATACGTGCCTTTTCCAGTAGCGTTAACCAATAGGCAGACGTGTTAGTGACTAATTTTTCATTTAAGGCGGTATTGATAAAATCTTTATCCTTCCAACGACCTGGCTGTGTGTCATATTCTGCTTTATCTAAAGGGGGTAATTGCATAACCTGCTTTAGATTTTGCCAAAAATTATCAGTGATCACGGCGATGACAATTTCTCCATCTGCTGTGCTAAAGGTGTTATATGGCACATGCACAAAGTGCGAATTACCAATGGGGTAAGGATTTTTTCCAGAGATAAAATGCATGGTTGCCATGTAATTTAATAATGAAATCTGACAATCCAACATGGATACATCTACATCTTGACCAAAACCACTTTTTTCGCGCTCTAATAAAGCAGCTTGAATACCCATAACGGCAAACATTCCTCCACCTAAATCACCGATAGGAATACCCGCACGTACTTTTTGACTTTGATCTGCACCTGTAATAGACATACCTCCACCCATTGCTTGTGCTACTTGATCAAAAGCAGGACGCTTGCTGCCAGGACCATCACTGCCAAAGCCAGTGATTGAGCAGCTAATGATACGTGGATTAATCTCCTTCAAATGTTCATGATCTATTTTTAGTCTGTTTGGAACCCCTGCGCCAAAATTATTAACAACAACATCTGCTTTTCTGACCAAGTCATAAAATAACTCCAGCCCATCGGGTGCTTTTAAGTCAATACAGACACTTTGTTTATTACGATTGAGGGTTATAAAATACGCACCCATGCCATTGATTGAGTTTTCTGGATCAGTGGCTAATAGTTTACGTGTGCCTTCTCCTTTAATTGGCTCAATTTTGATTGTTTCAGCGCCTAAGTCCGCTAAAATCATACCGCAATAGGGGCCAGACAACATATGTGTCAAATCAAGGATTCGAACACCAGCTAACGGTTTGTTAGTCATTTAAAGCTACTCCTATAATAAGGGGGAGCCCGAAGACTCCCACTAGTTAATATCAACAATTAAAAACGATAAGTAAAGTCAACGCCGTAAGAATCACGAGCAGAAGGGTGATTGAAAGAACCGCCGAATTCAGGAGCAGGTATTATTTCCTGTAAATATTTTTCGTCGGTTAAGTTTTTCGCCCAAAGTGCTAAGTTCCATGCTTCAGCATCAAAGCTAACTCTTAAATTAACTGTGTTATAGGCATCTCGAGTTGACTTACTAAAGTCAACTGAATGAGGGCCTGGTGGAACACCACCGCCGAGCGTGCCAAAGAAGTCCCAAATAGTGGGTGTATCTTCACCGCCTTGCAGCGTATGGAAGTTTGTTTCCCCTACATATTGCCAATCAAGACGCGTATTCATCACTACATCTTCAGCGATGTTATAATCCCAACTTGCACCTAAAGTAAAGGTTTTATCAGGGGTTTGTGGAGCCTTGTTGCCAACAGAAAGAGGACGGTTTTGGTTTTCCTTGATTTCTGTATCAAGTAAACCTAAACCACCAAACACTAAGATATCTTCTGTCACTTGTGCGCTGATATCTAATTCAATACCTTTGATTGATAACTCTTCAATAGTGGTAACGGCGCGTAATAATCCAAATGGCCCAGCAAAGAATTCGAAGAATTGATTGTCATCAACGGTAGTATTAAACACTGAAGCATTAAAGCTTACTTTGTCATCAGCTAGTTTGGCTTTAAAGCCTAATTCGATATTGGTGGTGACTTCTTTATCGTATTCATCTTTAACTAGCAATTGTGCATCTACTGCATCACCAGGGGTACCATTGCCATGAGCATTGAACCAAAAATCAAGAGTAGCTTCAGTACCAATTGAGTTAAAACCACCACTTCTAAAGCCGACACCATAACTCGCGTACCAATTCATATCATCACTAGCAGCATACGCTAAAGTTACTTTAGGTTGTAAATGACTAAATGAATTATTTCGATCAGGTATGCCATCAGGGTTGCTATTAAAGGCAGGGTTGATTGCGCCAACTTCGCCATTAACATAAGTATTAATGTTTAAGCCAGAAGCTTTTACGTTAGGTACATTATTACTGACATCACGATCTTCGTAGTCATAACGTAGGGCAACAGAAAGTTCCCACTTTTCATCTAAGTCATAATCTACTGAACCAAAAGCAGATAATACCGAAGTGTTAAAGGTGTCATCAAATAATAAATCAGTTGGGTTAGGACCAGTAGGTGGAACATAAGCCTGTTGTAAAAATCCTTGGCCTGTATCAGCACCATAAGCCACTACAACATCTCGTTCAATTTCAGCAAAATATACCCCTGCAATCCAACGTAGTGCTGCGTCATTGTCAGCTGATGTTAGCCTAATTTCGCCACTAAAATCGGATTGGCTTCGCTCTTGGAACTGGTAGCCGTCACATGAAGTAGGTGTATATGGGCCGTAAACTCCGGCAAAGTCGGTGCCGCCAGGGAACACACCGAAAGGAGCAAAAAATTCACCAAATAAATCAGTACGACCAGCGCCGCCCCATGCAGTAGGCATGTTGTTTAAAGTTGCTCGGTCAGCTTGACACTGTGGTGTTAGCTCATAACCATAAAAAGAAGCACTAGTACCATCAGAAATCAATGTTTCTTCTAAATTGTTATAAGCAAACACCGCTGTTGCATATATTCCATCAAGATCCCAATCCGCTTTAAGGGAGAACTCTTGCGTTTCTTGTTTATTAACACCTGGTACATTAAAGGCAAAAATGAAATCATGTTCGTTAACATTCTCCATGTATGCTGGCTGATTAAAGGCCGCTTCAAAAGAAGGTAATGCAAAAGAGGCATTGTAGTTAATAGCCCCCCCTTCAACCTTGCTCATGGCAGCTCTAAAATCGAGGGTCAAATCATCTCTTGCATACCAAAATATGCGAGCGCGCACATTGGTGTCTTCGAGATAATCTACTGCGTCGTCGGCACCAGTATAGATGTTTTCATAAAAGCCATCAGTAGTATTAAAGCTGGCGGTTAATCTACCACTAACGTTATCTGACAATGGACCACTAATCATACCATTCACTTTACGGGTGTTATTGTTCGCTATACCTAGCTTTAAGCTGCCTTCAAGTTCATCTGAGGGCATTTTGGTGGTAACAATAATGGCACCTGCAACGGCATTACGACCATATAAAGCACCTTGCGGACCTTTTAGAACTTCTATTTGATCGACATCTAACAACTCTTTATTGAAACCATTTGGATTGGTCATCAATACACCATCGACTACGTAGGCGAAGGTTGATTCTGCATCTCGAGTTGAGACAATACCTCGAATGGTAACTTGGGTGTCACCCACGTTGGATGCATCGACCATAGTAACGTTCGGAATTAATGCGATAGCATCGCCGGGCCTTTCAATGCCGGCATTTTCAATCACTTTTGCCGACAAGGCGGTGACCGCAATAGGTACATCTTGTAGCGTTTCTGGACGTTTACGCGAGATACTGATGATTTCTATCGAATCTGCTTTTGCTTCACTTTCTTGTGCAACCGCTTGGCTAGAAATTGATAAACCACTGCTGGTTATTGCTAATAATATACTGGTTGTTAGCATGCTTTTACGTAGTTGGGGCATTATGTATTCTCCAATTGTTTTAGTTATAATTAATGTCTTTGAGCCGTCGCCATAATGTTGTTTGGCTTAACCCAAGGTAAGTGGCAACTCGTTGCTTATCACCGTTAAATCGATTCATCGCATCAGCGACAAGCTCTAGTTCTTTTGATCGAACTAATCCTTGTTGTGAAACGAATTTTGCTTCTTGGAACAGTTCTGGAGAAATATCCCGTAATATTTCACCCATGTTATCAATGCTTTTAATTGATTTTAGCGATGCTACAACACGCTCAAGCACATTTTCTAATTCACGAACATTACCTGGCCAAGTGTAGTTAATTAAGGCATTACGCATTGGAGGGAGGATTTGTGCCGCTGAAAATTTTAGCTGGTAACTTTCAACAAACCGTGAAAGTTTTTGTTCAGCAATACTTAAAATGTCTTCGGGTCGTAGATGTAAAGGTGGAATATAAATATTGAAAACATTCAATCTGAAAAAGAGGTCTTCTCTAAATTTCCCTTCCTCAACTAAGCTTTTGAGTTCTTTGTTTGATGCGGCAACTACTTTTAGATCTGCTGGTTTTTCTTGATTCGTTCCTAACGGTCTATAATGACGTTCTTGAAGGAACCTGAGTAATTTAGATTGTTGATCTAATGCCAACTCACTTATTTCATCAAGAAATAAAACGCCGTGCTGTGCTTCTTCAATTAATCCTTTGCGCCCACCACGTTTTGATCCCGTAAATGCGCCATCTCGATGCCCAAAAAGCTCTCCCTCAAATAGTTCAGTGGGTACCGCAGAACAGTTTAAAGCAACAAAGTTACCTTCAGCATAAGGACTATGCTGGTGAACTGCCCGTGCTATTAATTCTTTACCTGTGCCTGATTCACCATATATCAATACATTACTGGGTGAAAAAGAGAATGACTTCACCTGTGCCATGACCTTTTCAATAGCAGGGGATTGATAGACCATTTTGTGGCGAAGGGAGTGATCTCTTTTTTTCGGTTTCGGCTTTTTTTTATAAAGTTGATAAATGTATAACGGGGTATTCTTAACCATGACGCAGTCTTGATGATACCACCAGTCGATGCCTTGAATACAACATTCGCCATCAGTAGGTCGAGATGATTCTTCAGGATGAATCAGACTCTCGAGATCGTTGCAATGTTCAGGATCCACTCCTAGATCTTTTATTGCTGCTTGATTAAAGGTAATAGAGACACCTTTTTCATCGGTCATAAAAATGGGTGTTTTTGATTGCTGTAGTAGCCAATCTGTTAATGCTGAACTTTGATTACTTTCGATATGTTCATTAGCTGCTTCAATTGCACAAGTAATAGTCTCACGACATGACTCTGTGCTATATAGTAAGAAAGCTGGAATAGCGTGTTGATCTGCTAAACCACAAACTAAGCTAGCACCAACATAAGCAATATTTTCTTGCTGCCTAGTGAGTTGAAATAATTCACGTGCTTGAGCGGGAGTGGTATATATTTTTTCTTGAATTGAAACATTAAGTGCCGACTCCAATAAAGGAATAACAGGAGATGACTGAGCAAAATTAATCATGACAATATTTTGAGCTACTTGAGCCGCTCGTGTTACTGCTTGAATGATATCGTTAACCGTGCAATCTAACGAGACTACAGGTAAATCAAGGGCAGACTTTAAATAAGCGGCATTCGCACCAGCACTTACAATGACATCAGGATTAAATGAATCAATATATTGATTAAGATCTGACATATTGCCCACAATGGTATCGAGTATTTTAAATATTGCTTTATCACTGAATTCTGGCAGTACACTTGTCATCAATTGGCTAAATTCTTTATGACCAAAAATTAGAACGCGTACTTGTTGTGGTTTTACATTTAAAATGCTCACAATATTCCCCTTAGCACTCTAGGAGAGCTAAGTGTATGGTTCATGATGTTTACATTTGAAATGTACACAGTTTTATACCTATTTATTTGTGATTTATTCATCTTATATATCCTGATTGCATTAGCTATGCCAAGTTTGTTTGATTTATCCACATCACTCGTTTTTAAAGGTATGTATGTGAGATGGCTTTAAAATAGAGGTTGCTAATGTAGAGTATAGCTGAAGACATTTATTTCATATTGAAAAAATTTATTTCAATATGAAATCTGATGGAGAGAGGGGGATTACAATAATTGAATTGACAAATTCATGCTTGAATTAGTCTTATTTACTTGATTGACACAGCTGTATTATAGAGCCAAGTGATGCTGGGCATTGAAGATCTTGAACTAGCCAATTGTCTAGCCCATTTCTTTTTCCTTTTTCATCAGCCTTAATGCCTGACTGGGCTAGCTGATCGATAGATTCACTTAGTGAATCTACGTTCAGTGACAAAAGAAATACTCCCTCACCACGTTCTGATAAAATTCGAGCGACTTCTCCTTCTTCAGATAACGGTTGTACAAGCACTATCCAAGTTGCCCCCAAAGGAAATCGCGCTGTTTTAACATCTCTATTGGGTAAATTTTCAATGATAGGTTTGCACTGTAATAGGGACTGAAAATAATCAATTTGAGGCTGAAGCTCTTTGACTAAAAAATTAATGTGATGAATAGACTGTATGTTTGACATTGTTTGCTCTCCGAGTATTGCTTTAATCTAATTCTCTTACCTCGATTAAATAGTACTTAAGACAGAAAGTAAATTAATGAATTAAACTGCAACTACTAGCGCTAAAAATCCTAACTGTCATAGCGATCACCTAATACCGATCGGCTTCATGGTATTACGCAATTAGATTATAATTATAAAACTAAGGCTGTAAATTCTAAGGTTGGAAATGCTTTTGGACGTTTGAAACACTTTCGTGCGATAGCAACAAGATAGGATAAATTGAAAATTCAATTTGAAAGCATGCCTGCACCAGAATGCTCAATTATTTGGTTGATAATGTGAAATATTAAGTCCCTAATTGTCGTAAAATATTTAAAAATACATAAGCTACTAGTTTGTGTAGAGGCTAGTTAATTTGGACACATTATAAGTACTGTTACCTACAGACGATATATAAATCTACTTCTAAGGCGCTTGGGGGGCGAAAGCGAGTTAGAGTTAATACTCTAGATTCGTTTGAAACTTACATGATTCAATGTCCGCTTTGGGGATTTTAGATCTAATTCCGTGCAAAAATTTTCGACACAATCTCAATGGTGAATGGATGTGAGTTTTTATATAAAAACGACAACTTTAGGATCCCTGATCTGCCGTTTTCTACTCAAAAGCTAACTTCCGCTTTTGGCTAACTGAAGAAGGCTCAGTTACTCACTAGCTCTATGTTAACAATGCGCACTTTCGAGACATAGTAATTTAGCATTTTGATATTATGTCTGATCAAAAAAGGGTACTAACATTTTCATGTTAGTACCCTTTTACTAAGTTACTTTAGAGTCGTTAGTGATTTTATGAAACCATATTAATGGTATGTCACTTTAGGACAAATTAAAAAGCAATCAGCTTATAACTAATTTATCCCATATGAAAAATTAAAAACAAACAAACTAAGGCGTCCGACCTTAAAAACAAACCAAACAGTCAACATTTAATTGCGTAACGCAAGCAACCAATAAAATATCAATATAACCAAGTACACACATAGGCTTACGAAATACTTCGTTTAAAAAACAAAAACAAAGTATTGACTAACAGGTCAAGTTTCATACAATAACCGGCGTAAGTATGCAAAAACTGCTCAATAAAAAGGATTTTTTGTAACATTTAGTTAATACATTGAAGTTTAGATGCAGAAGATTTACCGACAGCTTATCTAGTCGTAGTGATCTTTAGCTTTTCATTGCACTTAGATAATTAATAACAACAATAAAATATCAAGGTTTAAAATGAAGACTCAATACCTAAATGGCAAGCTCGCCAGAGTAGCCGGCACAATTATGTGTGTAACTAGTATCCTTAGTACAGCAACCGCACACGCTGATATTCCTGTCAATTATTATAACTCGATTAATACTAGCTCTCCTGCTGCATTAAAGAGCTCATTACATGAAATAATTGACGATCACACACGTTTCCCTTATACCTCATCGTCAACTGACACTTGGGACATTTTAGAAGCCGCGGATCAAGACCCTGATAATGCTAATAACGTTATCGACATTTATAAAAATGCTAGCTACGCCAAAGAAGGTGGCGGTAATACTTTTTATAATAGAGAACACAGTTGGCCTAAATCTTATGGCTTTCCTAGTGATGGCAGCGATAACTATGCCTATACCGACACTCATCACCTATTTATTGCCAACAGTGGTTATAATTCAAGCCGTAGTAATAAACCCTATGCAAACTGTGATGCAAGTTGTTTAGAGAAAATCACTGAGTTTACCAATAACCGCGGGGGTGGAGTAAATGACTCAAACTGGACTGAAGGCTCTTTTGCCCAAGGTACCTGGCAAACATGGCAAGGCCGAAAGGGGGATGTAGCTCGTGCCTTAATGTATATGGCAATTCGATACGAAGGTGGTACTCATGGCGTTACTGGTGTTAGTGAACCTGATCTTATTTTAACTGATGATCGTACATTGATTGAAAACTCAAACGCTGGCTCAAACATTAGCGTCGCTTATATGGGGTTAAAATCGGTTCTAATACAGTGGCATAAAGATGATCCAGTTGACGCCTTTGAAGTACGCCATAATGATACAGTTTATAGTTATCAAGACAATCGTAACCCATTTGTTGATCATCCAGAATATGCTGCTTGTGTATTTGAAGGCATATGCTCTGGTGGCAGTGGTGATACTACAGCACCAGAAGCACCGATAGGCTTAAGTGCAACTGGCGGTGATAACCTAGTTGAACTTGCTTGGATAGCTAATAATGAACCAGATTTTACTGGTTATAACATTCATCGCAGTGACACCTCTGGTAGTGGTTTTGTAAAAATTAACAGCGAATTAGTCAATACCAATGCTTATACCGATAACAGCGTATCAGCAAGCAACACATACTATTATCGAGTATCAGCGGTTGACAGTTCAGCTAATGAATCAGCAATGAGTAGTGAAGTTTCAGCCACAACTAATGAGGGAACCACACCACCTGCTGGCACGGCTTGGATCAATGAGTTCCACTATGATAATGATGGTAGTGACATTAACGAATTTGTTGAAATAGCTGGCTCAACTGGCACTAACCTAACCGGTTGGTCATTAGTTGCCTATAACGGCAATGGCGGAACCGTATATAAAACCGTAAATTTATCAGGCACAATTAGCGATCAATATTCAGGTTTTGGTACATTAAGCTTTTCTGCAAGTGCCCTACAAAACGGCGCGCCTGAAGGCATAGCCTTAGTTAATAACAGCAATGAAGTAGTACAGTTTTTAAGTTATGAAGGCACGCTAATAGCAACTGACGGTGTTGCATCAGGCATGACTTCAACCGATATTGGCGTATCAGAAACATCAAATACACCAGTTGGCTACTCTTTACAACTTATCGGTTCAGGTCAAAGCTATAGTGATTTTACTTGGCAAGCCGCAGCGAGTAATACGTCAAGCAGTGCTAATACCAACCAAACATTTGGTGGTTCAACACCAGTGAATAAATTACCTACAGCAGCATTTACTGAGATCTGTACCAATTTATCATGTAATTTTGACGCCAGTAATAGTAACGACATCGACGGTACTATCAGCAGTTACAGCTGGGACTTTGGCGACGGTAATACTGCAACAGGTGTTACACCTGTGCATGATTACGCTAATACAGGTACTTACACTGTTCAGCTAACAGTAACTGATAACAGTAGCGACAGCGCTATAACATCAAGCTCTGTTACTGTTACCCAAGTTATTTATGATCCGTGGATAAACGAATTTCATTACGACAACAAAGGCGGCGACAAAGGCGAGTTTATTGAAATTGCTGGTAATGCGGGTATTGACTTAACTAACTGGCGCATTGAAGCCTATAACGGCAATGATGGCGCAGTTTATAGCACCATCAATTTATCTGGCATTATCAGTAGCCAACAAAATGGCTATGGCACCTTAGCTTTTAATGCTACGGGTCTACAAAACGGCGGTTCAGACGCTCTAGCTTTAATTGATAATAACGGCAATGTTATTCAGTTTTTAAGTTACGAAGGCACCATGACAGCAACAAGTGGCGCAGCAGCGGGTATGATATCAACTGACATTGGTGTGGCAGAAAACTCATCAACCAACCGTAATCATACATTACAGCTTTCAGGTACAGGTAAACAATACAGTGATTTTACTTGGCAAGCGCCAGCGAGCAAAACCAAGGGCACAATGAATAACAATCAAACGTTTTAATATTGCGTTTAATGAGTAAAATTAGATAAAAAAATCCGGTTAAATTAACACCTAATCGGCTTTTTATTTAAGCTTAATAACTTAAAAAAATTAGCAGACTTAACATTTCAATATTTACTTACTGGGGTCTGTACGTAATACGTGTAATTTGTTGGCACATGTTTTTTTTCGATAATACCATATTTAAGTTGAGAGTTTTTTCACACATAGTCTGAGCTATTTGTTGACCCAAAGAATAATCAGCAGCTATCGTCAGCAAAGATACGATATAGTCCTTTCAGTCTGAATAAAACTATAATTAGGGTGTTCAGATCATGTGCCTATTTCATACGAATATTGATACGATATCATTTAGATGGTTACCGCTTTACTTTCGCTGTCATAGGTACGCCTTAGCTTAAAAACGAATACTTGGCTTGCGCTTAAACGCTATCTATATTGCTTTCGAAGAGCTTTGGCATACATGCTGACAATAACAATTGGAGGTAATTATGACTAAGTTTTCAGTTTATATTGGTATTGATTGGGCAAATGATAAACACGATGTATGCGTTCAAGTGGCTAATTCAAGTGCACGAAAGTTTGAAGTAATTAAGCACTCTCCTAAGTCGATTAATGAATGGATAACCAGTATTCATAGGCAATACAAAGGACAAATAGCTGTTGCTATTGAACTATCCAAAGGGCCTATCGTTTACGCACTTCAAAAGTTTGATTTTGTCACTATTCACCCCGTTAACACTTCAATGTTAGCTCAATACCGTAAAGCTTTTTCACCCAGCGGTGCAAAAGACGACCCAACGGACGCAGAGCTTGCTTTAGATTTAATGCTGAGATATCCCAATAAAATTAAAGCATTAAAAATGGAAAGTGAATCGGTTAGGAAATTGACGTATCTAGTCGAACAGCGTCGTAAGTTAGTTGATGATAAAGGCGGTTTAGCAACCGATTAATCATTACACTTAAAGAATATTACCCTCACTTACTCGATTGGTTTTCACATCGAGGATCGGGGATCTTTTGTGATTTCATTACACGTTGGCCCAACTTGCAAAAACTTAAAAGAGCTAGGGCTGATACCTTGAAAAAGTTTTTTGCCTCATACCCTGGGCGTACTGCGGCATATAGCGTTAAGCGTATTCAATCTATAAGTGAAGCTGAACCGCTCACTCTCGATAACGCAGTTATCGATTCGCACCAACTGCTTGCAGTTGCATTAGCTAATCAATTGCTTGTTGCTGTGAAGGTTATTAAGGTCTTTGATAGAGAAATTAGTGAGTTGTTTAATGCTTTGCCTGATGCAGAACTTTACAAATCATTACCAGGTACTGGCCCGTGTTTAGCGCCTAGGCTACTAGTAGCTATTGGGGAAAACCGTAGTCGATGTCGGTAGACAATAAAGTTTGAAACTATGACCTTCAATAAGGCCAATTACAGCGTTTTAAATACACAATTTTTTTACAATAAAGATTAAAAATTTAAATTTTGCGAACTGATAAAAATCACATATAGGACAATAAAGTTTGATACTTTTAGGCTACTATATATCTTTGGCGAACACCTCTTTACTTTAAACACAAAAAAACATTTAAATAATTATAAAGCCGAATTGCTGTTAAACCTTGGCGAAAGCGAGGGATAATAACACTAAAATTTTATCCATAGAAAGCTTAATTAACCAAGCGAAACAGTAAAGCACATGAAGTTAATAGTTTGGAAGTCTGAATGTATAAATTTGGCACTCAAAAAGTACTTAGATGGGCAAAAACATTTTTTAGCCTTGGCTACTCCGGGAGCAGGTAAAACCGTTATGGCCTCCGAGTTAGCAAACCAGATGTTAAGCGATAACCGTATTGATTTGGTTATATGCTTTTCTCATGCAACTATCGTCGCAAATGACTTTTGTGAAAGCCTACAATCGATCACCAAAGAGTGTTTTGACGGGCTTTTAGGTGCAAAGGGACGCTCGCTTTCGCGTATTTGTTATTTTTGATGAGATTCATCATTGTGCAGGTTCAAACATTGATAACGCAAACGTTTGGGGCGAACAAATAATACGAAACATTCAAGACAAAGCGGCTTGTACATTGGCGCTAACCGGAACGCATTGGCGATCTGACGCTGCGCTAATTGTTCTTTCAAACTATTTATACCCGAGTCATATGTAGGTTCTTAAGCTCGATAATTAGTCATTCGTATAAATATCAGCCACCGGGAGCACCCCGAATTGATAAAGACCAAACTTTAAATCTCTTTTTGGATGAGCTCGCTGACAAAGTCTACCGATAATTTCAATTACCTCACTAATAACATCAAGTATTGGATCTCTACGAGCAATCCCTTGAATGAGCTGTTTAAGCCAATCTGATGCCGTTCTTGCTGTTTCATGTGTTGAGATCCAAAGCGATTTTAATTGCTCGGTACTAAACGAAAGCAACCGTTTTAGTAATACGGTTATAAAACTGGCGTAAATCAGCGTCTTAACAATATGCTCATTTTCAGTACTAAACTTCTTTAAATTACAATAAGATTTCAATTCTTTGAAGAGTAATTCTATTTGCCATCTTAAACGATAAAGACCAACGATATCAGCTGCTGGCACAGATTCACGGGGAAGATTAGTCACCAAATATCCTATACGTTTTTTCTTTTTATACCAAAATGCGGTCACTCGAAAATCCATATCGTAACCAGGCCACTGCACCGTTAAATCCATTGGGATATTTTTGTCCTTAAGCTTGAGCTGTTTGAGTTTTTGACCTCGCCACTTTAGTATTTCATTTCCATCATAATCATATGCGCTTTTAATGGTTGGGTTAATACTACAAGCCGATTGACCAATAACATAACCACCATTTTTGTCTATTTCCATTATCCTCTTTCGATCAAAATAACCCGCGTCTTCGAGCGTCAATGTATTGTTCAATTTCTCAGGTTTAGGTGAATGAAGCCTTTCGCTTATCGTATCAGCAGTCAAAGCGAAGTAATCAATTGCGCTGGTCATTAAATCCATAGTGATATGCAACTCAATCGCAGCAGGCGAGTGTGTAGTAAACCGTCCTGGAAATACGTCTTTCAGTTTAGAATTAATGGCAAAAGAACAACCGTCATGCAAAACTACTTTTTCAAAAGGAAAAGGTTTACCTGTAGATAATGATGTCAGTTTAAGCGACTTGACGATCCATGTTTGCATTGCGCTTTCGAAAATATTTTTAAAGAATTCAGTACATTGAACTTTTTTTATTTGGTTATGGAATGGTTTGTAATTTATTGGCATTTGACTGATCGCTTGATATTTTCGATGAATATCAGCAATATTTGCTTTGGGTTGAACACCAAGGGTTTCAATAAAGGCCAACAAGAACTCGAGCGGTACGATCTGGCGAGCACGTTTTAGAAACTGAGTTTTTCTTGCAGCAGTAAATAAAGCTTGAGGATTGAATATCGTATTGATTTTTTCTGTAAGTTCTGTAAATTGCATCATATTCGCGTTTTGCTTACTTATTTGTTTTGGCGAATGTATAAGATCATAAGCAGAGCGCGAATACCTCCTTTTTCTGAAATTTTATTTATGTTCCCAGCAAAATTATCTTAAGATCCTACATATGATACCCGAGTAACAAAATTTCGTGCGATTATGTTTACGGCCTTGCTGAAGCCATTCAAGACCACGTATGCCGGGTTCCTCAAATAGTTGCCGTTGATAATAACAATATTTCGGTTGTTGATGACGAAGAAACTAAAACGTTCAGCAGTTTTAAGTGTTTATTGTCGCAATCAATCATTCCGTATAAAGAAATTATTGAGAACGAGAGCGTTATAAAATATGTGATTTCATCGGCGATTAAAAAGCTCGCGTCAATTAGGGTTACAAACTCTAATGCAGCAGGGTTAATTGTTGCTTCATCGGTTGAACACGCTAGAAACATTGCAACACTTATGAAATCCAATTTTAACGAAGACAGCGTGGTGGTTACTTACCGAGAAAATGAACCTACGAGTATTATTCAACATTTTAGGTATGCGCAAAGTAAATGGATAATTTCAGTTGGGATGATCAGCGAAGGAACTAATATTCCGCGTTTACAGGTATGTTGCCATTTAACAAATATAAAAACTGAAATGCACTTTAGGCAGATTTTGGGACGAATATTGCGGATGACGGATTCGGTGAATAAAGACGCTATTTTGATAATGCCTGCCGAGCCTAAACTGTTGGAATACGCATATAGGGTTAAACAAGATGTGCCCTTTGAGGCTGATGTGGTTAAGTTTGAGAAGATGAAGGCTGTTGTTGATGATACTGATGCTCAGGACGGAGTTAAAACTAAAGCTGTCGAGTCACTTACCTTTGGTAACGACAAGCCAACACCGTTTAAAAAAGAGCTGGAATTGAATGTTGTTGACCATGCAATTGAACGGGTGGGGTTTGATGGTTCAAGTAACGTTACTGATGATCATTTTTTGACGAACTCTTATGAAAAAGTGGTGAATATATTTGGTCGGTTTAAGCAAGAGACTATTGCTTTGGGTTTGAGTGAGTTGAGGTGATTTATGCTTAGTGTGGAGCAGTTTAAGTTACGTTTAATACGACCTAATCATCCTGATTGGTTGCTTGTTGGTGTTGATGATAATGATGAGAGTCAGCTATATATTTTATCTAATGGTGGTATGGCTAATATCAATTGTGCGCCGATTGAATTGTATGCGATAGAAATCAAACATTGTGCCCAAGAAATGATTGCACTAGGAGATTTGTTTCTTAAAGAAAATGAAAAATCAGTCCGTATTGGTAATGGGCGAAGTGTTTACAGTTACTCACTTAAATCTAATAGCAACGCTTTAGAATCCACCTCCGCTAATCAACATGTTTATTTCTCAAGTACCTTTATTCGTTGGCAGCGAAGCCATCAAGTATCTGATAAAATTACCCAAGAGAAACTAGGGTTAAATGCTGATGAGTTTCATCAATTTCGAGAAGATGAACTTAACATCTCTGAAGACTTAATGGCTAAACTTGCTGAAGTGACGGGTTCGTCAATACAGGTTTGGAAAAACCTAAAGGATCGAAACAAAAGATCTTAGGGGAAAATAATGAAAACATTTAAAACGGTTACTACGCAGAAGATAACGGCCTTGGTTTGTGATGGGTGTGGCTTAGAAGCAAAGGCTGATGATTATGAATTTCATGAGTTCATTTCCGTTAATCAGCGTTGTGGTTATGGATCTATTCATGTTGATGGGAACAATATTGAGGCTGATTTATGCCAGCAATGTTTTGCTGATATGTGTGGAGAGATGCTTAGGGTTATTGATGATAATAGCGAACTAAATTTAGTCGTGAAAAATATCTTATCGAAAAACAAAATAGCTGATAAGAATGAGTTAACGCTTGCGCTTCAACGTGTAGAACAGCTTTGGAATTCACAATACCTTTCAGCTGAGGGTAATGAACTCCATCAACTTGCAGACATTATTCGTGCCCATGAGCAGAAAGATTGGGACAGTTTTTTTGAACAAGCGCCATTAGCTGATGATGATTTTATGCCTGGAAGGTTAAATTTTGAATCAAAGTTTACTTTTGATGAAGAAGAAACTGAGAGTGAAATTTTATCAACCTTCGCGCTGAATACCTTCGATGAAACCAAGAGGATATTGTTAGAAAGCATTATTTCTACTATGGCTAAACATCCTGAGTTGCGACTAGGACAACTATTATCAAACGCCATGAGTAACCCGCAACAATCTACTGAGTTATTTTATGTTGAAGATGAATTGTTTGCTAAGAAGATAAATAAACTCTATTTATAGCGATGAGACCTAGGAAATACACTATGAGGAAGACATCAACCGATAAGGTTATTACTAAGCTTTTAAAGCATCAATCAAAAGATAAAACTATTCTCATTAAATTGGATAACAAATGGCATAGAGCAACACAGTGTCAGTCTAAATCTAAGTCAGGTGTTAGGTTCAATCGATTTTAAGGTTGCGATCAGTCATTAATAAAATTTAATCAGATCTGTTTTTAGCTGTGAGAACTAAGGAAATAATGATGCCTACGACCAAGCGTATTGTGTATGTAGATTCCCTAAAACCTCAAATATACCTTAATATTGTCAAAAGTTTTAAATTGATAGACCAATATATCTACTCTAACTAGACAAGTAATCAAACAAGCAGATCACATAACGTGATTAAGGACTAACTTTGAAATTAATTTTTATCGATATGGATGATGTTATTTGTAATTATTCTAATTCTTACAAGCTATCTTTAGACAATAATCCAGGTATTAAGTACCCTCAAAGCCAATATGGATTTTATGCTGATTTACCACCTATAGAAGGAGCTATAGAAACTGTAAAATCTTTAATATTAGATGAACGATATGATCCATACATATTAACTGCCCCAAGTGAACTTAATCCCTTATCTTATACGGAAAAAAGAGTGTGGATAGAAAGATATTTCGGAATAGGATTTGTATCTAAATTGATAATTTGTAGTAACAAAGGTCTGTTAAAGGGCGATATATTAATTGATGATCACTGTGAAGGAAAAGGTCAAGAAAACTTTGGAGGCAAGCTAATTCACTTTGGAACCAGCGAATATCCTAACTGGATTGCTGTTGCTTCAAAACTAGCTATTAATAAGCCAGAAAACCCGAAGAGGCATTTACCAGAAAAATCGGGCAAATCATATATGTAGTAGCTCAAACCCGACCTGACATTTTAGACTCATAGATTTTAACCTAACAGTCGCAAAAACTATTACCGCCCGCCATTGGGATGACTTCAAAGTGCGCATCAATGTCATTAACTTAAGGACTTAACACATACGTTTATAATTCATTGGGTACTTATTTGTCTTGTTTCTCCGGTCTTGTCTAAAAAATTTACGATCAGGTCGAATAGCACTTAAATTCTTTGATATTTTACTTATCATCAGTTCATATAACTCAAGCTTAGCTAGTCTCATAATGAACCTGACAACATTATCCTTTAGCTGATTTATCGCAAAGGTAAAATTGATTTTATATTCATATAGCCTATTGTTTTTAGGCTTGTTTATTTTTCGTTTTGCATCGTGTATAGCAGAAGCTGCAAGGTTTTTAGTTAATAGCTTAGCGTGTAAGTCTTGTAAAACACCTTCAACAGAAACACTAGAATAATTCTCAATATTGAGGCGACTTTTTAATACTTTGTAATCTTCTTCAACTCCCCAGCGTTGGTGATATAAATTAGCGAAAAGAGCAGTAGGATAAGCTTGCAGATCTGTTAATGATGAAACCAAAACCTCTGGCTCACCTGATGGCAGGTCAACTCGAACTAATCTTAAACGTAATGATGCGGTCGATATTTTATCTTTTCTACATCGACGAAGAGACTTCTCGATACAAGGAAAATCTACGACATCACTATATTTTCCACTCCCTAAGAAGGCTTTAACAACATTAGAGCTTTTAACAATACACATACAGAAATCAACATTTTTTAGCTTATGGTATTTATAAAACCAAACATCAGGATAACCTCTGTCATAAACGACTAAGTCGCCTGTTTGGGTTTTATCTAAATGCTTTAGCGCCATTTCACGCTCTCCTGTTGAGTGGCTTTCTACCTGTAAATCTAGCGTAATATTATTATTAACATCATAAAGTTGTGAAAGACGAACATGAGGCATAGCAGCATGTGGGCGAGCTTTACCAAAATGCTCAAGTAGTTCGTCAGAGATAGGTAATTGTGTGACTGAGCCATCAACAGCTAACAGTCTATGGCCTTGCCATTTATCAATGGTGCCAGCTTCATAGAAGACTTGAACTAGATCATCGTTTAACTCAATAAATGCCTGATGGGAGAGTTTCATTCTAGCTTTACAAAAAGCAGCGGTGCTAACTGACTTTGTTGACAAATAGCTATCATCGATAACATTGAAAAACCGAACGAGTTCAGCTTGAATTGAACCATTAAGAGCATTCAACATAAAACTCATTAAACGAGGAAAAGTAAGCGTGCGATTTCGAGTGAAATCTGTAGGTTTTTTACGGTGATTTTCTAGAAACTCAGTTGAATGAATTTTATTGGTTAACTTTTGTACTATTTGAATTAAATACTGAACAGCTCATTGGTGATTTCTCTATGTGTTTAATTCATAGCTAGGTTAGCAACTCGCTAACTTCTTGTAAATACGTAATTTAACCTTAAGTTAATGGCATTGAAGTGCGCATTTCTGACGCTAGAGCTTGCTTCACTAACGACGGTTCCAAGACTTAAAGCGGTCGTTAGCATCCATTATTCCCTTATGACTTCTGATCCGACATTGCAGAAATTAACATTAATTGTTTTTCGAGCTTTTTCAATGTTCAGAAGACGTAGTTCTATCTTTTTCCTGACAGACAACAAAGCCGCCATTGCAGGTATTAGGTGATCGAGATGCATGAGAATATGCAACTCATTGGAAATAGCTTTGATCAGGGTGATAAAGTTTATATCAACTAAGTTTGGCAGTACCGACTTATAGTAATAGCTACTCATACTTACGTTAAATACGTTGCATAATTCGGTCACACTATATTTTATAACTTCTTTCTTCATGTCTTTTATTAGTTCAAGTTTTGATTGTCGCGTATGAAAAAATATCACCTTTATCGTTTAATTAGTTGATCACTACAAATCAACTTCTAGTTATGATGAATCAAAACGGTAATTTTACACATCAAAATTAACATTTGATGTTTGGTTATAGTGCAATAATTAACTCTTAATGGATGCCACTTTTAGTGGTCTCAACTCTTCCTGTAAATCATATATTCTGAACAGTAATATATTATGTATAGCTTCTAGCTCTTCCTTGGCTTTTCGCGCATCATCACGCTCCTTCCGGTATCGGACCTTAAGATTAATTTCGCGATTAAGATCTATTTTCAGATTTTCTTCCGGTGTTAAATTCACCTCTGGCAATACAACACCTCCCTCTAACGCGCTATTTTTCTTTTCGTTGTACACGTCTATTTCTGGTTTGATATCTTTCCTAAAATCTTTAAAACAAGCTTTATTAATGTAGCTATGACCAGCTCCTGCTTCATTATTGATTTTATTGAATGTTAACTTGCCGCTCGCTTTGGTGCGAATAGGACTCCCTGATAGCAATCTTTGCAGCGCTTCACGGAACCGTGCCTCGGTCTTATTAATTGCTGACATTAATTAATCCTCTCACTTTATCTTCAAAAGCATCAAATTTAATTTCATGCTTGGTAAGGGTCACTTCTATTTCTTTTATCTTTTGTTTTAGGCCAACTAACATACTGGATCTTAGCGTATCTTCTGTATTCATTCCTCGAAACACATCGATTAGTCGCTTGCGTTGTCGAGCCAATATCTTTGCGGTTTTATCTGTATCAACCTTGTGAATACAAGGCTTCTTTTCAGCAATAAAGAGTTGCATTCCGCATATACGCTCGCACTCACTATTGGTGCAATACCCCCCTGTGGGCAACTGAACCGCAGCAAGACTACCGTTGCGAATCAATACTTCAATCTCAGCTATTGACATATAGACATCATGACCAGCTTTCATTTTCTTGAATTTATCTTCCGTAATACGCTCACCACCAACACCACTTAAATGTTTAGAGCCATTGTAGATATCGTCATAAATATCAACACCTAGACTGATACCTTCTTCTTCCATCATCTCCAGTAACTCAGTATCCATTAATACATCATGCATACGCATTAACTCGGCATTGTTTGCGTAATAATCCGACATATTGATGTTTTCATGTTTGTATTGAAACTTAATCGTTGAAGAATTTCCAAAACCATAGCGTTTCATAAATACTGCAAAGGTTCTACGGAAATCATGTGGTGTAAGGTTTGGCAGGTAACCTCCTACTTTTAACATCCCCTCTTTTGACGGGTTAAGTAGGTTGAATTCCTCTACATCTTCTTCGGTTGCTCTTATATCAAATGATTTCATTAACCTATTGAATTTTGAAGAAAAATCATTCGTAACAAAGACAGTTTTTTGGAGATGTTTATTGATAGTGATAAAGGCTGATTTAATTTCTTTTAGTGCATGTTCATATTCATCAATATCTAAAATACCTTCTTCAGCTATTGATTCAATCTTTGCTTTATAATATTCACGTAATGATTCGGTTGAATCAAAGGCTAATTCCAGCGCATATTTCGTTATCGGGTGGGTTTGCCATGTATCAGGTTTAGGTTTGCCATCGTTTCCTTTTGATGTCTCACCATGCAAAACGGAGATTTTTTTCCCTCCGTCTGTTTTTATTATTCGATAACTATCCTCGCCAAAACTAAGCATTTCACCGATGCGGGATCCCGAAAAAGACAACGCCACCATGGCACATGAATTTTGAATAAGCCTTAATTTAGCGGGGATATCATTAACAGAAAAGTTAGGGATCTCATGCTTAATTAGCAATTTACGTGCACTTCTCACTCTACTCGAAACAGCTGTAGGCTCCATAGATAAAATAGATGTATTATTTGTTGCTCCTCGGTATCCTTCGATGACATTTTCACCACTCATTACCTTGTTCTTAATATCGTCAGCCTCTCGCACAACCCCTGTTATCTCTTTACGGTATGGGTGATAGATTTCAACAATTGAAATAGTTTTTTCTACCAACTGTCTGTACATGCCAATCGGGATAGCCGTGTACTGCAAAACACCTTTTGTTTTCGCTAAAGATATTAATGATTTACACTCAGCTATATACTGAATAAAATCGCCTTCAAACAATTTATTCAATGCTACATTAACGTTGTTTTCTATGCTTTTCTCTCCTAACTCCATTTTTTTTAACTGTGACTTAAAAAACCTTAATCCTTGACGGTTATCAATTTTATTCCATTCGGTTGAGTCTAAAGCGCACGCTATGTAATTTAATCCTAACTTCCATGAATTCAACTGGCTTGAAGTTGGTGCTTGGGCATATTTGTCTTTATTGATATAATATAAATCAGCTAACGTGTCTTGAATCACTAGCCTGTAACGTGGGTTAACTTTAGTAAATGATACTATTGATTTTTTTCCTACAGCTCTCGACTCGACTCCTGACAAGTCCCATGTGTCGCTATAGCGACGTGATTTGATTTTTCCATCTGAGGTAAAACTTATTTTTTCACCTTCAGGGTGCTCCTTAGTTTTCTGTAAATACTTCTGCTCTTCCTCGTTCATGAGAACACCTCATGTAAGTCATTCAAACTATAAGCCGTCGAGTAAAGTGGGTGGCAAGCTGATTTCATTTTCTCTAGTGCCTCTGAATAATTTGCTTTATCAACCTCTTTAAATCGTTCAAGTATTGAATCGATAGTAAGACAGAGATTTTTATATTCATCTTCGGGCAGTGAGTTGATCGATGGATATGCTTGCATATCTTGAAGCGTCTCTTTGAATGAAAACATTAGCCAAATATCATCTACAGCGGCTACAAGTTTGTGATGTTCACATTCAAAACATTCCAAGAAGCTTGTACACCTCTTTTCTTCTTCGAGCATTTCAATGCCACTCTTCTTTAATATTTTATCAATACGCTCAGTCGCGCCTTTTTTGTTGTTCTGGCACCGCACACCTAGCGGTGTCAGAGCTTCGTTATCAGTTTGCTCTTTTTCTCGTAGTCTTTTGTAATCGTATTCGCTTAGTACGTCATGATAAGCATGCTTAGCCTCTCTTACAGCTTCAGCAATAGGCTTACCCTTGGCAATATCAAACATAGCATCTGTTGAAGCTGCTAGGTTTCGTTGATGGTCTTGTTCTAAGCCTGCGCTATAGCTTTTTTTAATGGTGTCCACACTACTGTTGCCTGAGATAGATACAAGATAAATATCCTCGGTCACCTTCATCAAAGTGTCTAGCTTCGTTTTACGTAAAATAGAAGGTGTTATTTTCGTGAGTCCTAAATAATCTAATAACTTATTTACAGCCGTTTGAGGGTGCTTGGTTACCGCTATAAAAGTAGTAACCTCACCTTTGCTTGTAACAAAAGGAAATAAGGGTGCGTCTAAATCAGCGCCTGTGATTTTGGATGATACTAATAGCCAGCTCTCAATAAACTCCCGAGCATATTTACTAAAGCCTATCCCGTTGTCTATTTCTCGATAATTTGATCGGCCTTTTATTGCATCAAAAACATACTTCCCTCCTTGGATTTGCTTAAAATACACATCCCTTCGTTTCATGTTAAGCATAGGTGTGGTATTCATGCCGGTAAACATAAAGCATATCATTGCAGCTATGCGTGTTAACTGGTTTCTCCAATCCCCTGCAAGGCACTTTTTAAAAGATGCGGCTTTGTTTCTTTTTTGCTGTGTACTCCAACCGCATTTCTTTACACTGTCATTAAAAAGCACATCATCCCACATCGGGCTAATTTTAGGAGTGGTGTTATTTTCAAGATGTATAGCTAACCCCTTAAACCCTCTAAACAATATCTTTACGGTCGGCTTTAATTCACTTTCTACATGGATAGCTTTATGTGACTTTGTACTTTTCGCAGCCCCTATAACTGGAGGTAATCTCTTGGCATCTGCATACCTTCCTTTTGCCTTAAGGATAAAGTTCAACATCTGCTTTGCATTGTTCATGCTACCAGGTGCACCCTTGTTTAGACTAACCCGATCCCTCCAACCCTCCATATATAGCTTTATTAAGTCGTTGTGAAAGTAACCTTCTTCTATCGCTAAATGACCTTTATCATCTAGCCAACGAATATAAACACAAAGTTCGTCAAATTGGGTTTTCCTCGTAACATTAAAATCAGGTTTAAACAATCGATACATAGCACGAACAAAATCATCTCGTTTCATGTCAATGCACACAGTAGAAGTGGCAAACTCACCTTGCTTTGATAGATTAGGGCATCCTTTATATTTCAGTCGCTTAAAGTGAGCTTTTGTTCTACCTTCGGCTTTCAACACCATCGCTTCGATGGTTAATGGCTCAACACTCGCTATAGGCGCGACCATATCTCTGGTCGGCATTACAGCTTTTCGCTTATTACCCAACTTAGCTAGAATGGGCTCTTCTACAGAATTATCATTTTCAAGCATCAGTACAACCTACTAGAATTAATTCGTCTTCTAGTTCCTCCAGCTCATTCCACTCATCGAATACCCCCATATAATCTAGTACATCTTCATAAATTTCATCGCCAGTAGGCTCGTTCTCTGCAATTTTCAAATACTTTATGGTTATGTCTAAATCTTCATGACCTAATAGTTCAGAAACTGCCGCCAACGCTTTTTCCGTAGTCATTTTTTGCAACAACAGCCTAAATATCGACACGGCGAAAGTAGGGCGTAAATTATGTATAGCTCCCCGCATCTCTTGCCCTAAAATTGCTTTTACCGTATTTCGCACTTCATTCCATCGATTATTTAACTCATTTAGCTTTAAGAAAAATGGTATTCCTGAATGACTAATAAAAACATATTTCTTCTTTTCATCAACACCATCAACGCTCTCGAAGAAAGCATCTTCACCTGCTTCGCGTTTTGTCTCACATAACCCTTTAAACTTCGCTAATCGTTTCTGATAGCGTGTAGAACGCGTATATTCATATAGTAACTGCATAATGTCGCTAGGAATAACAGTCCTTCGGGATTTATTGTCACCTTCTTTTGATTTAGTTAACGAGCCGTATTCCGCACCCACACCTAACCTAAGCATAGTTTTATTTCGCGGCGGTTTAGCTATTTGGCCACAATGTAAGCTAGCCACTTCTTCTTTTCGCAAGCCAGTGAAGCGGCATACTAGAAAGAAAAGGCAATATTCTTCAGCTAGTTGTACGAATTTTTTTTGTCCTTGAACGTTCTTTATTACCCGTTTTGTGTGAAGCAGAATCTTTTTGACCTCAGCCCATTGAGTGTTTGTTAATGGGCTTAAATCTCTTCTCCCTGGCTCACCCGCTTCGCCATTATTACGTTTTGATTTTGGAAAGCGAAGGCGAAGGTCTGTTGTATGCACGTTTTTACTCATATAAGCTTTCATACTCTGTCCATTAGCTTCATAGTTAACTGTTATTATTTCGTGTGCGAAGGGTTCGTTGTTAAACTGATAGCCTCGACGAAGATGAAATGAATAAAATTTTGTCACTGCACGCATATAAGCTGAGGCTGTCGATCTGGCTAACCGCAACGCATGTTCAGGCTCCTCTAAAACAGAGTATTTTAATGCTACCCTATATTGATAGGTGATTCGTTGATTTTTACGATTAGGCATGAAATCCCACGTTGGCCGAGGTAAGTCAATCAACTCATCAAATAGGTCTTCGTCATATTCTTTATCCCATTTTTCTTGTAGCTTTATAAGAAAGGAAAAGAAGTGAACCAAGGCTTTAGAGAGCTGGTCTGACTCTTCTTTTTCATCATCAATATGATGGGCCATAAGAAAGGGAGTAACTTCTTCCATTGGTTCAAAGGAAACTATCTCGCCTTTTTTATTTCTCCCTACAAGGTTTAGGAAGGTTATCCGTTTAATATGAGACGGATTGTTTTTAGATAAAGTAGCTTGAGGCTCACCGTCGTCATTAATACTTATTAAGGGGATCTTATAAGTGAACGGTTTTATTTGGGTAGAAGATACTTCGTATGATATTTCAGACATAAAAAAAGTAAGCTCAAGTTGTTATTAGGCAACCTAAGCTTACTTTTTATTCTCACAATGTAAAGTGTTTAGTTAAGGTTTATATGTAACCTCTACCTCGTAATCATCACCTTCATCACCTTCATCATCAGAAGAGTCACTCTCAAGTTTTTTAATGTTCTGTTCGTCTTTAGCATAAAAAGTGTTTGGGTGTTCATTCCAATCGTCATCATCTAAATCATCAGCTAAGTCATCAGCAGCCATAGCTTCTTCATGATAAGTATCCCATTTGAACTCAACATTTTTACCATCAATAGGCGCTTCTTCTTCCTCTGGTGGTAATTCCTCAATGAAAGTCATTACTTTTTGAGTTAACTCTTGCGTACCCATTTTATTAAAGGCAGAAATACTATGCACTTCACCTTTCCAGTCGAGCCCTGCTAAAATAGAGTCTGTTAGTTCTTTTGCTTCATCTTCAAGCATCAAATCAAGCTTGTTAAAAACAACCCAACGAGGCTTGCCAGCTAACTTTTCATTATGCTGCTCTAGCTCGCTGATAATTACTTTAGCGTTCTCTAATGGGTCTGAGCCATCAACAGGCATGATGTCAATTATGTGCAATAATATACGACAACGTTCAAGGTGCTTTAAGAACTGTGTTCCTAAACCTGCACCGTCAGCCGCACCTTCGATAATGCCCGGAATATCTGCAATAACAAAACTTCGCTGTGTATCTAAACGTACTACACCTAAATTAGGTACTAGCGTTGTAAACGGATAATCAGCTACTTTTGGTGTTGCCGCTGAAACGCTACGAATAAGTGTAGATTTGCCTGCATTAGGTAAACCTAATAAGCCGACATCAGCTAATAGCAATAATTCGAGTTTAAGACTGCGAATTTCTCCCGGTGTACCATCAGTTCTTTGTCGAGGCGCACGGTTAGTACTACTTTTAAAGCGAGTATTACCCAAGCCATGCCAACCACCTTTAGCCACTAATAGCCTTTGATCTACATGAGTCAAATCACCGAGCAACTCACCAGTATCAACATCAGTAATACGGGTTCCTACTGGGACTTTTAAAACTAAATCATCGCTACTTTTACCAGTACAATCGCGACTTTGTCCGTTTTGACCACGCTTAGCACGATGAAAACGTTCAAAACGATAATCAATAAGGGTATTAAGGCTTTCGTGGGCAACAAGGTAAACATCGCCACCATCGCCACCATCGCCACCGTTAGGGCCGCCATATTCAATAAATTTTTCTTTACGAAAACTGACACAGCCGTTACCGCCGTCGCCAGCTTCAACTCTGATCTCAACTTCATCAACAAATTTCATGGTGTTTTACACAACCCTAAAGTCTTGTGGTTTATATGTCGTTAGTATAAACCATTTTTTATAAACATTGCGCGAATACTTTTTACCAATACCACAAACTTGTATTAGTTAAAAAATAAGCCCTACTATGTTTTTTGTAACAAAAAAAAACCTCGCATGATGCGAGGTTTTTATCAATCGAATCTAAGATTAACCAGCAATGATGCTAACAAACTTACGATTTTTTGGACCTTTCACATCGAATTGAACTTTACCGTCAGATAATGCGAATAAAGTATGATCTTTACCGATACCCATGTTAGTTCCAGCGTGGAAACGAGTTCCACGTTGACGAACAATAATGTTACCAGCTAACACTGATTCGCCACCAAAACGTTTAACACCTAAACGTTTTGCTTCTGAATCACGACCATTTCGTGTACTACCTGCCGCTTTCTTATGTGCCATGTTAAATGCTCCTAATTAGCCGTTAATACCAGTAATTTTCACTTCAGTGAACCATTGACGATGGCCCGCTTGTTTGCGTGAATGCTTACGACGTTTGAATTTTACGATAGTAATTTTATCAGCGCGACCTTGGTTAACAACCTCAGCCACTACTTTACCACCAGCAACGTAAGGCGCGCCTACATTGATATTCTCGCCATCGGCGATCATTAAAACGTTATCAAATTCTACTGCTGCGCCTACTTCAAGCTCTAGCTTTTCTAGACGAACTGTTTGCCCTTCGGTTACACGATGCTGTTTACCACCGCTTTGGAATACCGCGTACATAGCTACTCCGTACTGCGCCATCTCTTCGTTAAGTTAAATGACGCTAAATTTAAAAATATAGGGCGCGAATTCTACGCGAAGAAACAGAGCAGGGCAAGTATAAAAGCAATCATTTATAAAGTATTTCGTTCATTTGATAAAATTAGCAAAAACAAGCAGAAATAACTAAATAAATTAATAACAAAGTTATTAGAAACCGCCTTTGCCGCTTTATTGTCAGCCAATATAGTGTAGAATTTAATACATAAAACCCATCAAAACAGTGGTTATACCAATTGGTATTAAATAAACCACCTAGCTCAAGTGGAAATTAAGTACAGTGGATATAAAAGCAATTCAAGCACTCTCTCAAGATGACATGATTAAAGTCAATGGCCTTATTTATGAACAATTACATTCAGATGTCGCTTTAATAAATCAATTAGGTATTTATATTGTAAATGCTGGCGGCAAACGGATGCGCCCTATGCTTACCATACTAACAGCACAGGCATTAAACCAGTCTAATTCAGAGGAATTAACTGATGAACACTGCACTATTGCCGCAATTATTGAATTTATCCATACGGCAACCTTGTTACATGATGATGTCGTTGATGAGTCAAACATGCGCCGAGGTCGTGAAACAGCTAATGCGCTATTTGGTAATAGCGCCAGCGTTTTAGTGGGCGACTTTCTTTATACCCGTTCTTTTCAAATGATGACCAAATTAGGTGACATGCGCATAATGGATATTTTATCTGATGCCACCAATATAGTGGCTGAAGGTGAAGTATTACAATTAATGAATTGTAATGATCCAGACACAACGGAAGAAAGTTATATGCAGGTTATTTACTGCAAAACAGCTAAACTTTTTGAAGCTGCTACTCGTCTTGCCGCCGTTATTACCAAACAAGATAGTGTCACTGAAAAAGCGATGGCTGATTACGGTAAATATTTAGGGACAGCTTTTCAATTAGTTGACGATATTATGGACTACACTGCTGACGCGCAAGAGATGGGTAAAAATGTTGGTGATGATTTGTCTGAAGGTAAGCCAACTTTACCATTACTTTACGCCATGACACATGGCTCTGACGCACAAAAGCAGCTCATTAGAAGTGCAATAGAGCATGGTAATGGTATGGATCACCTAGAAGAAATTCTTAGCGCTATGAAGCAAACAGGCGCCTTAGTTTATACCCAGAAAAAAGCAGAGATAGAAGCAGACAAAGCTATCAATGCTTTATCTATCTTACCCGAGTCTGATTACAAACAAGCACTAACTGCTTTAGCGCATATTGCCGCGAATCGTTCAGCTTAGAATATAGATTCTAAAAAGTCTAAAAATGAGAAAAACAAAGGTGAAACATTATGAGCTCAGATAATATCTATGAAAATAACCCATTGCACGGTATTGGTTTAGAACAAGTGCTCACTGAGCTGGTTGAACATTACAGCTTTGAAATTTTAGATGCTTACTTAAATTTAAATTGTTTTAGCACTAACCCAAGTATTAAATCAAGTGTGAAATTTCTTAAAAAAACAGATTGGGCAAAAGATAAAGTTGAAGCTTTTTATTTATATCAATATAAAAACTTACCTAGAGCTGACGATAGTCAGTTTGAATTACCCCCTCGAGATCGCATAGTGCCCGCGCACCAAAAACCGGGGGAGCCTGCTGAATTAAGTTTTGAAGATGCAGAACGTCTTCGTCAAAAAAAGGCTAAAAAAACGCGTGAACGCTCTTCTACACCTGATAATCCTTGGGGGAAATAACCTCAATATTTTCATTCGTTTGTCCTGAGCGCGAAGCTGTCGAAGGAAGCTTGTCGAAGGAGTATTGATCTAACACAACATTATTTATAATGCTGCTTGCTTTAGGTTGTTTATTCTTTTAACTACAGCTAAGTTAAGCAATAGATAATTAAACTTTTTGGGGAATTAATATGCCGTTGATTGAATGGACTGCCGAATTAAGTGTGGGTATAGACAGCATTGATGAGCAACACAAAAAATTAGTCAATATGATCAATGCGCTTAATGATGCCAAACTAACCGGTAGCTCAAATGAATTGTTAGGAAAAATATTTACCGGCTTAGCTGCCTATACCCAAAAGCATTTTACCTATGAAGAAAATATGTTTGCTGAGTATGGTTATAGTAATTCTGAAGAGCATAAACGGCAACACAATGAACTCATAGCGCAAGTCGTTGAGTTAAAACAAAAATTTATGGAAAATCCGCAAGGAACAATTAATGATGATTTAATGCGTTTTCTTAAACGCTGGCTAACTAACCATATTATGCGAACTGATAAAGACTATGCTGAATTTTTAATTTCAAAGGGGGTTAAATAAACAAAGATACGAGTAAAAAGCGGCGAGTTGCGAAGATCTTACTATCTGTAATAAATTTTCTTCGTAACCCGAAACTAATAACTCGTAACTATATTCTGGCTTTATGCCATGAAATCAATACCTTCTTGAATATCTTTCTTTAACGTATCAAGCATATCTTCTTTCGCTTTTTGCTCGAATGCACTTAATTCACCATAAGATAATATTTCACTAACACCATTAACGCCTAAGCGTATAGGGTGAGCAAAATAGGGTGCATCGCCATTTTCAAGCGCAACATAAGCATAATCAACAACATCTTCGCCTTGTAAACCTTTGACTAAAGACATACAAAAACGTGCTGCTGCAGCGCCCATTGATAATGTAGCTGATCCGCCACCCGCTTTAGCTTCTACCACTTCAGTACCTGCATTTTGAATGCGTGGCGTTAATGCGGCTACTTCTTCATCAGTAAAGCTTACGCCTTCTACTTGTGACAGTAATGGTAAAATCGTTGTACCAGAGTGACCACCAATAACGGGTACTTTAACGTTAGCAACGTCTAAGCCTTTCAGTTCAGCAACAAATGCTTCAGAGCGAATAACGTCTAACGTAGTAATGCCAAATACACGATTTGCATCATAAGTACCCGCTTTTTTAAATACTTCTGCAACAATTGGTACCGTGCCATTGACTGGATTAGTGATAATACCCACTAAGGCTTTTGGACAAGCGGCAACAATACCTTCAGCTAACACTTTAATAATACCTGCATTAACATTGAACAAATCAGCACGATCCATACCTGGCTTACGTGGCATACCTGCTGGAATTAGTACAATATCAGCACCAGATAAAGCAGCATTTAATTCATCACGACCAAAACCAGCAACTTTTACATCAGTAGGGATGTGAGATAAATCTACTGCCACACCTGGAACAACTGGGGCAACATCGTAAAGTGATAACTCAGAACCAGCTGGTAATTGAGTTTTTAATAGTAAAGATAATGCTTGACCGATACCGCCAGCTGCGCCTAAAACTGTTACTTTCATGTGTTCTCTCCGAAATTAAAGTGGGTGTTAAACTGTATAATAAATATTATTCGAGTAAATACGTAAATTTTATTGTGCCAAAAGATATAGTATAGCCAACAAAAAAACAATTATTATTGTATATATGATAGCGTATAATACCTAGTTGAAAGAATTCAACTTTAGTATTATGGCTATATCAAACAACTTCAAAATAAATAATTCAACTTGAGGCTGTTTGAGTAAGTAGCAAAAAGGGTTTGATCTCACACAATGAATGGCCAACAAAAGCAAGAAGCACTAGTAGAAGCGTTTAAAGATTTATTGAAACAGGAACAGTTTAGCTCTCAAGGCGAAATTGTTGATGCCTTAAAAACGCAGGGTTTTGATAATATCAGTCAATCAAAAATATCACGTATGTTGAGTAAATTTGGTGCCGTTCGCACCCGTAATGCTCGTCAAGAAATGGTTTATTGTTTGCCTGCTGAGCTTGGTGTACCAACAGCGCAAAGCCCATTAAAACAGTTAGTATTAGAAATTGAACATAATGGCATTATGATCATCATTCAAACTAGCCCTGGCGCTGCACAATTAATTGCTCGGTTACTTGATAGTTTAAGTAAAAGTGACGGCGTATTGGGTACCATTGCTGGTGATGACACTATTTTTATTGCGCCAACGGACGTTAATAATATTCAGGAAACGATTAATAAATTAGAGCGCCTTTTCAGTAAAAAACTCAGCTAAATCAAGTTAACTTCATCACTTGTAATATGCTCGCCAATAATAATTTAGCGGTAACTGGTTTAGCAATATGTAAGTTCATCCCCGCGGCTAAACTGCGCTGTTTATCCTCTTCACGGGCGTGAGCAGTCATCGCAATAATAGGGAGATGTTGATACTTTGCTATTTTTCTAATTTCCTGCGTTGCTGTTAGTCCATCCATTATCGGCATTTGAATATCCATTAACACAACATCAAATGACTGCTCATCGAGAGAATCTAGCGCCTTTTGACCATTATCAGCAATAATTACGTTTGCTTTCATGCTCATTAACAATTCCTTGGCGACTAACTGATTTACTAAGTTATCTTCTACAAGTAACACCTTAATATTAGATAAGTCGCCTTTGCTTTGATTCAAATATTTAGCTGCTACAACAGAAGGTTTATTGCTTGAACTAGGAATTTTAGTAAAAGCTAACACATCTTTTTCTGCTGTAGTTTGAGTTAACACTCTCGCTATTTGATCTAATGAATAACGGAATAAAGGCGTATCTAATAAAATATAAGAAGAATTCATTTCATCTAATTGCTGACAGGTTTTACTGCTTAGCTCGCACATCGTTGGTTGGCAAAGACAGGTTAAATCAACAATATTAAGATTTTCAATTTTAGTATTTACTGCTTCAATATTTTGTTGTAAAAAAACGTCTTCACTAATTAATAATACGACTTTAGCATTCGATAAATCTTCACTTTTAAACTGTTGGTTTAATTCCAAGAAGTCATCAAATTCATGGTAATGCCAAGCTAAGCTTTCTATTATTTCGATACAGTTCGTTGATAATTCTTGCTTTATGGCGCATAAATGAATTGTTTGGGTATTAATGGATGAGGCATTTTTTAAATCTAAACTTTGCATAACTTCTTCACTTGGCAAAGAAAAAGGTAAAACAAAGTTAAATTCACACCCTGCACCTAAATCACTGTGTAACGTTATTTCTCCTCCAAGTAGTTTAACTATTTGCTGACAAATAGATAAACCTAAACCTGAACCACCATATTTTCTTGTCATTGAAATATCAGCTTGAGAAAAAGCCTCAAATAAATGCGCTTGATTGTCCTTAGCGATACCAATACCGGTATCTTTAACCCTGAAACGTATTAATGCATTGGTATCACTCAAACCAATAGAGTCAATAAATAAAGCAACTTCACCTTGCTCAGTAAACTTAATTGAATTATTCAACAAGTTTGAGAGTACTTGCACTAACCGCATTTCATCGCTCATGAGAAAACGAGGAACATTCGCTGCCAATTCTACACGCATAGTTAATTGCTTCAGGTATAGGTTCGCCGCATTAAGTTTAAGCGCTCTATCAATAACAGCTGGTAAATCAATTATCTCTTTAACAATAACCATTTTACCTGCTTCAATTTTGGATAAATCAAGCAATTCATCAATAAGATGCAATAAAGAAAAGGAAGCTGTTTGCGCATTCGCTAAATAGTGTTGTTGTCGTGAATCTAATAGCGTTCTTGTTAATAAGCTCATCATCCCTTGTATGGCGTTGATCGGTGTTCTAATTTCATGACTCATGTTAGCCAAAAACTGAATTTTTACTTGGTTAGCATACTCTGCTTGGTTTTTAGCTTTCTCTAAAGCTGATTGCGTTGCTTGTTGCTTTGTTACATCTTGCAAAATAGTGATAGTGCCAAGAACTTCACCTTGCTTATTAGTAAACTGATTACAGAAACTTTGGTAGCTTTCTTCACCTGCTTCAATTAATGCTTGTTGTGGATACTCATGATGAAATTCTTCATTTAAGCGTTCAATTTCATATGCTAATTGTTTAGGCATAGATTGACTTGCTTGAAAACCTAACATCTTACTTTCTAAGCGACCACATAACTGCTCAAAGGCCTGATTACAGCCCATCAACTTTCCCTGAGGATCATTAAAAATTATCAATTCAGGAATAGCATTCATCACTGAACGTAATAAAACATAATCACGCTGATGCTTAGTACTGGTTTCTAGCAATGCTTTGGTTTTTTCTAATACTCGGCTATCAAGTACTTCATTTTGTTCTTTTAATTGCAGTAGTAAGCTACGATTTTGAGTGAAAATATCTTCAACCAATACAAACCAATGTAACCAATCAGCAGTGGCTTTTACTTTACCAGGATCTCCTTGAGCGCAGTACTCTATATGGCTAATAAAATCATACGTTGGTTTAATAAAACTGCGTCTTGTCATGGCATTCACTAGCATTAAAAAAGCAAGTAAACCGATTAACAAGATAGTAAACATATAAATAAAATGGTTTAGTAAAGGTGAGATAAAGCTTGAGTAGGGTTGGTACTTTAATAGCGTCCAACCGTTAATAGGCAACGTTTGTTTTTCAACTAGCCAATCTCCAATTTGTGTTGAGTCGGATAATTGCGCTAAAACGTCTTGATCTAAATGATGCAAACCGTTAGGTAATAACTTCTGCCATGATGTTCGATAACTTAAGGGCTTTTTATCTTTTTGTTTAAAAATCAAAATATCGTTACTTTGATTAAACAACACTAAGCTTTGTTCTTTTGATGTTAACGCTGGCAAACTTTGCTGTAAACGAGCCAAGCTAATATCAATAACGACAGCCCCTAACATGTCAGTATTTCGGTATACGCCAATGCCTAAAGAAAAATTTAACCCCGTGCCAGCAGCATCAATATAAGGAGCTGACCAAATAACTTTGTTGTTTTCTAAACCTAACTGCTGTATTTTTTTCGCATGAGCATTGGTTAACATTCTGTCGCTAAATCGCCAACTATCACGACCGATCCAAGGGAAAATATTGACAAATTGCTCAACTGAAACATAGTAAAACCAATTAGCTTCTTCAATCACTTTTTGCGCAGTAACAAAAGCAGGTGTTAATGCATTAGCCATCGCTATTTCTTGTTTTTTCAATAATGAAAATTCATCTACCTTACCAAATCCGGTGATATTGCCGCTAATTCGTTTATTTTCTTCAAAGGAGCTACGAATGGGTTTATCTAGAAAGAACAGCGAGCCGTCTTGCCTTAATGGAGGTACTTTAGCATGTAATTCATCGGGATATTTGAGAATGTATTGGGCAAATTCTTGAATGCCTGTTATGGCTTGCTCACTTTGACCTAACATGGTATTTAATTGGTCAGCTTGCGTGGTTAACTGATGTAAACCCCGTTGCTTATGTTCAGATAATTCACTGTAATAACGCAGTGATGCTGCAGCAAGTGCAATAAAAACAATGATAATAAAAGCAACGACAACAGCCGTATTGTATCGTCTAAATACAGTGTTCTCTGCTATCTTATCTAACACAGTCTATGCCTTAACAAAAATTTATTACCTGCTTACGTTAATGTACTCACCCAAAGTACACAAGCATAATGTGATTTTGCCAATAAAAACACCTTCACTATACAAACTTGCTTTCGCGTTATAATCATTTAACGCGATAGGTACAGTATATTCAAAACTAGCTGATAGGGTAATAGGCATTTTACTACTGGGGTTTGCTACCAATTAAGCCGTAATAAGCAATAAATAAATAACATAGAATAGGTAAGAAAAATGCGGATTGAATACCAATACTATCAGCTAAAATCCCTTGAAAAAGAGGAATAATAGCGCCACCTACAATAGCCAAACATAATATACCTGAGCCTTGGCTGGTATATTTTCCTAAGCCATTTAGCGCTAAACTAAAAATAGTTGGAAACATAATTGAATTACACAAACCCACTAATAGAATGGCCACCATCGCTAGTGTTCCAGAAGCAAATATTGCCACTAAAATTAAACATATAGCTACAATCGCATTAAAACAAAGCACTTTGCCCGCCGCAATTTTTTGCATAACCACGGCACCAATGAAACGCCCAGCCATCGCTCCCCCCCAATAATAGGCAATATATTTTGCGGCTTGTGACTCTTTTAAGCCTGCAATACTTGGCTCAGCTAGAAAACTCACTAAAAAACTACCAATAGCGACTTCAGCGCCAACATAAACAAAAATACCAACAGCACCTAAAATTAAATGGCGGTGCTGCCATGCAGAGCCACTCGGTGTTGCGTCATCAATTGTTACTTCTGCTTGAGAGGCTGACATAACGGGAAGTTTTATATACGAGAATAAGCCCGCAAGCCCAAGCAGCATAGCGGCAAGCAGTACATAGGGTATTTGCACTGCTTCAGCGCTTTCTTGTGCTGACATCGACTCAGCCGCCTGATTCAAAATTAAAAAAGCACCAAAAAAAGGGGCGATTGTTGTGCCTAATGAATTAAAGGCTTGTGTCATCGTAAGCCTTGACGAAGCTGTTTTAGCAGCCCCCAACAGACTAACATATGGGTTAGCGGACACTTGTAGCAAGGTAATACCGCTAGCCAAAATAAATAATGCCATTAAAAACACAGGATAACTATGGAAAGCAGCGGCTGGGTAAAAACATAAACAACCAAGTGCTGCAACCGCTAAACCAATGACAATACCTTTTTGATAACCTAATTTTTTAACCAAAACCCCAGCGGGTAAAGAAACGAGAAAGTACGCTCCAAAAAAACAGAATTGAACTAACATTGCTTGACTATAAGTTAATTCAAATACGGCTTTTAAATGAGGGATTAGAATGTCATTCAAGCAAGTGATAAAACCCCACATAAAAAAGAGCGAGGTGAGTGATATTAAAGCAAAACGATAATTTTGATCTTGTTGAAAATTAACTGCCTGCTCAGGCATAGCTGAGTTTGATAACGATGCCATAATTTCCTCTCATAGATGTATTGGCTATTAATACTCAAATATTCAACGTTATTTGAGTTTATTAATAATTTAAAATGGCACTTTCGATATCAACCAATTAAAAGCATACTAAATAAAAGAGGTTGATCTTGATAAAAGAAAACACTAACCTAAATGTAAGCGCTTTCATTGACTTATTAGAAACCATTATCGTTTTTTTTTCAAGTGTTTTATAAGCATAAAACAGTTAATAATCGAAATAAGTTTATGCAGATAAACTTTATCACTTAGGTACCATTTAAAATGACAGTTAAACTCTCTCTGCCCAAAAGTTCTGCCATGCTATCAGCAGATTTTATTTATGGTGTGGCCACGGCCTCTTTCCAAATTGAAGGTGGGAAAAATAGCCGATTACCCTGCATCTGGGACACTTTTTGTGATATTCCGAATAAAGTTATTGATGGCTCTAATGGCTTAATTGCTTGTGATCATATTAACTTATGGCAACAAGATATAGAATTAATTGAATCGTTAGGGGTTGATGCCTACCGTTTATCCATTTCATGGCCAAGAGTAATGACAAAGTCAGGGAAGTTAAACCCTGATGGTGTTAACTTTTACGTAAACATTCTCGATGCGCTAAAAAGTAAAAACATTAAGGCTTTTGTGACACTGTACCACTGGGATTTACCGCAACATTTAGAAGATGAAGGTGGTTGGTTAAATAGAGAAACAGCATACAAATTTCGAGATTATGTAGATTTGATCAGCAACGTATTTGGCGATCGTGCCTATGCTTATGCAACCCTTAACGAACCATTTTGCAGTTCGTTTTTAGGTTATGAAGTGGGTATTCATGCACCTGGGAAAGTAGGTAAAGAGTATGGAAGAAAAGCGGCTCATCATTTATTACTTGCCCATGGTTTAGCTATGCAAGTACTGAATAAAAATAGCCCTAAAAGCTTAAATGGCATCGTACTTAATTTTACTCCTTGCTACCCTGAATCGGATAATGTAGCTGATAAAATTGCTAGCGATTTTGCCGATGACTATTTTAATCAATGGTATATAAAGCCAATTTATGATGGTGAATATCCTGCGATATTAGCACAATTGCCCAATGAAAATCGCCCTGACATTCAATACGGCGATATGAAAATAATTTCACATCCTACTGATTTTTTAGGTGTTAATTTCTATACACGCGCTATATACCGTGCAGATGAAAGTGAACATTTTTTTCAAATAGATCCACCTGAGCCACGTACAGATATTGGTTGGGAAATATATCCAAAAGCGCTTAGCGAATTACTTATTTCATTAAATGAAAAATATACATTGCCCCCTATTTATATTACTGAAAATGGTGCAGCGACAGATGACAAACTCATTGCAGGTATAGTAAAGGATAATGATCGTATAGCGTATTATCAAAAGCACCTGAATGCTGTCAATGATGCCATAGAGCAAGGTGTCGATGTAAAAGGCTATTTTGCTTGGAGTTTAATGGATAACTTTGAATGGGCTGAAGGTTATTTGAAACGCTTTGGTATTGTCTATGTTGATTATAAAACTCAAGTTAGAACCATTAAAAATAGTGGACACGCATATAAAGCGTTAATAAGTAATCGATAGATCAACAAATCAGTGATGACTTAGAGGAAAAACGCTCCTTAATAGCTGTAAATTAAAATCTATAGTAGAAAACACTCATTAATTTTACTGACTTATCTATTCAATTAGTTTAGCGATTATTTATTGTGTTAAAATTTTCTTTTAAACGCCATTATTTTAATGACGGAGCGCGCATTGTAGGATTAACATGGCGACAATATATGAAGTATCAAGTTTGGCTGGTGTTTCACTAGCCACTGTTTCACGCGTTATTAATAACAATACCCGCGTTAGTGACAAGACTCGCCAAAAAGTCGAAAAAGCCATGAGTGAGTTAGGCTATCGCCCTAATTCTATCGCACAATCGTTAGCATCTAACTGCACTAACAGCGTTGGAATTCTGGTGTCTGAGTTACATGGCCCATTCTTTGGCCAAATGATGGCTGGTATTGAAGCGGAGTTAAGAGCGGCAGGTAAACACGTAATTATCACCACGGGGCACAGTGAGGAAGATAAAGAAAAAGACGGAATAGATTTTTTAATCTCTCGCAATTGCGACGCCCTAATAATCCATGTTGAAGGCTTAACTGATAAATACTTAATCGAACTATCTAAGGGTAAAACGCCTATTTACTTTATGAGTCGAATAATTACCGAGTTAGAAGAAAATTGTATTTATCTAGATAACGAGCTTGGTGGCTACCTTGCAGCGAAAGCCGTTATTGAACAAGGACACACTAGCATCGCTTATATTTCTGGCCCTCAATTTAAACCAGACTCACAAGACCGACTTGCTGGACATAAGCGCGCTTTATCTCAAAGTAATTTGCCATTCAACGAAGCATTATATTTTGAAGGCAACTTTAAAGAAATTGGCGGAAAGGAAGGTCTTAAACATTTTTTAAGCAAACAATTATCTTTTACCGCTTTAGTCTGTGCTAATGATGAAATGGCCTCAGGAGCGATGACTTATGCTCGAGAGCATAATTTTGCCTTACCACAAGATTTGTCAATCATCGGCTTTGATAACATCATTTTTTGTCGCCACCTCTACCCCAAACTCACAACGATAGATAACCCTGTCAATGAAATGGGCCACATGGCAGCGAAATTAGTATTGAAAAATGTTTATCAACATAAAAACTTAACCATAAAGTATTCTTTTGAGCCCGCACTTATCTCACGAGACTCTATAGCTAACATAGTTTCTTAAACAACCCGTACCGCTAATTTGACATGGGTTAACGTTAGACTAACTTTTCCCACCAAAGCAAGTCATACCCAATCCTCCTCAATGTGCAGGACTCGCATATTGAAGTGGTTTGGGCATGACTTCTAAAAATCGGGTATAACTGAGTAAATCTGGATAAGCGTCTTTATAGAAACGAGAAATATAACCAAGATAATAATGCTTAAAGTCACGATAATGAGAAGTATGAAAACAAATAATAATTGTCATTATTTCACTTGTTGTCATACGGCTATCGCACTGGCGTTTTCTAGAGCCATCCGCTAATTGATGCTTTTCCCATTCGGGAATAAATACTCGACAA
>TARA_R110002167_G_scaffold35249_1_pt1 | contig 111823 bp, 96 predicted proteins | sample TARA_R110002167 | Tara Oceans TARA_R110002167 (sample SAMEA4398238) | marine metagenome | biome: Polar Biome; feature: [MES] marine water layer (ENVO:01000295) within the mesopelagic zone...; material: water (ENVO:00002006), including particulate matter (ENVO:01000060) such...
TTTAGACCATTTAAAAAGATCACTTAGTTAGTTTGATTGGTATTATTCTTGCCCTGTTACTTTCTAGCGCGTGAGTCAATTAACTTGGCTATTTTTCCTTATCTAGATAAATAAATAAATTTTTCTTCTGATAAGACCACAATGGTGTTTCTGCCGTTTTCTTGAGCTTGATAAAGGACTTTATCTGCGGCAATAAAAACATCCGTAGTCTTTAAAGTGGCAAGACCAAATAGGACGTCGAACGTTCTATTAAGTTAACGGCCTTAAAAAAGGATCCTTTATCAACGGATACTTGCTGTGCTTCATATAAAAGATTGTTAATAAATTTATCATTGGGGTATGTTTTAGCCAGCTGTTTGGAAATGGTTATAACATCTTTAGTCAATCGTTTACTGGCTAAATGGATATCCGTTGCTTTGACGCCTGTTTCTTCTATCATCACTTCTGTATCTGAAACAAGCACTTTTGATATGTTTCTAAGGGTACCTAAATCTTCAGAAAAATAGGCCAAAGCCTTACCAACAGCGACCATGATGACATGATCTTCTTGTTTGAGCATTATTGTTGACATGACCTCAGCAATTTTTCATTTTGAATTGAAGATAGATTTTTATTGGCACTTTTTTTCAGTAAACCTTTTAAAGTATTGAGATCTTTTTTCTTGTTTTGATAATCTACATTATCAAAATTTTGATTTATTTTAGCATATTGTTCAACCAGCGAAGCAAAAGTTAAAATCGCTTCATTTGATTTTAATGCTGCCTTAATGGTGTCAATTTTTACGGCCAACGGTCCTGAATTTGGAGCACTATCAATAAAATGGCGCAATACATGCCTTAATTCATTGTTAGTTCGGCTAAGTAATTTAAAGTCTTGAACAGGCTGAATGACACTCGCTTCCCATACTGAGATATAAACTAAATTTTTATCCAATATCAATTACTATCCACCGTTTTAATAGAAGCTGAAAAATAGTAATTCTTCGCTTCAATGAATGCTCCTAGCATATGATGGAATAACGCATTTATTGAATGATTCTTCGGTTGTTAGAAAAGTGAATGACTATCAGGTTATTACGGTTTAACATATGGTGGAATAAAAAATAATTAGAGCCGTACTAGATTAAAATAAGAGTTTTATAGATGAAGTTTAGGCAAATTGAAGTATTTAAAGAAATCATGTCAACAGGTACTATTACTGCTGCGGCAAAGCGTTTACATGTTTCAGCTCCCGCCATCAGCCAAATGCTGAATGATTTTGAAGAATCCATAGAGGTCAAATTATTTAACCGTGTTAAAGGTCGCTTGGTTGCAACGACCGAAGCCCATCTGTTTTTAAAAGAAGTTGAACATGTCTATTCGGGTCTGAAGCATTTAAAAAAAGTTGCCAAAAATCTACGAGAATATCGTTATAGGGAGTTAGAAATAGGCGTATTTCCAGCAATATCGAAAGCATGGCTATCAAATACCTTGAGTGAATTCATCGCGATAAATAGTGATATTACAGTAACGGTAAAGGAAGTGAATTCGATTCAAGTACTCGAAGACACCCTATCTCAACAAATTGATTTTGGCTTATCGATGGTACCTATTAATGATCCTGCTGTGTGCTGTGAGTTAATCAATACGTTGCCGGCAGTGTGCATTGTCCACAAGAACCATCCTTTAGCGAATTTAGAGGTTATTTCTATACAAGATATTGCGCCATTTCCTTTTATCAGTTTGAGTCATTTGGATAAATCGAAAGGAAAAATTAATGAATTATTTAAGAAGGAAGAAATAGAACCAAATATTGTTATGCAAGTTTCGTTAATAAATACCGCCTGTCATATGGTTTCGGAAAATCTTGGTATCTCAATTGTCGACATAAAATCTGCAACTGATTATCAACATTTACATATTAAAACAATCCCGTTAACATCAGGCTTCGACTTTAGTGTTTATATGGTGAAACCTATTTACGGGCGTTCTTCTGATCTAGCCGATAAATTCATGTCTCATATTCGCGATAAAATAGATTATTAAGATAACGTTTAATTATCTTAATAACCATCTGAAAAGTTAAGTTTAAAACCTATTCACTCTATAAGGCGAAAGATCAATTGAAGAGGGCTTGTCTAAGACAAGTTCAGTAATTAACTTTCCTGTTTTTGGCGCTAGAGTTAACCCCATATGCTGATGACCAAAAGCATAAAACACTTTCTCATATTTAACAGATTTACCGATTACGGGTAAGCTATCGGTAATGGAAGGCCGAGATCCCATCCATTCAACAAAATCACTGGTGTCTATTGCTGGGAACAATTGCTTGGCATGATGCAATAAACGTCTACCAAACTTAGTATCGGCTTCAGCGTCAGGTTTTTGTAGTTCTACCAGCCCCGCAAAACGTATTCCTCCTTCCATAGGCGTAGCAACTAATTTTCCTTCAGAAAACATGATAGGACTGTTAAGTTCAACGTTAGGATTCGCCACTTCTATGTGGTATCCCCGCTCTGATGTTAAGGGCACATTATCTTGCAATTCCTTCGCTAGCTTTGCTGACCATGCGCCGCCAGCAATCACTAATTTTTTAACCAGTATATCCCCTTGATCTGATTGCAGGGCATGGACAGTATCATCGTTTTTAACAAAGCCCATAATTTTACGTTGAAGAATAATCCCCCCTGCTTTTTGAAAGTGCTTAGCAATCGCTTTAACCAATCCACCAGGGTTAGAGGTAAATCCATGATCTTGTAAAGAAACGGCAAAATTAAATTCTGTCGATACATCTGGTTCTAAATTACGTAACTCACTAACATCAATAGGATCATATTTGACCCCATATTCACGTCGTAACTGCCAAGCCAATTTTTCTTTCTCAAAAGCTGCCAAATCACGATAAAGATAATGATAAGGTGAAGATTTTACTAAATGCTGTGCCTGTGCCAGCTTTGCCTGTTCTAAATGCAAAGGTAATGCATCTTGAAGTAATGCGTTAAGCGAACTGGAAATTTTTAATATTCGATTTTTTGAACTATTACGAATAAATTTTAATCCCCAAGGGGCTATATTTAACGCATTGCTCAACGGCATAGAAAGAGGCCCTGCCGGATCCAATAAAAGGCTAGGCACTTGCCACGCAAAACCGGGCATTGCCACAGGTATACAACCACATCTGGCTATCACGCCAGCATTACCATGAGAGGTTGAATCCCCAGGTGCTTCCTGATCTACAACCGTGACACTCAAGCCTTGTTGCTGTAATTGTAAAGCACAAGACATGCCAACAATGCCCGCGCCTATAATAGTTACATCTGTTGAATTTTGATGATTTCCCATCATTTATTTCCTTAAAATTTAGGGTGAGAACGCCGTCGTTAGTACGCTATGTAAACGCATATTCGTTAATAACGGCTTGTAAAAGGTAAATGGTAATAAACAGAATTAATTATTAGTTTTCTTTGTAGAATCTATAAGATGCAATTCCAACAAATACCACAGTAATAAAACAAATTCCGGTGATGCCATAAATGACTAAATCGAACCAATGCATAATGTTGTCCTAAGTTAAATTAAGTTAACGTTTGTTTTAGGTGATTCGCCGTTTTTGGTCACGACATGAACTAGGCTAAAGGTGAATATATTGGTCAATACACCGACAATTAATGCTGATAAGCCTGTTACTTCAACCAAATTAAAAGGCCCCCATTTCCAAACAATCGTCATTAACGCACCAAAAAACATTGCAGACAATGCTGCTTTTGGGTTTTTAATATCGAACATAACGCCGGCAATAAACGGAATTAGAACTGTTGGCGCCCAAAGTGCGTAGCTCATTAATAACGCGTCAATTATCGACGTGGCATAAAGTGCGAACACAATGGCGCCTATACCTATAACAACGTTTACAATACGCTCAATCCATAAGCGTTTTTTCTCGCTTGCCTCAGGATCAATAAAAGGTAAATAAATGTCCTTAACAAAGATAACCGAAGCAGAGTTTAGGTAAGAATCCGCAGTAGACATGACCACCGCGAGTAATGATGCCAATACCAGACCGACAAGACCTACGGGTAAAGACATACTTATTAACGTGGTTAATGCCATGTTCGGATTTATGTCTGGGTAGATAACAAAGGCGAGTAGGCCAATAGTTGAAGTGACAAAATAGAATACCAAACCAAAAATACCAGAAATCGTATAACCTATTTTTGCATTACGAGCGTCTGGCGCGGCTAAAGCTCTCTGTGTATAAGGTGGTACTAAGGTTTCCCCCAATAAAAAAGCAATAAATATACTGGCGAACATCGCATAGCTATAATCACCCATTATCGAAAAATGAAGATCAGGTAGTCGTTCGATAAAGACTTCTGCTCCGCCCAAATTATTAAGCGCTATAATCATAGTAAGTGGCATAAAAACAGCGAGCATAAGAAACTGTACAACATCTGTTTGAATTACTGCCCACATCCCCCCTGCAGTCGAATATATCAGCACCACAACCATGCCTAAAATTATGCCTGTAGCAACATCAATTCCCATTACGGCGTTAAATACCGTGCCGATGGCAAGCGCTTGAGCTCCCAAGATGCCAGTACAAAAAACTAAAGAAAATATCCCTGTAGCAAAGCGGGTTCTTAAACCAAAGTGTACCTCCATTATGTCACCAACGGTTTGCGCTCCAACATAACGTTTAAGCTTGGGTGCTATAAATATACCCACAATGATAGTCGCAATAGGAAATGCTCCCGATGCGAACATAAAAGCATAGCCATGGTCAAAAGCCTCACTGGCTCGCCCTAAAGAGGCTCCGCCACCTAAAAATGAAGCCGATAAAGTCGCGAATAAAATAGGCCAAGTTATTTTATTGCCAGCAACAGCGAAATCTGCGCTAGATTGTACTTTTTGTGAGCTGCGGTAACCTATATAAAGTAAAATTGCAAAATAAGCACATATCCCAAAAATGTCATATACATTCATTATTACCCCTCCAATTAGTTAACTTAAGTAACAAAAGAATTTACGCCAACGCCGCTGTTATCGTTATTTCAACTAACAATTCAGGACGTGCCATTTTTGCCTCAACACAAGTTCTTGCTGGTGGAAAGTTAGGCACGACCCAAGCGTCCCAAATTTCATTCATCGATTGAAAGTCTTTCATGTCTTTTATATATATTGTGGCCGTTAATAACTGACGTTTACTACTACCTACGGTAGCCAATAATTCTTCAATTTTTTCGAGGGTAGTCGCAGTTTGCCCTTTTATATCAGCTGATTCGTCTTTTGGTACTTGTCCACAAAAATAGGCAGTATTATTGTGAATTGTGGCTCTGCTCATTCGGGTTGAACTGTCAATATACTCAATTATCATAAATTTAATCTCTTTTAAAATATTTCAGAAAATACTTTCTGTGAAACAGGAGGAGCAAACATAGAGTGTATTTAAAAATTTACGTTTAGCTGCTGTGTTTCAATATATAGAGGAAATCAAGCAAAAACCAATAGCATTATTTTGGTAATGATTAACTTTTACTTTAGTCCTTTAAAAGACAGTTTATACTTGATAAGTAAAACTTAATGGATACCAAAAAATCAGTAATGGCGGTAATGATTTGAATCTGTATATTTATTACAACTGCATATGAAGTGAGTGTTAACTAATAAAATTAATTTTAAAGAGAATCGACCTACTACTTATTGTAAATAAGCGATATCTACACTCATTAATAATTAAATAAAAACATGATTGCAGTTAAATAATAATCAAATTAATGATAGAGGAATAAACATGGGCATTAATAACAGTACATTGAAAGAAACAGCAATTCATCGAGCGATAATTTTGGCAATTGCTAGCGTGTCGATATTTAGCATCCCAGCATTGGCACAAGATGCAGCACTTACTCCAGAACAACAATTGAGTGAAACAAAGGAAGATGAGATAGAAACTATTCAAGTTACTGGCTCGAGAAGGCAGAATCAATCACTAGCTGATATTCCATCTCCAGTTGATATTTTTGATGCTGATATGTTGGCCAGACAAGGAGGGGTCGATATGTTAGATGTAGTGAGCACCTTAGTTCCTTCCTTTAATATAACAACTCAACCTGTAGGCGGAACGTCCAGTTTGGTTCGTCCACCAAACTTACGGGGGTTAGGTGCGGACCATACATTGGTTTTACTTAATGGCAAGCGCCAGCATAGATCTGCCAACATCCCAAATGCCTCTGGCGGCATTAATGACGGTACGCAAGGTGTGGATCTTTCAACTTTACCTGTCATTGCTTTTAAAAGAGTTGAGGTACTAAGAGAAGGGGCCTCTGCACAGTATGGCGCAGATGCTATTGCGGGTGTCATGAACTTTGTTGCAAATGACGATCCTACCGTACGTTCAATTGAAGTAAAAACAGGACAATATTACGAAGGAGATGGTACAGCGCTTAACATAGCCGCTACCTTTGGTATGGAATTACCTAATGATGGCAGTGTTAATTTTAGTGCTGAGTTTAATGAAAGTGATAGCACCCTTCGAGCGCAACAATCAACGGGCAATCAAGCCTTTGTTGATGCAGGCTATACTGAGGTTCGCGATCCAGCGATACTTTGGGGAGCACCAGAGGTTAAAGATGATCTAAAGCTGTTTATCAATGTAGTAGCGCCAGTTAATGATAGTGCGACAATTTACAGTTTTGCTAACTATAATAAACGTAAAAATATCAGTGTCTTCTTTTTTCGAGATCCTGCCAGAGACGGGGTTTTTGCCCTTGGTGACGAACGCATAGTATTTGATACTACCAACGATCAATCAGGTAACTGTCCGGCTCTAACCGTTCCTGATTTAAATGACCCAGCAGCGGTTTCTAACGATTTAGCCGCTATTGAGGCTTTAAGGAGTAATCCGAATTGTTTCTCTTTTTTAGAAGACTTTCCAGGAGGCACGGCGCCAATGTTTAGTGGTATTGGTGAAGACTTGACACTATCGCTAGGCGTCAGAGGTGAGTTGGATAATGAACTGAGTTATGACATTAGTTATGTATGGGGAGAAAACGAAAGCAGCTACTCCACATTTGATAACTTTAACCCCTCTTTTGGTCCCGATAGCCCAAATCAATTGTTTTCTGGTAGCCGTGTTCAAACCGAGCAAACATTCAATGCCGAATTAGTATACCCCGTAGAAGTAGGTTTACAATCACCAGTTAATATTGCGGCAGGATTTGAATGGCATGAAGAAAAATATCAACAAAATCCTGGACAAGTAGAAGCTTATGGTGTTGGCGATTACACTAAAACCGCACAAGGAACAAGCGGAATTGGCGTAGGTACCTTAGGTTTTGGCTCTTTTAGTCCGGCTACTTCCTTTGGTAACAAACGTGATAATTTTGCTCTTTTTCTTGATGTAGAAACCGATGTAACAGATGCGTGGACACTTGGCGGTGCTATTCGTTTTGAAGAGTTTAGTGATGTCGGTAATGATGTGAATTATAAAATAGCAACGCTCTATAGACTTACCGATGAATTGAATATAAGAGCAACCGTTTCTACCGGTTTCCATGTGCCTACACCGGGTCAAAATTCTTTTGCCCAATCATCTTCAAACTTTGATGCCAATGGGGTAATAACAACTACTTCAGCATTACCTGTGAGCTTTGTTGGCCAGTTACCTTCATTTAAGGATACCGCTAACCCACTTACCCCAGAAACGTCAAAAAATATTGGCTTTGGTTTCATATGGGATACTGAGGAATTTAGTGTAACTGCTGATTATTTCAATATTAAAGTTGAAGACCGTATTACGTTAACGTCTACAACTTCAATCACTGATGACGATAGAGCTGTACTTTTTGATGCTGGTTTTGCTGAAGCCAATCAATTTCGTGGTGTAAACTTTTTTACCAATGATTTTAGCACTAAAACTCAAGGTGTTGATTTAGTAGTGGCTGTGCCATTAGAGATTTTGGAAGAAGGTAATACGCAATTGTCATTATCAGCAAACTACACCAAGACTGAAGTCACAAAGCAAGGAGATAATCTTAGCAATCTTCGTAAGTTACAACTTGAAAAGCAGTTACCGAAGACAAGAGGCACACTTAGCCTTAGCCATTCACAAAATCAGTTTAGAACACTGGCTCGCGTAAATTATTATGGTTCATCAACGGAATATTATTTTACTGAAACTAGAGTCACAGAACTTGACCCGCAAGTGACTGTAGATTTGGAAATCAGTTATCAAGCAACAGAGTCACTGGAATTAATTGCTGGCGGACAGAACATCTTTGACAGTTACCCAACTAAAGCATCTTATGCCGAATCATTAGGTAGCACGTATCCGACATCATCTCCAAATGGCTTTGGTGGTGGTTACTATTATGTAAAAGCAAAATATAATTTTTAAAATAACTACGTAACTAATTTATACTAGCTCAGATAGAAACCGAGCTAGTATAAATTAAGCGACATTTAGTTCTTCATATTTAGAAGGACTAATATACTACATAAAACCTATCTCACTTTTTTGCCCCTGAGCAAGATATGAAGTTAAAGTTTTCCAAGTTCATTACCCTAAAAAGACTCTATGAGGGCGGCCAGTGAGCGCGAAAAAAGTATGAGTCAATCTTGAAGTAAATCTAACTAACAACTGCTGCCACAACGGATATTTCTACTAAAAGTTCTGGGCTTGCCATAGATGCTTCTACACAAGCTCTTGCAGGGGCAAATCCTTCTGGAACCCAGTTGTCCCAAATCTCATTCATAGCACTAAATAACGTCATATCTTTTATGTATATAGTCGCAGATAATATGCTTTCTCTATTGCTATTCGCTCGTTCCAGTAAACCATCAACTTTAGCAAGCATGGTACGAGTTTGTTCTTTAATATCTGAACTATAATCTTCTGCAACCTGCCCACAAAGGTAGACAGTATTATTGTGTATAACTATTCGGCTCATTCGTTTTTTCGTTTCAATACGTGTGACTGACATTAATTAAGTCTCTATTTTCTTACTGTAAATGGTTAAAAATGTTTATTATTTTTTTGAACGATTTGATTCAACGGATAAACTCTCAAAGGCTGTTCGAACTTAAGAAGAAGTGCGTGAACAACTTCAGGTGCTAAAGCAACGCTACCATCATCAATAAAGTTAACTTTGGTCTGACAAACGCGGAAATATTTTAATGAAGAATTACACACTAAACACTCCACTGCCTCAACTTCACTAAACACGCTGTCGCTTAGTGTTTTTTCTTGTGAGTGTATAATTGTTTCAACATTTTCCACATAGGCATGTACGGTTGGGCCAGCATCAAAAATATCAACATAGTTTTCATAATGAAAACCTTCTTTAAATAGCATATTCAGAGCCGCCTCACCTAATATGTGTGGCTTACCAATAACGGATTTGGCCATTTCAGGTAATAAATCAATATATATTGGATATTCTGGCATTAAATCGGCGATAAACTGGTTGTTAGTCGTGGCACTTAAATAATCAGCATGCTCATATTGCATTCCTTGAAAAAAGTGTTTACCAACACCTTCCCAAAAAGGGGAAATAGCCTTATCATCAGACCAACCACGTAGCTCAGCAATAAGGCGCGCACCAAATAATTGTCGAAATTGCGCAATAAGTAAATAACGACACTTTGAGAGCAACTTACCATAACCACCGCCACGGTAATCGGGATCAAGTATTAACGTGCCTACTTCAGTATCTCCCGTATATTCATTTACTAAATGTAGGGTTTTCGACGATACTTTGCTATTGAGCTTGTATGAGTGCTTGCTACGGGTGAGTATTTTAAAACTGTAAAATGGCGTGTTTTTGCCAATATTGCTATAAATACCGGCCGTACCCATAATTAAATTAGTATCATTATCCACAAGTACCATTAAAAATGAACCTTCTGTACTTTTGTCATACTCCAAGTTAAATGCTTTATGTGAAGCGATTATTTTTTGAGTAAGCACTTTTTTGTCTGGCGGAAAAGTGGTCATACCTGGCCCTGCCTTTTTCGCTAATTGATATAGCCCATCAATATCATCATGCTCGACTGGCCGAATGACTATCATAACTAACTCCTAATACTTACTATTAATAAATGCTTTAATTTTATAGATATGATTTGGTCGAAACAACATGAAAAATATTTCATTTAAACCGTCTGATATCAAAAGCCATTATATCAATTGATGGTGTACGTCCACAAATCAATTCGGTGACCAGTTGCCCTGTTTTTGGCGCACAAGTCAGTCCTAGGTGCTGGTGTCCGAAAGCATATATAATATTAGGAAAAGCGCTAGAGCGACCTATAACCGGTAAACTATCGGGTAAAGTAGATCTAAATCCCATCCATGTTGATGAATCGGTAGTGTTTAATCCACTGATCATGTCTTTAGCATTTCGGTTAAGTGCATTGATTCGTCTAGGGTTTATTGGTTCATCTAACCCGGCCAACTCAACAGTTCCTGCAAATCGCAGTCCCATATCCATTGGTGTTGCCAAAAATTTTCGGTCACCTTCCATTATCGGGCGAGAAATACTTACTGCTGGTGCGTGACAAGTTTCATGATAACCTCGCTCTGTTTCAAGTGGTACCTTGTCTCCTATTTGTTTAGCTAATAACTTAGAGAAAGCGCCTGTTGCCAAGACCATTTTACTGCAGTGATAAACTTTACTATCACAAATAATCTCACAGTCTGAGTGAGTTGCTTTTATATCAATAACATTTGCTTGTTCGAATAAACCACCCTCACTCAAAAATTGGTTATGTAGACGGATGAGCAGCTCTCCAGGATCGGCTATATATCCATGATCGTGAACGTGATGAGCATAATGAAACTGCTCTGAAAGCGCTGGTTCAAGCTCTTTGATAGCGTTAGCGTCAAGCACGTCGATTTTATAGCCCTCATTTCTACGACTTTGCATACCAGATTCAGCCTTATTAAAGCCAGATTCAGTTCGGTAAACTTGTAAATAGTCCGATTTGCATACTAAATTCTGACACCCCGCTGTTTTTGCTAATTGCTGATAAAGATCAAGAGATGGACCAGTTAAGCCATGTAATGCCTGTGCATTACTTGCTATTTTTTTGCTAAAGCATGCACCAACAAAGGCAAGTAACCAAGGCAATAATTTTGGAAAATAACGCCAGCTAATACTCAACGGGCCTTTGGGATCCAACAACCACTTTGGCGCACTAATAAGTGCGTCAATGCCAACATTCGGCTCAAATGATGACAGTGCTAGTAATCCAGCATTTCCAAAAGAACAGGTTTCTCCTGGTTTATCTCGATCGAGTAAAGTGACATGGTATCCTTCACGTTTCAAATTAAGTGCCGCAGTAACGCCTATAATACCGGCACCGATAACAACGATTTTATTTTCTATACCTTGTTCAGCATTTGATTTTTTATTTACATCTTGCATAAAATTTTCTCTTGATGGCTGCATTAAAGCTAGGCTTCATGGCGATTTAAAGTAATGTCGACTGGGTTAGTTTTATTGATAACATTGTTCTTACCAAATCGTTTCATCACTCCTGTAATAAGCAAAAACTGGAGTAAAATCATCATTAATATCACTAACGAAGATTGGTAGAAACCAGCAATAATAAATGCGACAAACGTCATTAAGCCGACAAATGATGCGTAATAGAACTGAGTTGAAACATGATTTATATGCTTACAATCAGCTCCCATCGACGCAACTACTGTGGTATCTGATATTGGAGAAGTATGATCGCCAAATAATCCACCACTTAGCACGGCGGCTATTGTCAGCGTCAATGATGCATCCAGTGAGTGGGCCACGGGTACAACACTAATCATTAAAATGGCAAAGGTTCCATAGGAAGATCCCGTAGCAAATGATATTAAAGCACCCATTAAAAATACCAATGCCGGAAATAAACTCGGTGAAATTGAGTCACCTATTAAGGAAGCCAAATAGAGTCCGGTATCTAGTTCTTTACAGATTGAACTTAATGACCAAGCTAAGACCAGTATAAAACAAACAGAAATCAGTTTTTCCATGCCACGAATGAAATGGTTTAAAGATGTTTGGTAAGACGTATTGTTTTGTTGTCGCATCATATATGCACATGAGAATGATGCAAAAATGTACGAGAGACATATACCTGAGTTGACATGGATGCTACGAACACCTTCAGTGTAGGCAAAATAAGAGATAAAAATTACCAAAGAAACTAACATCACCGCTAAAGGGATAATAAAAGTAGCCAATGTTGAGTTTGTATTTATTAATTCGCTTTCTACAACGATGTCTTCCTGATCTAATGGGTTGTTAGCAAGGGCTCGATTATATTTGGCTTGTGCCGTTGCCATCGGACCAATATCCTTACCCGTAGACAACAACATGGGAATAGCTAGCAGTGATAGAATGGCATAAAACTGATAAGGCCAGACGCTTAACAATACCTCATAGGGTTGTTCGGTTAGACCCAGTTCAGCATAAGCATTTCCAATCAAACTCATAATATAGACACCCCAAGCGATAAAGGGTACTAATATGCTGACAGGGGATGCGGTCGTATCAATAATATAGGCAAGTTTTTCTTTACAAATATTTAATTTTTTAAATATTGGTCTAAACAAGGGGCCAACAATTAACGCATTACCAGAATCGGTGAAAAAAATACTAAGACCCGCAGCCCAAGCTGCCAATTGCCCACGTTTAGGGTCAGATATATATTTTACAATGATGGTAGAGAATGCAGATGCACCACCAGAGCGTTCTATAAGTTGAACAAACCCGCCAATACATAACATAACAACGAGTATTTGGTTGTTAGAGCTACTTGAAATTTGCGCAAAAAGATGTTCTTCCATCAAGTTCACTACAGCGAAAAACGGATTATAGTCCGTAATGATCAGTGCACCGACGAAAGTTCCTGCAACGAGAGCCAAAATAACATTGCGGGTAAAGACCGCAAGAAAAATGCTAAGCACCGGTGGGATGATCGATAATATACCGTAATTTTCCATAAATTTTCCTTTAAACCTTTACTCTATATATTGAATTTTTAGTTGTGCTCTAGCTTTAAACGTTACCTTTTTTCACACTAACTGTAGTAAATGCCTAGCTGCTTGAGTTACTAGCCTATGCGATCAGTAAAACTATACCAGCGTATTATTGTCGGAAAAATCTATTCTTGTATTCTAGTAATTAACAACACATAATCATATTGAATTATAGTCATGACTTTATTACTTTTGGTTATTTTATGGATATAAAAAAATTACGCATGTTTCATGAGGTTTTCATCACAGGAAGCATCACTTTAGCAGCGGAACGGCTTTATGTTAGTCAACCTGCGGCAAGCAAAACAATATCAGCTTTAGAAGAAGAGATTGGCTATAAACTATTTGTTCGAAAAAGTGGACATTTGTGTCCCACAGATGAAGCGAACTATTTGCATGAAGAGGTTTTACTGATATTACAGAGTTTTAAACGATTGGAAGGTAACGTTAAAAGCGCAAAATATCATAAATCTGGTAAATTGAAAATTGGCAGTGGTTTAGGGCCAGGCTTCAATTTTTTACCAAAGATAATATCTCAATACATGACGATAAACCCCAATATCAAGGTTAATTTGCATCTATTAAATTCTTCAGCAATTAGAGAGGCAGTGTCTACAGGGCAATTTCACATAGGGTTATTGGACAAATCTGGACCAACAACCAGGTATGATTCCAAGATCGTGAATATGACTTGTTATTGTGCTGTACATTGTGACCATCCCGCCGCTAAACTTAACAAGGTAACGCCAATTGATTTGGACGATACTCCTTGGATTAATCTTGATCCAGAGCATACGACCACTAAAGATTTAATAAAAACCTATTCAAAATACGGAGCCCGCTTTAACCCCATTATAGAAGTCGATACAACGTTACAAGCGTTATCCTTTGTTAATTATGGCATGGGAGTCGCTTTAATCGACTCACTCAATAAATTGAACTTGCTTGAAATGTTAAATCATCAGAATATTAAGTTAATTCCCTTTGAACCTGTGATTTACGAACAGGTAGAAGTGATCACCGCAAATATTAAACCAATGTCGGAGATGGTCCAAAATTTCTATAATTTCATGATCGAAGAACTTGAGAAACTTCTTTAATTATTTCAAGTAACCTTTGACCAAACAGTTAGATTAACGCTCTAATATAACCTGTGTCTGAGTTGGGTTATGTTCAATAGAGCTTCTTTTACCAAAAAACTTCATCAGTACTTGAATGAACACTAATTGCACCATTATCATGATCACAACGACCATAGGGCTTTGATAATAGCCTGCAAATATATAGGCTATTGCTGTCATACAACCGGTTATTAAAGAATACCCTAGTTGCGTTGAAACGTGATCGATATGATTACAACTTGCCCCCATAGAGGCCAACGCGGTGGTATCGGAAATAGGTGAAGTGTGATCACCAAATAAACCGCCACTTAATACCGCGCCAATGGTTATAACCATTGGCGCGCCTAACGTATGAGCAACGGGCACAACAATAATCATTAAAATAGCAAAGGTTCCATAAGATGAACCCGTGGCAAAAGACATCACTGCACCTAACAAGAAAACAAATACCGGCAGTAAACTTGAAGGAATCGCATTACCAATTAATTTTGCTAGATAGTCTCCAGTATGTAAATCTTTACATATTGAACTTAGTGACCATGCCAATACCAAAATAAAACAAATAAGAATAAGTTTTTCCATCCCTGTTACAAAGCTATTAAGTGACTCGTTATAAGTAATAGCTTTTCTTTGTTTCATTAAATAAGCACAGGCAAATGAAGCAAATAAGTATGCTAGTAAAATTCCTGAGCGCACATGAACAGTTTTAATACCCTCGGTATAGGCAAAATAAGACAGAAAACCAATCAATGAAAATAACATCACACTTATCGGGACTAAAAAAGTACTCAGTTTGGTTTGACTAGGATCTCGGCCTATTTCAACCGCTGTTTGCTGAATCAATGTTTCTTCCTGCCGTTTTCGTGCGCTATTATGTTTTGCTTGTGCCTTGGCCATTGGGCCAAAGTCTTTTCCGGTTGATAAAATCATTGGTATTGAAAGCAGCGCTAAAATGGCATAAAACTGATATGGCCATACATTTAATAGCACCGAAAAAGGTTGTTCAGTTAAGCCTATATCCTTGTAAGAGTTTTCAATCAGACTCATGATGTAAACCCCCCAACCAATAAAAGGTACTAGAATACTAACGGGTGAGGCCGTTGTATCAATAATATAAGCGAGTTTTTCTTTACAAACATTAAGTTTTTCAAAAACAGGTTTAAACAAAGGACCAACAATTAACGCATTACCTGAATCAGTAAAAAAAATACTGATGCCAGCTAACCAAGCTGAAACCTGTCCACGAGCAGGCGTTGATACATATTTCACAATCACGGTTGAGAAAGCAGTAGCTCCTCCCGATTTTTCTAATAAATGAACAAAACCACCAATAACCAAGATTACTAACAGCACTTGAGTATTTGACCCAACAGATGCTTGAATATATACATGCTGTTCAATTAAATTAACAATTGCAAAAAAGGGGTTAAAATCAGCGAGGATAAGTGAGCCGACAAAAGCACCCGCTGCGAGAGAGAAAATGACATTACGACTATAAATTGCCAGAAAAATACTCAGTAAAGGTGGGATGATCGATAAAATACCGTAATTGTCCATATTGTGACCTTGTTATGCGATGACTAAGTCTGTTGAAACGTCTAAGTCATCTGACCTGAATAAAAAATAATGAGTTAAGTTAAAAGAGAAACTAATACCAATTGAATTAATGAATTCACCACTTAGCGATTCATTATTTCAATTGGTATAACGTAGGTTATTCATTATTTAAGCACTGTTACTTCATTTATTTTGCTAACAAATTTTTTGTTAGCACGTTGCCATACCCCTTGATTTAGGTCATTTAACTGTAACAAGTGTGGTAATAGCTGCTGGCAAAAATCTTCGCTACTTTCAACGGGTAATAATGATGGCAAATGATCAATGGCAATGAGATCCAACGGGTTTTCATCATCAATTATACGTAATGTCGGCTCTAACAAAGTAGTGCAGTTATTATAAATTGGTAATGGGTTGTAATCACCATAAGGATCACAGCTGACATCACAAATAATAGCGAGACGACGGTCTTCTTGTTGCAGCATTTCAGTGGTTAAAAATGGAGGTAAAGCCGCTTGAACAAAAACACAATTAACAATGACATCATATGCCAATAACTCAGGAAATGGCCCGCCCATTTTGGTTTCATCAATATCCCATTGAGTCACCTTAACGCCAACCATTTCAGCCATTTCAACGGCACCACGACCACTTCGACCTTTTGCTCCAATCACCAACATTTTTATTGATTTAGTGTGTTTATCTAACAACATATTAACTTCATCAACGAGTGTTTTTTTGTTTGCTGATGAGGTTAATTTACCTAATACCGGGTTGAGATTTTGGCAGCGCCCCGCAAAGGCCTTTAATGCAACAGCAGCACCGGCAAAACCCGCCCAATATCCAAAAGCGGCAATGCGCCTGTTATTATTATCAATCAGATACTCTAAATCAAATAGCTGTCCTTTGCCTTCGATGAAACGTTGCAAAAATGATTGCCAACCTTGCTGGTTTTTATACACATGAGCAAAATGAATATGATTATGAATCAGAGGGAAATCCTCAGTCGAAAGTTCTTTCAACCCTAATATAATGCAATTTTTAGGGGCTTGTTGCCAACTATGAGCAGCCTGAATTTCACAACCTATTTGTTTATATTCATCACTAGAAATGGCGCTTTGTTCTGATTCCTCTACCGTAATTTTGAACCCTGCAGCTAACAGCTGTTTAGCGATATTGGGTGTAAGCGCAACGCGCTCTTCTAATGGTTTAGTTTCTGCACGTAACCAAAGGTGTGGTTTTGTCATTTTTATGAGTTCCTTACAAGTATTCAAGTATATTAATTGGTTTTATTGGGTTTATTCTTACGTTATTTTATGCCTTATTTATCGTTAATCATGAATGGATAAGTCCTGAAAGCGGCATGATTAGCTTAACCTAAGTAACTATTATAAATTTTAAAAAAAAATGGCTGTTCATTTTCATAAACAACCACATTTAATAGCCCTAGTTTATTACAGGGCTTTTTTGATATACCACATTAGCCTTAGTTAGATAAATGGCATGCACCTACCGTAGGTGCATGCTTTTAGGTGCCTAGATGGTTAAAAGCGATAGGATATTTTTCCGTAAAGTAATCGGCCATTGAAACCATATGGCGAAATTGCTGAATACATACGGCCACTACCATGGGACTCATCAACAGGCCCGTTATCATCCGTTATGTTGTTAACACCTAATGAAAAACCAACAGCATCACTGACGTAATAATTGAATTCAGCATCAAGTAGCACGGCAACATCGCCTTGAATATCTGGAGAGAATTGTGCCCATTCACCATAATAGTTTGCTCTAGCCATTAAGCTCCATGAATCTGCTAAGTAGTTTACTGTAAATGAACCTTTAGTTTTAGGTAATGACCCTTCTAAACGATTAATTTTAGTTTGATTAACATTTTCACCAAACTTATCTACCGAGGTATCAGTCCAGTTATAGGCAAGTGTATATTTCATTTCACCATCGAACATTTCGTTCGAATAATTAGCAACAATATCTACACCCTGTGTGGTCGTATCAAAATCATTGGTGAAAAACTTAACTCTAGACAAACCGATGGCATCGGTAATACCTTGATCCGCTAGCTCCTGTCGATCTTCATCTGATAACGTAATAGAAGATGTTTGTGTAATGCGATCAGTCACTTCAATATTAAAATAGTCTACTGTTAAGAAGAAGTCACCATTTTGATATACCGCACCCAAAGCATAACTTACCGACTCTTCGGGGGTTAATGCCTCGCCACCAAATTTAACTGCAACAGGATTAGTTGGTGGCAACGTAGCAATATCGAATAAAAGTCCATTTTCCTGTTGAGTTTGCACTGAGCGAACGCTTTGTTGACCGATAGATGGCGCACGGAAGCCTGTACTGACTGAAGTTCGCACTTTAAACGACTCATTAATGTCATAAATCCCTGCTACTTTCCAATTAAAAGAAGAACCAAAGTCACTGAAATCTTCATACCTAGACGCTACTTGTACTAAAAAATCATCATTAACAAAGCTTTCAATGTCTAAATATACCGCTTTACTAACACGTGATGTTGTTCCAGCATCAGCGGGTTTAAACCCTGGAAAACCATTTGAACCAATACTAAAGCCCTGTGAAACAAGGGGGCCTACCTGCCAAGAAGCTTCATCACCAGCAGTAATGGTAAATGACTCTTGTCTTAATTCTACACCATAAGATACTATGACAGATTCAAGCCCCATTACCGATTCTAGATCTTTAGAGAAATCAGCATTAATAGATTTTTCTAATTGCGCATAAGCACCCGGTGTAAATTCAGTGGGACTATCAGGACCTAATGAAGAGTTAATACTATTAGTTATACGAAATTGTGTAGAGTGCTCACCCACACCAGCGCTAAAGTCATACATAGTACCATCATTAAACTCCCCTTTGGTTCCCATCACCAAGGAAAGATCAACAACATCACCACCAAAGAAAGGTGTAAAGCCACCAGGAAAGCGAAGATTATTTGCATAACAGTTCGCCCCAGATAAAGAAGCTAATGCATCTGCATCCGGTGCATTATTAATGATAGGTACAATAGGGCAAGCAGAATTATCTACTGCACCGGGTGTTAAATCTGCGGTAAGAATAGTTCCAGTGCCATCGTCAAGGGTTGGTCCTTGAAAAACACCACTACGTGTATTTGGGTTACGGTAATAAAAACCACCTTCTACTGTTTTTTCAGACCAGTTACCATACATATAGGCATCACCACCATTGGCTAACTCAATGCCAGTATTCAAAAACAGTTTGAAATCATCTGAAATTTCAGGAGAACCCCATACTTGAGCAGCGGGCGTTCTAACATTCGTATTACCTGCATCAATTAGTGCCTGAGCATCACTTCGTTGGACGCTTCGGCTGGTTGGATCTTGTTGATTTAGCTCAAAGCTGAAATTAACAAAACCGCTATCACTTAGACCCATGCCGACATTACCAGATAAAGTCACTTGATCACCATCACCTTCAGAATACTGTCCCATTTTCAGTTCAAATTGCCCACCAGAATCATTATCCTTCAGTACAAAGTTAATAACACCTGCAACAGCATCCGAGCCATATTGAGCGGAGGCACCATCTCGTAAAATTTCCACTTGTTTTAACGCGATAGCAGGAATAGTAGATATGTCTGGACTTTGTGCTCCATCAGCAATACCACCACCATCGAAGGCAATAATTGAACCTTTATGGCGACGCTTGCCATTGACAAGAATCAACGTTGAATCAGGTGATAAACCACGTAAAGACGCTGGTCTAACAATTGTTGCACCATCGTTAATAGACTGGGCACTAACATTATAAGATGGAGAAACTGTTCGTAACAAACTATTCATATCTGACGTGCCATTGGCCATTAATTCATCACCACCGACAACATCAATAGGAACGGGTGAGTCTGCAATAGAGCGAGGCGCAGAGCGAGAACCAACAACAACAATTACTTCGGTAGATTCTTTTGCTGCTTCTTTTGCTGTTTCATTTGTCGCTTCTTTTGTCGCTTCTTCGGCTTGCACAAGGCTTGGTATTGCGACACAAGTCATTCCCATTGCAACGACAAGGCTTTTTAATTTAAATCTAGTTAACATGCTTTATTCCTTAGAAAGTTTCAGTTGTAATAATTTTTATAATAATATTTTTATAACTCTTTATTTTAAAAGGGGTATTGCTTTCCTTATGAAAATCATCTTCGGATAGCCCTTTCCATCCAAAGCTTATTCCTAATCAAACTTTATTAATATACATAACATAATACAAATGAATAATACGGATAGATTCATAACTTTTTGTTATTTTATTTATATGTAATGAAATAAAATAGGGGAGATAATTTAATAAGTCCAAAATTACAGGGATAAAAATTAAAAAATGCTTGATAACGTTTTCACTAAAAATAGTCAAAATTTATATTGGCTGTTTATTGGCAATAATGGCAACAAAGCGACCTTAAAAGGTGCTAGCTGCACTATCGTTAGGAATCACTAAATAAGTAAGTAACCCATCGGGAATGCTAATTTGTGTTATTAAAAGCCCAAGTTAATAACACAAATTTAGTCTTTTGGAAGTACAATCATCAGGATATTTAAAGCGACTGATGTACAAAATTTGTCAAGGTGACAAAATCAAATACGGGACGCCCTGTCGCTTTGCGAATTACATCCGCAAATGGAGGAAGATCTGTACACTCCAATATGAAAGCACCAATGTCTGAGCGCTTCATCATTAAAGATACGATATCAATAAGATCCCTTTCTACCTTGACAAGGTCAATTTCATCATTGGGTGATAAGAACATTTTATTCCATTCTGTACAGGTTTCCAGTCCCTCAATATGAAGACTAACATCACTATTTATGCCAACATTTCGCAAATGGTCTGTTGATAGAGCCGATTTTTTGGCCGTGATAACACCTAACGTCTGGTGTTTTCCTAACATATTTTGCACTATCGGTACTTGCATTAAACTAGAGGTGAATACTGGGACATTTACCGAATCAGCAAGCTCTCTCTGAAAAATAGCATTAAAGCCACAACTAGTAGTAATAGCTTTAATCCCCAGCTTTTCCATCTTTTTTGCTTCATGGATCATTGATTTTAGAGTGTTTTGACAAGGCGATTCAAGAATCGTATGAATATTAGCCCCTTTTATTCTGCTATATTTTACTGGGAACTGAAATGTATCAGGATTGGTACTATTTCCAAGTAGTGATTCTAATTGTTCTAAACCACGAGGACTGCAACCTTCTTCCCAGCATAAAATACCGATTAGCGGCATTTTAGCAAAATTTTTTTCTGTTACCATTATTAAAGTCTCCGTTTTTTCATTAGTAATTTGGCTTAAAGCTAAATTATTTAGCCATGTCTTTTGAACGGCAAGTTGTATATGTTATTGCATAATTCATTTTAATAGATCGCATATTAGTTGCAATAACCACATAACAACAATGAATAAATGTAATCAATTTATAACTTTTAGTTAATTCATTATGTAAAAATAATGAATTTGTGAATCATACAGTTACTTAAAACGAAAAAACCAACCCGAAGGTTGGTTTTAATATTTAAAAATAAAGAAAAACTTCACTACTAAGTGAAAGGATTCACTTTAATAATAGTTTCATTACGCTCTGGGCCCGTTGAAATAATATCAACCGGTATACCCGTAATGTCTTCAATACGCTTAATATAAGCTAAAGCATTTGCTGGTAAGGCGTCAACTGACGTTGCTCCTACTGTGTTTTCAGTCCAACCTGGCATTTCTTCATAAACTGGGGTAATTTTCTCGTAACCTTCAGCAGCCATGGGTGGCACCGTGATTATCTCGCCCGACTCTGTTTTATAACCAGTACAGATTTTTAATGTCGTTAAACCATCAAGTACATCAAGCTTAGTTAAACAAAAGCCGGTAATACTATTGACTTGAATTGCACGATGCATTGCAACGGCATCAAACCAACCACAGCGACGTTCACGACCGGTGGTAGCACCAAATTCATGACCAACCGTACCTAAATGATGACCCACTTCGTCATTTAATTCTGTAGGGAATGGACCTGAGCCAACACGTGTTGTGTATGCTTTAGTAATACCAAGAATGTAATCTAAGTGACGTGGACCAACACCACAACCAGTAGCAACACCGCCCGCTGTAGTATTTGAAGAGGTAACATAAGGGTAAGTGCCATGATCGATATCAAGCAATGTACCTTGTGCGCCTTCAAACATGATTGACTCACCATCTTTACGCGCTTGATCAAGCATTTCTGAAATATCAGCCGTCATGCTTTTAATGGTGTCAGCTACGGCAAGTGCGTCAGCTAATACTGTTTCATAGCTTACTGGTTCAGCTTTATAGTAGTGAACTAAAGAGAAGTTATGATATTCCATAATTTCTTTTAATTTAGCAGCAAAAGACTCTGCACAGAAAAGATCGCCTACACGTAAACCGCGACGAGCAACTTTATCTTCATACGCTGGACCAATACCACGTCCGGTAGTACCAATAGGTTTGGCGCCACGTGCAATTTCACGTGCGGCATCAAGCGCTGTATGATAAGGAAGAATTAATGGACATGCATCACTAATAAGCAAGCGTTCTCGTACTGGAACACCTTTAGCTTCAAGCATTTCGATTTCTGTCATCAAAGCTTTAGGACATAAAACTACGCCATTGCCAATAAGACATTTTACATTGTCACGTAATACGCCTGAAGGAATTAAATGAAGCACGGTTTTTTCACCGTCAATCACTAATGTATGGCCTGCATTGTGTCCGCCTTGATAGCGAACAACATATTTTGCTTTATCGGTTAGTAAGTCAACGATCTTACCTTTACCTTCGTCACCCCATTGGGTACCGAGAACAACTACATTTTTGCCCATTTTTGCTATTTCGTAAGAAAATTAGGCGAGGATTCTAACAAAGATCAAATTGCAGTCCAAGGGGGAATAGCGATTTTTTTCATAATGATAAAAAATAACCTTTTAAGTTAATGGGTTATCTTTATTCTTTTTTAGTTAATATTTTAATCTATTGTGATAACCAAACAACAATAGCGCCGAGCGTTAAGATAAAAAAACCAATATTTCGAAGGTCTGCAGTTGGTTGATCTGTTAACTCTAACAGATAATGTTGCCACCGGTTAGGAAATAATGCTGAGCCTATACCTTCAATGATGAGCACCAGACCAAGGGATAATAGTAATATTTCTATCATGTTTTTTCTCAGATAAAAATTATGATTCAGCTAAAGATCATAGTTAATAGTTAATAGTTAATAGTTAATGGATGAGGTTTCAGCCATACGATACAGTTAAAACTCCCCTAGTTAGTAGGTAAGCATCAACGCTTACCTACAATTAAGTTATCTTCAACGTTTTCCACTATAATACCGAGCCGTTTACTCTGAACAACGGGCCAATAATACATTTATTTAGCTAGTCTTTAACTTTATAGTTTCTTCTCAATAATTCAGAGGAACAATTCAGGATCGGTAAAATTTGATGACTGAAAAACTCTGATTAAAAAATAAATAGCCAATGTCTTTGTGCCAAAGTTTTATCATCAGCATAACCTAAATACAAAATATTTTTACTCGCGTAAATTGATGGTTTATAAAGTTCATTACAGTAGTGACTTTACCCAAGTACAAATCATTACCGGGTAAACCAAGCTGCACTACTTTGCCTTTATGTAAAATTGCTTTAATGAAAATTTTATATTGTCGTTTTTGATTCATAAACATCACGATCAGCTAGAATATTATCCTTTAATAAAGTGCCCTGTACCGTTAAACCAGATTACCTAGATAATGTATGGTTTGTCGAACACTTGCGTTACTTTTGATGGTGAGCTAATAATTTTTTTTCCAAATAACAAAACATAAAAGCAGCAGAACTATAGGCATAATAAAACTGATGATATAGCATTCCTCCAAACATAAAGATGCTACCTTTCCTGCGGTAAAACAAGTTGTACAACTTGCGATTAGAAAAGTACGATAGTATAAAAAAGACACCAATTAGAGAAGAGCTGAGTCCTGTGATTGTTGTATTCAGCACACTGAGAAAAAACAGACCAGCAATAACAGCACTAATTCGCTCACCAACGCCAACATTAAGGTCATTAATTAACCCCGTTTTTCTGAGCATGAGTCTTGACCAAGGTATTGCTCGGCAAAAAATTTCAGTGTGTATTAAATTTAAAAATCGCCATTCTTTTAGATGAGTACTTAAAAAATCTTTCACAAGCAAAATCTTTCCACCTGCAGATATTAGTCGGTATCCTAATTCAATATCTTCTATTGATGGGCGAGAATAGGTTGCTACATCAAAACCATTTTGAGCAATAAAATTTGCTTTTCTTATCACCCCACAACCAGACCAGAAAGTTGACGCCTCTTTTTTTGAATTCAAATGATAGAAATGATGAACTAAATTTTTATATTGCGATAGAAAATTATCAGCAGCAGGGTTATCGTCATAGGTTCCAAAAATAGCAACAACTGATTCATTGTGAAAATTTGGTGATATTTTTTCTGCTGCGTCGTCATGCACCACAACATCAGCATCAACAAACCATAATAATTTACCTAAAGCGTATTCGGCGGCCTTATTTCTTGCACCTCCTGGCCCCAATCTACCACCAGATGAAATAACTTTTGCTCCTAGCTTTTCTGCAACTGCTATGGTTTCATCTTCGGAAGAGTCATCTACCACAATAACTTCACAAATTTCTTGCCTATTTAACATAGCTATTAAAGGCGGTAAACTTTGTTTTATATAAGTAACACCATTATACACAGGCATAATGACACTAATTTTCAGTGTGTTTTCGTTTTCCATTGATTTATCGATCATTAGTTTTTTCCTTTTCATTCCCATGTATATAGCCAACAACTTCACCTAAAGACCATCCCAAAATGAAGTAGCATAAACATAAAAAGCTACTTACAAATTTTGATCTTAATATTTTTTGATGTTTAGTTGCACGATAAAGTTTACGAAGAAAAATTAGCGGTATGCCAGGCGCCAACAATAACATTATTGAACGTTTAAAAGTGCTCAAGCGCTTTGAACGTTCACGTCCAAATGCTATGCCATGTGCGAATCGTTGTTTGAAAAATTCTACTTTGCTATACTGATTTTTATGAATGATTTCCAAAGAAGGTTCGAACAGCAAACATTTATTAGCAGATACAAACTTCCGATGAAATGATGGTTCCCAAAAACCCTGCTTTAGTAATTTAGCTTCTTGTAAAATATCTTTTTTTCGATAAATGGCATTGTCAGCAGCAACATCCGATACAATTTCAGTTTTACGGCTCGGCATAAAATTGATGTAACGCTGTATATATATAGCCCAGTCGCAGCAACTAGCCGTTTTTGTTTGTCGTATACTTCCACCCACAGCAACATATTTATCCATATCCATTAATAGTGCAGTCTCTACCCAGTTGTTTGAAGGTATAAAGTGCGCGGTAGTAAATGCAACTATATCCGCCTGACTCTCTTTGATGCCATCACGCCACATATGAGGGATTAGCGAGTTTTCAGCGCACAATAACCATTGAATATTGTCCGCTTTCATTGTCAAATATTGGTTTCTGTTGCTATTGTTCAAATAACAAAAAATAAATTGAACTTGCGGATAAGCATGAGGGCGGAGAGCGTTCATTATTTCGGTAATATTTTTTTCTGCCTGATGAACAGGGATAATTACGCTCATTTTAAAATGCATTTTGTCAGCGCCTTAAATTGTCTTAGTTTTTGTCTACTATTGATATAAGAACGAGCTATTAATGAGTCTAAATTATTATGAATATATGGTGATTTAAGATAAAAGCTATCTAATCTAGGTAATTGATTAGGACTACTGTTAGCAGATAAAAATGCTAATTCGGTGGTAAAACTAGCTGCATAAATAGTATTGACCAGTTTGCTGACTCTGTTATCGTAATCACCATAGGGATAAGCAAAAAATTCTGGTTTAGCTCCAATATATTGTTCTATTTTAACATTGGCGGTTTCGCATTCTTCAATTATACCCTTATCCTTTAATCGCGTGAGCCAAGGATGAGTATCGGTATGGGCCTCTACCTTCATACCTGCCTGAGCCAATTCACCAATTTGATCCCAAGTTAGCATTTGGAAGCAAGGAGATCCACTTGGTTGAGTGGGCCATTTATTATTTTTACCAATAGTAGACGTAGTTAAAAACAAATGAGCGGGGAACCGATAACGCTTCATTAATGGTAAAACATGTGTGTAAATATTTTCAACACCATCATCAAAGGTAAAGCTAACACCAGCCTTTTGCTTATCTGCCAATAATGAAGAAATACTTACTATTGGAATATTTGAAGAAATCAGCCCTTTAATAAGTGAGTGCAGAGTTGCAGCGGAATAAGAAAGCACTGAGTCAGTATCATCTATACTATGAAATGTAATTACTGCCCTCATCTTTATATTCCTTTCTCTTTTTGTATGTTTTCTATTATCGCTAGATAATGGCTAAGGTGTTTCTTTAATGTATATTTTTTTTCATAAAGTGCTCTGGCTTTAATTGACAACTCTTTTCTTATTTTAGGATCACTCATTTGCTCAATCGCGGCTATTAACTCATCATCATTTTGATATATAAAACCAGCGCCAGACCCTGCTACAATTTCACTACAACCTCCGGAATCTTTTACAATTACAGGTGTCCCACATGAAAATGCTTCTACGATGGTCAAACCAAATGTTTCCGGAGCCAGCGATGGTAATATCAACGCTGTGCTGTTTTGATATAATTTAATAAGCTCTTTTTGTTCTATATGACCAAGAAAGGAAATATGATTGCATGAACCATATTCTAAGATAAGCTCAGCCAAGCAGTCTCCTTCACCGATAACTAATACATCACAATCAGTACGTGAACACATTACTTTAAGGAGGGAAATAATTCCTTTTGATTTTGTTACCCTTCCCACAAAAAGAAAAACAGGACGAGGTGTTTTTTGTATTTTACACGGTTTAGGAGATAAATTTGAGAACAAAGGTAGAACTTTAATCCGATCATCGATATTTAATTTTTTATGCTGTTCGGCAGTAAATTTGCTTGGAGAAAGAAACAAGTCAATACTAGTTAATGCTTTTTTAAGTGTTGAAGTATAGCGCCACATTTGAGGAGGAATGCCAGACTTTAAAACACAACGAAAACAATCGGGCGTATCACAGGCGTATTCGTTATTTTTCCAAAGGATATGAGTTGGGCAAACTAGCCAATGTTCATGTAAGGTGTAAAGGTTAATGGGAGCATTACTATAATGCAGGACTTCCGGTCCGCCGACTAAAGATATATTATGAAAATGAACCACATCAAATTTTTGAGATAAAATTGCTTTTATTTTTTTCTTTTTTGACCCAAGTCTCCCTGTTTGCTGACTATAAAGTGTCGATAAAAGGCCAAGGTGACTTTTCAAACGATGAACCTTAACTTTGGTTTCGGGTTGAGGTTTGATCGTTTTTTTTGCGTGGTTTACTGTATTAAATGCATCTTCACAATGGATAACTTCGACATGGTGACCTAGTGCAGACAAAGCTTCTGATAATGATTTAACATATAAAGCATCGCCGCCAAAGTGAAAAGGGGGGTAGAATGTTGTTACCATACAAAAGCGCATTTAAGTTAGACTTTTACTATTTTTTATACAAGTAAACGCTAACGTTGCCGCACTGGCCCAAGAAAACATTTGTTCGCGTATTTTTGCCTTTCTTCTTAACTGCAATAATAATTCCTCATCGCTGGCGATACGATAAACTGCATTAGCAATTTCTTCAGTCGAGTGAGGGTTAAAATAAAGGCCTGCATCGGCGACAATTTCAGGGATTGATCCTGCTTTACTTGCCAATACTGGTACGTGACAAGCCATTGCTTCAATTGCGGGCAAACCAAAACCCTCTGAAAAGGAAGGCATTGCTAAAGCTAATGCATCCGAGTATAAAACTGCAAGATCACTATCGCTGACATAGCCCGTAAAGTGAACTTTATCTTTGAGGTTGTCTTTCTTAGATATTACACTAAGTAATTCTTCATAATTAGAGTGAAAACCATCTCCTCCAGGGTCTCCGACAAAAACTAGATGAGTATTGTCAATTCCACCTAATTCAATAGCCTTACTAACCCCTTTTACCAAACCGGATAAATTTTTATGAGGGGCAAAACCACCGACATAAACAATATACTTTGCATGTGTAGGAATAGAATATTTAGACCGTATTTGAGCTCTACACTCTAAATCATTAATGACTTTGAACACAGGGTCGGCAGCTTCAGTGATAACATCTATTTTATCAGGTAAAACACCTATATATTGGATGATTTCGGCTTTAGCTGATTGAGATACCGTCATAATTTTATTAGCCTGCCATAGAGCCAATTTCATTTTTATTGACCACAGTAATCGTCCTTTCCAATGAGGAAAAATCATTTCAGGAAAACGCTCGGCAATGGCATCATGCAAGGTAACGACAACAGGTAAACCAAAAGGAACTGGATACCATGAATACACAGCGGGGAAATAAAAGACATCAAGCGATTGCATAGAAACAGCTCGTCTAAAAGACCAAAGATCACGAATTGAACGGCTATTAGAGGCAACAGCTACTTCGGTTGTTAGTTGTGACTGATTAACCTGAACAACTTCAACTCTAGGGTGCAACATTTCATTTTCAATACCTCTATCCACAAATAATACTAACGTTGAATCATCTGTTTGCTTAATCATGGCTTTTATTAGCTCGCGAGTAAACCGACCAAATCCTCTTAAACTCCACCAACAAGTGGCGTCAATGCCAATTCTCATTTATCAGCTCTTCTTTGTGTTTTTGTAAACGAAGTAAATTGACCGATTATATTTTCTCTAGCTTGGGCCACATCTGATATTATTTCATGAATGTCTGTTGCATCTTTCGAATTTCTTATGTCAGCGTAACTAACCGCCAACAAATCTTTCAAACCAGGGTAAGCATTTTCTTGTTGCAACAGACGTCTAATTAAATTTTTTGTCGCTATATACAGCAATTGCACACCATATTTAAATGGCTGAACTATTTTTTGAAATCGTGTAGTCGCTCCTTTTTCAATAATCACGTAACCATGAAATAAGTTCAATGTTGCTTTCGCTTTTGTGCCAAAGATATGCAGCTCACAACGTGTAGGCCGGCTAGACATGCCAATATAAATACTTAATAAAATACCGTCTTGTATTGCATTGAAAATATACTCTCCAAATGACGAATTATGGCCATGCCAATCAATATCACCAAGCCTTATTTCTGGCTTAAAAGTTTTAAACAAAGATAATGGATGAGGTAAAATATTAGCAATTTCGTCATTGATTAGCACTAAAGGGATCTGTTCTGCTCCTGCGGAACAGGTCACAAAATCAAAGCGAAGGATTTCACCTAGTGGTTCAGTGGTAAGTAGTTTTTTTACCGCCAGTTGGTTGGAAAATTGATGCACTGGAAAAACCAAAACGTCTTTTTCTTTTGCTAATTTGAGTAATTCATTTGTTTGGTTAATATCTGTAGCGAATGGCTTCTCAATAATAACGTGAAGCCCGGCATTAATCGCTAATTTAGCAAATGAAAAGTGAGTATCTAGAGGCGTGCAAATATGAACTATATCAGCTGTCTTTTGTTGTAAAAATAGAGCGAAATCGTCATAAGCTTTAGCTTGAGAACATTGTGACGCTAACAATTCTGCTTGTGATAACTTGTTATCAATAATTGCAACTATGGTCATTTTTAATTGTAACGCATAATAAGCATGCCATTTGCCCATTAGACCAGCACCTACAATTGCCACGTTTAACGATTTAAACAAAAGCTATTTCTCATTACACTAGTCCCGAATCGAGGGTTCATTATTTTTCGCAGAAGTAAATTGATGAATTGGCCGATACTCATCATTATCACTTATAATTTCTTGGTAGTCTTCTTCGGTATTAACTGAGAGATGGTCAACATTGTGACCTAGTATTTTTTGACCTAAAAGCAAGCCCATTTCTATTGAATGATCGGAATTGTTATAACGATGAGTGCCACCTCGACCAATAATATGCAAGCCTGTAAACTTAGCCAAATACTCCTTTATTACCGTGGTATTCACTAAGTAATCTAAGTCATACACAGGATACGCATGATAAGTTCGGATAACAGAGGCACCATCATATTCATCATCAGTGATAAATTTTAATTTATCGACTAAGTCCCTCAAACAACGTTGAGCAATTTCTTCATCGCTCATACTCCATATTTCGTCACCAACACTGCAAAAACATTCTAATACTAATGATGTATGTTCATCATCTTTGACCATGTCAGCACTCCAGTTTTTGGGCTCATGTAAACGGCCAAAAATTACATCCTCATCTTGAACATACAACCATGTGTCTTTCGAAACTTGTTTCTTATGTATCATAACATTAACTGTGATTAACGCTCTAAATGATAAAGCGTCACAAGCTTTTATAACTGACTCATCACATGCTGGCTCTAAGATTTTTGCCAAATAGTTCATTGGAATTGTTGATACTACATCTGAACCACGTTCACTGAATTGTTGATCACCCGACACATAAAAAACTTCGAGATCATTCTCTCCGTGGTAAATTATTTTGCTAACAGCGGTACTTGTTTTGACTTCACAACCACGCGCTACTATGTCTTCTGCCATGCGTTCTGGCACCCTAACATAACCTAATCTCGGGTACATAAATTCATCAATTAAGCTGGTATATTTCTTTTTATTGCCACCAATCAAAGCTTCGTGAAGTATGCTCCAAATAGACAGTCCTTTGCTGCGTTGAGATACCCAGTCCGAGGATAGCTCGGTACATGGAAGTCCCCATACTTTTTCGGTGTATCGCCGAAAAAACATATCATATAATTTACTACCAAATTGCGCTTTATATGCCTGCTCCATGTTAACGATTGGTGTTCGAACGACCGATTGTTTTAACATTGACCACACAAATGTGACACCAGCATGGAGAATTGTTACAACCCCAGTTTCCTTAATAATATTTCCAATTTGAATTGGGTAAAAAAAATATTTTTGTTTATAATAAATACGGCTGATTCGGTTGACCATCACAATTTCATCAGCCATAAGTTGTCGAAACCATTCATTAAGGTTTTCATTTTTGGTAAACCATCGATGTCCCCCTAAATCAAAACGATAACCTTGACTGTGAATTGTCCGACATAACCCCCCGACAAAGCTTTGTTTTTCTAAAACCACAACTTTTGCTTTATTTGCTGTCAATTCATGCCCTGCTGCAAGTCCCGCAGGGCCAGCACCAAGAATAATAACGTACTTTTTTGGCATTAAATAACTCCCCCAATAAAATTAATAGTTTTTGTATAAACGAAGCCCACCATATACCAAAACAAAAAAGCGATTAGAAATAATTCTAACGAGCCGATAAAAGCGCCTGTTACGCTTAAATCGTAATGGGGTAACCATTTAGACATTAACAATATATGTTTTCCAGGGGAGTGTTCAACAAAGACCAAGTACGTTGTTGATAGAAATAAGCTAAGTGCCGACAGAAAGCCAAAAATAAGCCCTAACTTCCCCCCATTTAGAATGACATACATATGCTCTAAATCTTCTATCTTACGACCTGAATTAATATAATTTGTAACATATTCGGCTAAGTTTCTCGAATATATTTTATAACACAATGCACTACTCAATGAACCAATTAATCCCCCCCAAAACAGGCCAATAAATGCACCCATGGGGCTAATACTATAACCGGGTAAGAACAAGGTTAATATATTTAAAATATGCTCAGGTTCAGGAGTAGAGAACAAGGTCACAAACATCAAGCTAACACCTCCATATATAAAGCCTGATGTAGCAAAAATAATCATATTAAGACGAATTGTCGATTTTAATAAGTTTTGATTAATTAATTCTCGTTCCATTGCGTTCTCCAATCTATTCAGCCATCATACGCCACCAATTGGCCCTTATAACTACCATTGTTATATAAACTACATGCGTTAAGTTCCAAAATAGGGAAAGGAAAAACCCTAAAATCAAACCTAACAAACCAAAATAAAGTGCGCCAACGCCTGCTCCCCAAAAGGTTATGGTATAACCAGGCATAAATGAAGATACAGTCAAAGTAAAGTCTTGTAATACCAGGGCGATTGTTGCAAAAAAAGTAATTAGCGCAAAGCTAATTGCCAAAGCAATTGCCAAAGCAAATACATTGACTCTTGCAAAAGCAACTAAAATTATTGCTTGCTCTGCTTTTTTATATTTATCCATAGTATCCTCTTACTTAAGATTAAGCTGTTTGAAGTATTCAATAGTACTTTTCAAACCATTTTCCAAGTTAACTTTAGGTTGCCAATTAAGCTTTTCTTTTGCCAATGATATATCAGGACAGCGCTGCAAAGGGTCATCACTAGGCAATGGATGAAAAATAATTTTTGAATCAGCACCTGTTAAATGTATCACCTGTTCAGCTAACTCTAAGATAGTAAATTCTTCAGGGTTACCAAGGTTTATTGGTCCGGTAATATCCCTCTCGCTATTCATCAAACTTATAAATCCATCAATCAAATCATCTACGAAACAAAAAGAACGTGTTTGCTGACCATCCCCATAGATAGTAATAGGTTCATTATGTAAAGCTTGTAAAATAAAATTAGAAACAACACGTCCGTCATTAGGACGCATATAAGAGCCATACGTATTAAAAATACGGGCTACTTTTATATTAAGATTATATTGTCGATGGTAGTCAAAAAATAATGTTTCTGCACAGCGTTTGCCTTCATCATAGCAAGATCGAATTCCAATTGGATTAACATTTCCCCAATAATGTTCTTGTTGAGGATGCATGGTTGGATCACCGTAGACTTCACTTGTAGACGCTTGTAATATTTTAGCGCCAACTCGCTTAGCTAAACCCAACATATTTATTGCACCATGGACACTTGTCTTGATAGTTTTGACAGGATCATATTGATAATGAATAGGACTCGCGGGGCAAGCTAAATTGTATATTTCATCCACTTCAATGTAGAGTGGCAAGCAGACATCATGTCGAATAATTTCAAAAAAAGGATTATCCATAAAAGAAACAACATTCGATTTTGTTCCGGTGAAATAATTATCTAAACATATTACTTCGTTGCCATCACGGAGTAACCTTGCACATAAATGACGTCCTAAAAAACCAGCACCACCAGTGACTAATACCCTTTTCATTAAAATACCTTTTAATATTATGTTGAGTTACAGGATTAATTATTCTATTTTTTCTAATGCATTCTTAGCGCCAAAAATATAGCCTGACATCTCGCCTAGGGCCCAATAGGCATAAAAAACCAATAAAAATGGTGTGGCTTTAAACAGCATCATTTTCAATCTCTTTTTCTTTATTATGTTTGAGAAAACACGATAAATCAATATTATTGGTAATAATAAAGTGCAGCAGCCAAAAATTAATTTGATCATCTTTGAACGGTTATGAACACGTTGTCCTGCAAAATATTTTGAATAAAAATAGCGTTGCTTTAAAAAAAACTTGAAAGTGAATTTTTTCTTATGGTAAATAATAATTTTGTTACTAGTGATAAAGTTTAAGCCTTGCTCTAACAGCGGCGGATGAGCTGTTGATTCCCAAAAACCGCTCAATAATTTTGTTCTATCAACCGTAATTAAAACATTCCGTTTATAAGCGATATTCATTCCAGGAATGCCAACATTAATACCTTCATCTACAGGGTATAAAAAATTGCTGTACTCACAAAAAAAAGTAGCCCAATCTAGCACAGAGTGAGTCATGCCATTTTCAACACAACCTCCTACTGCGACAGTGTTAATTGGAGAAATTTGAAAAGCGTTATAGATCTCCTCTAACCAGTTTAATGCCGGCACAGTGTGATCTTCAATCACGATGACATACTTACCTAAAGCTTGGTCTAAGGCATAGGTTCTCAATGCTGGTAATGTAGTTTCCTTTGCATAATGGAAAATCCGAACATGCTTAAATAAGCTGTTACCAGCTATAATCATTTTGTTATGAGTTCGGTCTGCTAAAATAACCTCAAATGAGTACTCTCCTTCTTGTTTATGTAATGCGGTAAGCACCTCAAAAATGCGTTCAGAATCTTCAGTGCTTACTAAGCCGATGATAATAGAAAAAACAATTTTTGATTGTTCGACATTATTAGATACACCAACACTCATAAAGTTAAATTAACCTCATAATATTGGCTCATGTCAATAACAGAGCCTTTTTCACTCGACTCATATGCTGCAAACATTAATGCTAAGGTATTACGATTATCGATAGCATTACACGGTGGCGTTTCGCCATTTTTAAGGGCTGATATAAAGGCCAATAAAAGCTTGTAAGTTGCGTTAACAAATAAATCTAATGGATCAGTTGCTAACTGTTTGCTACGTTCGCCTTGATGTAACACAGCAGAGCCTCCCATGGCTAGATTCAAATTTAAATAAGGTCTTTTATTTCGTGCATTAATCCCAGCATTCAATCCGAGCTTACCGCCTATACTTGTTTCTACTACACCTTTAGAGCCATCAAGTCGAAGCTCCAAGTAACGATGGGTGCCCTTAGATAAACGATCCAAAATAATTTGCGCGACTCTATCACCAGAGAATTCCAATTGAATTAAATTTAGCAAGTCAGGGCCATCAGGGTTACTTCCTTTTGGCATACGAGCATAAATTGCAACAGGATCTTCATCAAAGAAAAACCTACAAAGATCTAAAACATGTATGCCAAATTCTTTGCAGGTACGCTGTTTATCTTGTCCGCGCCAACCAGTTTCGGTTTCATCTGAAACAAAAAAGGTTTGGCTTGCACAAATAAATAACAAATCACCAAATTTATCGGTATTGATCTGCTTTTTAGCGACTTGATGAATGTTCATAAATCGGTATTGATTATTCACTATTACCCACCGCTGCACTTTATTAGACAAAGCAATGATGTGATCAGCCTGCTCTAGCGATTCCATGAATGGTTTCTCGACCAAAACATGGCAATTGTGAGAGAGTGCTAAGCATGTCAGCTCGAAATGAGTGAATGTTGGTGTGGCAATAATCACTAAGTCTGGATTAGTCTTATTTAATAATTCCTCAGCAGATGAAAAAATTGGAAAACTAAAACTCGAAATATTTTTATTGGCATCATATCCCCCAACAACTTCTATATTGATTAATTTTTTCAGCGCTGGCACATGAATGTTTTTAGTGGCGGCACCTAAACCTATTATTGCAATTTTCATTTAACTCCTTAGAACCTAAATCTGAGAATCATCTTTCAAAGCAAAGATAATTAAGTAACACTAAATTCGTAATAAATAGTATTTACAATACCCTTTTCTTAAATAAATGAGTGCAGATAAATATATAGGCAATTAGCAAAAAAATTTCTCCTATTGCAGTTCCAAAAGCAGCACCATTTATTCCCATTAAAGGTATAAATAGTAGTTTTGTCACCACATGAATAACGCTAGAAAAAAAGACAACCCTTAAATCGTATTTTTGATTGTTGCTAACTAATAATATTTGACGATAATGCCGCCCTGAAAAATTGGCTACAAATGCGATGGTTAACATTTGCAACGAACTTGACACTATAACAAAATCCTCGCCAAATAATAAAATCAAAATAAATTCAGAAAAAAACATAAGTATTAAAGCGCCAATAATAGCTAATGGCATCATTACTTTATAATAACTCATTAACTCTTTTTTTAACTGAGTCGTATTACTAGTTGAAAGTTCTGACAAGCGTGGAAATATAATGACAATATATGCTGCCGCCAAAGCTAACAATGTAAAAAAAATTTTTGAGGCTCCCGAATATAACCCCACCTCCATGGTTGTCACAAAAAAACTCAATAATATAATATCCGAACCAATGGCAAAGCAACGTAATATCGGGTAAAAAGTAAAGTGCCACGATCTACCGATCAGAGCCTTTAATTCACACCAGGGCAATGGTTTTTGTAATGGACCAAAACGTTTATTTACCCAATAAAGTAAAATAGATGTTGCTAAAATTTCGGTGACTAACTTTGTCCATATGACTGCTTCTAGTGATATAGTCATTACTGTAGTTAGCAGCACGCCAAGAAAAAAACTTAGATCAATTCCCAAATTGAACCAACCAAGAACATGGCTTTGTTGCTGGGCCTGAGCTACCCAAGCAGTACGGAATGGCATAACAAAGAGTATTAAGCCCATAACCATTAACAGCGAAGCCTGTTCAGAAAAACTTGGGATAATTTGAATTAATATAATGAGTAGTATGTAAATAAAAAAGGCAGCCAAAAACCTAATGACAAACAAACTAGTAATCATGGGTTCTAGAAGCTGTCGTTTAGATGAAATTTCTCGGATGATATAATTTTCAATGCCATTGCCACTAAATAATACGCAATATTGAAGCACAGCAAACACTAAAGTAATACTGCCTAGACCTGCTGTTCCATAAACACTTAGAATGACCAATAAAACACCAAACGAGGCTAACATTCCAAGAACATTTGCACTTGCTAGTAAAAAAAATTTGGAAAAAAATAGTTTTAAGTGCATATAAAGTTGAATGATATTTTATTTTATAATATTAGAATACTACAATAATGGTCTATTGTGAGAATATTTACCCTTAAAAGAAAAGTCCCAAAACCGCTTATTTATCAGAGGATTAATTTTTTCCATAAATATTATAAAGATACTTACAATATTCAGTACCATTTAAGTTCACATGCTTTGAATAAAATTGTAAGCTGAGTATCTGTCCGTCGCTTTCCAATAAAGAGAGGCTGAAGCCAAATCTACATTAAAAAATGCCTTGTTTTGATAAGTCGCCCTTTTTAACAAACACTAATAAAAAGAAGTTTATGAATCTTAGTCTATTTACAAACCTAATCAATAAGGTAGAAAACAGCTCTGCCAATAGTTCGAAAGAAAGCTTAAGTTGGTTTGCAATTATAGCTATTGCTATTTTTTATTTACTAACACTACGTACCGGCCATTATTGGGGGGGGGATTTTAGTCAGTACATCCATCATGCTAAAAATCTTATTGAGGGAAAACCATATAATGATATTTTATATGTTGTAAATGGATATGCCTATGTATCACCGCCAACTTACCCGCCTATTTTTCCAATTCTTTTAGTACCAATTATTTCAGTTTTTGGCGACTCATTACTGGCAATGAAAATTTTAGTAATCAGCTTTTTTATTTTGTCGTTAGCAGTAATCATCAAACTTTACCAACATAGATTGAACAAATACTCCTTATTATTGTTGGTACTGATCATTGGTTTTAATCCGCTAATTTGGTCGTATAAAGATAAGATTCTATCAGACTTCCCCTATATTTTTTTTTCCTTAGTTAGTTTGTATTTAATGCAAAATAATTTTTTAAAAGCTTCTTGGAAAAAATCATTTCTTTTAGGTTTTTTTATGTATTTGGCCTATGGCACTCGTGAAATTGGCCTTATTTTACCGCTGACATTACTCAGCTATGATATTTGGCATTATAGAAAACCAACATTTAATACTTTACTTTCCTGTAGTTTGTTTACTATTTTTGCAATGTTTCAATGGAAATTAATGCAATTTGAGCCGCTATATCCAGAGATTATTGCACAGCTCAGTTTATTAGGAGAAAAAGAAAGTTTGGTTCCAAGTCCCTTAAGCTTTGTCAACTTTGATATAGAAAACATAATTCGTCAATTAAGGGTTTATTATCATGCTTTTTTTACATTTTGGCAGATAAAAGACTATGCGCTAGATAGCTATTTTTATTTCTTTATCAATATTTTTACTATAATTGGGTTCATAACGACAATAAAAAACAAAATAAATATTGTCGAGATTTATTTCGTCGGTTATTTATTTGTGCTCATTTTGTTTGGTGGAGTTGCCGTTAGATATATCTTTCCAATAATACCTTTTTATGTCTTTTACGTTCTATTTGGTATTTTTCAACTCAATTATTTTAATAAAAAATTAAGCACTATCAATCACTTGTTATTAGTTTTATTATTAACCTTTTTGTATGCGTTTAAGTTTTCGTATACTCAGTATGGTGCAATCGAACCTGGGATTGAAGATGAGCAAGCGAAAGCTTTATTTTCGTTTGTAAAAAAAAATACTGATGACAGTGACATATTAATTTTCCCTAAACCTAGAGTATTATCACTATACACAAATAGAAAAGCGTCACCATACCCCTATACAGGAGTTAATAATCCAATAAGTTTTATGAATTATATTAAAGCAATTGACAGTCAATATTTAATAACTTTTCCAAAAAACCAAGAACCAATACTATTGCTTTTAAAAAGATACCCAAACAATTTTAGATTAATTTACAACAATCCGCCTTACGATGTTTATAAATATATACCTTAATAATCTATTCTGCTAAATTAAATATTCAAGAAACTATAGAAGGAATTACCTTGGGGACATTAAATCGCATAGCACGACATGTCAAAATGTCGGTACGCTCACATACACACGCTAAAAATAAAACACCTTCATTTCTGGTTCTTTTTATTAATTCCATCTGCAACCTTAGTTGCGAACACTGTTTTTATTGGAAAAATTTGAATCAACGTGACGACCTAAGTTACGATGAATTCAAAGAACTTTCACACGAACTTGGTGATTTTGAAAACTTGAACCTGTCCGGTGGCGAACCTTTTATGCATAAACAATTTGCCGATATTGTGAAATTGTTCCTGACAAATAATGCTGTGAAAGAAGTTTATGTTCCAACCAATGGTTTTTATACAGGTCTCACTGAAATACAGGTCAAGCAAGTACTAGAATCAGATCAAATTAAGTTATTCGTTTGCGAAATATCTTTAGATGGTACTGAAAAATTTCATAATAAATTTCGTGGCCATGAAAAGTCTTTCCAACGCGCCATGGAAACTTACGATATGTTAGCCAAACTTCAAGAAAAAGATCCCCGATTACGCATTCATTGTATCAGCACTGCAACTGATACCAACATGGAGGAGATAGCGCAACTGACTCAATACTTATATGAGAGATGCCCTGCGATGGATCATCACAATCTTGCTATTATTCGGGGTGATCGGAAAAACCCTTCCCTTGGTGGACCATCATTATTAAAGTATGAAGAATTGTACAGGCATATCAGCAAACTTTGGCAGCCTAGAGAACAACAACGATACGGTGGAAGCGTTGAGCCTATGTTGCAATGGGCAAAAATAAAAACAATTGAAGAAGACCGACAATACATCAAATGTTCCGCTGGTAATATGACAGGGGTTGTATATGCAAACGGTGATGTAAGCATGTGCGAAACACACCTGCCATTAGGTAATTTACGCGAGCAATCTTTTTTTGAAATTTGGGACTCCAATAAAGCTAATCAATTAAGAGCTAATATTAAAGCAAGAAAATGCCATTGCACCACAGAAGTATTTATGTGGCCAAGCATTATTTACCAACCAATTGAGCTGACACGCGCTATTTATAGTACTCGGAAAAAATGGAAAGCAGATTAAATGCCCACTCCATTTTTGTTACCCTCAAATCAAAAATTGGAATTCATCTGTCCTGCTTGTAAAGGAGAATTAACGACATCGAGCATTGATTATCAATGTTTGTCATGCGGTCTAAATTTTCCCGTTATTGCAGGTATTCCAGATTTTCGTATTTTTCCAGATCCTTATTTGAGTTTTTCAGAAGACAGAGATCGAACAAAAATAATCCTTAATAAATTAAATGAACTTTCATTGAAAGAATTGTTAATCTATTATTGGAGCTACAGTGATGTTACTCCGCCATTATTGAGAGAAAAATTTGTTACTAACGCACTAAATGGTGAAGCTAGGGGCCAACGTTTATTCGATTTACTTACCAAAAATAATACCAACATTCCAACGCGTTTAATTGATATTGGTTGCGGAACTGGAAATTTTCTTGCTGTCGCGGCTAAATATATACAACAACCTATAGGTATTGACATCGCTATGCGATGGTTACATTTAAGTAGACAACGATTTATAGATAAGGGGCTTGAAGTACCTGCACTTGTTTGTTGTTGTGCCGAGCATTTACCATTCAAAGCAGAGTCGTTCGATATGGCAGTAATGGCTTCTACTTTTGAATTTTTGCAAGATGAAAATTTAGCTCTTAAAGAATTAAGTAGAGTAATCAACGTCAGTGGTACTGTTATGATAAATACTGTTAACCGCTTTTCATTAGCGAAAAATCCTTATGCACATCTTTGGGGGGTTGGATTTTTGCCAAAAGCTTGGCAAATAAGCTATGTGAGGCAAAGACAAAATGCTAGTTTTGAAAATATATCCTTACACTCATACCAGCAAGTAAAAGACTTGTCGTATCAAGCATTCAATCAAGTAGATATTGCACTTGCCGATGTAAATGAACAAACCCTGTCCCGCTTACCTAACCAAACAAGGTGTTTAATTTATTTATACCGTTTCTTAAAAAAAATTCCTATTATTACTATATTACTCAAACAAATTGCTCCGGAGTGGGATATACGTCTTACTTCACCTAAGCAGTTATTATAGATTGGATCTTAAGAAATTAAACCACTGAAAACATGCGCAATGAATATTGTCGGCAAGAGTAAAGGAAAAGTAAGATCACCATGCGCTCTCAATCCGATTATATCTTAATGTTTAACTTATGAAGCAATGATAGGTAGCTGATTTGTCCCCTCCCAAAATGTCAATAATAATAGCTTCGTTTAGTTCGGTAACACACTTAACTAAATGCTTGAAAAGTCTTTATCCATTACCTCTCGATACAGAAATAATAATTTCCACTATTTTCAGTTCTGCTGAGGTCAGAGTATTACAACAATTTAATGCTAAATTTATCCATAATAATGAAGAACGGCATTTAGATTCAATTATACTTCAAGAGACTCTTGTTTTTAGGCTTCGTACCAAGGGTATTCAAGCAGCTGAAGGAAAAGTTATTGCCCTTATTGAAGACCATTGTGAAGCTGTTCCTAATTGGGCCAATGCAATGCAAGCAGCTATTAATAATCAATATTGTATTGCCGGCGGGCCTGTTATGAATAATGCAAAATCAGGAATTTATCGTTGGGCTTTATATTGGTCAGAATACGCTGCAATGATGCCACCTTTGCCCACAAAAGATTTATATTATTTATCTGCGGTTAATAGTGCCTATCATAAAGAGGCCCTAGAGCGCTGCAAATCAATATGGCACAAAGGATTCTACGATAATGAAGTTCATGATGCGTTAATTAAAAGCGGAGCAGTATACTGCCCTATTCAAGAAGCTTCTGTTTCAACAAATTTGCCATTCACATTTAAGCGAGCACTAGTACATTTATATACAGGTGGCAGACGTTATGGTAATTATCGTGGTGGTAGTGACTGGACAATTAAAAGGGCATTTCGTTTATTGACAACCTTTTTAGTGCCTACAGTATTATTATTTAGAGTATTTAAGTTGGTCAGGAGGCGTCAGCCCAATTTGACTTTCACTTTACTAAAATCAACCCCTATATTATACCTATTATTATTTTCATGGGCCGTTGGTGAGTTTTTGGGGACTTTATTAAATACCAATGACAATAATTAATCGCTACACTTCATTAAATTACCGGAGTTCGGGATAAAAAACTGAAAAATAAAGGAAACTAATTTCCTGTTCCGCGTTCAGATTTTTCGATCAAAAAAATAAGATAAACAAAGAAACAGGTCTTTTGTTGTACTTTGGTCATCCTAATATCGTTTTCTCCCTGATTATTGGTAAAAGGAACATTGATATCTGACATGAACCTCAACACATCGTCTTCATATTTACTCAGCCGCTCTAATAAGTTTCGGCTTTTGCTGCGTTTTAACCGTCCTTTGTAGCCAATGTCGCTTTCTATTCATATTGATCCCCGTTTCATCAACGTTCATACGTGTTGAAACAACGAGATGTTTTTTTGTGATCTCACTAAACTCAGAGAGTAAGCCATAGGCGATTTTATTAAAATTAATACGCTGAATAATTACCTTTTTATTAGATAAGCCACCCTCAAATGAATATGCTTTTTCTAATAAAGAGTGGGCTTTGCGCTGTTATTTTTTGGACGCTTACCTACCAATATCGCCGAAACAGATTACGGTTAGTTGTGTACCTTTAACTTCCTATGGCTTCCTTCAGACTCCACCGTTAGCCAGTGACGCCCTTACCATTCGGATTATCTTCCCCTTAGTCAGGGTGATTCCACTCTCTTTCAAGTGGACGGGTTTGCCAGCTTCGCTGGGCAAACAAAAAAGCCAGCAATAATGCTGGCTTTGAAATCGAAAGTTAAAACAAAACTTCAAATGACGCTAGACTATTTCTTAGCTTTTGTGCCATCTTTTAAATAATTGAAAAAGTCACTGTCTGGTTTAATAACCATAATATCATTTTTACTATTAAAGCTGTTTTCATAAGCTTCTAGGCTACGATAAAAACGATAAAACTCTGCATCTTTCCCGTATGCATCAGCATATATTTTCGCGGCCAATGCATCACCTTCACCGCGCATAGTAAAAGAATTTTTTTGCGCTTCCGCTAGCATAATCGTTACTTTAGCATCAATAGTTGCCCGAATGATTTCAGACTGCTCTTGACCTTGTGACCTATGCTCTTTTGCAACCGCAGTACGCTCAGCACGCATACGTTCATAAATAGAGGTACTTATTTCAGCAGGTAAGTTAATGGCTTTAATACGCACATCAACTACATCAATACCTAAATCTTCACGACTACTTTCTGCACTTTTTAATGCTTCCTTCATGATTCCATCACGATCACCTGAAACAATTTCTTTAATGGTACGGTTACCAAATTCTGTACGTAAGCCATTATTGATTTTTTGTTTTAGCAGTGCGCGTGCATTCTCTATCGACCCTGTTGTTCTAAGGTAATAAGTAGAGAAATCAACAATGCGCCATTTCGCAAAAGAGTCGACTATTAGATCTTTTTTCTCTGACGTTACAAAACGGTCTGGCGCTTCATCAAGGGTTTGAATACGAGCATCCAATTTACGTACTGACTCAATAAAAGGAATTTTAAAGTGTAAACCGGGCTCAAACACCATCATTTTATCGGTGGCAGAATCACGTTTGATTTTAGAAAATTGGAAAACAATACCACGCTGACCTTCATAAATAACAAAAACAGAAGAGACAACTAAGGTTAATATTAACGCTAAAATAGCAATGGAAAAATTCTTCATAACTTAGTTGCTCCCATTGTTAAATCTATCACTTCGACTTGAAGTAGATGGTGAAGAGTTAATGCCTGGTTGCGTTGTCGGCTGCGAATATGATTGCGGCGATACACGCGGCGTTGTTGATTGCTGCTGCATAATTTTATCAAGTGGTAAATACATCATGTTATTACCGCCATCAACATCAACCATGACTTTACTGGTATTGCTGTAAACTTTTTCCATAGTAGCAATATATAAACGTTGGCGAGTGACTTCTGGTGCCGCTTGATATTCAGGGAGAATTTTTTCAAAACGTGCCACTTCACCTTGCGCATCTAAAACTATTTGCCCTTTATAAGCGATAGCTTCTTGCTCTATACGTTTTACACGACCGCGAGCACGCGGTTCAATACCACGGGCATAGGCTTCAGCTTCACGTAAAAAACGAACCTGATCCTCTTGTGCTGAAATGGCATCATCAAAGGCATCTTTTACTTCATTTGGTGGACGCGCATCTTTGAAGTTAACATCAACAATGAGTAAACCTAAGTTATAAGGCTCAATAATTTTTTCCAACTCTTGCCACACTGATTGACGAACCTGCTCACGACCGCTAGTTAGAATGGCATCCATTTTGGCATGGCCAACAACATAACGCAGCGCGCTATCAAGCGATTGTTTTAAACTATCAACCGCATCAGTAACACTAAAGACAAAATTGCGCGCATCAACAACACGATATTGAATTTGCATTTCAACTTGAACTACATTTTCATCTTGCGTTAACATAAAGCCAGATGACTGCATTTCACGTGTGCTTTGCATATCAATTGGAATAATGCGATCAATGAAGGTCCACTTCCAGTTAATACCAGGATCAACCGTGCCTGAAAACTGGCCAAAGCGTAGCACTATGCCTTTTTCTGCTTCTTTAATGGTATAAAAACCACTAAAAGCATAAACAACCACTGCGATAATAAGCACTATACTTATACCAATGGTTGACATACTTTTACCTGACGGTGCAGAGCCACCTGACGACTTGCCACCTTTGCCTCCGCCATTACCGCCAAAGATGCCACTGACTTTTTTACCTAAATCGTTAAGCAATTCATCTAAGTCTGGTGGACCTTGGTTTTTGCCGCCTTTATTTTTCCAGGGGTCTTTATCATTATTCCCCGGTTCGTTCCAAGCCATACTGTTCTCCGCTAGGTTAGTAATTATTTAAATATTGGTTTCAATCAATCACACAAGTTTATGATAAAACCATCTGTTTTATAAGACTCTATATGGGTATTAACACATTAATTTACAATATATTGCTCAATTTCATTGTCTTCTTGTTTCAACAATCGATTCCACTCTCGTTTTGGCAGCTTTATCGTTAGGTGGCAATGACCTTTTTCATCATAGTGTTCATCTTGAATACTATTTAATTGATATAAAACCCCACGTAACTTTCCTGCGTTAGGCGGAATAACCAATTTATATTCACCAACTTGATTTCCCAACCGTTCAGTTAACGCAGTAAAAAACAAATCAATACCAATATTTGCCTGCGCTGACAACCAAACTCTTATGGGTTGTCCTTGATCATCTCTGTCTATTCTAGGTTCAACATCATCTAAATTATCAATTTTATTACAAATAACCAGCTGAGGTACTTCATCTGCTTCAATTTCAGATAAAACATATTCGACTTGTTCAATATTTTCAGTACGCCTGTCATCAGAAATATCAACCACATGAAGCAGCAACTCAGCTTCACGCGTTTCAGTTAGTGTTGCTTTAAATGCGGCGACTAAATCGTGTGGTAAGTGGCGAATAAAACCTACCGTGTCAGCTAAAATCACTCCGCCAACGCCTTCGAGTTCAACTCTTCTCAGTGTTGGGTCAAGTGTAGCAAAAAGCTGATCAGCCGCATAAACGTCTGATTGAGTTAATACATTAAATAATGTTGATTTTCCGGCGTTGGTATAACCGACAAGTGATAACGTTGGTAGTTCTGCTCTTGTTCTAGAACGTCTACCTTGTTGTCTTTGTCGCTCAACTTTTGATAGACGTTTACGAATATTCATCATCCGTTCTCGCAATAAACGTCTATCTGTTTCTAGCTGAGTTTCACCTGGACCTCGCAAGCCAATACCACCTTTTTGTCGCTCTAGGTGAGTCCAACCTCGAATTAATCTACTACTCATATGCCGTAGTTGTGCTAATTCTACTTGTAATTTACCTTCATGAGTGCGCGCACGCTGAGCAAAAATATCAAGAATTAGTGTAGTTCTGTCTACCACTCTGCACTGACACAAGACTTCAATATTCTTTTCTTGAGAAGGAGAAAGGCTATGATTAAAAAGCACAACATCAGCATCAAACAAACGTACAGCTTCAGCTATTTCGTCTGCCTTGCCAGAGCCAACAAAAAATTTTGGATGTGGGGTACTGCGTTTACCAGAAACAACAGTTAATTCATTTACTCCTGCAGAAGAAACCAACATTTTAAATTCGGTTAAATCTTCTCGGGTACTTTCATCTGGAAAATCTAAGTGAACAAGCACTGCTTGTTCACCTGCTTGATAACGATCAAACAACTGCATTAAACCTTAGAAATAATGACTGTCGAGACAGAAAAATTGTATTTTCTAATAAGTCACACCATGTAAAGTGAGTATCAACCTATCTGTCTAATATAGGTTGTTATGAGTAAAAGCGACACAAGTAGTACAGATAAAATAAGTAAAAATTTATTCTTCTGACTCTTCTTGAATAACCATTGGCGCTGTATTTACTGCGCGCGCTGGTACTACCGTTGAAATGGCATGTTTGTAAACCATTTGACTAACCGTGTTCTTTAATAAAATCACAAATTGATCAAACGATTCTACTTGTCCTTGTAGTTTAATGCCATTGACTAAATAAATTGCAACTGGAATGCGATCACGACGTAAAGCATTCAAAAATGGGTCTTGTAAAGATTGACCTTTTGCCATTATATGGCTCCTTTTTTATTATTGAGAAAAGTAATTAATCAAGATCATTCATGATTAATGATAGTTTGTGCTAATCCTCAGCATATAACCAATTAATTATACACCAATATTTTAATATTGCTTAATGATAGCGACTATATTTTGTATTTATAGCTAACATTTGCCAACTGCAGCTAAGACATGTGATAAATTTTCTTCATCGTCTGTCGTTAGCCAATGTAAATCAGGCCAGTTTCTAAGCCAAGTTAATTGTCGCTTAGCTAACTGTCTTGTTGCACACACGCCTTTAAAAATCATTTCTTTATGGTCATATTCACCATTAAGGTATTGCCACATTTGACGATAACCCACACAGCGAATTGAGGGTAAATTTTCATGCAAGTCATGACGTTTTTTTAGTGTAACCATTTCTTGCTCAAACCCTTGCGCCATCATTTGTTGATATCGTAACTCAATTCGTGCATGCAAAGTGCTACGCTCTTTGGGTGTTATAGCGAATTGTAATATATCACCGGCAAGCTTATCACCTTTAGTTTGAGTTAGTTGTGTCAAAGTGTTACCAGTTAAACGAAAAACTTCTAAGGCTCGGGTTAATCGCTGTGGATCATTAGGGTGAATACGCTCGGCAGAGACAGGATCAATGTTATTTAATTGCTCATGCATAACTTCCCACCCCTGCTCAGCGGCTTCACTTTCAATTTGCTTTCGAATATCACTATTAGCAGCAGGTAATGGTGATATTCCTTCAATGAGACTTTTAAAATACATCATAGTTCCGCCAACCAACAAGGGAATGCGATTATTTGCTCTAATTTTGGCAATTTCAGCTAAAGCATCTTGACAAAAATCAGCGGCTGAATAACTTTGCGAAACATCACGAAGGTTGATTAAACGATGAGGATATTTCGATAGTTCATCCGCTGTTGGCTTAGCGGTGCCAATATCCATATCTCGATAAATCAACGCTGAATCAACACTAATAATGTCACAAGGCAAAGCATCACATAAAGCCATAGCTAATGCAGTTTTACCCGATGCGGTTGGCCCCATTAAACAAATAACAGGTGGTTGCTTAGCTAGACTGTTTGTTGGCACTTGATTGAATTCTCACGTTGGCTCTTAACTTACAACTTCATTTACGACTCAATTAATCTTATTTAATAATAGCGTTTAATTGCTTAATATCAGATGTAAGGTCTAAAGGGACAGAATTCAAGAGTATAAACTCTATTTTTTGCTCACAAAGGGATTTTTTCGCTTCCTGCCATAAAATATTTGCTTGCTCTTCACTATAATGTTGAGCAGCCATGACCTTAGCAACGGCAGAAATGATATTACTATCATCATTTTTTTCATTGTTACTAATACTAGTGCTAGCTGATGATAATTCGTCAATAATAGTAAGAAAACCAGCGCTAACATCTTTCTCACGCAATAGTGCCGGAAACTCACGTATTTGAACTCGCCTCTTATTATTAGCGCCTTCGTTGAAGTTTACAATAATACCTGCTAATGCTAATTGGGTATGATAATTTTGTGCTGTAATCATTTGTTTTTCTGAAAGCATTAGCACTACAGGTAATAATAAAGGCTGGCTAATTAATCCCTTATTTACTTTTGCATCACTTTGTTGCCAACGTAAAGTAACTTTACTTTTGTGTAGTTGCATTGCCAGCGTAACTAAAGATAATAAGCGTAAACTTTTTTGCTGTTTAAAAACACCGTACTTTCCTTGCTCAACAGCCAGGAAAAACGTCTCGGTATTATCAGATTTTTCAATGACAAGCGTAGATTCAACACTATTTTCCTGATCCCTTTCAGTACTCTCAGCAGGTGTCATTAGTTGTTGATAGTTTTGTACAGCAGATTTAGTTATCAAAGGGTTAGTAACATAGCCACTTGTAGCCGAGTTTGGTCGGTACGTTTTTTCATTTATTTGCTGCTGATTTGCTTGTTGATTTACTTGTTGATGGTTTACTTGTTGATGATTTATTTGCTCCAGTGGCTTTACATAATCAGGGCGTACGTATTGCACATTATCAACTTGTGACTCTGCTTGAAGTGGCTCTGTTTCAAATGCTGCTACTTGCTGTTCTTCATGAAAATCTAGCACTTGGTTATTTTCCATCAAGGCTTTATGGCAAACAGAATAAATAAAATCATGTACATAACGACTTTGATGAAAACGAACCTCATGCTTCGATGGATGCACATTAACATCAACTTCACGGTGATCAAGCGTTAAAAATAGCACAAAAGCGGGGTAAGTATCAGGTGGTAATAAATCAGCATACGCTTGACGAATAGCATGATTAATCAATTTATCGCGCATCATTCGGCCATTAACATAGCTATAGCAAAGATCATTTTGATTACGAGCAAAACTAGGTTTGGTTAACCAACCAGAAAACACCATGTCGTCATGCTGACAATCAATTTCTATCGCATGGTCAACAAACTTCTGCCCACAGACCATGGCTACGCGCTTAGCATTTTGTGCTTTAGTTGTTGCTGCGCGATACTGACGCATCATTTTACCGTTATGCGTTAACGAAAAAGTAACGTCAAAACATGCTAAAGCAATGCGCTTGATAACTTCGTCAATGTGATTAAATTCTGTTTTTTCGGTGCGTAAAAACTTACGCCTTGCTGGGGTATTAAAAAATAAATCTACTACCTCAATCGTTGTTCCATCAGGATGTGCGGCAGGTTTTATGGTCACCGCCATATCACGACCTTCTGCACTAGCTTGCCATGCAGTAGTTTGGTTTTTGGGTTTAGAGGTTAGCGTTAGTCGCGCCACAGAACTAATACTCGCTAGCGCTTCGCCGCGAAACCCTAAACTGTTGATGGCTTCTAAATCTTTTAAATCTTTTATTTTACTGGTGGCATGGCGGCTTAACGCCAACGTTAATTCATCTTTAGCAATGCCAATACCATTATCACTAATACGTATACGTTTAACGCCACCTTTATCAACCTCAATATTTATAGTGGTTGCGCCTGCATCTAAGCTATTTTCAACCAGCTCTTTAATAACCGAGGCGGGTCTTTCCACCACTTCGCCAGCCGCAATTTGGTTAGCTAAACGGGCTGGAAGTATTGCAATTGTCATAGTTTTTCTTATTTATTAAGGTGATTACTTACTTGAACCTAGCTATCGAAGTAATGAAGTATCAAAGTATTAGCCCGCACGAGGGATTTTTAAGGTTTGACCTATGCGTAATACGTTAGATTTTAATTTATTGACTGATTTGATTGTGTCTACGGATATTTTATAACGCTGAGCAAGTAAAGATAAAGATTCTCCACTACGAACCTTATGCTTTTTCATTGTCGTAGCGGCCAATAACGTACCCTTAGGGGTGTTTTCAATAAAGTAACTATCAACCGCTTTAAAAATAGCGGTGGCGAGTTTTTGCTGATGATGTTTACTATTGAGCTTTTTCTCTTCTGACGGGTTAGAAATAAAACCTGTTTCAATCAGTACCGATGGAATATCTGATGATTTCAAAACCGCTAAACTCAGGCCTTCAGGATCTTTTTTATGAAGCTTAGTGACTTGTTTTATTTCTTTAATAACATGCAATGCAAACTCGTAACTGCTTGCCATGGTATATTCTTTTTTCATGTCAGCAAGGGTAAAAGCTAAGTTTTTATCTTTGGTTTTTTTGATGGTTTCCCCTGCACCGCCAAGTAATTCAGACTCATCTTGTCTATTTTCAATCCAACGGGTAAATTCAGAATTCGCTCGCCTAGACGACTGTACTAGCACAGAAGCCCCATAGGGTTTAGGTGATACAAAAGCGTCTGCATGGATAGAAATAAGTAAATCAGCTTTATTTTTTCGCGCTAATTGTGTTTTGTGACTATGGGTTACATAGTAATCCCCTGTTCTAATCATAACCGCTTTAAAGCCATTGCGTTGATCAATCAAGGTGGCAAGTTTCTTTGCAATTGACAAGGTGACTCGTTTTTCATAAGAGCCTTTAGCACCAATAGAGCCAGGATCCTCACCACCATGCCCAGCAATAATAGCAATAATAATATCTCGTTTTCCGTTAGGCGTTGATTTTATTACGCTTTCATTTTTTATGTTTTTATCAGATAAATCAACAACTAAACGGTCGCCATATTGCCCCGCAGGCGCAAGAGGAAAAACAGTAATTGGGTAGGATTTAGCTAATTCTAATACTAAACGTGTAGTTGATTTTGATGGTGACGTGCTGGTACGAAAGAGTTTAATGCGAGGATCATTATCAGCTAATGTTTTTAAAGCGGTACTATTTGTTGTATTTTCAAAGTCAATTACTAAGCGACTGGGATTACTTAACGTAAAATATTTGTAGTCCGGTTTGCTTTTAAGATCGAAAACAATACGCGTATTTTCGGGTGCTGGCCACACGCGAATGCCATTGATACTGTTTGTGTTTGCTGACACATAGTTTACCGTCAACGATGCTGTAGCTAATAAAAGCCAAAGCAAGGTAGAAACAATGGAAGATAGCAAACGCATAATTGACCTTAAATAATTTTAATTCTTAATATACTTAAAAAAATCTTAAAAAAACAATCTTTAAAAAATGTAACAACAAAACTAATAATATGATTAACAATACATTTGTTGTAATTGCTGTAAAACACCTTCACCTCGACTCGAACAAGCCTGTAACTCAATCATTCTTTGCTCGTCTTGATAAACCATATTAATGATTATATCGGCATTAGCCAAGAGCCCTGCGCCTTTTTCTGGCCATTCAATAAAACAACAACAATTATCAGAAAAATAATCACGAATGCCCATGTATTCTAATTCTTCAGGATCCCCCAAACGATAAAGATCAAAATGATAGACTTGCCAAGGCGGTAATTCATAGGGTTCAACTAAGGTATAAGTGGGGCTTTTCACATTCCCTTGGTGCCCCATACCCCTGACAAAACCTCGCGTTAGTGTTGTTTTTCCTGCGCCCAAATCACCATTTAAAAAGACCACTAATGATTGCTGTGCCTGTTGTTGATCATTTTGCCATTGCAATACTTTAGCTAAATTTTCGCCAATGGCAACTGTCGCAGCTTCATCTGCTAAAAGGTATTCTAACTGTTTCATTTATTCTCAAAATCTTTTATTAGGCTTTAGTTAGGTTCACTAATTTTTGCAACGGCGCAAATAAATCACTCGCCAACATACCACGTTGACCATCATTATTAGCAATAATATCACCTGCAGCGCCATGAATATAGACAGCCAAGCAGGTAGCCACAAAATTATCATTCGCTTGTAAAACTAATGCAGCAACAATACCAGCAAGTACATCCCCCATTCCTCCTGATGCCATCCCCGCATTTCCCGTGCTGTTGATTACTATTTGGTTGCCGTCTGAGATTAACGTACCCGCGCCTTTTAATAAGCAAATACCGCCATATTTTTTAGCTATGCGGTGTACGGCACTAAAACGATCAGCTTCAATACTTGCAACATCACACCCTAATAAACTCGCGGCTTCTTTAGGGTGTGGCGTTAAAATCCAACGTGAACAATAATGCTTTGTTTGCGCCAATATAGTTAAGCCGTCAGCATCAAGCACTAGCCATTTATCTTTGCTTTCTAACACCTCAGATACCGTTAAATCAAAAAGTACTTTTGACCACGTTGTTTGGCCTAACCCTGGCCCGAGTAATAAAACCTTCGCTTTTTTCATCGCGGTTGAATTAGCGAGCTGCTTCGCCTTATTCGGCGCTAGCATTAACTCAGGTCGACCATTAAAAACCAACCATTGATTGTCTTTATGACAGCATACGCTAACCAGTGCCGCGCCACACCGTAGCGCCGCCTCACTCGCTAAACGGATAGCGCCTGGCATTCCCTTACCTCCGCCTACAGCCAATACTTGCCCAATATGACCTTTATGGCTAGTATTTAATCGTTTTTTCAATGGGCTATCACCATTAAGTAATGGATAACTTGCTTGATAAACAACGTCACTAACTAAAAATTGTTTAAAAGAACCACCTAAGCCAATATCCGCCAATACCAATTCACCCACGAAATTGGCGGCTTGCCCTGTAAGTAAGCCTTGTTTATAGACAATAAAAGTCACCGTTACCTCAGCAACAACCGCATTTTCTTCGCTAACAAACCCCGTTGTTGCACATAAGCCCGAGGGAATATCGACACTCAACACCTCAGCATTATGTTCATTTATAGCTGAAACTAGCTGCTGCATTGGCTCATTTAAAGCACCATAAAAACCAATACCAAAAAGTGCATCAACAATGATATTTCCTGAAAACTTGCTAATGTATTGTATTAAGTTTTGAGTCAAAGCAGAACCAAGGCTAACAGTAACGCCAGCATCAAGCATTGCTTGATAAGCAGTTAAGGCATCACCCTTAATATTAGCAATGTCACAAGTTATCAAGACAGTAACCTGTATATTCGCTAAATGCGCCAGACGTGCAATGATGAAACCATCACCGCCATTATTTCCTTTGCCTGATAATACAAGAATACTGATTGCCTTAGGCCAACGTTGGCGCAACGCCTCGAAAGCTGCCGTTCCTGCTCGTTCCATTAATTCATACATAGCGAGTTGTTGGCTTTGCGCAACAAGGCTTTCATTAACTAAAACTTGTTTTGCACTATAAGCATTGAGCCCGTTATGTTTTGCGCTGGGTTGTTGTGATAAACTCATCAGTAATTTGCACCTTTTTACTTATACTTGTTTATACTCGTTACTTATACTTCACTTAGTTAAGTATACTTTACTTGCATTACTTACATCAGTTATCTTACTTAAAAATGACCAACACAACGACTAATAATCATACTATTAACTATCCTGAATTGGTTGAAAAAATCAAGTGCTGGGGGAAAGAATTAGGTTTTTCTCAGCTTGGCATTACCGATATTGACCTATCAAAACATGAACAAGCACTTGAAAAATGGCTAGCGAATAATTATCACGGTAATATGGATTACATGGCTCGCCATGGCTTAATGCGCGCGCGCCCTGCTGAATTAGAGCTTGGAACCATTAGAGCCATTAGTGTTCGGTTAGACTACTTACCTACCAAAGCAAAGTGTGCTCGCATTTTAAAAGCCAAAGATCACGCTTATATTAGTCGTTATGCTTTAGGTCGAGATTATCACAAACTCATGCGTAAACGCTTGCAACAATTAGGTAAAAAAATTACTGAGTATTTTGAAAACTTAGCTTGTGAAAGCTTTAACTTCCGCCCTTTTGTTGATTCTGCGCCAATACTAGAGCGTCCTTTAGCTGAAAAAGCGGGGTTAGGTTGGGTAGGCAAGCACAGCCTATTACTCAACAAAGAAGCGGGATCATGGTTTTTTCTTGGTGAGTTACTCATTGATATTCCCTTACCCGTCACATCAATTGCACCTGACAATACAGAAGCGACAGTTAATGACTGCGGTAACTGTGTTGCTTGTATAAAAATATGCCCCACTCAAGCCATTGTTGAGCCTTATATTGTTGATGCTCGGCGCTGTATATCTTACTTTACTATTGAATCGCCAGATCCTATCCCACTAGAGTTAAGACCTTTAATGGGCAATAGAATTTATGGCTGTGATGATTGTCAGCTAATTTGCCCTTGGAATAAATACGCCAAACTCAGTTTAGAAAATGATTTTCAAGCTCGGCACCAACTCGATGAAATAACACTGCTAGCTCTTTTTTCTTGGGATGAAGCTTATTTTTTAGCTACGTTTGAGGGATCACCCATCCGCAGAATTGGCTTTCAAAGTTGGCAGCGTAATATTGCTGTCGCATTAGGAAACGCCCCGTGGGACGCACACATTATTAGTGCATTAGAAGGTAAATTAACGGTTGCCTCAGCGTTAGTTGCTGAGCATATTCACTGGGCGATAGCGCAACAAGAATTGAAAAACCCTAAGAATATAACTAATCTAAGTAATGCACGTAATGATGCGAGTAACAATTCGACTGTTAGACTTAATGCGCGATTAATTCGCTCAGTTGAAAAAGGGCTACCTAGGGATGCATAGCTAACTGCTAACTGCTAACTGCTAACTAAATGGTTTCAGCATAGGCATCAATGTCATTCAATACTATTCGTGTCTCTTTAAGCAAAGTATTGACTGTTTCTAAACTGCTGTGTGTTTCGGTGCCACTTAATAATTTTGACCATTTAATGCACAATAATTCCAGCGTTTGTGCTGAGAGTATTTTTGCATTTAAAGTTAAGGCCGAAATGGATAATTTTGCCTCTTCTATATTTTTGGCTTTGATCGCTTCAATTAACGCATCGAGTTGCTGATGATTATCTTGGGTGTAATCATCGATCATAAACAATGCTAACTCAACGGTACCTTGGTTGTGTAAATATTTCGAAAAATCAAAAGCCGCTTCATTCACATTTTCAGTATAAACTTCGGCAACTTCAGTAATAACAAAATAATCTGACCCATTTGACCTATCTGAATAATCTGCCTGCTCTAAACACTCAGATTTTAACGCGAGTGCGCCATTATTTCTTTGTACTCCACTGACACCACCTGTATAAGACTTTTGCTTTAACCACGGTGATAACGCATCAATCAGTTCAGTTAACGTACTGTCTTTAGCGAGTTTACCGATATGCCAATTTTCAAAATATACGCTATTGTCCGTATTTACAATTACATCCATTAAACCAAACACACCAATATTAACCAGTGGCGAACTTGCCATTTCAAGCAAGGCTGTTTCGACAAATTCAGTAATAAGTAAGCTATATTGACCTGTTTTCCAAAGTGTTTGTTGTGCCGCTTCATGAGAAACCACCTGCACCTGTAAACCAAGCCATTGTAATAACCGTTGTAAATTTTGATGCTGCTGTGGCGATTGAACCCCAAGAAGCAAAGGTAATTGGCTTGCCCTATATTGATTAACAACAAAGGACTCACAAGGGAGTAATTGATTACTCTGTTTGTTGCTTGTTAACAGTTTGATAATATTTTGTAAAAATGTTTCTTTACAAAATATTTGCTCCGCTTGGGAATAAAAACCAAAGCGCTCATAGCTGAGCGTTTTTGATTGGAGTACCATCAACTTAGGCTGCAATGAATGTGGTAAGTTATTAATCTTTTCAATGATAAAATCAAGGTGACTAATCACTATATCACTAGCAACCACTAAGACATCAAGCTTATGGCGGCTAAGGTGTTTTGCACTAAACTGCTGTTTAAAACTATCAAGTCGAGCTAGTCGCTCAAATTTTCCTTTAGCAGACAATACTACTTTTTCAACTAGTTCAGCTAATACCATATTACTTGATAATAACATTAAGTTAGTGCTTTCCAAGGTAACTTTATCGATATGATCTGCAGCAGTTGTAATAGCTAGCGGTAATTCAAAACTAAGCTGGTAACCATCATCAACAAGCTGCGCAACGATGTTGTTTCCGTGTTGCTTAGCAAATAATACTGTAAATACGTCAATTAATGGCGACACCGCAAAAATAGACGATTGTGAATCAATCAATTGCGTAATTAAATCAGGCAAAACATCAAATGATTTAGTATTTACTTTAGCTGAAAAATGTACTATTTGTTGACCCGCATTGATGTCTTGCAACTGTACCTGTAGGTGTAATTGGCTCGCTCTGCAGTGGGTTAAGGTGATATCTATAAACAAACTGATTAATTGCTGAAATAAACGAAAATCTATTTTTGTTTCACTTAACAGCTGTTCATCACAACTAATAAACAACTGATTATCATAGCGTTGTTGCTCTTGTTGTTTATTAAATAAAATAGCGTGTATTTCATCAATCCAGTTTATATCACTAAGCGCTAGTACCGATTTATCTGACTTCATCTCTAACGCTAAATGAAACTGTGCTAACTGCTGACGCAATAAAGTTAACTGAGTTGATACACTATCACCCTCATTTTCACTTAATTTCTTACTTAATATGTCTTGATTAAAACAAGTTAGCTGATGCTGCTGTATTATCGGAAAAATTGATTTTTCTAAAGACAGATAACGATGCAGTTCATCACTAAGTTGTTCTGTTAATTGCTCTTTTGTGTCTAAATGTAGTTGTTCATTACATTGTATTAATTGTGCTAAATCTTGTTTTTGCTGCGCCAAAAGTTGCTGATTAGCTTGATACTGCGCGGATAATTGCTGAAATTCACACTCGCTATGTTGTGGCTTAGCGATAGTTTGCAGCTGATTCATTATTTGTTGCGTTTCAACACCTTGCTGTGCTGACGTCTTAATTTGCTCTCGTAATAACCACAATAAACAGAAGAAAAATAACAATAAAAAACTAATAGCTGCAACTAAAATAGTAACAATGTTTTTATCAGACAATTCAATATTATATTTGCCCAAAAAATCATTAATAATGCCTTTTCCGCTCACTTGAGTATATTGGTAGGGTGTTAATAATAATTGTCTAATTTTTTGCTGTTGGGTGGTTAAATCAAGCTTATAATCTTGCGCTAAGCGAATGTAGCCTTGCCATTTTGCCAAAGCGCTTTGCTCTGTTAATACTATTTTCTCAAAAGCGTCAAATTGCTTATTAACATCAACCATCGCTTCTATTGCTTCATCAGTTCTTACTTGCTTATGTAGTACAAAAAGTTGTTCAACTTTCAAACGTAAGTGCTCAAAATTTATAAGAGGAGTATGCATATTTAGCTGCTCAAAACTTGAATACACATCAACTAATAAGGCTTTTAATTGTTGTAAGTCATTTAATTGCTGAACAGATTTTGCATAAGCATTAGCGCTACTATAAGTAACCCTAACTCTTAATTGATCGGTTTGTAGTTGTGTATGGCGTGTTTTTTGATTGGCAAGTTGATTATCAATAGTAGGTTGTATGGATAACAGCATCAGTTGCAATTGAATAATGCTACTTTGCTTTAACTGTTGGTTGCGAGTGTGACTATCTTGAATACGTGAAACAATATCTTCTGTAAGTTTGTTCTCATATAGCCATTGTTGAAAAATCCGCCCATTGGCACTACTTTGTTGCAATAACTGCCGATTAATAGAAATTAATTCAGTATGTAGTTCAACAAAATTTTCTGCATTCGCTGCAATTAATAAATTACCCACAAGTTCATCGGCTTTTTGTAAGGCTTCAATATGCTTTAATTGTTGTTTTAATGGGATTAACTGATTGGTTACCAACGCGTTATTTTGGACGTTATTTTGATAAAACAAGAGATAAGTTAATCCCACCGCAATCATGATTGTTAACAACAAAGCCATTAATTTAGGCGTAAATTGTCGATATAACGGTTTTAATGTCGATTGTTCTTTTGGCTGAGTGGGTGCTAATTCATTTTCTGCCTGATCTGCAAACTCGTCATTATCGCTCATAGCTATTTTTTATTCTAAATTCCTTAATTGTCTTAGTTTATACTAAAGCGTAAGAAAAATAATAGACTCTTAAACATTAAAGCTTATACCTTAATACCTATACCTTGAAGCTTATACCTTAAAGAAGTACTCTTGATAAACCTTTAACTCCGCAATAGATTCGCGAATATCATCTAAAGCTAAGTGTGCTCCTGTTTTTACCACTTTATCTAACACCTCAGGTTTCCATCTTCGAGCGAGCTCTTTTACTGTGCTTACATCTACGTTGCGGTAATGAAAGTAGTCTTCAAATTCAGACATATACTTGTTAATAAAACGCCTGTCTTGCCCAATACTGTTACCACACATAGGTGAAACACCTTGAGGCACATATTGCTGAACAAACGCTATGGTTTTAGCTGTTGCATCTGCTAAATTAACTTTGCTATCACGACAACGTTGCGTTAACCCTGATTTTCCATGATGTTCAATACACCATTCGCTCATGTTATCTAGAACATTGTCTGACTGATGAATAGCAAAAACGGGTCCCTCTGCTAAGATATTTAGCTGACTATCGGTAATGATAGTGGCAATTTCTAATACTACATCAATTTCAGGCTCTAACCCTGTCATCTCTAAATCAAGCCAAATTAAATTGGTATCGTTATACGTCATAAGTATCCCTTAAAAATTGCACAAGCAATAGATAGTAATTGCATTTGTAAGTATAATAGCCGACAAATAACTAGGATTAAACAAAATGATCAACGCTTGTGTCTAAGAAAAAACTGACTAAAGGTCAGCAAAGGCGTATTAAAGCTAACCACGACAAAAAATTACGCACAAAAGTAGGTTCAAGTGTTAGCTCAAATGTAGGTAAGGTACAATGGCAAGATGATGACCTTGGTGCCACTCAATACGGCACAGTAATCAGTCGTTTTGGCCAACATGCCGATGTAGAAAGTAACGATGGTTCGATATATCGCTGTAATTTACGCCGCTCTATTAGCTCTTTAGTGTGCGGAGACAAAGTACTTTGGCGTTTAGGTGAAGAAAGCCAGCATAGTATTCGCGGAATAATTGAAGCCGTACATGAGCGTGATTCTGTACTAAGCCGCCCTGATGTTTACGATGGTGTAAAACCAATTGCGGCAAATATTAGCCAAATTTTGATTGTCTCTTCATTATTACCTGCATTTAATGGCGATATTATTGATCGCTATTTAGTTGCTGCGGAGCAAACAGGTATCACGCCAGTTATCGTATTAAACAAAACGGACTTACTTGGCGAATTAAGCCAAGGCGAGCAAGATGAGATTGAACAACAATTACAAATATACCGAGAAATTGGCTATCAAGTACTTTATGGTAGCAGTCAAACCAATGAAGGTATTAGTGAAATAAAAACACAACTGGGCCAGCATATTAGTATTTTTGTTGGGCAGTCGGGTGTTGGTAAATCTACCTTGGTGAATGCTTTAATGCCCGAACTTGGCTTAGTCACTAAAGAAGTTTCACAAAATTCTGGCTTAGGTCAACATACAACAACAGTGGCTCGCTTGTATCATTTCGAAGACGGTGGCGACTTAATTGACTCCCCAGGTATTCGAGAATTTGGCTTGTGGCATTTAACACCAGGGCAAGTATTTAACGGCTTTAAAGAATTTGAGCAATTTCAAGGCTTATGTAAATTCAGAGATTGTAAACACATAAGTGATCCAGGTTGTGCATTAATTGCAGCTTCCGACCACGAAATCCATCCTAAGCGCCTTGCTAGCTTTCAACGAATTCTGGCAAGTTTAGGCGAAAACAAATTAACTTCACGATTTAATGATTAGTTATTAACTAAGTAATTAGTAAGTAAATAAATAAAGTAAATAAAGGAAAAAACGTGTCTTCACAGAACAAATCTTCAACAACAAATTTCAGCGCAAGCATTAAAATCGCCTTACAATATGCTATGCCCAAGCATGCCATTTCTCGTTTAGTTGGTAAGTTAGCCGCAGCAAAAATGGGTTGGTTAACCACCAAATTAATTAATATTTTCATCAACGCTTATAATATCAACATGAGCGAAGCAAAATTAAAAAATGCGCGCGACTTTGCCACTTTTAATGACTTTTTCACGCGCGAATTAGCAGAAGGTGCTCGTATTATTGAGCCCAATGCTGACACCTTGTGCTATCCCGTTGATGGTGCAATTTCTCAGCAAGGAGATATTGTTGAAGGAAAACTCATTCAAGCAAAAGGTTTTGATTACAGCCTAACGTCTTTGCTAGGTGGTGACGCAAGAACTTCAGCACCTTTTCAACAAGGTAAATTTTCCTGTATTTATTTAGCGCCAAAAGATTACCATAGAATTCATATGCCTATGGCTGCGACTTTGCGCGAAATGATTTACATACCTGGTGAATTGTTTTCAGTTAATCCGTTAACCGCTAATAATGTTCCAGACTTGTTTGCCCGCAATGAGCGTGTGGTGACTATCTTCGATACAGCGCATGGTGCATTAGCCATGGTGCTTGTGGGTGCTACTATTGTTGCTAGCATTGAAACAACGTGGGCTGGTACTATTACCCCGCCAGCGGGAAAGGATATCTTTAGATGGCAATACCCTGCAACAGGTGTTGACGTTATTCGATTTGAAAAAGGAGACGAGATGGGTCGTTTTAAATTAGGCTCTACTGTGGTGAGTACTTTTGCTCCTAATATGGTTGAATTTTCGCCTGATGCAGAGCCAGAAACCGTGACAAGATTAGGCGAACATTATGCCAGTCTACTCACAACAAATGACAGATAAATTAAGGGTTGCTCATTAATTCAACAAAGGATAGGATGAGTAAACAAGTGTTACGACTGTATTCGTAACTTAAGTAAAACGTTAAAAAATTCATTACTTGGGATAAAAGACATGGCACGTGATAAATCAGTAGTAAAGCCAACAGGAGCAGAGTTATCCTTACTTAATATTCTCTGGCAAATGGGTCCAGCTACCGTTAAACAAATACACGAAGTAGTTAGTGCAACACATAAAACTGGCTACACTACGGTACTAAAAATACTACAAATAATGCATGAAAAATCATTAGTCATTCGTGACGAAACAAATCGTGCTCATGTTTATGCTGCCGCAAATAGTGAAATGCATACTCAATCATCGTTAATTAAAGACTTAATCAGCAAAGCGTTTGGTGGCTCAACTTCCAAATTGGTTATGCGCGCAATTGATGAATCAACGTCGCCTGAAGATATTAATGATATTCGTCAGCTACTTAACTCTTTAGAAAAAGAAACCTAAAATATAAATATAAAAGAACTAAAAAATATATAATGCTTGAGAACTTATTCACTAATCCATTTTTAACCAGTTTAGCACTCACCTTATTGCACTTCTTGTGGCAAGGCTTATTAGTGGCTACGGTATTAAAGTCAGCATTGCTTATTTTCAATAATAACAAACCTCAATTACGTTATGCTTTATCAGCACTGGCTATGTTGGTTAATTTATTATTACCTATCATTACTTTTATTATTGTTTATCGAACAGAGGTTTCATCGGTAAACGCGCTTGCTAGTTCATTAGCATTAAATGAGTTCATACAAGAGCTAAAACAGCCTGACGCTTTGTTTAGTTATAAAGAATTAATCGAAAAGCTTCCTTTGCTTCTGCCTTATATTTCCGTTTTATGGTTAGCTACTATTACTTTATTAGCTAGTAAATTATTAATAGAAATTTCAACTGTTAACAAGCTTCCCCAACAGGGTACGGTAGCGCCAAGCGATACACTACAAGCTCGGTTTAATGAGTTGGCTAAACAAATCCATTTAAAGATAACACCACGATTATTAATTTCATTAAAAGTGGAAGTACCTATGGCAATTGGCTGGCTTAAACCTATGGTTTTATTGCCTGCTAGTATGATCATCGGCTTAACTAACGCGCAACTTGAAATGTTAATTTTACATGAACTTGCCCATATTCGTCGCCATGATTACTTAGTAAACTTTCTGCAAACGCTTGTTGAAATATTATTATTTTTCCATCCAGCAGTATTGTGGGTTTCTAAACAAATGCGTAATGAACGTGAATATTGCAGTGACGACATTGCGGTACAGCATTGTGGTGATGCCATAGCCTACGCTCACACATTAGCGGATACCGCTTCTTTATGTACTAAAACACATATTCATACTATACCCGATATGGCAATGGCTGCATCGGGCGGTGATTTAAAACAACGGGTCATTCGTTTAGTTGGTCACCACTGTGCTCCTAGTAATAACATTAGCAAATGGTTTGCTAGTGCCACTATTATTTTTTCAATTTTATTACTTTCAAGCAAACAATTGCTGACCATGCCCTTACTGGATATTTGGTATAATGAAAACCCATGGAAGCAGCTAAGTCATACCTTAAGTAATAGCGTAAGTAACGTAGAAAAAAAACAAGCAAATACTGACTTTCTTAACAAAGACATTCCAAACATCTCAATAGCACAACAACTGTTAACACCGCAACAATTAGTCTCTAAAAAAGAGCAGAAGCCACAAGATTTGCTTTCTAGAAAATCGCAATTAACTGATAGAAAATCACTTCCTGTTGTGATATCAAAAGAAAGTCAAACACAAAAAAGACTTGCCGGTAACCTGGTCTCAAGTCGTCAGTTGATTTTTAAAAATTCACAAGCTATCACCAATGAAGCCAGTCAATTTAATACAAAATTAGACAACTTATCTGCTAATGCTTCACCCAAAGCTAAAAAAAATATTGAAAGCGCTGTTGCCAGTGACTCTTTAATGGTTGAAGAGGCGTTTGAGCGCACTACTTCAAACAATCCATATCAACAAGAACTCTTACAGTTGGCCGCTTTACAAACAAAACCTACTAGCACGAGTAAACTTCATAACAAGATATTTAAAAGCGATACCTTTAAAAGCAAAACTCTAGCGAATGTTGATGTTGATAACTCTACAATAGTTGCAAGCACCCCCCCCCTTTTTAGTGATGTTATTAGTAATGCTAAATATCCTAAAAAGAAAAAAATTGAACCTGTTGAATCTATTTGGCACAATGCAGAGCAAGTAGAGTCTGCTGACCCTATTTACCCAAGTGTTGCGAAGCGCAAGGGCATTGAAATTGAAGTAAAAGTAAATTTTACCATAGACATTGACGGCCAAATCAAAGACATTCAATTTGATCCTCAAAACAAAATTAACTACTTTAAAAGTTCTATTCGTAGCGCAATTAAAAAATGGCGTTTTCTACCTGCTAAAGTGGATGAGCAGCCGGTAGAAAGCCAAATGTCTAAAGTATTTTCTTTTAGCTTACAGAGCTAGTTTCTATTAGATCTTCCTTTGCGTTTTTCCATTATTTTCAACCACTTTTCTTGCTGCTTTGTCGTTAGAACATTAAAAATAGCATGCTTCGTTTTTGCGCGTGTTAATGCCATTTGAGCGAAAGCTTCTTGATATGATGTATGCAAAGCAATATAAGCTTGTTCATCAAATGTTTCTGCTTGAAGTAGCGGTTTCTCTGCTTCTTTAAATTTTTTAAGCGACGCTCGCAGTACTTCATGTTGCTCTTTGGCCTTAGTTTTTATCGCTTTTACCTGCACTTGCTGCTGCTCTGATAATGACAGTTTTTTAATCATTCGCTGCATCATATGTTTACCTTTTTGATGATGTCCTGGTCCATCAAGTGTAAAGTCATTATCTGCTGCATAAGCGCCAGACATACTTGAAAATGCCAAAACAGCACACACAGCTGAGATTGACACAATAGTTTTTACTGGTTTAATAATATTCATAGTTAACTCCAAAAGATTTAGGTAAATTCAGTTAATTTCACAAAATTTAGTATAGAGAATTCAATGCAAAGAAACGCAAAGCCAATGTAAAGATTGAGTAAAGGTTGCAACAATTAATCATAAACCGATAATAAATGAGGTAAAATGACTTCATTCGATTTCTTCACTCGGTATAAGGTAAGCGTTTCACTTGAATAAAAAACAAATATTACTTATTGATGATGATCATGAATTAGCGGAGCTTTTAGTAGACTACTTGGCTCAACAAGGTTTTATGGTTCATTGCTGTTTTGACGGTCAATCGGGGCTAGAGCAAGCATACAGCAATAAATTCGATCTTATTTTACTTGATGTTATGATGCCGAAACTTAATGGCTTTGAAGTATTAAAAGCACTGGGCAGCGAACATAAAACACCTGTATTAATGTTAACCGCCAAAGGCGATAACAACGACAAAGTACGTGGTTTAGAATTAGGCGCTGATGATTACCTTGCTAAACCTTTTCACCACCAAGAATTATTAGCGCGTATTAATGCTATATTGCGCCGTATTCAATTAGTGAACCAACAAAACCAACAAGCCTTCCATCAAAATAATTCACTTTTGTTGGTTAATAATATTGAGTTAAACCATGCTGTTAGGACGGTTAATTGCCATAGTCACCCAATTGAACTAACCGGTACTGAATATCAAATTTTAACACTATTATTAGAGTATCATGGTCAAATAATTACCAAAAAGACTATTTCAGAACAAGTATTGGGCCGAAAACTCAGCCCTTTTGATCGTAGCATTGACGTACATATTGGGAATATTCGCCGAAAATTTTTGCCTTTTTGTGCTATTGAAAAAATCAAAACAGTTCGCGGGGCGGGATATTTATTTTTGACTGGAGAGAGAGGGTAACTAATTTGTCACGTGTAAGCGCCTCTGCAAAAATGAAAACATTATTTTCATCATTTACCGTCAAGCTATTTGTGTGGTTTTGGCTCATTGCGATCACGTCCATTGTGAGTACGCGCTTTATTTCACAGCAATTATCAAACGATTCACTTAGTGAGGTAGTTAGTCAAGCGCCAAAATACGATGAACTGCAACAATTACACAAAACAGCCCGACGTATCGAACGCAGTAAAGTAAATAGCCTTGGTGAATTATTCACAATAGAACACCAAGAATTTTCTCGAAAACCTTTCAATGTTTGGTTAAAAAGTACCAATAGCAATTCAAAGGTAATTAGTTTATTTCCACTACCACCAAAAATTCAGCAAGTACTCACTAACTACCTCAACGAGACAACATTTACTCAGCCACAAACCAGTGTGTTTTTTCATACACAGTTAATTGGTCCGGTGGTAATCCAAATTAACAATCAACCCTACCAGCTTTTTATTTCTCGAAAACTGCACAAACGAAATATTAGTCAAATAGTACAATCACTCCCCTACTGGGTTCGTATTGTTACGCCAACCTTGATAAGCTTTTTACTTTGCTTGCTACTAGCACACTCATTTAGCAAACCTGTTCGCCTTATTAAAAAAGCGACCGCTAAGTTAGGTCAAGGAGATTTCGACACACGGGTAGAAGGCGTAAGTCAACTTAGTGGTGAATTGGGACAACTGGCCAACAGTTTTAATAAAATGGCAGAGCAGTTACAACAAAATCAAAGTGCACAGCGCCGTTTATTGGGTGATGTTTCCCATGAACTACGTTCTCCCCTGACAAGGCTTCAAATGGCATTGGGATTAGCGCAGCAAGAGGCAACAACTGCTCAAGCACGTGAGCAATATTTACAGCGTTGCCAAAAAGAAATTGATCGATTAGATCATATGATTGAAAATGTTTTGGTTCTATCTCGCTTAGAAAACACCTTACATACCGCAGATTCTGAACAAGTTAACCTTACTGCGTTAATACAAAGTATCATTAATGACGAGCAATTTGTTGCTGATAAAAAGTCAATTAACATTGAGGTAAACTCGCCCAACGACATCATCATATTAGCCGATCAAACCTTACTCACTAGCGCGATTAGTAACGTACTTAGCAATGCCGTAAAATATAGTCCTGAACAAAGTACTATTAGCGTGATGTTATCCACAGATAAGCAGAACGTAACCTTGAGTATTAGTGACTGCGGTGATGGCGTACCCGAACAAGCATTAACACAACTTTTTACTCCTTTTTACCGAGTAAATCTTGCTAGAGATCGTAATACAGGTGGCACAGGTTTAGGGCTGGCGATAGCTAAGCAAGCCATTATCGCGCATCAAGGTGAAATTTTTGCTAAAAACAACGCTAGTAAGGGATTATCTGTTATTATCCAAATCCCTTATTTGTAATAAAAGTCACCTTCACAGGAACGTATTTACGCACATATGAACACTTCTACTTTTAATAAAAAGCCATCTCTCTTTTCGAATAAATGGCTAAAAATAATTGTCGCGACTTTTCTAAGTATCTACCTGATTATTTGGGCTATTTCATCTCCCCTGTGCAAACACTTTATTGAGGCATTATTGCTTGAACAAGGCTTAACACTCTCAAATGATACAAGTATTTACTATAATCCTTTTCTTAGCCAACTAACGGTTAGCGATTTGACCTTGTATAGCAGTCAACACGATAAACAAGAAAAAGTATTTTCTGTAAACAAACTTACCGTCCGTTTAACCTTATTCCGATTGCTGTTTGATAAGATAGTAGTAAGCAAATTTGAATTAAATGATGCTTACCTTAAAATAATCAAAACACCTACACAGTTAATTATTGCTGGCATTGATTTAAACAAAGAAAGCAGCGAAAGCCCGCAAAAAAAAGTAACTGAAACAGAATCAAAACCTTTTCCATATCAATTAATCTTACCTAAATTAGCATTAAATAAAGTAAATATTGATATTAATAACAATGAAAAACTTCATCACGTTGACATAAAAGAACTAATAATTAGCCAAGTAACCGCTGACCTGCAATCTCAAAAAGCGCTACTGAGCCTCCATAGCACTATAGATGAAGCTGCGCTAGACATAACTGCCAATGCAAACTTTGCACAAGGGCAAGGTGAAATAAATAGCCAATTATCACTAACCAAATATCCCATTAAAAAAGTACAGCGTTACGTAGCTGACTTATCTGAACTGAGCGGTTTACTATCTCTGACGAGTAAACAGAAAATAATCATAGCCCCAGAGCAACTTCAGTTGAGTATCACTGAAACTAAACTCAGTAATACCGATATTATTGTTGGCTACCAACAACAATTTTTCAATCTTGAAAAGTTAGAAAATGACATTAATGATTTAAAGCTTACGCTTAACCAAGGCGAAATCACCGAATTAAACGGCACTAGCCAATTAGCACTGTATAACGCTGATCTCTACCATGAAAAGCCAAGCCAGAAACTAGCCCACTTTAAGCAACTTACGTTAAAAGATATTAGTTTTCATTTTATCGGCGAACCGCAAGTAAAAATAGCTAGCCTTGTTATGGATGATATTGTTGGCTCAAAAGATGAAGAGTCTGAATACCCGGCTTTAGTTACACTGAAACAATTTAATATCAGTGATATCTTCATCAGTGAAACAGAACTTTCTATCAATAAAATTTTCTTAGATAGCCTGCAAAGTAATGTGATTATAGATAAAGAAAAGGCACTTGCTAACTTAGTAACCGTACCAACAACACCAGCTGAAAAAGAAGAAATTGTAGAAGTTACTGCAAAGTTAGATAAAGAAGCTACAACTACAACTAAAAAATACGATTTTATTATTTCATTAAATGAATTTTCACTGATAAATGATAATCAAATATTTTTGTTAGACAACAGTGTAGAGCCTGTTAAACCACAAAAATTATTTATCGACACATTGCATTTAGGTGCCATAAGTAATGCGGCTAACAAGCAGGATCAACAAACACCGTTTGAGTTAGCGGGTCGTAGTAATAAGTATACAAATTTTAACTTTAAAGGCTTTACCCAACCATTTTCCCAACAGCCTACACATCATCTAAAAGGCTTTTTAAAAGAATTTTCATTGCCTACGATTTCTCGTTATATGAAACAAGCCATGCAAATGGAGCTAAAAAGCGGCCAGCTCAATACCGATATTGATGTAACGTTAACGGGCGATCAGCTTAATGGTAATGTGGTTATCCTTTTACGGAGCTTGGAAACAGCTATGGCCGACAGTAACGAAGCGGGTGCGTTAATTGATCAAGGCGCATTACCTTTTAATATGGCATTAGGTATGCTCAAAGATAGTCACGGTGATGTCGAACTTGACGTACCGTTATCTGGCTCAACCTCGGATCCAAGTTTTGGTATGAGCAGCATAGTTACCTTAATCACCCAGAAAGCTATTTGGATGGCCACAAAAGACTACCTAATGACTACTTTTGTACCCTATGCCAATATTGTGTCTGTTGCGATGAAAGTTGGCGAATTTGCCTTAAAATTACGCTTTGATGATTTGGTTTATCAACCTAAACAAATAGAGCCAAATGAAGCTCAACAAGCCTATTTGAAAGCCTTTATCGCCCTGATGCAAGCTAAGGAAGATACCCGAGTAAATATTTGCGGCATTAGTATTCCTACAGATATTGATTTAAGTGTAGGCAGCAAAGTAACCGATAAAGGGCATATCAACCAACTGAAAGATATTGCTGAGCAACGAGAAACGGCATTCAAAGATTATATTATCAAACATGGCAATATTGCTTCATCAAGGTTACTACTATGTGCACCTAAAATAGACAGCAGTAAAGATGCACAACCTCGAATAGAGCTGTCTGTATAATTAGATGTTTTTTGATCTAAAATTCAGAATATGGTAAAAACATTTAGTTAAGATCTTTGTCGCTAGCTGAGCTAGCTTTAACGTTTATAGGATATATTTAATTGTTTTTTAATCGCTTTATGTGTTTTGTTGTCTTGTTGTCTTGTTGGTTGGCATTATTATTCCAACTTATAGTAATGAACGTCCTTCAGGGCTTATTAATCAATACTCTGTGGAGATGCTGACAGAGGAAGATGGTTTTGTTTCTTCTGAGATATATTCTATTATTCAAGATAATCAAGGTCTACTTTGGTTTGGCACCGGCGAAAATGGTGTTATGCGTTATGATGGCCGAAAAATAACCCTCTTCGAATTTGATAGTATAACTTCAAACGGTTTATCGGATAATGATGCTGGAAACCTGATGCTATACCGTAACAAAAAAATATGGATTGGCACTTGGGGCGGAGGAGCAAATCTTTATGAACCCCAAACAGGAAACTTTCAGCATTTTATTCATGATCCTCTGCGCAACGATTCTGTCTCATCTAACCGAATACAGTCTTTATTTCATGATCAAGAAGGGACTATTTGGTTAGGCTCATATGATCAAGGTTTAAATCGATATCTTGGTAATAATAGCTTTGAGCATATCGAGAAAATTGATGGTGTAGAAAATAGTTTATCTCATAATAGAATATGGGATATTGAAGACAACGATAGTGATAGTCTTTGGGTTGCCACTAGTTATGGCTTAAATTTATATGATAAAAATAAGCAGACTTTTTCTCACTTTTTTCCTGATCCAGATAATCCTAGCCCTACGGGTGCAAACGAAATCAGAAGTATTCTAAAAACGTCAAAAGATAAAATTTATGTCGGTACACAAATAGGACCGTTTCTTTTTGATAAAGAAAATGGCATTTTTACACCCTTAAAAACCCTTGATGATGAACCTTTAGGCCAAGTGAACTCAATGATTGAGGATCAAGACGGCTATATTTGGATTGTCTCTAGCAAAGGTTTGTTTCGGCAATCAAATTCGGGTTCTGTAATTGAACGATTAGACCTTGAGCATAATAATGGTTTGAGAATTATTTTTGAAGATAGTTCAAGAACAATATGGGTGACTAGCGAGACTCACGGTATCTATAAAATAGTCTCCCACCGTAAATTTAAGTCTATTAATAGTTCAGAGCTGACCGCTCCAAATGCCATAACCGCTGATGCTAAAGGTGATTTATTCATTGTAACTTCATCATCTCAGTTATATAAGTGGCAAGTTTTGTCACAAAAACTAGAAAAATTATCCTCCCCCATTTTTAATGATGAAAATGGCTATGGCGCAAATAGGTTATTAGAAATGCCTATTATTTTTCCGGATGATAAGAATAACTTATGGATTGCACAAGGAAGTGGTTTAGCCAAATTCAACTTAAAAACTAAACAAGTTGAGTTATTAAAATACCCCGAATCAGATCCAAACGCTAAAGAGTTTAGAGAGCTACGAGCGCTTAATATTGATCAGTATGGACAACTTTGGATTGGTACATACAAAAATGGCGTATATCGTTATGATCCGTTAACTCAATCTTTTCTTCATTTAGATGATTCTTTGGGGTTATCTCATCCAGAAGTGTTGGTAATATTTAAAGATAGTGAGCAAAATATTTGGGTTGGTACTGGCGATGGCGTGAATCTTTGGGATGCAAGTAAGCAACGATTTATTTCATTTAAAAATGATAATAATAAAGCAGATAGTTTATTGGGAAACATAGTTCAGGATGTGCATCAATCTAGGGATGGTAAAATTTGGGTGGCCACTAAAAAAGGCCTCAACTTATATCTCCCTGAAACAAAAAGTTTTAAACATTTTAACAGGAAAAATGGTTTGCCTACGTCTTCAGTACGTGCAATTGAAGATGATAACAGTGGCCATTTATGGTTGACTACAAATAAGGGAATTTCAAAATTAAACCCATTATCGGGGGAAATCACTAATTTTGACAGTTATAATGGCTTATTAGGTTTAAACTACTATGCCAATAGCCTTGTCAGAGGTGGCAATGAAACTCTTTTCACTAGTAGCCAAAAAGGCATTGAATTCTTTAAAACTTCAGCTATAGAAAGAAATCATAGCGAGTTCAATGTTGTTTTAACGGGATTTAATAAGATGGGACAGCCAGTAAAGCTTGAAACACCTTATTCTTATGTCACTGATATTCAGTTATCTTATCTTGACTACTTTTTTTCTTTTGAATTCTCTGTATTAGATTTTATTTCCCCTAGTAAGAATCAATATGCTTATAAGCTAGAAGGATATGATGATAATTGGATTGATATCGGTAGTCGAAATGTCGCTTCTTTTACTAATTTAGATGGCGGCTCATATAAGTTTTTGGTGAAAGCCGCGAATAGTAGTGGTGAATGGGGTAAACAATTATTGTCAATTAACTTGACTGTATCGCCACCTCCGTGGAAAACATGGTGGGCATATAGTTTATATGTATTAGTCACTGTATTTGTTATATTCACTGCTATTAATTTTAGAACACGTTTACAACAGGAAGAAATAGCAAGACAGAAGCAATTTGTTTTAGCGCTTAAAGAGCAAGTTGCCCAGAAAACGACTTCATTAAAGACACAAGCTAAGGACTTAATTGAAGCAAATAAGCAATTGGAAGTGCTTACTTATCAGGATGGGCTAACAGGGTTATATAATCGTCGTTACTTCGATAAAAAACTAACGACAGAAATCAAACGGCATTACCGTCAAAAGCAACCATTATCCCTCATTCTTGCCGATATCGATTACTTTAAAACGTTTAACGATTTTTATGGTCATCAACAAGGTGACAGCTGCCTTAAATTAGTGTCCGAATGTATTTGTACCAGCGTAGGTCGAATTACAGATGCAAATTGTCGCTACGGTGGTGAAGAGTTCGCTATTATTCTACCAAATACATCCGTAGAGCAGTCAACTCTCGTTGCTGAACGTTTATGTTTGGCGATAGAAAATATGCAAATCCCTCATGAAAAATCTGAAACCAGCGCATTTGTCACTTTAACTTTAGGGGTTGTGACTATTCCGCCAGAACAAAAAACATCCGCTTATGCAATTGTTTTGAATGCAGATAAAGCATTATATCTTGGTAAATCAAATGGAAGAAACAAAGTTACACGAGCTGAATAGCTAGTGTAGAGATGAAAGTAGTGACGTTAATTTCATTTAATCCTCATTTTTTTTATTCGTGCACATATTTTGCACATTGTTTAGCTATTCTTAGTAATATTTATGAGTCGATGGTATTCAGGCTTCCACCGCGATAGTCTTGCTTCATACTATTTTCGCAACAAATTGATTTAGGATGTTGTTTTTTATATGAAAATTCAAAACAAATTATTTTTAATATTATTTGGCTTTAGTCTTTTATTAGTAACCACCTTGGTTTTTCTGATGCAATGGAGCATTGGTAAAGGCATGGTTGACTATGTTAATACCAAAGAAATAGAAGCGCTAAAACCTGTGGTGGTAACGCTTGCAAAAGAATATCAAATTGACAATAGTTGGCACAGCTTCGCTGGGCAACATAATAAATTTCGCCGTATAATTGCCGCGCAGCTTATTGCTAGTAATTTTTCATCAAAACAAAAAAATCGTCATCCTGAACAACGCCCTTTTCGTCCTCCTCCGCCAATGCGTTTGTCATTAGAACCAAATAAGCAACAACCAAGAGATGACATGCACGAAAGAAGATTACCACCACCGTCACAAGAAAATGAAGCCGATTACGCCTTACTTGATAATGATGAAAATATTATTGCTGGTAGATACATTGATGACTTAGAGTACACTAAAACTAAAATAATGATTAACGAGGTTATCGTTGGTTATTTTGCCGTATCTAAGCGCAACCAACTAACCCAAGGCTACGAAGTCGACTTTATTGAACAGCAACAATATTATTTATGGATTATTGCTTTGTTTGCGATGATCCTTGTTGCCCTTGTAACGCTGCCACTGGCACGTCATTTGGTTGAGCCTATAAAACTTATTACCCTTGGTATGCATAAACTCACCCAAGGTGACTATCAGCAATCAATTGATTTAAAAAGACAAGATGAACTAGGTGAATTGAGCCGAGATTATAATGAACTGGCGCTCACGCTGGCTGAAAATGACACCGCAAGAAAACGCTGGCTGGCCAACATTTCTCATGAATTACGCACGCCAGTTGCTATTTTACGTGGCGAGTTAGAAGCCATGCTTGATGAAGTTAGGCCGTTAACAAAAAACAATGTTGCCTCAGCCAATGATGAAGTAAAACATCTGCAACGGTTAATTGATGATTTAAACTTGTTAACGAGTGCCGATATTGGCGGTATGCGTTATCGCAAACAACATGAAGAATTAATCAGTTTAATGCAGGGTGAGCTAGACAAATATCGTAGTTACTTAGCTGATGCAGGCATAAAGCTTAGTTTTGATACCCACGGGCAAGACATTGCCATTTATGGTGATAAAACACGGTTATGTCAATTGTTTGAAAATATTATTAATAACTGTATTAAGTATTCATCGGCATCACTACTTAACATATCCTTAATTGTTGAAAATATTAATAGTAATCCTACCGCGTTAATCAAATTTGAAGACAATGGTGTGGGTGTAGATGATGTGCATTTAGCGCATTTATTTGAACATTTATACCGCGTTGAAGATTCACGAAATCGAAAAAATGGCGGATCAGGTTTAGGGTTATCTATATGTCGTCATATTGTTTTGGCGCATCAAGGTGACATTACCGCTGAACAATCTTCCCTTGGTGGCTTAGCTATTATGATTAAATTACCACTCGAGTAGATAATTATCCCTAATATAGATAATTATTCCTGTTTTTATCCTCGTTTATTAGAATAGAGTACTGATATGTTAAATTCAATATTGATTGTAGAAGATGAAATTAAACTGGCGAATCTGTTAGCTGATTATTTTCAGCTAACAGAATATGCACCTCATTTAATTCATCATGGCGATGAAGTAATTTCTTGGGTAAAGCAACACCAGCCCAAAATTATTTTACTCGACATTATGCTACCGGGTAAAAATGGCATAGATTTATGCAAAGAAATTCGTCAGTTTTCGAACGTCCCTATTTTAATGGTTACTGCAAAAGTTGATGAAATAGACCGATTAATAGGTTTAGAGTTGGGGGCTGACGACTATATATGTAAACCATTTAGCCCTCGGGAAGTGGTTGCCCGAGTGAAAGCCGTATTAAGAAGAACACAAACGGTTGAACATAATATAGAGGTACTACAACTTGATGAACATCGCTTTACCGCCGCTTTTCACCACCAAGAAGTCACGCTAACGTCAGTAGAGTTTCAATTATTAAAACCTTTAGCTAATAAGCCAGAGCGCATATTTACCCGCGAACAACTGATGCAGAATATGTATTCAGATCATCGTATTGTTAACAACCGCACCATTGATAGTCACATTAAGAAATTACGTAAAAAGCTCGCTGACATTAGTGAAGGCAAAGACTGGATACAATCAGTTTATGGTGCTGGTTATCGTTTAGTTTTGTAACTTAGTCGTTAATTCTAATCTCTACATCTTCCTCATTTATTGCACATTGTTTGCAACTTCTCTTGTTAACCTTATGTTGAAGTAAGTAATTAAAACAACAGGAGCTTTTATGAGCAATTTTTTTATTAGCAAATATAACAAGTTAATTATAGCTATCATACTTTTGATTTTAGCATCTAGCTTAGTTCACGCAAAAAATAGCATGTCAGACAAAAATGAACCGCCGCCAAGACCCTGCTTCAACTCACTAGATCTCAACGAAGATGGCGATATTGATTTTGACGAATTTTCTTCTCAAGAAATTCCTCATGGTGATCATCAAACAATATTTAATTCTATTGATACCAATAATAATGGTGTTATCAGCAGCGAAGAGTTTATTAATCACAAACCACCACAGCAACAAAAGCGTAAGGATAATAAATAATGGTTACGTCAATAAATTCTGGCATGTCAATGCCACCACCACCGCCAAGAACTGAGCAAAGTTTAACTGAAGATCAACAAGACTTCATTTCAGAAACTTTATCACAGTTTGATGCTGATAATATCACGCAAGAAACTGCGGCAAGTATTGTTGAAGCCTTTGCACAAGCAGGTATTCAACCAAGTGCAGCGCTAGAAAAATCATTAACTGAATTCGGTTTTGATGCCAAAAGTATCGGTGATTCAGCCAAAGTATCTGGTGATGGTAACAGACCACCGCCACCACCAAAACAAAGTGCTGAAGAAATAACTTCAATGGTTGATTACCTAGCAGAGCTTATGGAAGAAACGTTAGCGGCCAGTAATAGCAATGAGCTAAGTGATGAAGATAAGCAATCTATCTTGGCGAAAGTGTTTGAAAAATTTGATATTGAAGATGGTGAGTCCATTATTAATACTACTGCGTAAAAGTATCCTATTTACTTAAGTAAAACTCAACTGATGTTGAGCTAAGCGTTACCTTTGATAAAAGGTAACGCTTTTTTATTTCTATCAAATACTTACAATAAAACAAGCTTATCCCCAAATAAGTACTATTTGTTCATTATGTTCCTCATTTGTTGCACATTGTTTGCACCATCACTTAATAAGATACATGCCTCGTATTATTTTAAAAGCAAGAGACAAATGAAATACCCTACCCTTTTATCGTATTCTTTAATACTCAGTAGTAGTCTACTTTTTGGCTGTGGAGGCTCTAGTGATGAGAGTGATATATCTGACACAACCACATCAACATCAACCTTAGTTATTAATGAAATAGTTGCTAATGCAGTCGATGGTGGTAATGACTGGATTGAGCTTTACGCACTTTCAGGCACAGTAAATTTGTCAAACTATAGCCTAGTTGATGACAATGAAAGCCATACTGCACAGGCGCTACCAGACGTCACATTAGCAGAAGGCGAATTCATTGTTATTCAAGCGATTGATGAAACTGACACGCCACCTACTGACGGCTATTACGTTACCTTTAAGCTGGGAAATGATGATGCGGTCACCTTATTTAAAAGTGACGAGCAAGTCGATCAACTTGACTGGCAAGATGGTGATGCACCAGAAGGTTCGAGTTATGGGCTATTTATTGACGGAACAGGAGGCGCTCAAACCTTATCACCAACACCTGGCTTGGCTAACCTAGAAGCCAGTACAGTTGAACCGGTTATTCGTGACTTAATACTTAATGAAAATGCACCGCTACGAATTAATGAAGTGGTTGCCAAAGACAATGCCAGCGGCGCAGACTGGTTTGAGCTTTATGTTACTGGCGATACTGCTGTTTATTTAGGTGATTATACAATCGCTGATGAAAATGACGAATTGCTCGCATTACCTAACATAACGCTAGCTGCTGGGGAATTCTTCCGAATTTATGCGACAACGGATGAAGTCGCCAACAGCGCCACAGTTAGCTTAAAACTCGGCGCAAGTGATCAATTAAGTTTATATCAAGGTGATGATTTAATTGACCAACTTAAGTGGAACAAAGGGCAAGCACTTATTGGAACAAGTTACGGACGTTTTCCTGACGGCAGCGATGGTACCCAAATTCTTGAGCCATCTCCTTTAGCAAATAACAGTAAAGCAGTTCATGGACCATTGGTGATCAATGAAGTGATGGCGAATGCTATCGATGGTGGTAATGACTGGTTTGAGTTATACAACAACAGCAGCACCAGCATTTCTTTAATCAATTATAAAGTGATTGATGAAAGTAATGACATAGAACCCGTAACATTGCCTGATATTGTTTTAGCGCCCAATGACTTTATCGTGATTTATGCCACAGATATTGATCCTAATGAGTATTACGTACCGTTTAAGTTAGGTAAAACAGACGAATTAAGTCTAATGCTAAATGACGAAACCGTTGATTACATTAACTGGGATAGTAGTGATGTAATTGCAGGTTTTAGTTATGGGTTAAGTGCCGTTTCAAGTACAGCAAATGATTTAACAACCAGTTGGGATAAAGGTTTTTTAACACCAACTAAAAGCAGTGAAAACATACTAGCTACAGCGTTCAACCCCAGTGTCGTTAATGATTTATTCATTAATATCACCACGGAAAACTGGCAAGATATTTTAGCTAATCCACTTAACGAAGAATATCATGACACAAGCATTACTTTTAATGGCGTAACACTCGAGAGTATCGCTATTCGTACCAAAGGTGGTTCAAGCTTGAGCAGCGTTTCACGCTCAACCAGTGACCGATACAGCTTTAAGCTTGATATAAATGAATATGTTGATGGCCAAAAATTCTTTGGCCTGAAAAAGTTTACCCTACAAAACTCCTTTAACGACCCTTCTTATATGCGTGAAGTAATCGCCTATGAATTGCTTGATGAAATGGGCGTGGCAACACCAAAACATGCCTATGTTAACTTTTATGTAAACGGTGAGTTGTTTGGTTTATACCTTATGGTTGAAGCCATTGATGGTGAATTTATAGAAAATAACTTTGCCAACGCAAATGGCGATCTTTATAAGCCTGATGGTGTAGGTAGTGATCTGAAGTGGATAAATGCAGATATTGGTAGCTATAGCGATATAAATTTACAGTCTAATGAAGAAACCACAGATAACGGCGCTTTTATTAACTTTGTTGAACAAATGGAAAACGGCTCTACCGAGGTTATTGATGTTGATAGCTTACTTAGATATATGTCGGTTAGCGTAGCCTTATCAAACCTAGACAGTTATCACGGCACTTTGGCTCATAACTACTACATTTACGAACAAGATGGTGTATTTAGTTTATTACCTTGGGATTTTAATGAAGCTTTCGGCACGTTTGCTATGAACTGCAATGTTGATGTGAGAGAGCTTTATATCGACGAACCAACAAGTGGTGCTCTTACTGATAGGCCAATGGTTGCCAATGTCTTTGCCGATGCAGATAACTTAGCCAATTATCATAATTATTTATGGCAATTAATCGATGGACCTTTAGCTAGTGATACTTTTAATACCCGTGTTAGTGAAATTGCTGATTTAATTCGTGAGCATGTAACTAACGACCCCAGTGCTTTTTATGGCGCCACAGCGTTCGAACAAAACCTCAACGCTACGGTTAATAACTTCTTTGGGTTAACTGAATTTATCGACTACCGTGTGGATAACATGACCAAACAGTTGCAAGGTGATCTACCATCAGCAGGTGATGGTAGCGGCTTTTGTGGTAGCGCTAGTGGTCCTGGCGGTCCAGGTGTTCCAGGAGCTCCTCCTGGCGGTTAATGATCACTAATCGTTTTGTCGGCAGAAAAGACTCAACTCAATTCTGCCGCCCAAAATTTCTTTAGCGATTTAATTATTTGTTCTTAGCTAGCCGTTGCTAATTAATCGTAACTAACTAACCGCTATCAACTAAAAAATGAGCGATAAAAACCATGCAAAATCCACAACCGAGTTATCGTGACTTTGAAAATCACCTATTTACTCATCATCCTGATATTGATGAAAAAGATAAAGTAGAACCCCCTACCAATGTGAACTGTCAATCGCTAGAAAAAGTATTAACCTTATTTAACAGTCATGCTCTGAGCGACCTTAACAATGCTAATTTAATGAACAGAGTCGATAGTAAATTTATACTGCCGATGTCATTTTTACCTGATTTACTCCTTCAGTTAAAGCAGCATTACAGCGTACTTGAAATCAATAGCAGTAGAATTTCTAGCTATCACAATCAGTATTTCGACACGCCTGATATGGCACTTTATCATGACCACCATAATGGCAAATTAAACCGCTATAAAGTAAGGCGCCGTCGTTATGTTGATACCAATACTGAATTTTTAGAGGTAAAACTAAAAAATAATAAAAAACGTACTATCAAGACCCGAATTAAGCTTAACGGAAAGTCGAATGAATACGCTCGTTGTGGACAATTCATTAATGAGCAAATGCAAACAAACCTTAATAACTTAAGCATGAACAATCTAGATATTAGCCAACAAGGTGGCTACAAGCGTATTGCATTGGCTAATGAGGCACAAGCAGAGCGACTAACACTAGATTTTGACCTTTGGTACGAAAACAGAAGAGGAAACAATAAAGTAAAACTGCCCGGATTTTTTATTGCCGAACTTAAACAAAATAAAAAATCTAAGCGCTCAGCTTTTTACCAACTAATGAGCGCTAATAATATTTTCCCCACGTCTTTTAGTAAGTACTGTATTGGCTGCGCATTGCTATACCAGTCATCAATAAAGGCAAACCGATTTAAACCCATCTTGTCTCGTATAGAAAAATTTAATCGAACCAAGCAAGTTTCCTTTTTAAAGAGTAATTAATTATGACTGAATTAGACCTTATTTTTGTTGCCCGCTTTTTGGTAAACCTATTTTCATTAACCCTACTGTGTTACGCCTGCTATTACCGAGTGAGCAAAAATTCAACGGTAGCAAGTTCTTTTATTTTATTTGGTGTTGGTATTTTTATTATCACTTACCTATTACATGGCGTTGATATGTCGATGGAGTTTTCTTTCGGTCTATTTGCTGTTTTTACCATGCTCAGGTACAGAACAGAGTCTATTTCCATCAAAGAAATGACCTATCTCTTTTTGGTAACCGCTATCGCCTTATTAACATCGGTTGGCCAAATGAGTTTACTTGATTTAATGACACTTAACGGTGTTATTTGTCTACTTGCCTTTGTGATTGACTCAAGCATCATGGGCAAACGTTATCAAACACAAACCATTTGCTATGAGCGTATTGAAAATATCACGCCAAATAATAGAACCAAACTTATTAATGATTTGAGAACACGAACAGGCCTTAAAGTAGAAGATGTGAAAGTAGAACATATTGATTTTCTACGTGATACCGCACAGCTAACCGTTAGTTATATTCCACAAAGTGCGCCAGTAGAGCGATATCCAAGTGAGAACTCAACCAAGCTAGAGGCAATATAATGAATCAAGTGCCATTACTTGCAAAACTAGCCACTATTGTCTTATCTTGCAGTGTGATCAGCCCGGTTATACAAGCAAAAACAAAAGCCAATGATGTTGATATCAGTGGTTACGTTATGATTGATCATAATAATTTTGATGATACCTTTTTAGAAAATGACGATGGCCCAACCAGAAAAACGGCTATTCGTCGCGCTCGACTTAGCTTTAAAACCAAAATTGATAATAATTGGAAAACAAAGCTACAATTGGGCTTTGCCGATGACACCGCAGAAATCAAAGATGCCTACCTACAATATAAAGGTTGGCAATGGGCTGAATTGACGCTTGGGCAACAAAAAGAACCCTTTGGCTTAGAAAAACTAACGAGTTCACGTAACATCACAATGATTGAGCGTAGTTTAGTTACCGAAGCGCTTGCTCCTGGGCGTTCTATCGGGATGAACTTATCCGGCAACTTGTCAGGAAACTTATCCTCATTAACCTGGCAGTTAGGTTATTATCAACCAGAAGAAACGGAAAGTAGCACGGCAATAACGGGCAGATTATCTTGGGTTCCTTGGCAACAAAATAATAATCTAGTTCACCTTGGCGTCGCCTTTAGTGAACGCGATCTTAGTGGTAGCGAATATCGCATTAATGAACCGATTGAAGTCAATTTTTCAGATTCTTTAGTTGAAGGGACAAAATTGCTCGCTGAAGAAGTCTCCTTAAAAGGCGTTGAATTTTTATGGCAACAAAACGGCTTTACTACAACTGCTGAATGGCAGGAAGCTGACGTTACTGATGTTAATTCGCTACAGTATAAATACCAAGGGGGTTACCTACAATTAAGCTACCAGCTTTCAGGCGAAAACAGATTGTATAAAAATGGTGAAATAGACGATCTCATCACACCGGGGTGGGAATTAACCAGCCGATACAGCCAATTTGATTTATCCGAAGAGAATAATAAAGTGCAAACATACGCGGTAGGGGTAAATTATACCGTGAATAATAACCTTAAGTTTATGGCAGACTACGTTAAAACCAAGCAAGTAGATAACAGCGCTAGTAATAGTATTCGTGAGAACGGTGATGCGGTTTTACTGCGAGCGCAGTATACCTTTTAGAAACAAAAATATTATGACAGGCTCAGCTAAGTTAAGGGTAGTGTTCAAAAATCTGTATTATTTCAGTAAACTGGTAAAAACAGGAATGACACATGACAAATCAATTCAACTTCGAAGATGCAGTTAAAGCACTTCAAGCAGGTAAAAACCTTAGTGGTAAAGATGGTGTACTTACGTCACTGATCAAAGGCAGAAACTAACGCTTTACCTAACACCCCCTTCGTTGCATTGGGCGTATTATGCACTTGCTAAACTTGGTTGTTGGCACGACGGCAAGAGAGCTGGCGTTGTTGGTTGGGAAGCATTATAAAATGGATGGTTTGCATTGAATAAACTTCTAGAAGGTGCAAGGTTCATGCAACAACAGCTAGAAAAAATGTGATCAAGAGACAGACTACCAATAGCCGCGCAACTTTTTAATAAAATGACATAATTTCATTAAAATTTCATGATATTAGGGCTGAAAATACCTAAAAAGCTGTCAGACTTTTTTACAGCTTTGTGCTGGGTAAATTCAGGATTTTCGTAATGGCTTGAAAGCATTGGGTGTTTTTTTGTGGCCTATTTTTTGCAATATCTATAATACTTTAGCTTAGATAAGCTAAAATTCAGCATAACAGGAGAAATAACTATGCCGCGTTTCACAATTGCTAGATTGGCATTACCCTTGTGCGCCGCCCTCGTTTGTGCCGCGCCTGCATCGGCTGGACTCATTCTGGGTTCGGATCTCGCGAGTTTTACGGTTCTGGGTGCCTCAACCGTGACCAATGTTCCTTCGAGCACGATCGGCGGCAATGTCGGCGTGTGGTCAAGCGGTGGTGCGAATGCAATCACTGGCTTTAACTCTTCACCTGGTGTCGGGACCGCGGACACACAGGTTACAGGAAGTGTATACGCCGGTGGTGCATTAGCCCAATCGGCACAGGTTCAACTCACTACCGCAAGAAACAATCTTGATTCTCTGGGAGCCGGAACTTTGTTGGGGGATGATTTGAATGGCCTCATACTTACACCGGGCGTTTATACTGTTGCTGCAGGGACTACCAATTTGTCAGGAACGCTCACCCTCGACGGCGGGGGCAACGCCAACGCGGGCTGGGTGTTTCAGATGGAGAGCACGCTTATCACCTCGTCCAATTCGGTCGTTAACATGATCAATACTGGTGTGGGTGCTGGCCTGTTTTGGAACGTTGCCAGTTCCGCCACCATTGGTGAGAACACGACGTTCTTGGGCAACATTCTCGCGCTCGAAAGCATCACCATGGTCACCAGCGCGACAAATTTTTGCGGTAGAGCCTTGGCGGATACTGGTGCGGTGACGCTGCAGCAAAACAGCCTTTCCAACGCGTGCACAAACAGTCTGTATGGCAGCAATGGTTTGAGCGGTGGTCTTGATGTTAACGGTTCGGTGGTTGAATTTCTTCCCCCCATTTCCGTTCCTGAACCCAGCACAATGCTACTTTTCGGCCTAGGCCTCGTTGGTCTCTTCGCGCGCCGATGCAGGACTGCCTAAAGCAAGAACGTGTTCATTGGAGCAATTATGAAACACAGCAAGAAGTAATGAATTATATAACGATGTGATATAACAGTAATCGTCTACATTCTTACTTAGGGTATCAAAAGTCCTAATCATTTTGAATTGGGAATTAATGAGTTGGAAAAAGTAGTTTAACTAGGGTGACTGAATTTACTTGACTAGGTCATATTCTCTAGCAAAACAACAAATTCATCACCTCCAATCCTTGCGACTGTATCTGAATTACGAATTGATTGCTTAAGACGTAAAGATACTTCTATCAGAACCTGATCGCCAAACGCATGACCTTTTGTATCGTTAATGATTTTAAACTTATCTAAATCAATAAAAAGTAGCGCAAAAGTACTCATGTTACGTTCAGATTGTGCGATTAGGTGATCAACTCGGTCAAACAGCAGATATCGATTTGGAATTTTTGTAAGCTGATCATAATGCGCAAGGTGTTCAAGGCGTTTGGTCTCGTTTATCCGATCTGATATATCTCGATTAACACCTAACGCACCTACGACCTGATTATTAGAATCAAAAATTGGAACACACATGGATTCAATCCAACCAATATGACCATCTTTATGAAGCATTCTAACTTCTCCAGTCCATTTCCCGTATTTCTCTACAGCAGTTATAACTTCTGAAGTAATGTGTTCGGTGTCTTCGGGGAGGTGCAGAATATTGACAGGTTGACCAATAACCTCTTCTTTGGAATAGCCATATAGAGTTTCAGAACCTTTATTCCAGTCAGTAATAATACCTTGTAGGTCAGTGATTACCAATGCATCAAAGAGGTAGTCGAAAGCCTGATTAATTTGTTTAGATATTTTTGAATCCATAATTTTGTTACAACTTTTTATAATTTCTTTATAAATTCCGTCTATACGATCCACTAAAAAATAATAATATATTATGAATGCGTTTCAGTAATCCTAGTTTCATAAATTTGTTATCTACTTCACTTTAATATCCCATAGCCACAATGAATTAGAAAGCAAATATTTATCAAAATACAATGTTACTAAGACGGCTCAGAAATATTAAACAATTAAGTATTAGAAAATATATGGCAAGAATGCGCACAAAGCTGATCTAATCAGCTGTAAGCTTAACTCAAACTCAATATTGAAAAGTGTCAGTTCAGATATGACACTACTACACCTGCATAGATTACATAGGGTGCATTCTTTATGCTTGATAGAATTTAACCTTGATACATTTGATCAAAATTTGGGATTTTACTTTCCCAAATAGGGATATCTTTGCCAATGTATTCACGTACTGCATCAAAAAATAGTCGCGTTCTTACAGGTAGATCTCGATGAGGGTATATTGCATATAATGCATTGAAATCTGATAATTTTATATCCGTCAATATTGGCACCAAACGCCCGTCTGTTACTTCATCGCCAAGAATAAACGCAGGTACCACCACAAATACCGTACCAGATAGCGCTTTTAATAATAATATTTCACCATCATTTGCCCGAAAAACACTTTTCATTATTTTCTCTACTGGCTCACCTTTGTCATTAACATATTTAATACTTGTCGCTCTTAATGAATTACTTGCATAACTTGCCGCGGGTAAAGCAGCAAGTTCATCAATGGCTTGTGGCATACCGTAAGTTTCAATAAACTCAGGTGAAGCTAAAATACATAAACGGTTTCTGGCAAGCTTTCGCGCTATTAAGGTGGAGTCTTTCGGCTCTCCTACACGAAACGCCAAATCAAAGCCTTCTGATACAATGTCAATCAGGCGGTCATTTAAATTTAATTCCACTTCTACTTGCTCAAAGCGTTTTTGAAACTCATTGATAACTGGCTGTAAATATTGTTTAGCAATAATGGTCGATGACGTGATTTTTAATACCCCACACGGCTCTTGATGGTAGTTTTCGGCCAACCTTACCGTATCACCCAATAACTCACGAAGTTCGCGTGCTTTTTTAACCATTTCGGCGCCTGCTGCCGTTAGTGAAAAAGAGCGTGTAGTTCTATTTAGTAGCCGAACACCTAAGTCATCTTCTAATCTGTTGACCTGCTTTGAAATCACAGAGCGGTCAACATTTCTACTTTGAGCCGCTTTAGCAAATGATCCTTGCTCAACGACATCTAACAACATTAGCAGCCGACTGGTTGTATCCATAATTACTTCACTTCATTTTACTTTTTATTGGTGCCATTTTCGCACTAATGAATTTAGAAAACCATCCTTTTTTGTCACCAACTTTTGCCGTATCATGCGCCGTATTACCCTTAGGAGTTTTATTATGAGCAAAAACATTATACTTGCTGTCATCGTCACCATAAGTTTGGCATTAACCGGTTGTACACAAGAGCCTGTTCAAACCGCTACACAACAACAAAGACCATTACAGCCTATTGATGTGGCAGAAGTTTTAGTTATGCCCGTACAAAACTGGCACGTATTTACCAGTCGCTTAGAATCACCAGAAGAAGTCGCCTTAATGCCACGAGTTTCTGGTGTTATTGAACATATTACGTTTAACGAGGGTGATGAAGTAAAACAAGGTGATTTATTGTTTCAATTAGATGATCGTCCTTTTACCGCGATTGTTGCTAGCTTAGAGGCTCAAATTCTCAGTGCCAAAGCGGCATTAAGTCAGGCAAAAAGTGAAGCCAAACGGGCAATTCGTTTAACAGAACGAAAAGCCATTTCGACAGAACAAGCAGAATCTCGCACGTCAACCCTACTTCAACGCCAAGCGCAATTAGCAGCATTACAAGCACAACTGACTTCCGCTCAGCTTGACTTAGAATTTACCGCAATACGCTCTCCTATTAACGGTGTTATTTCACGCGCTAACATCACTCGAGGCAATAATATACTGGCGGGACAAAGTATTTTAACGTCTATCGTCTCAAATCATAAAATGTATGCCTATTTTGATATTGATGAACGTACTTGGAATAGTTCATTTGCCAATGTTACTGCCGCAAGTAAACAACAAGTTGTCATGCAAAAAGTAGGACAAAAAAACTTCCCTTATAACGGTTACATCAACTTTATTGATAATCGAATTAATCCATCAACGGGGACATTAAGAGTGCGTGCCGTTTTTGATGAAACAGGCAATCAGCTACGTGCAGGCTCTTTTGCTCGCATCAAATTAGCGGCCAATGCAGTTAAAAACCAAATAATAGTACCTGACCGCGCCATTGGTTCAGACTTGAAAAACCGCTTTGTACTTACCGTTGGTGAAAACAATATTCTTGAATATAAGTTAGTTGAATTGGGTGAACGATACGGCAACTTACGTGCAATTACCTCAGGTTTGCAAGCAGGTGATGTTATTGCTGTTAATGGTCCTGCACGAGTAGGCCCTGGCATGCCAATCGCCCCAAATAATGTCACTATTGATATTAGCGGTATCGCTTTTACTATGCCTGAAAATGCGAGTAACCAATTTGTTGCATTACACTAGGAGTAAACGGTGAAATTTTCTCATTTTTTTATTGAACGCCCAATATTTGCGGCTATGTTATCGCTGATTATCTTAATCGGCGGTGCTATTTCTCTTTTCCAATTACCTATTAGTGAATATCCAGAAGTAATTCCTCCAACCGTTGTTGTTACAGCAAGTTACCCTGGCGCAAACCCAACCGTTATTGCACAAACCGTTGCCACACCGCTAGAACAAGAAATTAACGGCACAGAAAATATGCTGTATATGTTTTCACAAGCAACCAGTGATGGTCGCATGACATTAACAGTAACGTTTGCGTTAGGTACTGACTTAGATCGTGCGCAAGTACAAGTACAAAACCGTGTCAATAGTGCTCTACCGCGCTTACCAGAAGAAGTGCAACGCTTAGGCGTAGTGGCGAAAAAGTCATCTCCTGATTTAACTATGGTTGTACATTTATTTTCGCCTGAAAATACACATGATACTGCCTATTTGTCTAACTATGCTGATCTTTATATCAAAGACAAAATAGCAGGTATATCAGGTGTAGGCGAAGTGAGAGTTTTTGGTGGTGGTAAGTACTCAATGCGTGTGTGGTTAAACCCTGACGCACTTGCCGCTAGACAACTCACCGCTAGTGATGTGATTAGTGCACTTCGTGCACAAAACCAACAAGTTGCAGCAGGTAGTTTAGGCGCTCAACCAACCTCGAATGAAAATCAATTTCAAATTCTATTAAACGTTAAAGGTCGTCTAAACACGGTTGAAGAATTCGAAAAAGTTATTATAAAAGTGGGTGAACAGGGGCAAATAACGCGCTTAATTGATGTTGCACGTATAGATTTAGGGCAAGATACTTATTCGCTTAGAGCAATGTTGGATGGCCAACCCGCACTAGCCTTACCTATTTTCCAACGTCCTGGTTCTAACGCCATTGAATTGTCTGATGAAGTTCGTGCGCTTATGGTCGAGGTATCAAAAGATTTCCCCGCCGGTGTTAAATATGAAATTGCTTATGATCCAACAATTTTTGTTCGTGATTCTATTGACGCAGTTATTACCACGTTACTAGAGGCAATTGTTTTAGTTGTTGTTGTTGTGATTTTGTTTTTACAGACATGGCGCGCTTCTATCATTCCTTTAATAGCGGTACCTGTTTCATTAATTGGTACTTTTGCAGTAATGCAGTGGCTAGGCGTTTCAATTAATACATTATCTTTGTTTGGTTTAGTACTTGCTATTGGTATTGTAGTTGATGATGCCATTGTTGTGGTTGAAAATGTGGAACGAAACATTGAACAAGGATTATCACCGCTTGAAGCAACCCGTGTTGCTATGACTGAAGTTACGGGGCCAATTATTGCCATTGCACTGGTATTATTAGCCGTATTTATTCCTACTGCGTTTATTTCTGGTTTGTCAGGACAATTCTATAAGCAATTTGCGTTAACCATTACCATATCAACCGTTATATCAGCATTTAATTCATTAACCTTATCACCTGCGTTAGCGGCATTATTATTGAAGTCTCACAACGCTAAACCAGACAAATTAACACGCCTGCTTAATAAGTTATTTGGCCGTTGGTTATTCGGTCCATTTAATCGCATATTTGAACGCGGCGCTAAAGGTTACGAAAAAGTAGTCAAAAAACTTATTCGTCTCAGTGTTGTTGTTTTAGTGATATATGTTGGATTATTAGGTAGTACAATCAAGCTCTTTGACGCAGTACCGGGTGGTTTTATTCCAGCACAAGATAAAAAATACCTTGTTGCTATGGCTCAATTACCAGACGCTGCAAGCTTAAATCGCACACATGCAGTTGTTAGAGAAATGGAAAAAATAGCACTACAAGTACCAGGCGTTGCGCATACTATCTCATTCCCAGGTCTGTCAGTTAATGGCTTTACCAATAGTCCTAATAGTGCGGTTGTGTTTATTCCCTTGGATGATTTTAATAAACGTACCGACCCTAGTATGTCTGCAACAGCAATTGCGGGTCAATTGAACCAACGTTTTGCCATGTTAGACGAAGCATTTGTTGCGGTGTTTCCACCACCACCCGTTCGCGGTTTAGGTACAACAGGTGGTTTTAAGTTACAAATTGAAGATCAAGGTAATAAAGGTTTTGAAGCATTATTTAATAGCCTACAAACAGTTATTGGTGCAGCAAGACAAGAGCCTGCATTAACAGGATTATTTTCAAGTTTCCGTATTCAAGTACCACAAATGGATATTGATATTGACCGTGAACAAGCATTACTTCAAGGCATTCCTTTAGATGAAGTATTTAATACACTGCAAGTTTATTTAGGCTCAGTGTACGTTAATGATTTCAACCTCTTTGGTCGTACTTATCAGGTAAATGCGCAAGCTGACACCGATTTCCGTCAGGATCCAGAACAGATTTTAAACCTGAAAGTACGAAATCTTCGTGGTGAAATGGTGCCACTGGGTGCGGTCTTAAAAGTTACCCCCACAACAGGGCCAGATAGGGTAATGCATTACAATGGTTATCCAAGTGCAGAGCTTAATGGCAGCCCGTCACCTGGTTATAGCTCAAATCAGGCACAACAAGCGATTGAAAAAATTCTTGCCAAAACACTACCTAAAGATATTACTTACGAATGGACAGAAGTCACTTACCAACAAGTATTGGCAGGTAATACTATGGTATATATATTCCCATTAGTGGTGTTATTGGTGTTTATGGTACTGGCGGCTCAGTATGAAAGCTTACGTTTGCCATTATCGATCATTTTAATCGTACCCATGACTATTTTTTCAGCATTATTAGGGGTTTGGCTAGTTGGATCAGATAACAATATTTTCACCCAAGTCGCGTTAATCGTACTGGTGGCACTGGCATCGAAAAACGCTATCTTAATGGTTGAGTTTGCCAAAGATCAAAATGAAACGGGTATGTCTCATTTTGATGCCATTATTGCGGCATGTCGTATGCGACTTCGTCCAATTTTAATGACCTCAATTGCTTTTACCGCCGGGGTTGTACCATTAGTATTAGCAACGGGTGCTGGTGCTGAAATGCGTCATGCCATGGGTAATGCGGTATTTTCAGGCATGATCGGCGTTACGTTTTTTGGTTTATTGTTTACGCCCGTATTTTATATGCTTGTTACCACTGGTAAGAAAAAATCTGTGGAGATGAAATAAACTAGTGGCAATAATTTAATTCAAGGTAATCTTGTAGCTCAATTACGATCATTGAAGCAAACAGAGCCAAACGTAACGTTCGAAAATACAAATATAAAATCAATGTAACTTATGCCCTTAGTCAACTTAAAGATAATGTCGTTAGGTTCTTAATGGGTATTGGGATTAATGGATAGGATACTTTATTGCTCTCCCACAAAGATGCAAGGCGAGTCATTCAGAAATAAGTGACTCGCCTTTTTATAGGTATTCTAATTTTAATAGCGCAGTCATGTTTATGGGTTTTTACTTTTAATATTACCTGGCGGCAAATTACTATCCCAATTTAATGCGTTATATTTTTTAAGGATGTCGATAGTCTTGTTAACAGGTAGAGCTTCTATCCTATTCCCTCGACCTTCAATAGTTGTTGCCTTTAATAAAGCGTTATAAATCGCTTCTTCGGTCGCTTCTACGGTTGCGGTAAATAAAGGTGACATGGCTGAAGCTAGTAAAGAAGATGTAGGCCAAGGCTTGTCGCTAACGCGAGCTTTTCTTACTAAGTCTGAGGTTGAAAATGCGATAACATAGTCGCCAGAATCATTCTCAGCAACAGAACCCGTTTTAGCTAACCCCATCATTGCTCTGGTAGCCAATCGGTTCAGGTTTCTTGAATCTAATGGAGCATCGGTAGCAACAATGATCATGATTGAACCACCGCGAACTTTACGGTTATCCTTTATATTTTGTTCTAACTCTTTCTTATATGCATATTTGCCTAATTCACGACCAACGGGGGCGCCATTCATTGTTAAAGTTGCCCCAGCTAATAAGTTGCTTTGTACTAAAACCCCTACAGTATAACCACCTAACGCTTTTGGTAACACTCGCGAACTTGTCCCTATACCACCTTTCCAATGATAGGTTTGTGTACCGGTACCTGCGCCAACACTCCCCTCTTCTACAAAGCCAGTTTTAGCTGATTCTAAAGCTTCTCTTACATGCTTAGGTTTTACTGGATGGCTCCACATATCGCTAACTCTACTATCGTTAGTTTCACCAACAATTGGGTTAATGGTATGTTCATATTCGCCTGGTTGCTCTAATAGGTAATCAACCATGGCGTCTGCAGCGTTCCATACACATAAAGTACAAGTTAATATAATGGGTGTTTCTATTTCACCAAATTCTAGTAACTGACTTATCCCCACTGACTTTCCATAACCGTTACCGGCATGAACCCATGCAGGAATAGGATTTTTATAAAGATTTCCAGCCGCTGGAATAATAGCAGTGACACCAGTATGAATATTAGGCTCTTTTATCACGGTAGAGTGACCTACAAGAACACCAGCAACATCGGTAATAGCATTAAATTTCCCCGTTTGCATTGTTCCCACAACAAGCCCAATATCACGTGCTCGGGGTCGTTTTTCATCTGAACTTGCTTGTAGTGTACCCATGGATAGAACTGAGAATACTAAAAAGAGACTTAATAAGTTTTTCGATATTTTTTTTATTATAGATGTCATGAACTACTTACCTTTTTACATTAAATAATCATTGAAAGATCAGAGTAGTCTTAACTACATATTGATGCAAGGAGTGAGGGAACAATATAGCTGACAAGTGATAATATTTAGGTAAATTGATTTATTTCTCTAATGAGTTCAATAAAAACAGAACTGGCAATTGATGTTAATTCATCTGGAAAATCATAATCGGGATTATGTAACTGAGGACTATCTACACCAGCACCTATTGTGAACATGGCTCCTTCTTTGGCTGATTCTAAAAGCCGACCAAAATCCTCAGACCAACGATAAGGTTCGTTGATAGTAGTGCAGTTAACTTTTGCTTTGCTACATGCTGCAGTCACTAAGTCATAGCCTAATTTTGTATTTGTACATGTTGAAAAAACATCTTCTTTAGAAATGTTGCTTTTTATTCTTTCCTCATTTGCAATCTCATTTATTATTAACTCAGCTTTCGCATACATCCGATCCATCAGTTCGTTACTACTCGTTCTTAGTGTCGCCATAACGGTAGCGCTACCAGGTGAAGTGCCAAAATTAGCGCCCCCCATTTGTGCTGAAATGATCGTTACTGAGATATATTCATCATCTAGAGTTTTGAATATTTGAGGTAAGCTATTTAAACGCTGAATTATTTTACACAAGGCAATAGCAGGACTAACGCCATCCTCGGGATGGGCAGCATGGGATTCAACACCGTCTAACTGAATAATTATTCCTTGTGAAGCAAAATTAAAAATACCAGGTTTTACATAAACTTCACCAAGTGGTTTTCCAGGTAAGTTATGGAGCGCAAAAACAAAGTCAGGTGCAATATTTATGAAAAGAGGATCTTTGACCACCCCTATTGCTCCGGCACCAATTTCCTCTGCAGGCTGAAATAAAAGAATAACACGTCCATTTAGTAATTCATTTTTGGACAAAAATCTACCAACTTCGCTAATAATAGCCATGTGCCCATCATGACCACATTTGTGAGAAACATGATCATTAACCGATTTGTGTTCAAAATTATTAATTTCTTGTATCGGAAGCGCATCTAATTCACATCGTAACATTAGCGTCGGTTGTTCTGGTAAGCTAGCATTTTGTGTTGGTATGTATTGCGATCCTACATACTCAAATGCTACTCCTGCTCCTCCTATTCCTTCAATGATATTGCTAGGATTTAAATCTAAAAAATAGGATTTAATTCGTTTGGCTGTCTCTACTTCCTGATTTGATAGCTCGGGATGCTTATGAATCTCTTTTCTTAACCGAGTTGTTGAATTCGCTTCTTTCATACTTTCTCCCATGCAGACTTATAATATTTAAAATAAAAAACACATACGTACTGTTCACTTATCTAAATGAACAGTACGTAATAAACACACCAAATGCTAAATTTAGGGAAATAATAAAAGGTAAATAGTTGCTTATTTAATTAACTTTGCCTTTATGGCTAAATAAATACCTGAAAATATTAAAAGAATACCAACAATGTGGAAAGTATAAATTTGCTCATTTAGAAAAAATGAAGAGAGTAATAATCCAAACAATGGCATAAGGTGAATAAATAATCCTGCTTTAACAGCACCTAAGTCGGCAACACCTTTGTTCCAAAAAATATAAGCGAGAATAGAAGGGAAAATGGCCATGTACGCAACGGTGTATGTGATTTTACTTTCCCATACAATAGTATTAGCAAAGTAAAATTCTCCGACAGAAAAAGGCATTAGTATGATGGTGCCAAGTAAAACTGTCACGCCAAAAAAAGTAAATCCATCAAGTTCAGCAGGACGCCAGCGTAATAATATTGAATAAATAGCCCAAGAGAGTACACCAACTAATATATATATATCACCTAAATTAAATGACAAAGAAAGTAAATTTGAAAGTTTACCTTGAGTGATTAGCATTAAAACGCCGATTAGTGAAATGGTAACCCCAAGCCATTGCTGAATAGATACTCGCTCTTTTAACCATAAGGCAGATAAAATTAGAATAAATATAGGTATAGCAGATTGTAATATAGTGGCATTAGACGCGTTTGTGTTAGTAAGGCCTATGTAAATAAAAGTATTGAAACAAGTAACACTAAATATTGAAAGTATCGTCAATATTTTCCAGTTAGTTAATATCACTGCTTTATGTTTAATAAGCCTTGGTATTAAAAAAGGCAGTAATATTATTAGTGCTAATGCCCACCGAAGTTCCGCCATAACAATAGGGGGTAACACTAAGTGCATTGCTCGTCCTAAAACAAAATTTCCTGCCCAAAATAAAGTAGTTAGTATTAAAAGTAAGTAGGACATTGATCTCTCATTTAGTTATGCAGCGTATTAAATAGGGTATTTGATGATTGCTGCAACACAGTAACGATTTTCATCGATACAGACAATGAAAGAAAGTTATTAGTAGCAATTGAATTATTTATAAAAATCTAATGCCATTAAACGCGCTGCTTTATGTGCAACGATTGTCGGCCAATAAATGTCTAACTGATTTTTATCGATAAATTTATGAGGAGAATGAATCTCTTTATCAGGTATTTCATTCAGCTCTGGTAGGTATTTACGAATGAAGTTACCTTTTGGATCAAATCTTTCACTTTGGCGAGTTGGGTTAAATATTCTAAAATAGGGCTGTGCATCACATCCCGTACTAGCAGCCCATTGCCAACCGCCATTGTTAGCCGCTAAATCACCATCAATTAAGTGTTCCATAAAATATTTTTCACCCCAACGCCAGTCAATGAGTAAGTGCTTAGTTAAGAAGCTGGCCACGACCATTCTAAGACGATTATGCATCCAACCTGTTTGATTTAACTGTCTCATAGCAGCATCGACTAATGGGTAGCCAGTTTTCCCTTCACACCAGGCGTTAAAATAAGTGAGATTATTATGCCAAGTAGTCTGTTGATATTTCTCTTTAAAACACTGATGTTTACATAGTCTTTGCTCATGGAATATCAGATGACGATAAAATTCACGCCAAATAATTTCATTTAACCAAGAAAATTCATCGCTATCGGTGGCAATTAAAATGTCGGGAAAGCGATTTAATAACGATATTAAAACGTATCTTGGACTAATCACGCCAGCGGCCAAATAAGGGGAAAGCCCAGAAGTTCCTTTAACTGAAGGTATATCTCTTTGGTTTGCGTAATCAGTTAATTTATGTTGAAAAAAAGTAGGTAGTGTATTTTTTTCATACTCTTGTGATAAAGGCCATGCGCTCGACAGAGAATCGCTAGTATATGGTTCGCTATTAATGTCGGGAGAGGCCTTTATTTCAGATGATACCTTTATTTCAGAAAGTAGATCACTTTCTGACTTTCCTAGATATTCAAAACCACATTGCTTTACATAGCTTAACCAAGTTTTTTTAAAGGGCGTAAAAACCTTGAACATAGCGCCTGATTTATTCAACACCTTCCCTTTAGGCACAATAACATCAGCTTCAAATAGCGTTAGTGGAATTCCTGTTGCTATACATGACAGATCCCGTTGACGCTCATTAAATTCAAGTTCGCTGTTAGCTATCACATTTTCAGTATGATGCTTTGAGCAGTAACCTTTAAGGTAGGATATTTGTGCTGCAAAATCAGCAACAGAAATTAACTCAAGTTCAATACCTAATAAAGCGAGTTCATCAACCAGTGCATTGGCATGGCGTTTAATAAAATCTATTTTTATTGAAGACCAGTTGTGGGCTAACCATTGTGTTTCTGCAATAAAAAAAACCGCCTTACGTGGAGTCTCAGAACTGGGGAGGTTCAAAAAGAAGTGTAAGGCGGGGTTATCATGGGTTCTAAGATCATTTCGAAACCAAAGTAACAAGGGTCTTCCTTAATAAATAAAAAGTTAATCAATCAAAAGTTAATAAGCATATCTAAGTTTTAGCGCTTTAGGGTACGGTGACAAATATGACTGTTTTGTTAAATATTCTTTCGGGTATTGCAATAAATAATGATTTATCAAGGTTAATGGTGCAATTAAAGGAATTAATCCTGCTCGATAAGCTTCTATTTGCTCGCACAATTCTTGTCTTTCATTGCTTTGAAGGTGTTTAGAAAAATAACCTTGTATATGTGCCAAGGTATTTGCATGCTTTTTACGTGTTGCTTTAATCTTAAGCGCTGTCATCAGCCCTAAAATATAGTCAGCTGCCATTTGTGCAAGGGGTAAGTCTGCGTTCGCTAATAGTTGCCCTAACTTTTTATAGGCCACTAAATCATGGCTCATAACCGTATATTTATATTGGCTGTGAAATGTTGTTAGCTTATGTTTTGTTAAACCTGATGCTGCAAGGTTTTGCCAATGCTTATAAGCATATAGTCGGGCTACAAAGTTTTCTCGAATGAGGGGATCGTTTAAACGGCCGTTTTCTTCACAAGGTAATAATGGGTTAGCTGCCATTATTTCTTTTGCGAAAGCACCTACCCCATCAGAGGGAAGCGCATTACCTTCAGGGCTATAAACTTTTACGCGTTCCATGCCGCAACTTGGGCTTTTAGCACAAAAAACATACCCACTTAAATGTTTAGTGACCTTGGCAACTTTTATACCATAAGCGGTAAGAGCATCAGTAACATCACCTGTTCCATCAGGCCTAGAAACATGGATAACATCATCCTTTTTTATTTGACGAATAGTTGGCCTAGGAATAGGTAAACCAATAGCAACCTCAGGACAAAACGTTTTGTAAGTGACGTGTTGACCCAGTTCGTGAATACAAAAAGTAGAAGGCTTGTTACTCGCGTCAAAGCGCACTTTTTCGCCAACTAAACACGCACTGATTCCAATTAATAGATCTTTTTTATCAACAGAATGAATCATAATTATTTCCTTGCCTCAAACAATACGCTTAATAAATGAAAGCGCCTATAAGATTAAGTAACTTATTGATACCTTGAGTAAAGTGTAAGGCGTCGTTCACTACGATGTAACATAGACAACCTTCAACTGAAACAGGGCGATGCTGATCAGAGCCATCGAGTATAATAAAATCACCTTTAACATACTCGCCTTTTTCATCATTAAAAGAACCGTCTAACAACAACGTGAGTTCAAAGCCTTTATGGGTATGCTCTGGTACACCACCACCGGGTTCAATTTTAAGTAAACTGGTATGGATCTCATTTTCATTAAGCTGTATACGAGTACGTGATAACCTACCTATGTGTGACGTTTTACCAAGCGACATATTATTTAAGGCTGTTGGCAATGTATAAGACTGGTTATTAAACACAACAATTTTTTCAATTTTTGGTGCAGATTCAACGATGCCATCTGATTGCGTGATTTGCTCAATCATTGCCTCGAAGTTAACATCCTCAATATTGTCTAAAGTCTGGTTATTGTTAACAGTAAAACGATCCAGAAAAACGTCTTCGAAGCTATCAGCTTCTAAACTCGCACCTTCAAAACTGGCTTCAGCAACTTGATCGGTTAATTGCGCAATTTGTTGTTGGCATTTAGGACACATGTCAGCATGAATGGCGATACCTGCTGATAGGGATGCGGGTAAATCACCGTTAACAAATAATTGAATTAGTTCAAATTTAGGGTGATGTTTAATCATGCTTTTTTCCTAACTGCACTTTGAGTTTTGCTAGTGCTAAACGCAAACGAGATTTTATCGTACCAAGTGGTAAATTCAGATGAACGGCCAGTTGCTCTTGCGACATTTCCATAAAATAGTAACCTTTAACCACTTGCTGTTGTACTTCGGGTAGCTTTTCAATGACGGTTAATAATTGTTTGTTTTCAAGGTGATCATCAAAAGACACATCTTCACTTGTCATGCTTTCGGCAATTGGCCAAATATCATCACTGAGATTATCTTCTTTATTACCTTTAATTTTACGTAACATATCGAATGTTACGTTACGCATGATGGTATAAACCCAAGTAGTTGTGGCCCCTTTGTTTCTATCAAAAAGATGAGCTTTACGCCAAACATTACTCATGGTTTCTTGAACCACTTCGTTAGCTTGGGCTTCATTAGGAAATTTACTACGTCCGATACGTTGAATTTTCGGTGCAAAAAATTGAAACAAGTGCGTAAACGCTTGTTTATCTCGCGTAGTTGCAACAGCGTTAAGCCACTGACAAAGTTGAGGATGATCTATTTTATCTGACATGATACTAGGTTTAGCATTTGTCACTTTGCTTAGCAAGTTAGTTTGCATTGCTTTTCTCACCGAGCTCTACGTTAAAGCATACACCCCAATACGCACAGCATTTAAAAAAGATCACTTTAACTAAACTTAAATTAGACTTTATTTACACTATTTACCGATTATAGACTGAACAAAGTTCTTGGCATCTTCAAAGCCATGCTGATCCACAAAGCTATTTTTAATGCTGAAATTGACGGGAAGTAATTCTAACCACCTTGCAATGACCCAGTTAATATTGTCTGTCTGCTTTTCAGAATAAAGCTCGCTTAACATGGTGTCATTTTCAAAAACGTGCTCTATAGCGTTAGACAGTGCATAAACAGAAGGCTGAGCATCACCTTGAGACCAATGCGAGACTTCACAGACCTGACCAAAGTGCAAGTTATCAGTATCTTTGTCGATGGATAAAATATTGACTAATGCTTTGCATTTCACGTCAATTTCTAACACGCCGTCTTTACCTTGATTAAAGTTAATAATGTTCACCCAACTGCCCCATTTACTATAAGGAAGTTGAGATTCGTTGGTATTCAACCAAATAACAAAGCCTTGTTCTTTCGTCGCTATTTTTATCATTTTTAAATATCTCGGTTCAAAAATTCTTAAACGCGTTATACCTTCAGGTAGCAAAAAAACAGGCAATGGAAAAATAGGTAAGGTTACTTTTGAACTTTTCATCTATATACCACTTATTTATTCATGTGGTGATATACGTACAAAACCTGCATTATGATCAATTAAAAATACCAAAGCCTTTTTAAGGCAGAACAAAAGAGTGAGTGCTCTTAACAGTAAAAATTACGTATTGAACAGGTTAAACAACTAATAGTTTTAAAATTTAGGGAATATTTGATTTCTGCCAGCGTCTTTTGCTTGGTACAAGTATTTGTCTGTATTGTTGATTATCTCATCAATGCTTTGATTGCCATTGAATTGTTCAATTCCCATACTGACAGTCACGTTAATTTTTTCACCTTCGTAATTAACGAGATAACTTTGCACCTTATCTCGTATTTTTTCAGCAAGTATGTTGGCATTTACAGCAACTGTTTGTGGCAAAATAAATAAAAATTCTTCTCCACCCCAACGAGCAACACAATCTTGTTCTCTTATATTGCTGGTAAATATTTTGGCAAGGTCAATCAAAACAGCATCGCCAGCATTGTGCCCATATTGGTCATTAATTTTTTTAAAATTATCGACGTCACATAAAATAATAGAAAATGGCTCTTTGCTACGCAATATTCGCGATTGTTCCTGCTTTAAAATACAAAGTGCATCACGACGATTAGACAATTGAGTTAAGGGGTCAAAGTGAGCGAGTTGTTGATACTTTTTGCTTAATTCAAGCGTGTGTTTATATGATTTCTCTCTCGAATATTCATATAAAGCCGACAGAAATGTTATGGTTAAAAAAGAGTATATTAAACGTAATTTAAACTCAGTGCTGTATACGGCATGGGTAATAGAATCTGTTGGAATAAACATTATGGCACTAATGATTATCACGAAGATAACAATTTCAATTAGTCCACGCTTTAAACCATGAGCAAATACTGATACTGGCGCCACAATATATATCCATAAAGGCCCAGTATTATCAACACCACCCGTGTAAATAAGGTAAAACATTAATGCATAAAGGGAATATACACTAATTGCTGAACTTAATTTTATATTGTTAAATTTTTTATAAGCGTAATAACCGATAAAAAAGACAAAACTTGCGAAAAACAAAGTACTAGCTAAAGCAAATTTTCGGTTAAATAGCTCGACTAGTCCCATAATAGCAGTGATTGAAAGCCCCACTAATGCAAATAAAGAAACCACCTGAGGTTGTTGATATTCTTCATTTTCAAGGTTATTTATTTTAGGTTGCTCGTTCAAAAAGTCTAACCTTATTAGTAGAGAGTGGAATATTAATAGCTGATTCAGCATAGCAGCTTTTTAATTAATATTATAACGCTCAATTTTTCTTCGAATATTCAAAGAAAATACATGCAAGCAAATGAAAATTTATGCTGTATTGGGTTGAGTCGTGCCCAGCGGTAATATACAGTCAATACAAATTTTATAGAAGAAGGTGTTACGATATGAAGAAAGTTCTGGCATTTGATGTTTATGGCACACTAATAAACCCACATGGTATTGTTACGCAACTAGAAGCATACGTAGGTAAAGAAGCGGCTTTATTTTCTGAAACCTGGCGACAAAAACAGTTGGAGTATTCTTTTCGTCGTGGGTTAATGCGTCGCTATGAAGATTTTACCATGTGTACCAGCAATGCCCTAGATTATACCTGTGAATTTTTGAACTTCGCACTGACCAACAACCAAAAGCAGTTATTGTTACAGTCTTATTTAAAGTTACCTGCTTTTTCTGATGTAACTCAGGGATTAGAAATGCTCAAAGATAAGTTTCACTTATATGCTTTCTCAAATGGCTCATCCAAGGCAGTGGATGAATTGCTTTGTTTTGCCGGTATAAGACATTTTTTTAAAGATATCATTAGTACTGACGAGCTTAAGTCTTTTAAGCCAAACCCTGACGTTTATCATCACCTATTAGAACGAACTGGCTCTAGCGTTACTAACACTTGGCTGATCTCAAGTAATTCTTTTGATGTAATTGGCGCTATTTCGATAGGTTTGCAAGCGGCGTGGATAAAAAGATCAAAAGATGCAGTTTTTGACCCTTGGGGGATTAAACCTACATTAGTATCACCAAGTCTTACTGATTTAGCATTAAATATAAGTTGAACACTTGGCTTTCATTTTATTTATTGAATACCAATCCCATGAAAAGTAGATTCAGAGAGTAAATAATGGGGTGGCTAAAGGGACTTGAACCCTCGACAACCGGAATCACAATCACGTTGTCGGTATAGGATTTAGTTGGGTTAACTTGTATCAAGCTAGATGTTTCAGGTGTTGTTCATGTCATAGTTTGGATTTAAACGTAATTTATTAGCTTTGCAAACTCACAGAATATTACCAGAGCATAATTTTTCACTCAATAATCTAACGGTAAATGCATTAACCTTTCGCTTCGCCACACTCTAATAATTTGAATACTTATTTCATTTAATACATAAACAATACGAAAAGGAGGGTGAATTAATTCTCTAATTGATGAAGTGCTAAATTCAGGAACTTGTCTGCCAATTTGAGGATTATCGGGTAATTTTTCGATATGGCTAATTATTTCTAAAATAAAATTATTACCAATTTGTGGAACATGCTGTTCTTCATAATAGATTTTAATATCTTCTAGATCACAAATAGCAGATTCTGCAAATTCAATTTTCAAAACTATAAACCTAGCCTTGCTTTAACATCACTAATATCCGATTTTTTTCCTTCTTTAATATCTAACATACCTTTGGCAAGAGCTTTTATAAAAGCAAGTTCTTCGATATTTTTTTCATATTCATCTAAGCCTTGAACTACTGCAATACCGCGTCCACGACTAGTAACTAATATTGGTCTATGCGAATCTTTAGCATGATTAACGACCTTACCTGGATTAATTTTTAGATCAGATAAAGGTATTACATCTTCTGAGAATTTTGGTTGCATACGAACATTCCAATAACCACGACAATTAACACCAGTTTATAGCACCTGTTAATGTTTATCTATGAGATCTTAATAATAAAATCTGTAAATAAAATTATTGAAAATATAACGTCCAACACGCCCTTTTATGGACAGAGTCTAGCTAAAGTAAATAATCCATTAAAACTCAGTGGTCATTACGCCATTAAATTTAAGGTGTAATGACTTGCTTCACAAAAACCAACATAACTGACAGACGAATTAAATATTCGGCTGTCAGTATGAGCTACAAAAAACTAAGGAAAATAATTGAATGAGTAACAACATTTCAGATAACGCTATGAAAGGAGCAACGACTGGTGCATTGATAGACGCACGATTTGGCCCGCAAGGTATAGTGATTGGTGCCGCCATTGGGGGGATTGTTGGTTTTATCTTGGATGATTAATTAAATATAAAATGCAGGCTAACTTAATTAGTTAGCCAATTATCACAAATGGGAATTTTGGGCGTTTGGACGTTATGTTTTATAAAAGTTTTAACTATTTTTTTTACATTCGTAACGATCACTTATGCCACAGGCTGTGTGAAAACTATTGGATTTTACTAGGCTGCGGGATAGCAATACACTTAACAATCAAAAAATACACATTATTACTAACTGAATCTCCACTTTAGTCGTGCAATGAGTGGCTTATGATGTATTTAATCCCACTACCTTCAATTAAAAAGAGTTTTTACACAGCCTGGCCACAAAACGGTCATTAGCTATAGCCGAGTTAAAACAGATTCAGATTAGTTTTTGTATCGATAACGCTGCGCTTTGCGGCTGGTTTGAGCGCAGCGAAAAAACAGTCCGACAACAGCGCTTTGTTAGGGATTTAGCCACATAGCTTCCCAATAATTTTGACTAACTCATTAAATAATGGGATCACAGCAAATCTTACTAACGCTGAAAGTGAAGCTAGAACTGCTAGTATACCTATTTGATTCGCATACCTTTCAAGAAAGTTTTGGACCTTGAATTCTATATTCTTCGTGCTAGAAACCCAGCAACTACCATTAAAATAAGTAAACACAAACTCAAGGCTATATATACCAGGTTTTATTGATTTTTTTGTTTTAAGCTCATATTTGAACGGGGCAACCACCTGTTTTGTTTCAGTATACAGTTGAGGGAGATCACCGTCAGAAACATCAAAAAACTGCGTATTTGATTTCCAATCATTCTTCTTAATGCCCTGTATATGCATAATGACTCCGATATCAGTAAATGGATGACTATTACCTCCATTCATTATTTTTCCATCTTCTTTTTTTAAGCCATTAATAATAAAAGAGCTGTCACCTTCAAATATTTCTGATGATGGATAAAAAGCAACTTTGGCTCCATCAATCTCACCGTAACCAGTAAAATACTGCTCTAGCTCTACCATATCGCCTTGATGAATAACTGGTGTGATCAGTTTAATGCACTGTTCATATGCTCCGCTTTTTTCCGAATTCTTACCGATTCTTGGTTTATTTTCTGGGATCATCTTGTACTCCCTAAAGCTTATTATGTATACGTCTCAGTAACACACACACCATAAACAACATTTAATTTACATTAATATCCCATACTTTCAATGCATTAGAAACTAGTAATGCTAAATTACATGTATATTAAAGTGTGTTACTAAGACGTCTTAGTAACACACATGTTGTAGGTCAGCATTCTTCAGGGATTTTAAGTCCTATAGATAGAAATAAACATTAGAAAATGTATGGCTATATTTTTAGCTGGAATGTCAGCAATGCGCACTAAGTGACCATCCCATAGAAATGTAAATAACATTAAAAACTAGAAAAAAGTACAGTAATCAGACCGTAAACAACTTAAGTGACTAAAACCAATCACATCCTGTCGATGCTGGCGTAATAGCGTTAGCGTTTACTTTTATTAACAATAATTAACTTAAGTTTACTTTCCGTGAGCACAGGAAATGCACAGGAGCGATCTATAACAAGGGTAATTTATAGTGTAAGAAAGGCTGAAGGTCTTGCTACTAAAAGGGAAGAGAATGGGGTGGCTAAAGGGACTTGAACCCTCGACAACCGGAATCACAATCCGGGGCTCTACCAACTGAGCTATAGCCACCACTGATATTACTTAAAGCGCCTTGTAGTAAGGCGCGGAGAGTATATTGCATTTATACGTAGATTGACAAGAAAAATCTTCGTTTTTGATTGTATTTATACGCTGTTGTTTTGGCTTTACAAGTAAGCTAGATTTTAATGAGGTAATGTAATTTTGTAACTCGGCTTTTTTATACTTCTGACGGATTCTAATTGATGGAAATCCTGTTGTTGCATAGCATTTTTCGCCATATTGATACTAAAAAATGCAAAAATAATAAGTGGTAGCAGTGAAAGAGAAAGAAATGAAAAGACTAATGTATGGTTAATTTTTTTAAACTTATACATATAGTGGGTTACCTTAAGTTCGAACATTTTAATACTATCTTTAACTGATAGCTTGGTATTTGTATTGCTTCCTGATTTTAATGATGTCCTTTATATTGATGGTAACAAAATATTACAAAAAAAACGCATTTTGTGGTGCCCGTGCAAAAACGCTTATTTATTGGGTTATTTTAACTTTTGCAGTTAACTTGCTAATAGTTAGATAAAGCCATTGGGTACCCCTTTCACTTTTTTAGCTTTAAATAGACTGAAAAAGTAAAGGAGTATATATTGGAGCGAATACCTACATTTTAAACCTATTAACTTGCGAAGTAAGACCTACTGCAAGTTGAGCTAACTCTTCAGTTGAACTCTTAATATGTACAGCACTATCACCTGTTTGACGTGATATTTCGAGAATTTCTGTAGCGCGTTCACTAACATCACTCGCAACAACACTTTGCTCTTCTGATGCTGTTGCTATCTGAGATGCCATGTCGCTGATATTACTAACAGCGCCTTGAATCTCAACTAATACATCGTTCATTTCAACTGTTTGAACAACAATATTATCGGCTTGTTTTTGACCTTGAGATATAGCTTGTACAGAGGCTTTAGTACCCTGTTCAACTTTAGAAATCATTTCTTCTATTTCTTTCGTTGAGTTTTGAGTATTTTGCGCTAAATTTCTCACTTCATCTGCGACCACAGCAAAACCACGTCCTTGTTCACCAGCGCGCGCCGCTTCAATAGCTGCATTCAAGGCTAATAAATTAGTTTGGTCGGCAATGCCTTTTATCACATCAAGAATATTTGTAATATTACCAACACTAATATCCAAGTCATCAATAATACCCGCAACATTCCCTAAATTGGTTGATAATGATTGAATACCTGATGATGTTTCTTCTGCTTTTTGTGTTCCTCGCAGAACTAACTCTCTCGCATCATTCGCTGAACTTGCCGCATCATTAGTTCTACTGGCCATTTCTTGCGACGTTGCTTGCATTTGTTCAATAGCAACCGTCACTTGTTCAATAACAACCACTTGTTCTTGAGAATTACGTCCTGTTTGCTCTGCTAATACCGATAACTCTTCAGCAGCAGCACTTTGTGAGTCTGCCGAGGATGAAATCTCTGACATCATCTCCCTTAATCGTTTGATCATAGCGGCCATCGACGCATATATACTCAATGGACTTGCCTTATTAGCTAACACAATACTAAGATCACCTTCAGCAATCAGACGTGTGGTACCTGCAATCTCTTCTGGTTCACCACCCACTTGGCTTAAAATACTTCGAATAATCACAAAGGCGATAAAGCCAACAATAATTGCTGAAATTAACGTACTTAACAGGGTGATAAAAATAGTATTATCACCGAGTTCAATAGCGTCATTAGTACGTATTTTAATTAAGCCCTCTTCTTCATTAATAAACTCGCTAATTTTAACACGTATCTGATCCATACTTTTCTTACCAATACCCTGACTAATAAAATCAGTAATATCACCGATACTTGTGGTCGTTTGATTCATTTCACGGCGGGCTTCAATTTCAGGTATCGCTGCACTGTTGTCCCAATCCGTAGCCAATTCAGAGGCATTGTTCAGTGATTTTCTAAGCGTTGAAACTTGATAAGACACCTTATCCCAATGCTTATTTAGTGCCATTACATTTTGCGTGAATAACGCTTTCCCCTCGTTATATGGCGCTAAAGACGCTTCTTTGCCTGACAATAAAAATCCACGTTGCCCTGTTTCTTGATTTATCATATCCATCAAAATAGCTTGTAGTATGAATCGACCTTGCAAATCTTTTTGCGCAACAAGTGCTTTATCTATCCCTGATAAAGCAGCGCGTAAGCCATCAAATTTTTCTTTACCCACAGTTCTAGCTGAAATCGTAGTAAAGTTATCAACTGCGCCTTGGCTTTTTACCACCTCTCTGCGCATATTGATCTGTATTTCAGCAGCATTGTTAACCCAATTTTGCTTTAACGTTTCAATATGCTTTAAACGCTGTACTTGCTTAGGGTTATCACTAACAGTTTGCTTTAATTTAGTAATATCATTGATAAAGTTTTTTTTACCCGCAAGGTAAGGGTCTAAATAACCATCTTGACCAGCAACTAAAAAGCCACGCATGCCCGTTTCCATATCAATCATGCTTCTTAAGAGACCGTTACCCTCAGCAATAACTTTATGAGTATGATTTACCCAAAAATTTGCTTTTAATAAGGCATTAACATTAGTATAGATAATTCCTGAAATAATTAACATAATGGCAATAGGGACAGAGAAACCAAGGGTTAATTTAGTTCTCAATTTAAGGTTTTTAATGGTCATGTGTTATTCCTGAATTAATTTTAGAAAATATTCCATAATTCTTTTAATGTTATTAAACGATATGGAAAGGGTAATGCACATACGTTCTCTGGTTATTGAAAGATAGGAATTTGAAATACATATACGCAAATGATTCAGGGTGGGATCACACATTTCTGATAAATAACACGAAATAATGAAAATATGTTGAATGATGGGGTTTTGGGCCTATCCCCTCGCAATCAGCCAGCAATTCTTGGTGATTAGACAATCCGTGCTAATACAAGACTTACAGCTTGCTTTAAAAAATACTTTTCGCGCTATTTTCTCCTTTTCTTGAATGAATTAAAAAAATAATCAAATAACTTGAACTTTTCTCAAATCCTTCGATCAGATCAAATACATCAACAACAGAATCAAGTTGTGGCTTCGCACAACCTATCCTTATTCATTAGTTTTGTTATTAATGTGGTATTGAATAAGTTCCGACAACATGAGCTACAGCTTTTGGGTCCCCCTCCGAAAATAAAGAAACTTCCCCAACAATCAGTGTTTTTCCAATTTTTAACAATTTGCATTCACCAACAATATCCTTTGTTGATGAAGGTTTTCTCATAAAATTGATTGTCATACTGGTTGTAACAGTCAGTGACACAATTCCTATTTCACCTAAAATAGCTACATATAAAGCATAATCTGCTATAGCCATCAAAACTGGACCAGAAACTGTTCCACCAGGCCTTAATTCATTAAATCCAATTGAATGTTTTACTATTGCAGATTGATCACCAATTTTTTCAACTGTACATTTAGCTTGAGGAAAATCAGTTTTCAAAAATTCAACTATTTCATTTTTAGTTGCCAATAGGTTTCTCCAAAAAGCTAACGAGCCTGTAGAATTACTCGTGTTTATTGTTATTTATTAATCGTAACACTCTAACTGCAATGATTTTTTTTAATAATCAAAAACGTTTACATGTTTGGTATAATTTATTTTGTGTTAATTAAACCATCCCATTGAGTAACTGTATTTGATTAACATGCTGGTGCTCATGATGACCACTATCAAACGCAAATAGGATGGTTTAATTTTAAAAAGAAAGTGTGCACCGAAATATGCACCGATTGATTGCCCTAACATCATAGTTAACCCAATTACCCACACAATATGCCCAGCGGCTAAAAATATAATTAATGATGCGACATTGGTAGCAAAGTTAAGTGATTTGGCGATAGCGGTCGACTTGATAAGGTCATGACCTCGACAAGAAACACCCGCTAAGGCAAAAAATGATCCTGTTCCAGGACCAAACATGCCATCATAAAAACCGATTGACGAGACTACTGTGTTTTTATAATGTTTACTCGATAAGTGATTTTCGTTTTTTTTCTTTTTTATCAATGGTGATGCAACGAAATAAACAACAATGAGTAAGAGCACCATAGGGATAACAAACGAAAGTATATCGGTATTGATAAACTGTACCGCAGTAGCTCCAAAAGCAGCGCCTATAAAAGCTGATTGCATTAACGGTTTACATTCTTGATAGCTAATACGCCTATTTTTAAACATCAAATAAGTTGCCGTTGCTGTGCCCATGCCCCCTTGTAACTTATTAGTACCCAACGCTGCCAAAGGTGGAATACCCGCTAGAATTAATGCCGGTAATGAAATTAAACCACCGCCGCCTGCAAGCGTATCAATTAACCCCGCAAAGATGGCAATAATGAATAAAAATGATAACAGCTCAATAGAGAAGTTTGCAATTTCCAATGAATAATTTTCCTTGTTTATAGTTGTAAGCGCGTTTAAACACGATTAAATTGGTATACTCAAGTCATTACATAATACTTGTTTGTCTATTCTTATAGCAACCATTCGTTCAATCACAAGCAGGGTTAACTATGTCTTTAGAAAAAATAACAGCACAAATAAAAGCACAAGGGGATAAAATTCCGCCTGTAGAATTATGGAATCCTGATTATTGTGGTGAAATGGATCTGCAAATAAAGGCCAATGGAGACTGGTACTATGCCGGCACTATTTTTAAGCGCCCTGCCCTAGTTAAGTTGTTATCTTCAGTACTCAAGAAAGAGCAAGATGAGTATTTTTTAGTAACCCCTGTTGAGAAAATTAAAATCACCGTAGACGATGCCCCTTTTGTATTAACTCAATGGCATTGGCAAGATGCAAAGCAAACCATCATGATAGTAAGTGATCATGTGGGTGATGAATTTATTTTAGATAAAGCGCATCCAATTACATTAAATGACTCTGGTGAACTTTACGTGAATGTGCGCCGAAATTTGTTGGCAAAAGTACATCGAAATGTTTATTACCAATGGGTTGATTTAGCCAAAAAGATCAAAACTGCCAAAGGCACTGAATTGATGTTTATAAGTGCTAGTTGTCAGTTTAGTTTAGGCACTATTTAAGTAATAAGCGACGAGTAGTGAGCTTTAAAACTGACTACTCGGTTTAAACACTAAATAACGCGTGAGAAGCGTTGCTGGTTTACATGCTTTTTCATATAAGCATCAAAACTCATACAAATAATACGAATAAGTAAGCGTGCTTTTTGATTAACGGTAATACTGTCACCAGTATTTTCCACTAATCCATCTTCAATAAAGGTATCAAGCAGTGGTAAATCATCAACAAAATATTCATCAAAGTTGATGTTATATTTTTCATTAATTTTGTTTTTATCTAAAAATAGATTACACATGAGTTCGCGAATTACTTCACCACGCAAAATATCATCATCATTTAAGCTGACACCACGCTCAAGTGCATGCTGTTGATTTTCAATGGCTTTATAATAACCTTGCAGCTCTTTAATGTTTTGACCAAATGAACGACCAATACTGCTAATAGATGAAACGCCTAAGCCTAATAGGTCACAGCCACCTTTAGTGGTATAACCTTGAAAATTTCGGTGTAAAGTACCATTACTTTGCGCGATAGAAAGCTCATCATTAGGTTTGGCAAAATGATCCATACCAATGAAATCATAGCCATAATCACAAAGGGTTTCTATCGATAGCTTCATTAAGGCAAATTTTAGTGTTACGTCTGGCAGCCATTCATCTCGCAATTTACGTTGTGCAGCAAATCGGCTCGGTATATGGGCGTAACTAAATAACGAAATGCGATCTACATCCCACTCATGAGCTTTGTCTAAAGTCTTTTTGAAATTCTCTAGTGTTTGATGCGGTAATCCGTAAATTAAATCAATATTGATAGATTTAAAACCAACCTGCTTGGCATGACCAATAAAATCACCAATAAACTGCGTTGATTGCACACGGTTTATCGCTTCTTGTACTTTTAAATCTAAATCTTGAACACCAAGGCTTAAACGATTAAAACCTAAAGAAAATAAGTGCTGTGCTAAATCCATTTCGATTTCACGGGGATCAATTTCAATACTCATTTCTAAGTCATCAGAAAAATCAAACTTCTCTTTTAATAAAGCAACTAAGGTAGTGATTTGTTTATGAGTTAAGAAGCTTGGCGTACCGCCGCCCCAATGTAGTTGCTTGACTTTGTAATCAGTAAAAAGTGGTGCTTGCAAGGCAATTTCTTGCGCTAAATACTCAAGGTAAATATCGGCTTTATCACGATGGCGAGTGATCACTTTATTACAACCACAGTAGTAGCAAAGGGTATGACAAAATGGAATATGGACATATAAAGAGAGTTCACGGTTAGGTGAATTTTTTATCGCCTGAATAAAGTCATCATGCTTGAAGTCATCATGAAATTCTAACGCGGTAGGGTACGAAGTATACCTAGGGCCGCTAGTATTATATTTATTGAGTAATTGAGGGTCGAAAAATTGACTTGCTTTCATGATGTTACCAATAATTTATCAGAGCTGGGATGTTAATAGCGCTATCAGAGCTGAAGAGGTTAATAATACTAATTATACATCAGTTTAATTTGTATGTATTGATCAAGCACAAGCTATTTATTAGGCGACAATGGTTGTAAGGTGGTAAATAATAATTTATTAGCATTGATATTCAAGCCACTTTAAGAGGAAATTTTCATAACCTCTGAAGTGGTTTGGGAAACTTAATTAATCAGCGCATTGAATACACTTTTCTGCTGCTGGTTGAACTTGCAAACGTTGCTTAGAAATATCTTCTCCACAGGCTTGGCAAATTCCATACCCCCCCTTTTCCATGCGAGTTATAGCATTTGATAAGTGTTGTATTTCAATTTTAGCTTCAGACTCAAGTGCGTTAAGCACTTCTTCATTTTCACGTTCACCAGCTTGTTCAGACCAATCATCATCTCGGCCATCGGCAAAGTCACGATGAATAGCACCGATGCGGTTTTGTAATTCCACAATACGTTGAGTAAATTGCGCTTTTAATTGTTCTGTCATGATATTTACCTCAAATATAGAACTACACAATGTAGTTTTAATCTAGGGTCTTAGCTGAACCCTATAGGTTAAGTATACTCATTCTTTCAGTAACGTATTGTTGAAGTAGATCAAGGTCTGTCACTATTTCGCCGTGTAATTGCGCTTCGATGGTCATGCGTTGATAATCTTCTTTCATCCGTTGCTTTTTGTCTAACTGTTTTCGACCATCAAGAATTGAGAGGTGCTTTATCTCATTATATAACGTAAATATAGCAGGAAATTGTTGCGCCAGTTCACTACTCAATTTTAATGAATCAAGCAATACCGATAAACGCCAACAACCTTCGCTAAAGTCACATTGCTCTTCTTGCATAGCGCGAACAATTATTTTTACACTGCCAAGCACGTTTTTATCATGTTTTGCCAAGGCATGTTGATGCGCTAATTCTGCTTGCTGCTGAGCCAGTTTTTGCGCGCTAAGTTGCTTTAATAGTTTACCCGCATAAAATGCTAAGCTGGCAATAATGATTACGGCTACAACAAGTGCAATAGGCCAATATCCGTTCATGTCAATTAGCCTTAATCGAGATCGCTGTCACTGCCTAATAAAGAATCAGATAAAGATGAGTTATCTAACTTATCCCATAAATCGTCTTCTGAGTTGGTACTAGGTTTGCTTGTTTCCTCTTCTTCATCATCTAACTGTGCACTTATTTGTTGATGACGATCCATCAACTTGTTGAAGTAATCTACTTCTTCTTGCGTTAGCGCAAGCTCATCTTCTTGTTTTTCTAGAATAACCTGCAATTGTTCATCTGCTTCAATATTAGCTAATTCTTGAGCTAAGCTAAGCTCAACATCTGCACTATTACTCTTAACAGTGCTAACTGGTCGAATTGCCGCAATAGGGTTTTGCTTAGGTTTAGTGGCCTTTGCCACAGGTTTAGCTGACTTAACCGCGCCACCAAGATCGATAGGCTTTTTACTGCCTATACGAGGATCTTTATTTTGATTAGCATTTTGATCTGAGCTTTTATCAAGCTGAGCTTCTTGCTGACGGTTGCCAGGTTTTTTACCTGTTTTTTTACGCACTCTTTTTTCAACGTTCGCTAATTCAACTTTACTTAGCTTAGGTTTAGCGGTAGGGGCGCCGCCTGGTTTTCTAGATTTTTTTGTACGAGCCATGAACTTAATACTTTTTAAACTGTTAATTGCGCTATTTTACGCCATTAACAGTTAAAAAGTAATGAAAGATTTAGTAACGAAGATAAATGTTCTTGCACTACTCATATTTAAAAAGCTCAACACTTAATCTATTTCATGTAACCAAGCAGCATGACGTGGCGCTCGCTTAGTTTGCGACCATTCTTCAACCATCTGATAACCCACTTCATTCAGCTGTTTATACTGCTCTGGAGTACCGGTATTAGCGGCTAACTCTAAACGATGTCCGTTTGGATCAAAAAAGTAAATGGACTTAAATACACCGTGATTTACCGGGCCTAAAACATCAACTCCCTTATTTTCTAATGATTCTTTTGCTGAAATGAGTGCTTCTAGGCTTTCCACTCGTAGTGCTAAATGTTGCACCCAAGCTGGCGTATTTTCATCTCGGCCCATATCAGGCGAGTTAGGAATTTCAAAAAAAGCTAATACATTTTCATTACCCGCATCTAAAAAAATATGCATGTAAGGGTCTGGCGCTTTAGTAGAAGGTACTTCGTTTTCTGCTATAGCTAGCACTAAGTCCATATTCAATTTATCTTTATACCAATCTGTCGTTTCTTTAGCATCTTTACAGCGATAGGCAACGTGGTGTATTTTTTCAATATTTATCATTTTAGGACATCTCATATTTATACCAAGGCTGTGCTAATTTTAATCATACCTTAGCTGAGTTCACTAATTTTAACCTTATTTAAGCCCTTAGCTAACGTCAGCAATTCACTACGCCTGACTGTATAGATATTTTTACAATTCTTTTTTCTTTCACTATCAAGCTAATATTACCGTTTTATCTCCATTTATACACACTCGCTGCTCTGCATGAATTCTCACGGCGTGACTTAAGGCGGTAGCCTCTAAATCATGACCCATATGTACCATCTGTTCGATAGTAAAGGTATGATTAATGGGTTTAACCTCTTGTGCAATAATAGGGCCTTCATCTAAGTTAGCTGTTACATAATGAGCCGTTGCACCAATAACTTTCACGCCACGTGCATGCGCTTGATGATATGGACGAGCGCCTTTAAAGCTGGGTAAAAAAGAATGATGAATATTAATAGCACGACCTGCCAATTGTTGGCACAAGTCATCTGATAAAATTTGCATGTACCGGGCAAGTACTAATAAGTCAACATCGCATGCTTTCATCAACGCGAGTATTTGTGCTTCTTGCTCAGCCTTAGTGTCTTTCGTTATAGGTAAATAATGAAAAGGTACGCCATGCCAGCTAACTAAAGATTTGCAATCTTGGTGATTAGATATAACACCAACAATATTTATTGGCAGTACACCCGATTTCCATTTTGTTAGCAACGACACTAAACAGTGATCATCTTTGGAAACAGCAATAACTACATTAGGTACATCGGCTTTATTACGTAACTTATATGCCATATTGAGTGGTTTGGCTAAATTGTTGAGTGCTTCTCTAAACTCATTAGCAGAAACCGTTAAATTTCTATCGTCAAAAGCGATGCGGGAAAAAAATGTTTCCGTGTAGGGATCACTATATTGTGAAGTTTCAGTAATAAAAGCGCCATGCTCAAATAAACTTTGTGAAACTTTTGCTAATACGCCAGTATTGTCTGGACATTGCCAAGTGAGAATATAGTGGTTAGGTGTTGTCATGATATTTTGCTAGTGATAAAAACAGAAGTGATATCATTGGTTATTTTTGTGAACTATTCCAGTTTTTTAGGCTATATCTTTATATTTTTGTGCTTATTCGTTAGATAAATGCTGTTTATTTTTAATATAAAGCTGCTCGACCTTCTCTCTTGCCCAAGGCGTTTTACGCAAAAATTTTAGACTGGATTTAATACTTGGGTCTTTAGTAAAACAATTTATGTTGATTTTTTTACCCAGTGCTTCAAAGCCAAAATATGCTTCAAGCTCTGTAACAATAGCTTTTAAGGTAACACCATGTAATGGATTGTAGGGTTGATTGTTCATGGAATTCGCTTGTTAACTCAAAGAGAATAGTATTATACCCAAACCACTTCAAGATGCGAGTTTCAGGACGCCTGAGCGAA
>TARA_R110002167_G_scaffold366192_1_pt1 | contig 109879 bp, 93 predicted proteins | sample TARA_R110002167 | Tara Oceans TARA_R110002167 (sample SAMEA4398238) | marine metagenome | biome: Polar Biome; feature: [MES] marine water layer (ENVO:01000295) within the mesopelagic zone...; material: water (ENVO:00002006), including particulate matter (ENVO:01000060) such...
AGATTAATTTATTTAACCTATTTTTGTTCTCGGACGACAGTAATTTATAATTATTCTTTTCTCCTAACTCCAAAGAATATTTTTTGTCCCTGAATATATTGTTCTACTGAATCTGTCATCAATGATTTTTAATTTTTCTTATTTTACGTTTAACCTATTTATTTTACTAATTGAATATTTATTAATTGATATAATTTATTTTTTTAGCACAAATATTTAATTTTTTGTAACAGTTATCTAAATAATTTGATTTTTAGGATTTATTAATTGAGTACTAACACAAAATCAGCCCAACATTTTTGTAAATGTAACTTTGCAAATAAAATGCATCTTGATTAATCGTACCTTTGAATAAATCGAATCTTGAATCAATGGCAGATAAATCTGAAGAGCGCTCTTGTTGCGAAAGTGAAAGTTGTTGCGAGGTAGGAACTAAACCGAAAAACACAAAGCAGAATGTATGGCAATCCCCATGGATCCCCAGTATCTTTTCCTTTATCATATTATTCGTTGCCATTTTAGCTGAAGATAAAGTGCCATTCAATGTATTTGGTATCAACGGCTGGCTGTTTGTTTACCTCCTTGCCTATTCCTTTGTCGGATTTCCTGTCTTAAATACTGCTTGGAAACTCATTCAAAAAGGAGAGGTTTTCACGGAATTTTTTTTGATGGGCATTGCAACCATCGGAGCATTTGCCATCGGAGAATATCCTGAAGGGGTTGCTGTGATGCTTTTTTATACCATAGGTGAATTACTTCAACACGGAGCAGTAAGCAAAGCAAAGAACAATATACAGGCACTTTTGGACATCAGACCAAATCAGGCTCGCGTAATTAAAGGCGGAAATCCCTACTTAGTTAAACCGGAAAATGTGGAAGAAGGGGAAATTATAGAAGTAAGGGCAGGGGAAAAGGTGCCTTTGGATGCACAATTATTAAGTAAAGGGGGAACCTTCAATACCGCGGCCTTAACAGGAGAAAGTTTGCCGGCTGAAATTAAAGAAGGTGAAGAAGTTTTGGCAGGGATGGTCAACTTAGAGGATTTAATAAGCTTGCGGGTGCTGAGACCTTTTGATGAGAGTTCTCTCCAGAAGATCATTTTAACAGTTAAGGAGGCCACATCAAAAAAAGCAAAGACGGAACAATTTATTCGAAAATTTGCCAAAATCTATACCCCTATCGTTTTCTATATGGCCTTGGCCTTGGTGATTATTCCCTATTTCGTGCTGGAAGACTATGCATTCAATGATTGGCTCTATCGAGCTTTGGTATTTCTAGTTATTTCTTGCCCTTGCGCACTGGTGATTTCTATTCCTTTAGGTTATTTCGGAGGTATAGGAGCTGCTTCCAGAAAAGGGATTTTGTTTAAAGGTTCAAACTTTTTGGATGGTATTACCAGGGTCAATACTGTATTGTTCGACAAAACAGGAACATTGACCAAGGGGGTATTTTCCGTTGAAAAAGTGGAAACCTTGCCTAATGCCTTAACCGATTGGACAGTCCTAGCAGCCTCAGTAGAAGCCAATACGAACCACCCCATTGGACAAGCCATTGTTCGGCATATAAATTCAAAATTGTTACCTGTGGATTCACTTAAAGAATTCCCGGGTAAAGGATTGGAAGGGCAGGTAAATAATAGAAGTATACTTGTTGGCAATAGGTTGCTTTTGGAAAATCAACACTCGCTTCAGGTACCTCCCGAATCGGATCCGAATAAAACAATCATTTATTGTGCAATAGACGGAGTTCTTTGTGGATATTTTGTATTAGCTGATGAAATAAAACATGATGCCAAAGCTGCCTTTACCTCGCTTAGAAAACTTGGTATTCAACAACTAATGGTATTATCCGGAGATAAAAAGGAAGTGGTAAAAGCATTGGGAAAAGAACTTAATGCTGATGAAGCTTTTGGTGGAATGCTTCCTGAAGAAAAATATGCTAAAATTGAGGCCATAAAAAAAGACCCGGATAAAATTGTAGCATTTGTTGGTGATGGGATCAATGATGCCCCTTCGATTGCTGCTGCAGATGTAGGAATAGGCATGGGAGGTATCGGTAGTGACTTGGCCATTGAAACAGCCGACGTTGTAATTCAAACTGATCATCCCTCCAAGGTGGCCCTTGCTTTTGAAATTGGGAAAGCTACCAAAAGGATTGTTTGGCAAAATATTTCGCTTGCATTTTTTGTAAAGTTTCTCGTGTTAAGTTTAGGGGCTGCAGGGTTGGCAGGTATGTGGGAAGCGGTTTTTGCCGATGTTGGCGTTGCTCTTTTGGCTGTGTTAAATGCCATTAGGATTAACTATTTATTTAAATAATTAAAGCATGCTATTTACTGCTACAACAAGCCGAAAAAAAATATGGGAAATTGTCACCAAGGAGCTTCACTTGGCTTCTAAGGATCCTCATCACCCTTTTCGTTTCGTTAATTTTTGCACCCTGAATGGTGGTCAGCCAGATAGTAGGTATGTTGTGCTTCGTGAAACAACAGAGGATTTGAAATTGTTGTTTTTTTCAGACAGCCGAAGTGAAAAAATCGCTCAGGTAAGGACAAATCCATCTATTTCATTGTTGTTTTACCATCCCTCTGAACGCTGTCAGGTAAAAATTAACGGGGTGGCAACTATTCTACCGCAAAAGGAAGCCAATGAGAATTTTTGGAATAAGATTCCTTCTGAAGTCCAAAAAGCCTACCAGTCCAAATGGCCACCTAAAACTCATGTAGACACCCCTGAAAAGGGAATATTGCTCGAAAGCAAATACAAAAATGATTACTTTTCAGTAATTCAAATTTTTCCGATGGAAGTAGAATGTCTTCAACTTGATAGTAAGGGTCACTTAAGGATTGTTTTTAAGAGGGCACACGCAAAATGGCAATCAAGCTGGTTGGTACCTTAGGCTAATTTTCAATTCAATTGTTCGTTGGGCAAAAAGAATAAAAGTGCTATCTTCAATGGTTTAAAGCCAGCAAAAAAAATTTAAATTAATATTTTCCATGCATAACAGAAGAGACTTTATCAAAAAGACCGGATTGGCTACTGCCATTTTGGGTTTAGGACTTGGAGGGCAGGCGATTTCCATGGCACCTCGAAAGGAACTATTCAAAATTTCATTGGCCCAATGGTCTGTCAACAGATTGCTATTCAATAAAAAGATGGACAATTTGGATTTTGCCGTACTAGCCAAAAAACACGGGATTTCAGCAGTAGAATATGTGAACCAGTTTTTTATGGACAAAGCCAAGGACATGGCTTATTTGAAAGAAATGAAAACCCGAGCAGAGGGAGAGGGCGTTACTTCGGTACTGATCATGTGCGATAATGAAGGAAAATTAGGCGCCAGAGATGAGGCGGAACGTATGCAAACTGTGGAAAACCATAAAAAATGGGTAGAAGCAGCAAAGTTCTTAGGCTGTCACTCGATTCGAGTAAATGGGTATTCTTTTACTAGATTCAGTGCAGATAAAAAGGACTTTGCAGAATCTCAGAAACTAGTTGCTGATGGCTTGCAAAGTCTTTGCGAATTTGCAGACACCATGGGTATCAATGTGATGATCGAAAACCATGGTGGTTTCTCAAGCGATGCCAAGTGGCTCTCAGGTGTAATAAAGGCTGCCGACCACCCAAGAGCAGGTACACTTCCGGATTTTGGTAACTTCCTGATGTATAGAGAAGAAGGAGAAAAAACCCTTAGCTACGATTCATATAAAGGTGTGAAACAGTTGATGCCTTATGCCAAAGGAGTAAGTGTAAAGCCTACGGTATGGGACGGAAAAGGCAATCAATCCCAGCTGGATTATGAAAAAATGCTTTCAATTGTTTTAAAGGCAGGGTATCATGGGTATTGTGGCATTGAACATGGAGAGCAGGGACGTATTTGGGAGAGCATTGTCGAAGTTCGAGAAGAGCTTGAAGCAGCAGAGAAAGCGCTTAGAAGTTCTTTTTCTGTTTAATCCTAAATACAAGCGATCACCTTTCACAGGGTAAAATCAGTCAATTGGTTTATATTTTTATTTTATCTTCGAAAATGTTTATTGGCTGATTTTCTTGTATTCCAACATATCGTTAATAGGAAGGTATCCCCCTGATTTATGGAATCAGGGGGATTTTTTTGCCTTAGCTTCTTTAATCTATCCATAAGGACTTTTTTTTAAAAAAGATTAAATTTTAATATTTTGATACAGCAATGGCTTAAAGTATTCCCAAAAAGAAATATTTGAAATGAATATTTTGGTATTTTATTATATTAGCATATTCAGTATTGGCTAATTGCTGAGTTTACCTTCATCAATGTTTTGTATTTAATACAGATAAACTTCAAAAAATGATTGATAAGATTTTAACTTGTATTCTCTTCACAATAACCATTTATTCTTGTGCTGAAAAAGAGACTGCATTGCCAAACATTGTCTTGATAATGGGAGATGACATTGGCTATTCAGATATTGGTGCTTATGGTGGAGAAATAGAAACCCCAAATATTAACCGCCTTGCAGAAGGAGGCTTGAGGTTTACCACTTTCTATAACATGGCCAAATGCAACCCCACCAGATCAACCATGCTAACAGGTTTGTATACCGGTGGGGCAGGGGCCGTGCATATTGCCAACCTGACCAAAGCAGCAGGCTATCAAAATATTATGAGTGGAAAAGAGCATTTCGACCCTTGGGTGCCGGAATATTGTAAAGCTGAGAATGTATTTGATCATTCTTTTTATTTCTGGGCCACTACAGAATACTTTCTACCTCCTTCGGGGGAATTTGAAAGGCCTTTTTTTCTGGAAGGCAAAGAAATAAAAGCTGAGGAGATTGAACATGAGCAAAGCCCCATGTACAAAACAGACTTCATTACCGATTATGCTTTAAAATGGTTGGACGAGACCTTTGAAAAAGAAGATCCTTTCTTTCTCTATTTGCCTTATCATGCAGCCCACTATCCACTTCAGGCCCGACCTGAAGACATAGAAAAATACCGCGGCAAATACCTTAAAGGCTGGGATGTTCTTCGTCAAGAACGCTTTGAGCGAATGAAGAACTTGGGAGTGCTGCCTAAAGGTACTCAACTCAGCCCACCCGAAAATAACTTGAACAAGTCACGGGGGCCTTTGCTGGCAGATTATACTGATTATTATGCTTGGGATAGTTTGTCTGCTGAAAAAAAGGATTCTCTTGACTTAGAAATGGCGGTTTTTGCAGCAATAATTGACCGGATGGATCAAAATATAGGAAGGGTTCTGAAGAAGCTAGAGGAGAATGGTAAATTGGAAAACACCATCATCATGTATTTGAATGACAATGGTTCGTGTCCATTTTACACCAATAAGGTAATAGATGTAGCACCCGGTCCTGCAAATTCCTACTGGAGTTTGCGCACCAATTGGGCCATGTTGGGCAATACACCTTTTAGGCAACACAAGCAGTCAGGCCTAGAGGGAGGAAGCCATACTCCTTTTATCGTCCATTGGCCGGAAAAAATAGCTCCCAATACGATTACCGACCAAGTGGGGCATGTGGTGGACATGGCGCCAACTTTTTTGGACTTGTTAAAAATCGCTTACCCGGACTCAATTCAAGGTCATCCAACCATTCCCTTGCATGGGAGTTCCTTGTTGCCGGTATTTATGGGTGAGCAGCGGGAAGAGCCGGAATACTTTGTTTCCGGAATGAATAAATTCAGAATGTTTAGAAGTGGTGAATATAAAATTGTTCGGATGAATGGGGGACCATGGGAGCTCTACGATATGACCAAAGACCCTTCTGAGCTTGTGAATTTAGCGGATACCATGCCTGAAAAAGTCAAAGAATTGGCCATGCATTATGAATCCACCCCTGTCGGAAATCCTGATGGGCTTCCTTAAACTTAAAAAGCTAAAAAGGAATTCAGCCTGATTGTAATAAATAGCAATCAGGCTGATTGATTTTGGGTTAATTTTGTCCCCAATTTATCCTCGGAGATTATATTAAATTAATCCATTAAATAAACAATCATGCTTCTAGGTCCATGAGCCCCAATGACCAATGACTGTTCTATATCTGCCGTTTTAGAAGGGCCGGCGACAAACACGCCATATCCCGGACCTGCTACATTGACCTTTTGATAAACTTCATGCATATTTCCCAAGAGGTTTTCCACTTTAACCAAAACGATCAAATGTTGGGCAATAAATGGCAATGCCCTGTGAATGATTTTTTCCTCAGGAAGCCATATGGCAGCATTTTCTACCACACCCCAATCTCCTTCCAATACAGCCACCTCAATGTGCTCTAATTCATGGGGGTCTTTAACTTTTTCTATATCAAAATTTCCCGCTATTCCATCTACCAAAGACAAAACCTGTTGTTCAGCTGAAAACTTTTCATTCAGGTATTGCTGAATTTGCTCTTTTCCTTCGCCTGCTTTGGCCAAACCACCATTCAATTTTATACTGGCCTGAAACTGTTCGATCAGGTTATTTTCATAAGGGAACTTAGGGTGCTCCGGTAAGGGAAGTATATCTGGTTTGTTCTTTTTTATAGCCGCTATTATGGCTTCTTTGCTACTGTTCATTGCTTCCTGTTTTTACGGTACCAGTCCTTAAAACTCTCTTTTGGCACTTCGGGCAACTCCCTGTGTTTTCCCCAAGCGTTAAAACTATTGTAAACAAACCCTCTAGGACTTATTGACAAGGATTTTCTGGCTAGATTTCCCATCATGTCAAAAAGTTTTGGCTTGGACATTACATTTCCCCCAAATCGCATGGCCCATTTTTTAGAAGGCTGAGATGGTCCTTCTTTGGTAATTACTTGTCGCCATTTGTACAGTTGCTCATGAATATTAATTTTCACCGGACAAACATTCGTACAAGAGCCACATAGGGTGGAGGCAAAAGGTAAAGTACTGTGCTTTTTCAAGTCCATTCCCGGAGAGAGGATGGAACCGATTGGCCCTGGTACCGTGGAGCCATAACTAAAGCCACTACTTCTACGATAAATAGGACAGGTATTCATACATGCACCACAGCGAATACATTTAAGCGAATTTCTGAAATCCTCACGTCCCAATTGGTTGGTTCTACCATTGTCCACTAGGATTAAATACATTTTTTTTCCTTTCCTGGGACGGTGAAAGTGCGAGGTATAATTGGTAATACTTTGGCCGGTGGCGCTTCTGGCAAGCAGGCGAAGAAAAACACCTAGATCTGCTGCCCTGGGAATAATTTTTTCTATACCCATACAAGCGATGTGCAAATCTGCCAGGTGAGTACCCATATCGGCATTGCCCTCATTGGTACAAACCACAAAACCACCTGTTTCAGCGATTCCAAAATTAACTCCTGTAATGGCTGCCTTGGCTTGGATAAATTTTTGTCTTAAATGTTGGCGAGCCGCTTCGGTGAGGTAAGCCGGATCATCCGCACCGGCGTCCGTTCCCAAGTGTTCGTGAAAAATATCTCCAATCTCTTTTTTCTTAAGGTGAATGGCGGGCATTACAATATGACTCGGAACCTGTTTGTTAAATTGTATGATCCTTTCTCCAAGATCTGTATCTACTACATCATAACCTTTGTCTTCGAGGAAATGGTTGAGACCACATTCTTCTGTAAGTATAGATTTACTTTTCACCAGATTTTTCACCTGATTTTCCTCCAGGATACGCAATACGTGCTGATTGTGCTCGTCAGCGTCTTTGGCCCACAATACTTCAATGCCATTTTCTCTTGCGTTTTTCTCAAACTGCAACAATAAATTATCTAAGTTTGATAGCACATGATCCTTAATTTGAGAAGCATTGTTCCTTAATTGCTCCCATTCAGGGATCTTTTGTGCGGCTACATCACGTTTGCTACGAACATGCCAAAGTGTATCATCGTGCCAATGACTGCGCTCCCCGTCCTTTAGAAACTCTTCTGCTGCAGCTGCATGGGTTGGTGTTGTCTTCATTTTACTTCTGGTTTTGGGTTCTTGGTACTTGACCATTTAGGATTTCGGCTATGTGCATGACCTTTACAGGGCTATTTTCTCGCCGAAGAATTCCTTCCAAGTGCATCAAACAAGACATATCAGCTCCTGTAATAACTTGAACGCCCTGTTCCTCATGGTCTTTGATGCGGTCTTTTCCCATACTTACAGAGACCGCCTCCTCAAAAACAGCAAATGTTCCTCCAAAACCGCAACATTCGTCTTTCCTTGTAAGGTTTACCAATTCGATGCCATTTACCATTTCTAGTAATTGTTTGGGTTTATTAAATTCAACCCCCATTAATTCTGAAGGCTTGGCAAGATTAAGACCTCTGAGCCCATGGCAACTTGCATGAATGCCTACCTTATAAGGAAAATTTGCTTTGAGATTTTTTATTTTTAATACATCGGTAAGAAACTCGCAAAGCTCATAGACTTTTGGTTCGTTGTCTTTACCCGAGTAGATATGGTCCTTAGTATGTAGGGTACAGCTACCGGATGGACAGACCACATAATCAAACCCACTAAAGTTCTTTCGAAATAAATCGGCTGCTCCCTCTCCATAATCCTGATATCCTGAGTTGGCCATAGGCTGACCACAACAGGTTTGTTTTAAGGGATAGTCCACATCCACCCCTGCGCTTTCTAAGAGCTCAAGACTAGCGATGGCTACCTGAGGGTAAAATTGATCTACATAACATGGTATAAATAATCCAACTTTCATCAGTGCGGTTATTCTTGGATAATTAATAAATTACAAGAGGTCTTTGTTGACTCTATTTTATAAATATAAGCATCAAAAGTTTTAGTCCCACTGGTAAAACTTAAAATATGGTAAAGGCTCCTGATTAATTATTTTTGTCCTTAGCGAAACACTGTTTCACAAAGGACCTTTTATTGGTGATAGGGTACCTCCCCCAAACTTACATTAAACAATAAACTTAGCAAGGATTCTCTCTACCTCCATCCTGCACTGTGCTGAAAATGTCTAATTCATCACGAACTAAAAAGTTCGATAATTATTGAAACTACAACATTAATTATATAAATTGGGTCCTGACTTTCTCATTAACAGTGAGTTTTAAGTGTTCAATTGCTAAGATTTGTTCGAAAACAGGCAATAATTTTAAGTAGTAGGAGGGTCATTGCAAGTGTGAAAGTCAAAATAATTATTTCTTTGTCCTAATTAAAACCACTAATATGAATAAACCCAAACCTATTTTATTATCGATTGAATTATTACTCATTTTTTCAATGGTTGCCTGTACAAACCCTGAAACTGATGAAAAAATAGTAAATATTTCTATTGCACCGGATGATTACCCAACCCTATCTTATCAGGATTTTACGGTAGAGGAAATGATTCGGCTGGAAACAACTGAAGAAAACCTTATGGGCATGGACCTGCGCGTAAAATTTTCTGAAAATCTCATGGCGGTAATGGATGAAAACAAAGCGAATAAGCTTCACTTATTTGACCGGAGAGGAAGTTACCTTAATGCTATTGCCGAGGTTGGTGAAGGGCCTGGAACCATCCGGTCTCTGAGGGACTTTGAGTTTGGAAAAACAGAGGAGGTATTGGTGCTTTCTCCTATTGAAGACAAAGCCAAAATATTCAAATTTTCAAAGGATGGAAATTTCAGTGAAGCATTTGAATTGGCTTATAGCGCGGATTCTTTTATTAGATTAGAGGGGGGAGGTTTTTTATTTCAAGGAGGGTATAATCTCCCATTTGTAACGCATAGGGTGGTTCGAACAGATGCTGAAGGGAAAATTCAACATCGCTATTTAGAAAACGATTATGAGAACGTAATGCTACCCATGATGGAACGTAATTTTTTTCCATCCGATAAAGGGGTTTTTATGCTTGAAATATTCAACCCAAATATATACTTGCATAAGGCTGATAGTCTTACCAAAGTACTCCATGCTGATTTCGGTACTTATGATTTACCGGCCAATTTTTGGGATGTGGATCTTATGGATAGCTTTGGGGAGATGAATGAAAATGGTTTTGCCACTTTTAAGGGTGTTTTCCAACAAGAAAATTTGATGGTTATAGACATCGTAGTCCAAAAAGGAAGGTCTATGTCCAAACACATTTTATTCAAAAGGGACAAAGATATCTACAAGCTAAAAGCAGATAGGGACGACGATATGGTATTCTTTTACCCTATCGGTATTAATAAAAAAGAACAAGTACTTTTCCTTACCTACAGATCTATTCTAGAAAAACATGCCCATGAGTTTCCCGAAACATTCTCTACAGATGGCTTACCGAAGAAAGGTTTAGATTACCCCGTGATATTGCACGTAAGGTTAAACGAACAACTATGAAAAAGACCTTGTGTATTGCTATAGGCTTATTACTTATTGTAGCCTCGTGTAAGGAGTCGGTCAAAAAAGAAATTGAGACAGGTCCGGTGGAGCTGAAAATTGAAATGGAGGAAATCCAAACGGCTTATGGAATAGATAAATTTGAACTTATCCCCTTGGAATTAAATGACAGGTCATTGGTAGGAGCCATTGACAAGCTGATTGTGGAAAAGGATAAAATATACCTACTTGACAAAGAGATTACAAAAAGTGTTTTATGCTTCTCCATTGAAGGTAAGTTCCTATTTCAGATTAATAGTATTGGAGAAGGGGAAGGTAAATTCTCCAAACCATTTGACTTAAACTTGTTCAATGAATCGCTACAGATTTTGGATATAATCCAAAAGAAAATCCTTGTTTTCGATTTGGCAGGCAACTTTAAGCAGGAAAAATCAATCCCGTTTGAGGAACAGGTGGTTAATTTTTTCCCAATCAATGAACACCTTACAGCTTACCATATGGATGGCAGGTCATTTGGATCTGCAGAAACAGACTTTATCAGGGTTTTTGATAATAGAGACGCTACCATTTCCATTCAGGGGGTGTCGGATATAGGAAGTACAGATGCTTACCAAGTTCCCATAGAATTTTCTGGACATGCCGGCAATATTAAGTTTCTCCACGCCTGGACAGATACCATTTACAAAATCTCGGAAAAAGGAATAGAGGCTGAATACATTTTGAATTTTGGCTCAGACCGCTTGACCAAAGAAATAAAGAAACTTCCTTTAATGGAGATGCGGAAGTTCATAATGGAAAACCCATATGTTTTCAATGTAGCAAATCTTGTTGAAAATGAGGATTACCTGAGTTTTCAATGGACCAGAAGTAAAGCCGGCTATGCCAATTCTGAAGACCAAACTTATATTTCCTATTTTAAGAAAAGCACAGCAGGAATAACGCATTTTCCATTGTCAGGAAATTGGTTGGGTGAAATGAACTTGCAGGGTCCACTTTTTGGAGTGGAGGATTGGTTTTATGGTTACCTGAACTACGAAGAATGGAATAGGCTATCAGAACAAAATAAAGATGATATTATTAAAGAAACCACCGGAGTAAATGCTGAATTTCTGAATGCAGAAAACCTAATTTTAGTAAAATACAGGCTAAAAGATACGTAAGTTATGAATATGTCACAATGGTTGTAAATCGATTAATGTACCTGTAAATTCTTTAATTTTGCCCTTATAGAAAAATTACAGTTTCCGTGCAATAGAAACCATAGGGTAACGGAATATTTATTGGCTATTCCGTCAATTCTATATGACAACCACTTCCCATTGGTGGTATTAATTGAAGGCTTTTAAGAATGATAAATCAGAAAAACAGCAGGGATTTTATGAAGATCCGGATGTTTTTTGCGCCAGTCAGCGACCTTTTTGGTCTGGATCATTTCATCGGCACCTGTAATATTGCTTGCAATGCAGAGCAAGGTATTGCTACTCAGGTTGGCCAATAGATCTTCGAGCATCCGGTTGTTTCTGAAAGGGGTTTCCATAAACATTTGGGTGGTATTTTCCTTAATAGACTTGGTTTCCAATGATTTGATTGCCTGAACTCTGTCTTTTCTGTCTATGGGCAAATAGCCATTAAAGGTGAAGGACTGTCCATTAAAGCCTGAGCCCATTAATGCCATAAACATCGAAGAAGGTCCCGGTAAAGGAACCACTTTGATGCCTAATTTATGGGCCAAGGCCACGGCGTTAGCACCGGGGTCAGCAATACCAGGGCATCCTGCTTCGGAGATAATGCCTACATCATGCCCATTAAATAAAGGTTCAAGTAATTTCTTTAAGTGTTTTTCGGGTGTTTTTTTATCCAGTTTTTCTAGGTGTACCTCTTCTAAATTAACACCTAACTTAAGGCTACTAATATATCTACGTGCTGTTCTGAAATCTTCCACCAAGTAATGTGAGGTTGCTGCGATTACGTTTTTGACTATAGGAGCCATGATGTCCTGTCCTGTTTCAAGTACCAATACATTAGGTATGAGGTATAATATTCCCTTAGCTTTCATTATTTTTGGATTATGGAAAATGGAATGCCTTCTATGGCAAAAGTACTTATTTTTATCGGACTGCTGTTATTGATCGCAGGATTGCTGCTTTGGTTCCTGCCTAAATTTCCTGGATTTAGGGGGTTGCCCGGAGATATGGTGTTTAAAAAAGAAAACTTTACCTTTTATTTTCCCCTAGGTACCAGTATACTGCTCAGTTTGTTGTTGACCCTTTTGCTGTATTTGTGGAGGAAATTCGGCGGCTAACTCGGTTTATATTATTAATTGACAAGGGTTATATTTTGGTTGGCCTTGAAAGATATACTATAATTAATTTAGCATAGCAGGCCGATCATTGATTGTCAAATGTTCAACCCCATTCAGGGTTGGATATGAGTTGGAGGTCTTTAGTCCGTGGGTTTCCACCCACGGTTATTATTGTTCAGGCCCTTCAGGCCTGATAGACTTTAGGTTTATAGCCTACTTTTCTTGATTTGACTTAAAGGTAATCGGCAGGCAAATTTTCTTTCACAGTCATTAAATTTTCTTTTTATAAATAACAAGGATTAAGATAAACCAATTGTTTATTGAAATGAAAATTTTATTTTATTGTGAAAATATAGGAGCTCTTTACGAATACAAAGAAGCCTGAAGGGCTTCACCAACAATAGCCACGGGTGAAACCCGTGGAAAAAGAGGCCATGTTTTTTTCTCAACCCCGGAGTGGGTTGAATATCCGCTAGTTATGAAAAAAATCGTAACTTTAATGATATCCAAAACCATATTTTATGAGCAGTTATAGACAAATTCTTTACCATTCTGTGATTAACACAAAAGATAGAAAATTAACAATTCCAGAACCTCACTGTCAAACACTCTATAGATATATTTGGGGAATTGTAAAGAACACCGATAGTACGCTTTATCAGATAAATGGAATTGGCAACCACATACATTTATTAACCGATTTAAACCCCACAATATCCCTGTCAGACTTTATCAAGAATATTAAAGTTGCCAGCAGCATGTGGATGAGGCAACAGAAAAACTTTCCATTATGGGAATCTTGGGGAAAAGGATATGGATCGTTTACTTGCTCTTATAATGAAAAGGACCGTTTAATCTCCTATATCAAAAACCAAAAAAGCCATCACCAAAAGGAGTCCTTCGTGGATGAATACAAGCGTTTGATCATAGAAAACGGAGTTGAGTTTGATAAGCGATATCTACTAGGATAGTACGCCAATGTTCAACCCCCCTCTGGGGTTGCTTGGGAGTTTGAGATGACGTGTCCGTGAGTAAAACTCACGGTTATTATTGTTTAGGCCCTTCAGGCCTGGATCACGATAATTTTTTCCTTTCCATTTTCTGCTGAGGTTGATGTAGTATTGGAATATTAGGAACAATCGAAAGAAGCCTGAATGGCTCCAATAATATTAGCCACGGGTCCACGGGTAAAACCCGTGGACAGGGTGTACAAATATTTCCATCAACCCCGTAGTGGGTTGAACAAACAAACCGGAATGTACCATAAAGTCAGAACCAATCCTTCTTATATAAAATGACTAGGAAACTAATAATTAGATGAAAATATTAGTTTCCTAGAAAAGTTTTCAAAGTGGAAATCACTGCTTCTGGCTGCTCTGCATGGAGCCAATGACCGGTATTTTTAATATGGATGATGAGATTATCGGGAAACAATTTGTCAATATCTTCCTTGTCACCGCTTTGAATATAGTCCGAATTGGCGCCTCCCATAAAGAGTGCAGGACCGGAAAAAGGCTTGTCAGAAGTTATTTCCTCACCGACATTTTCGATTTGCTTTGATATGACAGGCAAATTAATTTTCCATGCAAAAGCACCTTCTTTACGGGTCAGGTTTTTCAGTAAAAATTGGCGAATACCACGCTCCTCAATATATTCGGCTAATTTGTCCTCTGCTTCTTTTCTGGATTGAAGGTTTTGAATGTCGATTGCATTGAGTGCTTCCAAAATCGTTTGGTGATGTACCGGGTAAGGTCTTGGGGCAATGTCTGCTACTACTAATTTGTCTACCATTTCAGGATATGTTAATGCAAATTTCATCACCGTTTTTCCACCCATGGAATGCCCTAAGAAATTGGCTTTTTGTAAACCTTCTGCTTCCATAAATTCCTTTAAGTCTGCGGCCATTGCCGTATAGTTCCAGGTATCGCTGTGGGGGGAATCTCCATGATTGCGCTGATCCAGCAGGTAAAGCGAATAATTCTTTTCCAGCCCTTTCGCAATGCTCATCCAATTATCTGCAGAACCAAAAAGCCCATGTAAAATCACCAAAGGCTTTCCTGTGCCTGTTTTTCTAAAGTTTAATTTCATCGTTGGTTGGGTTTTATACTTCCAATTGTCTGCGGTACATCTGTATGGTATTTTCAAGCCCATAATATAAGGCATCGCAGATCAAGGCATGGCCTATGGACACCTCGTCCAAATAGGGAATTTGCTCTTTGAGGAATTTCAAATTATGTAAATCCAAGTCATGGCCGGCATTCAAGCCCAGACCTAGATCTTTGGAGAGGGAGGCTACTTCCAAATAAGGGGCAATGGCCTTTTCTTTGTCTATATGGTAGGTACTTGCATAAGGTTCCGTATACAATTCCACCCTGTCTGTTCCTGTTTCCTTGGCAGGTTCAAAGTATTTACTTTCCGGGTTAATAAAAATAGAAGTCCTTACCCCATAACTGTGAAGTTCTGCAATAAGATCTTTAAGCAGGTCCTTATGTTGGATGGTGTCCCAACCTGTATTGGAAGTTATGGCTTCCGGCGGGTCCGGTACAAGAGTTGCCTGAGCCGGTTTGGCCAATCGAATGATTTCCATGTACCTTTTATCAGGATAGCCTTCTATATTAAATTCTGTAGTGACTTGATCTTTTAGTGCGAATACATCGTTATACCTGATATGTCTTTCGTCAGGCCTAGGGTGTACAGTTATTCCTTGCGCACCAAAACGTTCTGCATCCAATGCTACTTGGACCAAATCTGGATTATTGTGTCCTCGTGCATTTCTTAAGGTAGCAATTTTATTTATGTTTACACTTAATTTCGTCATGTTCTAAATATCAGCTAATTTTGTGCTAAATTAAATATATTGCGTTAACATCGAAAATACCGATGGGAATAAGACGTTTTTAATTTTTACATCCAATCAAGGAAAAGATCAGTTTTAAACAATACAAGTAAAATAAAGATAAGTCATGAGCTTAAAAACCAACATAGAAAAAGAGATCAAACAAGCAATGCTGGCTAAGCAGAAAGACAGGCTACGTGGATTAAGGGCTATTAAATCCATGATCATGCTCGAAGAAACAAAAGCAGGAAGTGAAACAGGGCTTTCGGATGCTGAAGAGTTACAGATCTTAACCAAGGCGGCCAAACAAAGAAGAGATTCCATAGAAATATTTGAGAAGCAGGGCAGGAAGGATCTTGCCAGTTTGGAACTTACTGAACTTGAAGTAATCAGTGAATTTCTTCCCAAGCAGTTAAGTGATGAAGAATTGACAGCTGAACTGGAAGCAATAATAAGTGAATCAGGAGCATCAGGGCCTAAGGACATGGGAAAGGTGATGGGAATGGCTACAAAAAAATTGGCCGGTAAGGCGGATGGAAAAGCAATTTCTCAAAAAGTGAAATCTCTTTTAAACCCTTAAGACAAAATTGAGCACGATAGACATTATCATATTGGGCATGCTGGCTGTGGGAGCCTTTAGTGGCTACCGTCAGGGGCTTTTTATAGGGATTTTGTCTATCTTGGCTTTTTTTGTGGGAATAATTTTAGCTTTTCGCTTTATGAATTGGGGTGCGGAGCTATTAACAGATAAGGTGGAGAGCTTGACCTTTATGCTCCCCTTTGTGGCCTTTGTTTTGATTTTTTTGGCTGTAACTATTACCATTAGAATATTGGCTTATCTTGTCAAAAAAGCATTAGACCTTACTATTCTTGGGACATTTGACAGTTTTGCAGGAGCCATATTGGGAATTTTCAAGTGGAGTATTATGATTAGCCTTTTAATTTGGGTAGCCAATTCCTTTGAATTTCAAGTGCCTGCAGAGATGAAAAAAGATGCGGTAATCTACCCAATAATAGTACCTGTGGCGCCTACCATGGTAGCTGTATTGGACGATTATACACCTATCATAGATACTGCCATTGCTACTATCAAAGAACTCGTAAATAGCTCTTCCGGTGATTTTATTAATTGATAACTTCGATTCTTTTGCTCACATTCTTGCAGATTATTTCAGAAGAACGGGTGAGGAAGTAACCGTTTTGCGGAATAATGTAAGTTTGGAAGAGGTTCACGGCTTTTCATTTTCTGCTTTAGTGATTTCACCTGGACCGGAAACTCCGGATAAAGCAGGCAATTTAATGGAAATCCTGGCTCACTATTATGATAAAGTACCGATTTTGGGAATTTGTTTAGGGCATCAAGCTCTAGGGACTTTTTTTGGAGCCAAATTGGTTAAAAGTCCTTGGCCTATGCATGGTAAAATTTCTGCTGTTTTTCAGAAAAAACAGCATGATGTATTAAAAAATATTCCAATGCGTTTTAAAGTAACCCGGTATCATTCTTTGCAATTGGAAGAGATTCCTGATAGTTTGGAGGTTATTCTTGAAGAGGATAACGGGGCAGTAATGGCTTTTTCCCATAAGTACTTGCCAATTTTAGGGGTTCAATTTCATCCGGAAGCTCACCTTACTGAATATGGTGATCAGTTGATAATAAATTGGGTAAATTTAATAAATGAATTGAAAGCCCCTCAAATTCATTATTAATGCTCGTTTTGCGATCATTAGTTGTTTTGGCAGGGGATTGAACGGGTAAAAGGGTGAAGAAATTAGGCCAATTGAACAAAGGGAGGCCAATTCACGTTTTATTTTTCGAATCCTTTTAATACCTTTATCTACATGCGTGCGATAGAATTTATAAACAACCTCATTCCTCCTCTAAAATTTACTGACAAAGTAAAGTTAGGGCTTTCCTGGATGGAAGAAATCAGGACGGATATAATTCCTGTTGTAGACAAAGGTTTATTTAAGGGTTTTATCACAGATGAAATCATTTATGAACTCAATGATCCTGAAATGACCCTTGAAATTGTAGAGTTGGTGGGCAGTGCCAGTATTGTTCAGGAAGACCGGCATATTTATGATGTACTGAGAGTCTCTTCAGAAAATGAAGTAAGTATGGTGGCCGTATTGAATAAAGAATTGAAGTACTTGGGGGTCGTTACCCAAGAAGGTGCCATATCTGCATTTACAGATAGCATCTCTATCCAATCTCAAGGGGGTGTACTGATTTTGTCCATGTTTATGACCGATTACAGCCTGTATGATATTGCCAGGGTGGTGGAGTCAGAAAATGCAAAGGTGCTTAGCAGTTTTATATCAGATGATCCCTTGGATGACAGTAAAATTAAAGTAACCCTAAAAATAGATCAGGTAGAACTCCGACACATTAAAGCCACGTTGGAGCGATTTGGGTACAAGGTTATTGACCATTACCAAGAAGAGGAGGGAATCAATAGCGATCAGGATCGCCTCGGTAACTTGATGCGGTTTTTAGATATCTGATCTTTCATGAATATTTTACTTCACGGCATCAATATATCCGCTCAGTTTCAAACTTGTATTCTCCAATTGATTCAAGCTTTTGAAGAAAAAGGATCAAATGTAAAGCTTACCAAAAACTTGTTCAACTCCTTCCGAAAAAAGGGGGGCTTAAGCCCAATCGTAACACCTTTGAATTCAAAGAATGATTTGGCAGGGATCGATGTGGTTATTTCCATTGGAGGAGACGGCACCTTACTGGATACCATTTCCTTGATTGGCGCATATGAAATTCCGGTATTGGGCATCAACACCGGGAGGATGGGATTTCTAGCAACTATAGCCAAAGAAGACATAAAGGCTGCTGTCAAAGATTTGTTGGAAGGTCATTACGCATTGGAAGACAGGAGCTTGGTAAGATTGGAGTCTAGTGTGCCACTTTTCAAAGGATTAAACTTCGGGTTGAACGAGTTTACCATTCACAAGAGAGATACCTCTTCGATGATTACGGTACATACTTATATTGACGGAGATTACCTAAACAGTTATTGGGCAGATGGGATCATTGTATCCACACCCACAGGCTCCACGGGCTATTCATTAAGTTGTGGAGGCCCGCTGATTTCACCCTTGGCCAAAAACTTTGTAATTACCCCTGTTAGCCCACACAACCTGAATGTCAGGCCGATTGTGGTTTCTGATGATAGTGAAATCTCCTTTAAAATAGAAGGCAGGAGTGAAAAATTCCTTGTATCTTTAGACTCCAGATCTGCGCCAATTGATGCGTCCGTGGAACTGAAAGTTAAAAAAGAATTATTTGTAGCGAAGCTGGTTAAGTTTCACAATTACAGCTTCTTTGACACCCTCAGGCAAAAATTGAACTGGGGATATGACATGAGAAACTAGTTTTAACAATATTTAACCCACAGTATACTTGGTTGGGTTTTTTATTCGTTGGGTAGTTTATAAATTGCAACGACTTGAATAAATCCAGGTTTTACACATTAGCACTATCAATAATTTTGGTCTTTATAAGTTTGGGCGTTTCCCAGACTGTAAAAGCCCAACAGCATGAGATAGGTTTAGGTTTAGGTGCGGGGACATATACCGGAGATATCCTTCGGGTTATTGATCCAAGTCAGCTTGGTATTCAAGGAACGTTATTTGGCAGACGAAATTTTGACAATGCCTGGAGCTTAAGGGCCGGGTTTTCCATTGCTAGATTAAATGGAGCGGACAGTATCCGCCCCATAGATCAGGTAGCTGCGACCAGAAATGCCTTTTTTAATGGCACAATGGCCGAGGTTTCCGCAAGGATGGAGTTTCATTTCATAGACTATATGAGTCACAAATCAACCAGTAGGTTTTCCCCATTTGGCTTTTTTGGTTTGGGATATGGTATGTTCTTTGGACAAGGCCAATCTTATGAAGGAGATATACAACCCGGCAGTTACAGCTTGGGCACGGTAATTCTTCCCTTTGGGGCAGGTATAAAATACAAACTTAAGGACCGTATTTTACTCTCTTTTGAAGGAGGAGCGAAGGCTACCTTTACTGACAATTTGGATAAAATCGGGGATGAATCCATTTATTTACCTCGTTACAGAACCGATCCCGGCACGGGAAATCAAGTATTAGAACCAACAAGCATTAACTTTGGCAATCCATCTGACCGTGATTGGTATTACTTTTTGGGCTTTACTATAAGCTATTCTTTTCATCAGATCAAGTGCTACTAGTACAATAATTGACCTCAGGATAGAATTTTTAAAAAAGAAGTGTCATTTTTGTAAATCAATTAAACCAACAGAGAAATTTGGAATGAATGAAGTGATTGACAAGGGCAATATACCCCGACATATTGCAGTGATAATGGATGGCAATGGGCGTTGGGCTCAGAAGAAAGGTGCCATGCGAATATTTGGCCATAGAAATGCTTTGGCAGCTGTAAGGGATGCCATCGAAGGTTCGGCAGAATTAGGGGTAGATTTTATTACCTTGTATGCCTTCTCTACTGAAAATTGGTCAAGGCCCAAAGATGAGGTGGATGCCCTGATGGAAATTCTGGTTCAAGCTATCACAGATGAGGTGCCGACCATGATGAAAAACAATATCAGATTGGAAACCATCGGTGATATTGATAGCCTGCCTGATTCGTGCATAAAGCACCTTAAGATGGGAAAAGAAAAAACCAAAGACAATACCGGTATGACCGTGGTATTGGCATTGAGCTATAGTGGTCGTTGGGAATTGGAAAAGGCTGTTCAGGCAATTGTCAAAAAAGTAGTTAAAGGTGAGTTATCAGCGGAAGCTATCAATCAAAAAGTGATTGGAGAGCACCTGAATACTGCCAATATACCTGATCCGGAACTGTTAATCAGAACCAGTGGTGAAATCAGGATAAGTAATTTTATGTTATGGCAATTGGCCTATACAGAATTATATTTCACCGAAGTGCTTTGGCCGGATTTCCGGAAAAAACATTTGCATGAAGCCATACTTGCTTTTCAAAAAAGGGAAAGAAGGTTTGGTAAAACCGGAGCACAAACAAAAGGCTCCAATTGACACTACTTGTTCTGAAATGAATTGAGAATTTCAGAATTATTGCTGCCCCAGCTCATATATTACTGGGGTTAAATTTGATCGTTTGAAATGAAAAAGAATTTATTAATTATTTACTTGCTGCTATTGACCGGAGTGGCAGAGGCCCAAATAAGGTTGGGGCAAAGCCGGTACACCAGTAAGGAGCCGGTAAATATTATAGACCTAAGTTATACCAGTCCCAAGAAGTATCGAATCGCTTCCATTGAGGCAGTAGGTTTAAGTACATTGGACGAAACAGCCATAATTTCTCTGGCGGGTCTTCGCGTGGATGATCAAATAACTGTTCCGGGTGATGCTATTTCAGGGGCATTAAAAAAGCTATGGGGGCAAGGTATTATTGGAGATGTCAAAATATTGGTGACAAAAATAGAAGGGGATGATATTCACCTTTTATTGGACCTTACCGAGAGGCCTCGATTTAGTCGGTTTGATTTTACCGGTGTAAATAAAACCCAAGAGGGAGAACTTAAAGACAAGGTAAATATTACTGGTAGAGTAGTTAGAGACGATGTGCTCAATACCGCTCAGCGCAATATTAGAGATTATTTCGTGGGTAAAGGCTTTCTGAATACCGAGGTAAAAGTGATCCAAGAGAGAGACACGACCCTTCCTAATAGTGTCAAACTCAGATTTGATGTAGACAAGAAAAGTAAGGTACGTATCAATGAAATAGCCTTTGATGGCAATGAAAATATTTCTGACAATCGCCTGAAGAAAAAAATGAAAGGAACCCACGAGCATGCTCGTGTTTATATATTCAAGGACCTAGTTTCAAGGCTTATAAAAGCCAATCCTAAAAATATCAGCAATGCAGTGGCTAAGAGAAACCCTGTAACTGACGAAGAAGTGAAGGCTTATATCAATAGAAATTTTAAGCTTAATTTCTTTAACGGGTCTAAATTTGTGAAGAGTGATTACCGAGATGATAAAAAGGCCATCATAGATTTTTACAATAGCCGTGGGTATCGTGATGCCGAGATTTTATCTGATAGTGTTTTCCGCTTTGATGATAGCCGGATCAATATTGATCTTGACATAGAAGAAGGCAAGCAATACTATTATCGAAATATTGAGTTTTCAGGAAATTATATTCATACAGATGAGGAGCTTCAAGCCAAGCTTGGAATATTCAGTGGAGACATCTACAACAAGGAAAAACTAGACAAAAGGCTTAATTATGATCCCCAAAGAGGAGATGATGTCAGTTCGCTGTACCAAGACAATGGCTATTTGTTTTTTACAATAGACCCTGTGGAGGTAAATATTGCTGCGGATTCTATAGATATAGAATTAAGGATATTTGAAGGTCCCCAAGTGACTGTAAATAGTGTTTCAATCGAAGGAAATGAGCGTACCAGTGATCATGTGGTCATGCGAGAAATACGTATTCTTCCAGGACAATTGTTTAATAGGAAAGCATTGGTAAGAACCATTCGAGAATTGTCTCAAATAGGTTACTTTAACCCTGAAAACATTGAGCCGGACATGAGGCCTAATTTTGAAGATGCTACTGTAGATATTACTTTCCAGCTTGAAGAAAGACCAAATGATCAAATCGAACTTTCCGGTGGTTGGGGTGGTCTCTTTGGTTTTGTGGGTACTGTAGGACTTACCTTCAATAACTTCTCAATCAAAAACATTAAGGATTTTTCTAAGTGGAGACCGCTTCCTGTAGGGGACGGACAGAAACTATCTTTGAGAGTTCAAGCCAATGGTAAAAGCTTTCAGAACTATAGTATATCCTTTACAGAACCTTGGTTTGGTGGTAAAAAACCTACTGCTTTAAGTTTTAGCTTTAATCATTCTGTTCAAAGACAGTTGAATTATTATAGTACCACCAATTTTGGTGAAGAGTTAGGCTCTTTCAAGATTACCGGAGCTTCCGTTGGCTTGGCGAAAAGGGTAACTTGGCCGGATGATTACTTCCAGATCAGTAATAGCCTCCAGTTTCAAAATTATAGTTTTGATGAATACGGAAACTACTTTGGCTTAAGCTTTAATACAGGTAATGCCAAAAGTGTGGCCTTGAATACCACGATTTCCAGAAATAACCTAGACCAAGCCATTTATCCTAGATTTGGTTCTAATATTACTTTGAGTGCTTCACTCACCCCTCCTTATGCGGCTCTGAACAATGGCCTGAACAGTGAATCTACCGATCAGGAGAAATACCAATGGCTGGAATACCACAAGTGGATGTTTGATGGGTCATTTTACACTCCTGTAATGGGGTCTAATAAGCTAGTATTGAGCGCACGAACTCACCTGGGCTTCTTAGGTTCTTATGGTGACAAAACAGGCATTATTCCTTTAGAGCGCTTTGTTTTGGGTGGTGATGGGATGAACATGATGAACTTTGCTCTCGGCCAAGAGATCATTGGTCTGAGAGGTTATGAAAACCAATCCATTACCCCGGGTAAAGAATTTAGAAACCAACCGAATGCACCAGTAGCCTATGGTGGAGTAGTTTATAACAAACATGTAATGGAGCTTCGTTTCCTTGTTTCTCCTAATCCTTCTGCAACCATCTTCTTACTTGGTTTTGCAGAGGCTGGAAATAACTGGGGAAATTATCAAGATTATAACCCCTATGATTTGAAAAAATCTGCCGGTTTTGGTGCGAGGATATTTATGCCGGCATTCGGTCTATTAGGTATTGATTGGGGGTATGGATTTGATGGGGTTTCAACAACTAGTGATCCTAACCCGGGACCAAGTGGTGGAATGTTTCACTTTACCATTGGTCAACAATTCAGATAATTATGGAAAAGTCCCTGAAATTGTTATTTTTGCTAACCTTTTTGCCCATTGTGTTAATGGGACAGAAATTAGGCTATGTTGACACAGAATATATTCTCAACAAGCATCCGGATTACAAAAAGATTCAGGGAGAAATGGAAGCCTTAAGTTCGGAGTGGCAAAAAGAGGCACAAAATTTGGAGGAAGAGATACAACAGATGTATAGTGACCTTCAAGGTGAACAGGTTTTACTTACCGAAGAAATGTACCAGGAAAGACTGGAACTTATAAGAGAAAAACAAAAAGAGGCTCGTACCTTCAATAACAGAATATTTGGCGAAAATGGACAGTTGTACCAAAAACAAGCAGAATTGCTACAGCCCTTACAATCGACCATCTATGATGCCATTGACAGGGTCTCTAAACGAAATGGCATTGCCATTTTATTTGACAAAGCATCAAGTCCTACGTCCATAATCTATACGGACCCAAGACATGATTACTCGGATTTTATCATTGAAGAATTAGGATTAGAAGAAAACAATTAAAATTAACAAAGTTTAACAATTATGAAAGCAAGAATTTTCCTATCAGCAATTGCCCTCTTTTGCTTTGGATTTGTAGCAAATGCACAAGAAGTCAAAATTGGATATACCAATGTGGAGTATATCATGAGCTTGATGCCGGAGATGGAGCAAATAGACGCTGATATCAAAGACTATAGCAACCAATTGGGTCAGCAAATCCAAACCAAAAGTACAGATTTTCAAAGGCAAGCACAGGCTTTTCAACAAGCTGCTCCCAACATGACAGAGGACGCAAGGAACACGAAGCAACAAGAACTTCAGAAATTGCAACAAGAAATTCAGAAGTTTGAGCAGGATGCGCAAGCAGGTTATCAAAGAAAGCTTCAGGAGTTATTACAACCGGTTCAAACCAAAGTTTACAACGCGATCAATTCTGTAGCAGCAGAGCATAACTATACTCATATTTTATCTGAGTCTGCAGGACAAGCACCAGTGCTTTTGTATACCAAAGACAATGATCCATTTACTGATCTTGTTTTGGCTAAATTAGGTATTGAAGCTACGGAGGAACCCGCTGCCAATTAATTAAAACTTAATAAAATTATTTTATACCCGGTTGCTTTTAAGTGACCGGGCTTTTTTATTTTTGGACTTCTACTAAATTTATAGCTTATGAAATGGAGATTTTTAATTGCTTGTTTTTTAGCGTATTCACCCCTTTTTGCTCAGGAGGAAGTTGCTTATGATTTAGAAGCGGTGGAAGTAATGCTAGATGCTGAGGTAAATGGCTATCGGACATTTAAATATGCCATAAGAAACAACGGGCCGGAAACAGCTCCTGCAGGCACTTATCGTGTGTTTTTGAAGGTAAATGGCAAGATGATTAGCTTTGACACCAAAACTTCCGCTATAGCATCAGGAAAATCGCTTGTATACTCTTCGGGTGAAAAATTTCCTGCCAACCAACCCGGAAAAAAATTAAAATACCGATTGATAATTAATACTAAGGATAGAAAAAAGAGTAATAATAAACTTAAAGGAGAGATTATCCTTTAGATCATAGCAGCGTTTAAGCAATCGGTCTAATGTTTAAAATTTAATTCCTATTGGACTTGCTTAGCCCTATCTTTAAGACTGTGGCTAAGCAAGTTTTTTTGCTTATGATTCCATCATTCAGGGAAAAGGCTTCTATCTATATTGGGAACAATTCTCAGCGCATTTTTATAGTAGACTTTCTTGAGTACTTCATCAGGCAGACCCAAGCCATACATGCGCCAATAAGCGTGGTATTTCTTGTAATAAGGGAAATATTCATCCTCTGTTTCCAGTACCCTGAAATAGGTGTAAAACTCCTCTTTATTATAGGCGTCTTTTCCAAAGAGAATCCTGTCCTGGTATTCAATGAAAAACTTTTTGGCCGCCCTTGGTTGCCGGCCAAATTCAGCAATGACGGCTGCGATTCCAAAATTAACATTAGGGTATTTGTCCAAGTGTTTGGCAGCCTTTTGCAAGTCATTGGCCATCCAGCCCATGTGGGCATTGATAAAAGTTGTGTTTTTGTGTTTCTCAAAAATACCATGCTGCTCTGCTATAACTTGTTCGAAAGGGGCAGGGTTATTCGCACCTCTCTTCCTATTGGGTCGCAATTTTAACTCCAACCAACGCTCATTGTTACTATCCATGGGCTCCCAAAAGGGCGCAGGGTCGGCAGCATGAATAAGAACAGGGATCCCCAATTCGCCGCATTTGGCCCATATGACGTCCAGATCCGGATGATTGATAGGAACCCTTTTGCCATGTATATCTGTCACACTCAAACCCAAGCTCTTGAAGATTTTGAGGCCATTTGCACCATTTTTCACATCTTCTTCAAGGATTTTTACTGCTTTTTCTTTCCAGTCTTTCTCTCCAAACCCTGCAAAGGAAAGATTAGTAAAAACAATAAACCTTCCTGGGGCAAATGTATTAAACGCATTGATCATGGAATTTAGGTATTCCTGGCCATTGTTATCGCCTCTTATTCGGGAAAACCGTTTACCACTTAGATTTACCATAGTGGCCATATTTATCTCATCCATTTCTCCGATTAGTTTTAAAATAAGGGTTTCATTAACATTTCTCTGGTGACTGTGAATGTCAACAAATGGAAACTTCGCTCTTTTGACCGGGTGTTCAGGTACCACCAAAGTGGACTTAGGATTGTAAGTTTCGAAATCCATTTCCTGTGCCATTAGAGAGTAGTTGAATAAAACAATGAGCAGAGGAGTAAGAGCGATGCGGCCAAAGCTATTTTTCATTATTGGGAATGGTTAGGTGTTCAATCCTTAATTTATGACTAAAATTTCAATCTTCAAGCTACAAACTTTGGCATTTTCGCCAAACGCTTCTGTTGTGGAAGTATATGTGGAGGGGAGCAATAGAAATAGTGTAATCTTTTTTATCTTAATTCTATTTTATCACAGACACCATGTAGCAAAAACATGGTAAGGGCCGTATGGATATAAAACCAATTTATTATTAAATAACCCATTTATGAAAAAATTTACTTTTCCTCTTTTGTTCTGTTTTATCCTTAGTTTTTCTTGCAATGAAGATCAGGATCCGGAGACTATTTGTGGAGTAACCGACCCGCTAACTAATTTATCTTGGCTAAAAACTTTGCAAGAAAACTACGCTTCTGATGAAATGTGGGAATACAACTATATAGGTCAGGCCATTTATGAGGGTCAAACGGTGTTTTATTTGGCCAGTTGTTGTCCTAATTGTAATTGGCAGCTTATTACTTATGACTGCTCGGGAAACAAAATTGAGGAGGACCATACGCTAGATGATCTTGATTCCAAGCAAACCATTTGGAAGTCAGAAGATTCAGAATGTGTATTCGACGAATAGATTCAATTCGGATTTTGTAGATGCGGCAAATAATTCCTAAACCCATTCTCTCTAGAAATTGGGTTTAGGGTATATTGCCAATGTTTTCTTTTATTTCCTGGTATTCAGCCTTTAGCTTATTAAGTTTGTTTTTTTGGGCCAAATATTCGGCTTTTAAAATCAAGCCCTTTTGAAAGTTCCGTTGTAATATGGTATCGACATTGTCTGCATTTTTTACTGTATTGCAGGTTCTGCAAGAGGAGACTAAATTAGATTTCCAATCGTAGCCACCATCTGCTTTGGCATGAATATGATTCAAGTAAAAGTCAGGTGCTTTAAGTTCACAAAGACAATAGAAACATTTGTTATTGTCTCTTTTTAGAATCTCGGTTCTTTTTTTATCATCGGAAAGAATATTGTCCTCTGAGTCGCCATACATGCTTTCTTCTATGGCATCTTCGTTTTTAATCAACTTTTTAATGGCCTTTATCTCTGAAGGTAATTTCACGATGTATTCGTTGATTTTTCCGGGCCGGTGAACCTTCTTTAAGATCCCAAATTTTACCAGATCATTAATCCCTCGTTTGACAACGTCTTTCGACATAGGGTTGTCAAAATTTGATAGCATATTTTGTCCCAAAGCAGCAATTTTCACCTTAATTTTCCGATTACCTATAGAATAATAAGCCCTTTTAAAAAACAACATGTAAAGAGCAAAGGAGCGAACTTTTAAGAACCTCGGTAAATACTTGGTGGCGTAATCAAACTCTATTAGAAAATCCCGAAGGGAGATGGATTCGTAAGCAGGCTCCTCGGTATCCGCAATAATTTCTTCAGCTTTGTTTAAAATGTATTTTTTCATGTATTAATCATTGCTAATTATTCGAATTGCCTATGGTTTGGCCTATAATCCCTATTTTTTGACTTTAATTAATGCTTAAAAACGAAATATTTCGCCATTTTTCCAAATAATTCATCGCTAATAATCCCCATTATTTTCCATGATTGTCTGTTAACAAAACCATGGAGCTAAAGCAGTTATAAAAAATCTCAATTCAACCTATCTTCTAAGAAATGGTTTTGAGAAAATGGAGGCTTGGACAAAAATTTAAGTCTAGACCAACTTTATGGGCTGTTTGTAATATTTACACTATTTTTGAAGCAAATTAGAGCTACAAATGATAAAAATTTATACCGATGGAGCGAGTAGGGGCAATCCCGGAAACGGTGGATATGGGGTGATATTACTTTATAAAAATTTAAGAAAGGAGCTTTCCGAAGGTTTTCGCTTGACTACCAATAACAGAATGGAGTTGCTCGCGGTTATCAGGGGTCTAGAGGCATTGAAAGTAGAAGGGTTGCCAATAACCATCTTTTCAGATAGCAAATATGTAGTAGATTCCGTTCAAAAAGGTTGGATATGGAGTTGGCAAAAAAAGGGGTTCAAGGGTAAAAAAAACATGGATCTTTGGAAAAAGTACATTCCCTTACATTTAAAATACAAGCCTACTTTTCAGTGGGTAAAAGGCCATGCAGGAAATCCACTCAATGAAAGGTGTGATGAATTAGCGGTCTCAGCGGCCATGGGAAATAATTTACCCGCCGACCAAGGCTATGAGGCAGAACAAAACGGCTAATGGGACGGCGTTCAAACAGCTATTTCCAGTTCAAGCAATTTCGCATAGCACAGGAGCGATGCGCGATGAAGGTGAGTACAGATGCAGTAGTGCTTGGGTCAATTGCAGTGGCAAAGTCAATTCCTGGTAAAATTTTGGATATTGGTACTGGTACAGGTGTGCTGGCTCTGATGATGGCACAAAAGTACCCGGTTGCCAGCATTGATGCGGTGGAAATTGACAAGGAAGCCTTTGAACAGGCTAGGCAAAACGTTTCCTTTAATAAGCTAGGGATTAATATCAAGGTTCACCAACAAGCCTTTCAGGAATTTGAACCAGGTAATATCGAGCAATACGATCTGATTATCACCAATCCTCCTTATTACAGTAGACAGCTGCAAAGCAGCAAACAAAAGATCAATTTGGCCAGGCATGAACAGGGCCTCAACTTCACCGATTTGTGGACGGGAATTGATCGTTTGCTGAAAACAGAAGGGATGCTATGGCTAATATTACCTCCCAAAGAGATGGAGGCTTTTAAAAGCCTTGGAACAGAGAAGGGCTTTTACGCAAATACCCAAACCCTTCTTCAGGACAGAGAAACCAGTAAAGTTCACCGTGTGATTGCTTCTTTTGCCAGAAAAAAGCCAAAGCAAAGCCAAAAAACTGGCTTGGTTATCAAAGATGCAAACAATGCCTACACTCCTGAATACATTGATCTGCTCAGAGATTATATGCTGCATTTTTAACCTAAATGGGCCAATAGCTATTTCTGTTTCTAGCTATTGGCCGTCCCATTTTTCTATTAAGCAGGTTTTATAACCATCGCCATTCCCTTGTGTTTACCCAAGTTATAATTCATCACATCCTCTGACGTTAGGTTTCTTGTCTCTAAAGCTACCCTGCTGTGGGTTTTCACTTCTTCATCATCCGTGAAAATTGTAGCGGTGTATGCTTGATCTGGGTCTAAAAAATCAAATGAGATTTCACTGTCTCTTTCCAGCATTCCATTAAGCGCGCCGATAAACCAGGTGTCTCCACTTCTTCTGGCGACAACAGCATGTTCTCCCGGGTAGCCGGATAACACTTTAGTGTTATCCCAAACGGTAGGCATTTGGTCGAAAAAAGTCAATTCAGGCACTTCCAGGATAAAATTGGTACTGTTTCCGGCTCCTTTATGTGCTCCCGGAGAATTTTCAGGTCGGTCGTACCAATAAAGGAATTGCCAGGGGCTGTAGATCATAACTGCCTTTGCCAGTTGTGAAGCATGTGAGCCCATTTTACTGTCTACTCTTTCTGCAAAATAGCAGTTGGTATGGTCACCGGCACCTGCCAGCATACGGGTAAACAAGGTTTTTAAAACCATGGTATTGTCAGGAGATTCCTCATCGCCACGAATACCTTCTTGCGTCATCAGGTTTGGATAGGTGCGGGAATAGCCCGTTGGCCGGTATTCATCGTGTATGTCTATCATAAGACCATGGTCTGCGGCCTTTCGTACCGCCTCATGTAACCAACTGGTCCATTCCTGTGGACCTACATTAACAAAGCCATATTTGATACCTTTTACTCCCCATGATTTTAATAATGGCAATACTTCATCCAGTTGTTTTTCTAAACCTCTTCGGTTGACATACAAAATCACCCCTATTCCCTTGCTTTCTGCATATTTGATTACCTGCTTGAGGTCCAGAGGGCCTTTGGAGCGGTTTGGATCTACTGTAATGGTGGTCGCATCCGAAGCGTCATCGTATTCATTTCCATACCATCCGGCATCAAATTCAATGTATTGTAAATTGTGTTTCACAGCAAAGTCTACACAGGCAATCCCCCCATCTGTGGTGAGCGTAACTTCACGAATAACCTTTCCGGGTTTTATCCAATCTGAGTTTTTTATGGCATTTGGAGCATTGAGGTTCAATAGTAGGTAATTGTTTTCCAGTAATTCACCTGCTGAATTTCCTGCCATAATTGTTCTCCAAGGGCTTGTAAATGGCCGATCAAATTGAACTTTTCCATCAAGACTGGCGACCAAAGCTGTAGGCTTTTCCTTAGACAATTCAAACTTCATTCTGGCAAAATCAACCAAAGCAGCTTCACCCAAGGCTACAAATAAGGAATCCTGAAGCTCCACTAATAAGGGACGTTCCACAATTTTTTCGCCTATTTCGCTAACTTTTTGTTTGATAATTTCTCCTTGAGCCCTTTCAGAAATCCATGCCTCTGCATGGGCAGGAAGAGAAAATTCGGTTAGTTCAGCATCAATGGTAACCTTTCCGGGATTTTCAAATGCATACTGAAAGGCAAGCCCTTCATTGTATGCCCTTATGTTGAGTTGGAAGAGAGGCGTTTTTTGGTCCTTTTGACTAAAGGTAACAATGGCTTGATGGTATTGCTCTGGATAAAGGTTTCTTTCACCATAAACAGGCTTCCAATCTGTTGCTACTTTACTTTCTTTAACCTCTTTTATTTTAAGGCTTTGGGTGATATTGCTTGTGTCAGAAAGCTCAAATCCAAGTATAGACTTTCCTACGATCTCTTTATCATCAAAAAATGCGCGATAATATAGCTGTGAATCTTCAGTCAGCAATTCAAACCTAAATTTTCCATTAGGGCTGCTTACATGAATTTCATTGGCGCTCGTGCAGGATTGAAATACAAGCGCTAAAACAAGAATCCCAAGAGATCTAAAAATATTTTTCATTTAAAGGTAAGGTTTATTGATAAGAATATTTTCTGTCAGGCAAAACAGAATAAAATTTCGATGGCAACATTTCAGTTTTCGAGCAATCATTCCCATTTTATATATTTCCGCCAATTGTGTTGTTCTTTAAAGCCAAGTACTTCACGTATTTTTTTATTTGAAAACAAAGCTTCATGTTCTTCCAATTCACGGGTAATCGGCACACCGGGGAAAAATTGTTCTGCCAATTCTTTGCTTGGAATAATAGCACCATTGTGATCATTTCCGGCGTTGAATACCTGGTAACCAAGTCCGTCTTTTTGCAAACATAAGTCTACAATCTGTCCAAGGTCTCGGGCATCTATATAACAGAAGGCATTTCTTCGGCGCACTTCAGGGTTTTTAAAGTAATGGGGGAACAGCTGCTCATATTCATGGGGCTCAATCACATTTCCTATGCGCAAGGCATATATATCAAAGCCTGATCTTCGCTGAAAACTGCGGGCAGTTTTTTCATTGACTACTTTTGATAAGCCATAACTGTCCATGGGGTCAACATCATAGTCTTCCTCCAAAGGCAAAGAATTAGGATCTGTTGGGCCATCAGAAAAACAGACACCATAGGTGGTTTCCGAAGAAGCAATGATGATTTTCTTAATTCCAAGTTTGACGGCGGCTTCAATCACATTGTAGGTACCCATGGTATTGACACGGAAAGTTTCATTGTCAGGGTTGATCAGAATTCTAGGAACGGCAGCAAAATGCACTACTGCATCAAATTTTGGTATCCCATTGCCAGGCTCTAATTCATCTAAAGCGGCGTAGGAACTCATGGCATTGAACATTTGCCCGGAGTCTGTTATATCAGCTATCAAATTGTCAACCCCTGGATGATTCAAAGGTTTCAGGTCTACATTCATTACGCGATGTCCTTGAGCTAGGAGGTAAGGGACCACATGTTTACCTGCTTTTCCGGATCCTCCGGTAAAAAAGATTCGTTGTTTATTCATTTTTATTGTGGATTACTTTAATGGGCTTTCATTTAACATTCAGCAATATTGACCGGGATTTTTGCCAGGCCTCCTTCAGATGTTTCTTTGTATTTTGATTTCATGTCCAAGGCCGTTTCCCACATTACCTGGATAACATTGTCTAAACTCAGCCGGGCTGTAGAAGAATCGCTTTCCAGGGCCATGTTGGAGGCAGTGATGGCCTTAATGGCCCCCATGCTATTCCTTTCAATACATGGAATTTGTACCAGACCTCCAATTGGATCACAAGTCATGCCCAAGTGGTGCTCCATTGCTATTTCTGCGGCTTGGCATACCTGTTCTTTTCTCCCGCCTAGTGCTTCAGTTAGTGCTCCTGCTGCCATAGAGCTTGATACACCTATTTCTGCCTGACATCCTCCCATGGCCGCAGAAATAGTTGCCCCTTTTTTATAGAGGGTACCTATCTCTCCTGCAGTGAGTATGAATTTCACGATTTCATCCTCTCCAAAATTCTGGGTAAAACAATGGGCGTACATTATTACTGCAGGAATTACGCCGGAGGCACCGTTGGTAGGGGCAGTAATGATCCTACCAAAAGAAGCATTCTCTTCGTTTACGGCCAGCGCAAAAACACTTATCCATTTATTTACGGTATCAAAATCTTTTGGTCCATTCTTAATGGCTTTGATCCAGTCTGCTACATTAGCAAACTTTTGGCCTTTCAAAAATTTCTCATTTAAGTCGTAAGCTCTTCTCCTTACTTTCAGTCCTCCCGGTAGCATTCCGGATTTATTAATACCTCTAAAAATACAATTTTTTATTTCCTCCCAAATATAAAGGGCTTGTTTTCTAGTTTCAGCTTCAGTTTGCCAAGCTGTTTCATTGAGCATTACCAGTTCAGAAATGCTGAGGTTTAAGCGATTGCAATTGTCTAAAAGGTCTTTTTGGGAGTGGCATGGGTACTTGCTGGTAATGGGATTTGTTGCCACATGTCCTGTATTTTGTTTCACCACAAACCCTCCCCCCACAGAGAAATATTCCTGAGATATCAAGGAACCATCAATTAATTTGGCTTCAAATCGCATTCCGTTTGGATGATAATCTAGGCTTTTGCTGTATTCAAAAAGGATGTGTTTGTCATAATTAAAAGAAATGGAATGGTCAGCTGAAATGGAGATGCTCCCTTTACTTTTAATTTCTTCGATCTTTTCACCAATTTTATCAGTGTCAATGGTCTTAAAATCCTCATTTGAGAGGCCAAGAATGACGGCAATATCTGTTCCATGGCCTTTTCCTGTCTTGGCCAGTGAGCCAAATAAGGTAGTACTTATTTCCGCAACCTTGTTGAGCTGGCTATTTTTCCTCAATAGGTCTAAAAAGAATAAGGCTGCCCTCCAGGGTCCCATGGTATGTGAGCTGGACGGTCCTATGCCTACCTTAATAATTTCAAAAATACTTATTGACTCCATATTGATTTTGGGCCTTACCAATTACAATTAATAATGTCATGTAATTTACGCCTAAGGATCCAATAGGTAAAATTCTTATGGGGCTTTAATTGATTTCGAAGGGATGGGGTCAAATCATTTCTAAACTTTTTTGCTGACCTAGCCAGAAAATTTGTCTTTTTTCCAATTCAATGAATTGATCACGTTTAATCACCAATATACCATGGGTATGATTGGGCATCACAACGAAATTTTCCAATTCAACAAATGGGAAATGGTTGGGTATTTCCATCCAATATTTGTGGGTGATTTGGCCTAATTCATTCAATTGCATTGTAGGGGCATCCACAATTTTCCCAAAAAAATGTTCCCTATTTTTTGTACAGATGGTTATAAAATAGGCACCGTTTTTCCGATAATCATATCCGGGTAAACGAATAGATCCTACGCGGTATTTATTTTGGTATTTGTCCATTCCAGGGTTTTGAAGGAAGTAAAATCAGGCTATGGTTTCCTTATCTTAAAATTGCAATTATCTGCTTGGATTTTTAATTTGGCACCAAAATTTAGGACCTTAAACAATTAATAATTAACCATTTACAATTATCCAAATTATTGTCATGTTCTAATTCTTCTCCCAATAAGCCAAAATATCTTCTGCTTTTTTACTCCACCTTACAGCATGAGGAACACGAGGAATAAATGATGCGTAAGCCTTTATTGCACCTTTTGCATAAAAGATTGATTTTTGTTTATCAACTAAATGCCATCGATATAATGTGGCTAAACTATTACATGAATCTCCATAAGGAATTAAGAATTGAATGTCTTTTGATAAGTCTTTTCTTATAATGAATGCTTCCTGAAAGTAGTTTTCCGCATTCTTAAAGTTTTTTTTATCACTTTTTAAAATCCCTAAATTATTTAATGTGATTGCTATATTGGCCAAAAAGATCTGAGGGTTTACTTCATCCAACTCCCGATATATTTTTAAGGCTTCATGAAGTGATTTCTCGGCCATATTATAGTCCTTTTTAATACGTTGTAAATTACCCAAATTGTTTAAAGCATTAGCATTGTATAACAAATAGGTTTGGGGATTGCTTTCAGCCAATTTCCGATATATTTCTAATGCTTTTTCATAAAATTTTTCAGCTTTATCATATTCGTTCTTTAAACGCTGTAGATTCCCTAAATTAATTAAGGTATCAGAAACACTCTTCAAAAAGGTTTGAGGATTTTCTTTTGCTAATTTCCGATATACTTCTAAGGCCTCTAGTAGGGATATCTCGGCTTTATCGAATTTATAATTATCCCGCTGTAAATTCCCTAAATTGTTTAGGGTAGTAGCAACACCAGCCAAAAAGGTTTTAGGGTTGTCTTTTGCTAATTTTCTTCTTATCTTAAGTGCTTCTTCATAAGTTATCCCAGCTTTATCAAGTTGAATTTTAACCCGCTGTAAAATCCCTAAATTGTTTAAAGTATCACCTATATTAGCTAAAAAAATTTGAGGGTTGGTTGCTGCTAGCTTCCGATATATTTCTAATGCATTTTGATAGGAAATCTCAGCGTTATCAAGTTTATTACTATCCCGCTGTAAATTCCCTAAATTGTTTAAAGAAGTACCAACATGAACTAAAAAAGTTTGGGGATTTTCTTTTGATAATTCCATATATAACAGTAATGCTTCTTGAAAGGATTTTTCAGCATTTTCGAATTCATTTTTTTCCAACTGTAGAATTCCCAAATTGTTTAATATGTTGGCCTTTTCTTCATATTTTGTACAATAATAGATGGCTTTTTGGAATAGGCTTCCTGCCTTGTTTATTTGTCTATGTTCGGCTAAAAAAAAGGCATAATTGAAAGTTGTATTGTAGTCTTCGATAACTGATATGGCTTTAGCAAAGAGTCTGTCAGCCTCTTCGAACCAGTCATTAGGTTTATTTAAAAGAATTGCTTGTGCCTTAATTGTAAGCTCATTGGCTAGTATTTTACCCTGCTCTTTAAATTTTGCTATGTCTTTATCAATCTCGCTCTCATTGAGCACTTCGTTTAGCTCATTATACTTCCCATTCGCAAATAATGCTCTGGCTTTATCCAATCTTTCGGAACCAAGGTTGTTGGTAGAATTTAACTGTTTTGCTAGGCTGATGACGTTTTTAACAAACTCATTAAGTTTGATTTCCTGTTTATCCTTTTCGTTTCCTTTGGCTAATAATTGACTTTCGAGATTGGATAAATTTTCTTTAAGGATAGGCTTTGTGTTTGGATCAACTTGAGTAATTGCTAAATGAACCCCTTCTATCTGAGACCGTATGGAAACCATTCCCTTTTCGTAGTCCTCAATTGCTTTAACATATTTTTGGTATTCCTCTGAAATAGTAATTTGCCGCTCAGTAATGATATGTTCTTTGATACTTTGTGTTACAAGTTGAGCCGTTTTTTCAGAAAAGTTTTCGATGTCCCGACGAATCCCTATAACAGTATCCAATATCTTATTTACCTTTGAAAGTAAGTCTTTGTATAACTCATAATAAGAGAACATTACCTTCTCAATATCCTCCACTTTTAGGGATACAACACCAATAGCTGTAGTGATTTGATCTAGGTATTCTGTTTGTATGTAGGTGGAAAGCTGAGGATTGTCTTTGAGTTCTTGGGTGAAATATGCACAAGTCAGTTGGTAAAAATCCATTTCTTTGCTGTTTTCTGTCCAGCCTTCATGTATACAAGACTTCAATGCAGATTCTATACGTCGTTTATTCCCTCCCAGCTCAGAGATGATGCTTTCCTTGAGTTTTGCGATAAGTTCAGGCATTCTTTCTTCCGCGGAAGCACCTTCTTTTGGAAAGAGAACTTCCCGGTATTCCTTATCCAAAGCTGATTGACGAGTAGGAACATGTTTTTTTTCCGTAATACCAATCTGTTCCTTGATATAACTTTTTAGATCTTGAAGATTTTCCCAGCTTCTGTTAGTGAGCGAGTACCGCTTTCGTTGTTTTTGTAAATGAGCGACAGCTAGTAATGTAGCATTCAGGTAGGATTTCCTGATGGCCCATTGGATATGTTGGTTGGCTGGTACATCGATATTCTCATTGATTTTTTTATATAGTTTGTTGACTCCTTGACAAAGGAAAGAATCTCCTCTGGCACCTATCACTCCGCTTAAAAGTGATGCTATCATCCAAGTGGCTGAAAAAGGTTCCATAACTGTTTGATTTAGGGTTACTGCTGGTTTAGATTAATCTATTGAGGTAGTGGTCATTTGGCTAGTGCAAACCCATAGGGCAGAAATTGAGCATAATTTTAATATATGAAGCTTTGGATTTAAAATTTCCCGCGACTATAGAAAGAAAGCCTATTTATTTTATCCAATGGTATGCGCTTTTTTGGATTGCTTTTTAGTGAGCGCATGAAGGAATTCAGGGGCAAAGTCCGCCCCACAATCCCAGCCAATAGTCCAGCGGTCTTGGGTGAAGTTTTTAAAATAATTTATATCCTTTAATGGTTCAAAAACCTCTCCCCATATTTCGTCTTTTAAGTCTACGGTCCCAGTTAATCCGTCCGAAAAAGTTAACCTTATTTGGTAATCTGATACATATTCCGCTTGTTCGACTTTTATTAGTAGTGTATTCCTTGTCATTAGTCCAAAGGTTTAATTTTGTTAAGAGGTTTCCGTTCTTCTATTCGTTTCCAGTTTTCAAGTAGCGCTTCTTTGTTTTGATCCAGCCATTCATATACAAGACCTAGTGCTCTTCTTGACATTTTACCTGTTAATTCTCCTGTTTCAATATTTACAATCGCCTCATAATCCTGATACTCTACGTGAAAATGAGGAGGATTATGTTCATTGAAGTACATTTTGATAATTATTCCGTAAAATCTGCTAATCTCTGGCATCCTTATTATTCAAAGTTTAACATTTTAATATACGTAAACCTGATGTAAACAATTGGCTTTAAATGGATAAAATCTGGCTTTGCAATTATTTCCTATTCTATTTTTCAATTCGCAGGATTGCTTATCATGATGTATTTAAGCCTTGTTATTTAAAATAATTTGCATAAAATATAGAAAAATGTTTGTTCTTTAATCCTTAGTTTAGGCCTAATTTTTTTAATGTTATTATACAAAGCCTTCCACCTATCTCCTATAGATTGCCCTTGGATAATCGGACATTCTAATATGGTCTTTCTCTAATTCATTCAATGCATTCTTTGCAATCCATTTTGCTGTAGGGCTTTCAGTCTCCAGAATTTCCTGGGCTACAAGTATGGCTTTTTTATTGAGATCTGGGTTTCTTTTCCCAATATTACGCAATGCCCAATTCACCGCTTTTTTGACATAGACTCTTTCATCATTTCCTTCTCGCTTAATGATGGGAAAAAACGCTTCAAAAACTACATTGTCGGACAATTTATCTGCCATGCAATAGGCAGCCATAATTGTAAAGCCTGCTCTTTTTTCAAATTCAGGTTTCCTTTTTGTCCACTCCAAGATTTTTTCCAGGGCGAAATCACTTTTAGTAAACAGCCCCATAGAAAAACTATCACATATCTCCCAATTCTCAAAAGTTTTGACCCATTTTTCCATCAAGTCAACGGTAACATCCTTGGGCTTGAAAATTTTGCTACATAAAATGCGGGCTTCGTAAATACCGCTATCAAAAAGTTGCAGGGCAAGTCCATTGTCCTTTCCAATCTCTTTAGCGATCTTCTTTAGTTCTGAATGATATATCCCCAAAGAATTATTAGAGATAACTCCAAATTTCTTTTCCTTAAAAGCGACCTTTTCAGGATTCTGAAGCGTGTAAAGTCGTTCTATGGTTTCCTTATAGGTCACTGGTTTCTATATTTTTAAATTGATGTTATCCGCCTGAACCCTAAATTTCACCCCAAAAATTCTAGAACATTAACAATTAATAATTAACCATTAATATTTATCATGAATAAAATACAATAGCTTTTGCAATTCTTTCTTCTGCACGCTGGAGCTTCCGGTGTAATTGTTAAAGAAGGTGCTGAAAAGCAAGGTTTTGCCACTTTTGGTAATAAGGAACCCACTTAGGGCAGTGCTCATAGCAAGGGTGCCTGTTTTGGCGTAGACATAGGCAGGTTCACCGGGGTCTGCAGGATACCAGTTGCGGATAGTACCGGATTCTCCCCCTGCCGGGAAGTAAGCCTTAATTTTTTCCATAGGGATTTCTGAATGGATTTTTTGAAGCAGTTTGATAACCGAGCGAGGGGTAAACATATTCTGTGGAGAAAGCCCAGATCCATCCACCCACTGCGGCTCATCAGGCAGATCTGCCAAATAGTGTTCCTTTGCATAGGAGATACCAGCACGGATATTGATTGAATCTAAGACTGCATCCGAGACCAAAACCATCAACTGTTCTGCCAAGAAATTGTCACTGATTTTCATCATCTGCGCATACAGGGAATCTGCCTTAACCGTTTGCAATTTCTCATGTGGTCCTTGGGTAATGCCTTTGTTTTCCAGGAGTGTTATTTGTTTTCCTACTGCTTCCTGCAAGAGGTTTTTGGTTAATGTGGCAGAGGTAATAAAAGGTTTATCGGTTGCAAAAGTCAAGCTGTCTTTTTCTTTGTTTATGGCATATTCATAGGTGTTTTTCTTAAAGTCTCTTTGGATAAAATAATTTTCCGGAGTCGTTCGATTTGATGGCATTAGAGGTAAAAGGACAGATTTTGGATAGGGAGATGCTTCCGCTAACTCAGCTCTTTTAGAAAAGCGCAATACATTTCCAAAAATAGGCATGGCGGATCTTTCGGCAGCAAAATAGTAAGGAAACCAGTTCCAAGACCATCCGGGTCCATAACTGGAAAGTTGCTCAAAATTATCAACCATGAATAAGTTTTTAGGATTTGCTTTGAGAAATTCCACTACAGTACTGTCCTTAAAGTCCGGGTGTAAAAGTGAAGGGTCTCCTGTTCCCCAAAAAATTAGCGAATCGCCCTGGTAGGTATAATTCAAACCGTTGATGTATCCATCACCCAGGGCTTTGTAACTGGAATAAAAGGTAAATATTTTGGTATTGGAGGCTGGGATAAAGTATTTGGCTTCGTTTAATTTTACCAGTGTTTTGTCCTTTACAGGATCATAAAGCATAAAGCCCATGTGCCCCTTTTCAAACACATCTGAAGTACGTACAGCCTTGTTGATTTTTTGAACGGTGCAGGAAAAGAATAGCAATATGCACAACCATTTACAATGTTTCATAGGGTGAGGATCTGAGAAATACATTTTATTATAGACTTTAAGCCATAGGAAAAGTAACATTTTCCGTCCAATTGGGGAAGTGATTTTAGCAATTACTGGCTATACTCCCATTTAATTGTAACCAATCAGTTTCACAACAAAGCTTAGGTAAATTTATTTTGTCAGCATTGTTGCAGAAAAAAAGGCAACCTTATCGCCAAAACGCGGAGTCGGTTATACTATTTAGCATGGGTGAAGCCTGTGATTTTAATTATGTTGCCCTGTCCTGGAAATTTGAATGTAAAAAGCCCCTCTATTTCGAAATAGAGGGGCTGCAATTATTACTCGTCCCACCAAATTCTGTCCAGCAAAGTCACATCAGGCACATTGTTTCCATTCCTGCTTACTTCATTGTCCGGATAAGCCAGTCTTCTGATGAACTGTCCATTTAGATTGCCGTTGAGGTTTTCGGGCAAGGTCATGTCCTTGTATCCATAGTCAAACCTTCTGGCATCATTCCAAGTTTCTGGGTGGAGGAAAAGGGCCACCCATTTTTCCTTCATGATATCTGCTAGGCTAAGAGCTGATGATCCCATGCTTACTTCCGGGCTATTGAGATAAGCCATTTTATCCTCATCATTTACGTCCAGCATGTCCATATGGGCTTCTATTCCTTCAAGGTATGCGCTGTAGGCAGCTTCAGGATCTGATTCCAAAGCTACTTCAGCCTCAATAAATTTTTGTTCGGCATAAGTAGCAATCAGAAGCGGAGACTGTTCGGAGGTATAAAACTGCCCAGGGATCAAGGTTGACCTGGCACCTTGTTCCGGTGCATTTCCTCTACCTGCACCATTGATTACCCCTATGTAATCTCCATCATCGGTGGCCCCAATCATCAAAGGCATTCTTGGATCGGTGGTGGCATAGGAAGTGCCATCCATGGCTTCAATAAATTGAGTAGATATCCATCCTCCTAAAAGTAAACTTTCATTGTTTATGGCTACTTGTGCCCAAGGATTGAATCGCTGTTCAAAGAAGATCACAGTGGCATCATCGTCGTTACTTGTCATGCCACTTGCTAAGGCGGTCAAAACAGCTTGGGCATCATAGGAAGTTGTCCCTTTAGTATGCAACATAAACCTGGCTTTTAGCATATTGCCTAATTTTAACCAAGAAGAAACCTCTCCATTAAAGATAAAGTCATCATCTCCCAATGAAATAGAGGTAGTACCAGAAAGATTTTGGATCCCTTGATCGAGTAAGCTGAATACTTCAGAATACAAAGCTTCATCGTCATCATAAGTAGGTGTAACAGAACTAAAATCAAAACCTTCAGAATAAGGAACATCTCCAAATACATCAACAGTCATCCCAAGGTTTAAAGCCATCAGAATTTGTCCAGCTCCAAGATAGTGTCCTGCATCTTCTTCTTCGGCCTTTTGCATCAAGTCGGTCAAATCAGTCATCACATTATATAAATCAAACCAAAGACCACTATAGTTACTTGCTTCCATTACATCTGAAGCGCCTGCCGGATTAGGTGAGGCAAGGTATTGCACATAATTGGAAGTAATGCTGCCAATGGCATATACATTGAGAGAAGTCTCATAGGTGGCATTGGTCATAAGCCCTGATATAGGTGCATCTTGTGGATTGTTAGGATTATCATTGACATCGAGAAAGTTCTCGCATGAGCTTAACGCTAAAAAAAGCATCAGGCCGAATATAGTATATATCGCTTTCATAGTTGCAGTTTTTATAGTCCAAGGTTCAGGTTAAAGAAAAAGCTCTGTACACCGGGATAACCCAGTCCCGTGAAACCAACAGCATTGCCACCGGCACCCGCCGAAAAGGATTCCGGATCAAACCCATCCCATGGGGTGTAAAGAATGATATTATTGGCGGCAATAGATACCCGTGCAGTTCTAAAGGGAGTTTGCTCCAGTAAGTCCGGGTTTAAGTTATATCCCAGTGTGATGTTTCGTAATTTGATATAACTGGCATCATTTACAAAGTTTTCACTTGTAGTTCTGTAATAGTTTCTCCAATAGCCGGCTCCATAATCGACTCCGTCAGGACCTTCTCCCTGACCTAGCCAAACTTCTTTGGTATTGGTAGATCCATCAGCCAATACTCCTTCAAAAACCCTAAAATCTTCTCGCGCTTCTGTAAATTCATTCTTTCCAAAAGCAGAAAGGAAGTTTGCATATTGGTTGTACTGTTCCAGTCCAGTCCTGAAATCGATAAGGAAGGAAAATTCAAAATCTCTATAGGTGAAATCATTTCTAATGCCTCCTATCCATTTAGGTACGGCGTTACCTAAAACCAACTGCGTTCCTGTTCTAACCGGAAAGCCGTTTGTACCAATTATTATCGGTAGACTGCGGTCTAGGAATATATTGTCAGGGTCAGCCCCTAATCTTTCGTAAGAGCTTCCAAAGATATTTCCATAGGCCTCTCCTTCAAGCAATTTCATCGTAACTGTTGATCCTGAATAACCAAATTGACTTCCCACAACAATCTCATCAATACCTTCTCGGATGCTCTTTATTTCATTATTATTGATGGACAAATTCGCGCTGATGTTCCAGGTAAAGTCATTGGTTGTTATGGGACTTCCCCCTAAAATAAACTCAAACCCACTGTTTTGAATTTCTCCTGCATTGGTGATATACGATGAAAAGCCTGTGGCATCTGATACCGGTACAGGGATAATTTGATCCTTAGCGTTCGATTTATAATAGGTCACATCAAAGTTTGCACGATTGTTCAAAAATGCGGTTTGTAACCCAAATTCGATTGAAGTGGTCTGTTCAGGTTTTAATGCCAAATCTCCATATACAGAATTTCTTGTAAAGCCTACCTGTCCATTCAAAGGGAAAATTGAAGGGGATACATAGGTTGATCCAAGAATATGAGGATCTGTATCTTTACCCACTTGAGCCCAAGAAGCCCTAAGTTTTCCAAAAGTCAGCCAAGATGGAACATCCATATGTTCGCTAAAAACATACCCTAGGTTAAAAGAAGAATAGAAAAAAGAATTATTGTCCTTAGGTAAGGTAGAGGAAATATCGTTTCTTCCGGTAATGTTAAGAAACAGATAGTTCTTATAATCTACCATCAGGTCTCCATAAAAACCTACCAATCTTCGAATACTTTTTCCCTGACTTGTGAATATTTGAGAAGCGACGCTTAAATTGTAAAATTCTGGAATCACAAAGTTTTCTCCCCTAGCGGTTACCCGATCATATTTTCGCTCAAAAATGTCATTTCCTAACCTCAGGCTGGTATTTAAGTCTGTGCTAAATTGCTTTTTGAGAGTTATGTAGAAGTTTGAGGTTAAGTCTCGGCTATTGATTCTTGTTTCTTCAAGATAGCCTGTGGAACTAAGAGGAACTTCGCCATCTATACCTTTTGGACCGGGAGTAATCTCTGTTCTCTGGTCACTATAGAAATCATTTCCTAAGCGGTAAGAAAAAGAGAGCCAGTCTGTAGGCATATAGTTTAAATTGATATTTCCAATCACACGGTTGACATCATCTTCATAAGTTGCAAATCTGGCATCATAGATTGGGTTGGTATTGGAATAGGTTCTCATGGTTCCATCTTCATTGATATAGTCTCGAACATCCGTAGTTTCTGACCAATACATCATCCGTTCCATAAAGCGATCATGAGGAACCCTGTTACCACCGGAGTTGCTATAATTAACAGACCCTGAAAAGTTAAACTTTTCCGAAACCTTTACACTTCCCGATAATTTGGCTGTGGTTCTCTCCCAAGTGGAAAATGGAATGATTCCATCTTGCTTTAAATTCCCAAAAGAGCCATAGAAAGTTGCCTTTTCATTGCCACCAGAGATACTAATATTATTATCTATCTGTACTCCTGTATTAAAAGCCCTGCGCCAATTGTCTTGGTATTTGTGGTCAGCAACCGTTTGCTGCACCTCTGCAATCGGTGCACCCCAAGCAGGCCAAAAACTACTGGGTTGGTATTCTCCGCTAAATCCTTGCCCATATTCATCCTGTAATTTTGGTAGCTGATTTAAGGTTTCAAAACCAACAGAACCGTTGTAATTGACCCTTACTTCCCCTTCTTTGCCCTTCTTTGTGGTGACAATTACAGCGCCATTGGCTGCTCTCACCCCATACAAGGCAGTGGCCGCTGCACCTTTCAATACAGAAATTGAAGCCACATCATTGGGATTGAGGTCGGCCATTCTGTTGGACAACCCTCTTGGCGTACCTGTCGATTCTATAGTAGAGTTATCCACCGGAACTCCATCCACTACAAAAAGCGGTTGGTTATTGGCGCCGGGATCCAATGAATTGATTCCTCTGATGATGATTCGGGCGGACTGTCCGGGAGCACCACCTGAATTGGTAATTTGTACACCTGCAGCCTGCCCTTGAAGCGAATTTACCAGATTGGGCTGTTTTACCTTGGTAATGGCTTCCGCATCAATGTTTTGAGCGGAATATCCTAGGGATTTTTTCTCCTGAGAAATACCGAAGGCCGTTACAATAAATTCATCTAAACCTTTTGCTTCTGGTTGCATGACCACATTTAAGGTCTGTTGATTTCCTATTGTAATAGACTGAGAGGCATAACCTATATAAGAAAACACCAAAACAGTATTTTCATTCGGCACATTTATGCTAAAGTTTCCATTAATATCAGAAACTGTACCTGTTCCTGTTCCCTCAGCAACTATGCTGACACCGGGAAGCCCTTCCGGATCTTCCGCCGCAGTTACCTTTCCTTGAACGTTAATTTGTTGGGCCATTATTGTCCCATTTAACATCAGAAAAAGCACCATAAATAGATAGTAGGTAGAATTTTTCTTCATAGAATTAATAGATTAAAATGACAAAAATTATACAATTCAAATATTCCCAAAAATTTATCCTTATTGGTTAATTTGGTTAGTAAATTTTTAGAGATGGACTGTTTTTCTATCCGAAAAGGAAATTTATACCCATGGATTATACAATTGGGGTTATTTGAAATCTTGAATTACCAATTAAGTTAGTTATAATAATTTAAAACCTTCGCAAAATCCAAAAAAATTACTGAAAAATTAAGCTTCAAATCATAAAAAGGCTATTGGTTACGAATGGAGTTAACCATAATTTTAATAGAGGTATTTGTTATTGGTAACATGGTTGAGTTTTACCCAATCTTCAAACAAGATCATTGCTCTTATGTTTATTATTTTTACTTAAAAATATCAAGGTGGTGCTTGATTGAACCCCCGATTAAGCTATTATAAGACAGTTTCTATGTGCTTTTTGTTAGCATTGGTAAAGAAAAACAACAACTTGGCTTGAAAAAAGAACCCGGTATTTAATATTATCATAAGTTTTCAGCCATTTAGGTGATCGCAATTATTAGCGAATATTATTGCCTCTATAAAACCCAATACTTATTTACTCCCTTTAAAAATTGATATATTTGAATATGAAGGAGAATAAAAAAGTCAGCCATATCAATACCCTGGAATTAATTATCGCTGAAAATTTGGACGAAAGGCAAGCAAAATTAATTGAACTGGCCCTTAGGGCTACAGAGAATGCGCATGCACCTTATTCTAATTTTCGGGTAGGTGCAGCTGTGATTTTAGCAGATGGGCAGACGTTTTGGGCAAATAATCAGGAAAATATATGCTACCCTGCAGGGATTTGTGCGGAAAGGGTTTTATTAACCTATACCCATGCCAACTTCCCTCACCAAAAACCGTTGGTAATAGCAATAGCAGCCAAAAAAGCCGACAATACAGGCTTGGCTACGGTTACCCCTTGTGGTTTATGCAGACAGACCATCAGTGAATATGAAATGAAGTTTGGTAGCCAAATCGAAGTATTGATGCTTCGGGCGGATGGGAGTGTATTGAAAGCACAGGGGATTGACCAATTGCTTCCCAACAAACTTGAAAATTTAAACGGATAATGGTTCAAAAAGAGCTTCAATTTCAAGCCAAACATACTTTTTCGGTTAGCCAAACACCTACAGGGCAAGAAAACACTATTTGGATTGTTTTTCATGGATATGGGCAGTTGCCCAAATTTTTTATAAGGAAGTTTAACCTTTTTTTTGAGGAAAGCACTTTGATAGTCGCTCCTGAGGGACTCAACCATTTTTATCTTGAAGGCTTTTCCGGAAGGGTTGGGGCCAATTGGATGACCAAACATGAACGTGAAATTGACATTACCAATAGCAATGCTTACCTCAATGCAATGATGGAAGAATTGCTCAGCAATTATGTAAACACACCTCAAATAAATGTTTTGGGATTTTCTCAAGGTGCCGCCACCATGAGCCGATGGATCTGCCAATCAAGTATTCAACCCTCAAAAGTGGTTTTTTGGGCAGGCGCTCCGGCCTATGATTTGGACATTGCCTTTATGGTTGAGAAATTTAACAGCAGCCAGGTCCTTTTAGCGTTGGGTGACAATGATCCTTTCTTGGAATCAAAAATTTACTCCCAAGTGGAAAATCGACTTTCTGATGCCGGGTTTGCCAGCTTTAAAGAACTTAGATATAGTGGAGGCCATGAAATAGATCAGGGATTGCTCAAAGAAATATTTTTGATGTAATTTTGCCCCCATGAGGATTTTGTACAACCTGGGAATGATTTTGCTCGATAGGCTGATGAAGATTGGCAGCAAACGATCAGCGAAGCTTAAACTAGCCATCAATGGTAGAAAAAACACCTTTGAAGCAGTAAAATCATTTAAGAAGGCAAGCCCAAGTCCATTGGTTTGGTTTCATGTTGCCTCTCTTGGAGAATACCTACAGGCAAAACCGGTAATCGCCGCATTTAAAAAAGAATATCCGCTTTGGGGCGTTGCAGTATCTTTTTTCAGCCCTTCGGGCTATGAGCAAGCCATTAAAAAGAAGCAAGATTGGGTTGATTTTATGTGCTACTTGCCCATAGATACTCCTACAAATGCCAACAGATTTGTAGACCTTCTTTCACCCGACATGGTGTTTTTTGTAAAATATGACTTATGGGCCAATACTATTCTTGCGATAAAAAAAAGAAAAATACCTCTCTATTTGGTAGCAGCATCTTTTAGAAAGGAACAAGTATATTTTTCTTGGTATGGTAAGTTCTTTAAGGATATTTTACTCTGCTTTGATCATATATTTGTTCAAAATCAAGTTTCGAAAAAACTACTTGATGAACTGGGCGTAAGAAAAGTAAGCATCACGGGGGATCCTCGTTTCGACAATGTTTACAAGACCAGCCTATCACCTAAATTATTTCCGGAAATTCAGCAGCAGCTTTTTCAGAAGGTAATGGTCTTGGGCAGTGTATGGCAAGAAGACATGAATAATTTGATTCCTTTTATCAATCAATCCAAGGACATACAGTTTATAATCGCTCCTCATGATATAGATAACGAAATCATTGAAAATTGGCAAAAGGCCATTACCTTGCCTTCGGTAAAGTACTCTGAATTCAAAAATCAAGAGCAGCCTCAAGCTTGGAAGGTACTGGTAATTGACAATATTGGAATGTTATCATCTTTGTATCAATTTGCCCATTGGGCATATATAGGTGGAGCAATAGGAAAAGGGTTGCACAATATACTGGAACCTTTGGCCTTTGGAATTCCCGTATTGTATGGGCCTTTGAAAAAAGTATCTAAATTTCCCGAGGCAGGTATTAGCGAGGAATATGGTTGTGGCTTTCCTGTGAAAGATGAGTCAGAAATCAAATCCGTAATAGTTAAACTTAGTGAGGAGAATGATTATGAAAAGGCGTGCAAGGCCGCCAAAAAACTGGTAGGCGATAATTTGGGAAGTGCTGATAATACAATGGCAATCATTAAGAAGGAAAGATGAAAGGAAGGGTGATCAAAACAACAGGGTCTTGGTATGAGGTTAAGGTGGGTGAAAAACTGATCAAAGCCCGGTTGAGGGGTAAATTCAAGCAGGACAACCTGAAATTGACCAACCCTATAGCGGTGGGGGATTATGTGAGGTTGGCAAATGAGAAAAATCAGCCAACTGCGGTGATTTCAGAAATTCTTCCCAGAGACAATTACATCATTCGTAAATCTACGCGGAAGCAACATTTTTCTCATATTTTGGCGTCCAATATTGATCAGGCCTACCTAATGGTAACAGTAAGGTCGCCACGGACTTCACTAGGATTTATTGACCGATTTTTAGTCAGTACTGAAAGTTTTCGGATTCCAAGTACCATTCTTATCAATAAAGTAGAAACCTTGACTAAACAAAAAGACCTGGAATTTAAAGAAGAGTTGCACGATATTTATGCCCCATTAGGTTATCCTGTGGTGGAATTGTCTGCCTTACATGATCAGGATCTGTTGGCTAAATTTAAACCCGGGTTAGCGGGAAAAACTACTTTGTTGGCGGGTCATTCCGGTGTTGGAAAGTCCACCTTGCTCAATAGGCTTATTCCCAATGCAACACAGGCCACTCAAGAGGTATCAAAGTTTTCTTCCAAGGGGGTCCATACCACCACATTTGCAGAAATGTTTCCTTTTGGGGAAGATGGTTATTTTATTGATACCCCCGGGATCAAAGAATTTGGGATTTTGGACATTGAAGATTATGAGTTGTCCCATTACTTTGTGGAACTAAGAAAATATTTAGGACAATGTAAATACAACAATTGCAAACATATAAATGAACCGGGGTGTAAAGTACTTGAAGTTTTAGAGCAAGGTTATATTCACCCCTATCGATATGAGAATTATCTCAAAATATTGAGTGAAGAGGATAGCCATAGATAAGGTATATCAACAGTATTTCTCTGGATTCAAGCAAACCAAAAGTTTATTCAATGCTTTGAAAGCAGGGGCAATTCGGTTACTTTCATTAAAATTTTGACAAAAGAAAATGACGCAAAAAGCAAAAATATTGGTGTTGAACCACCATCAAATCCAACAGAAGATCACACGTATAGCGTTTGAAATATATGAAAGGAATGCAGGTGAAAAGCAATTGACCATTGCAGGACTTACGGGGATGGGGTATGTTTTCGCAGAATTAATGGTGGCGAAACTTAAAGAAATTGCACCCTTTGATCTTCAGTTAATTAAAGTAGAGCTTGACAAGGCAAATCCTAAAACTGATGAGGTAATCCTTTCAGCACATGGGCCAATAAAAGGGAAGTCTATTATCCTTGTAGACGATGTACTGAATACAGGTAAAACCCTAGCCTTTGCCATGATTCCTTTTCTTGAACAAGAAGTAAAAAAAATGGAAGTTTTGGTTTTAGTTAATAGAAGCCACAAGCTTTTTCCGGTTGCTCCGGATTATACGGGTTATGAATTGGCCACCACATTGAGTGAGCACATTACCGTCAACTTAGACCCAGAAGATTCCACCGTTCATTTACACTAATATGTCAGTACATCAATCAACTCATTTAAAACGAATTACTACGCATATTCTTCAGGAAATGAAGAAGCGTAAAGAGAAAATTTCCATGCTTACTGCTTATGATTTTTCCATGGCAGGCATAGTGGATGCGGCGGGGATTGACATGATTTTAGTGGGGGATTCTGCTTCCAATGTAATGGCAGGACATGAAACCACCCTGCCTATCACGCTGGACCAGATGATCTATCATGCCACCTCTGTGGTAAGGGCTGTAGAACGAGCATTGGTGGTTGTAGATATTCCTTTTGGCTCTTATCAGGGCAATAGTTCAGAGGCACTAAGGTCAGCCATTCGAATCATGAAGGAATCGGGAGCGCATGCCGTCAAAGTTGAGGGTGGAGAAGAAATCAAGGAGTCTGTAATCCGTATTTTGAGTGCCGGTGTTCCTGTGATGGGGCATTTAGGCTTAACACCCCAATCCATTTACAAGTTTGGAACCTACACCGTCAGGGCCAAAGCAAAAGATGAAGCCAAAAAACTCTTAGCCGATGCGAAGGTTTTGGAAGAATGTGGCTGTTTCGCCCTTGTATTGGAGAAGATACCGGCTTCCTTGGCCAAAGAAGTGGCTTCAGCGGTAAGTATTCCTGTAATCGGCATTGGTGCAGGGCCGGATGTAGATGGGCAAGTGCTTGTGCTTCACGATATGTTGGGAATAACGCAGGAATTTCAGCCTAGATTTTTAAGGCAATATGCAGACATCAGAAATACCATGCTTAAGGCAGTGGGAGATTATATTAAGGACGTTAAATCAGAAGATTTTCCTAATCAAGAAGAAAGCTATTAAGCCTTTAAGTGTTCGGAAATAAGCTCTAAGGAAGGCCTGTGGTTTTTAAGCCATCCTATTTACCATTGGTACCTGATTTTCTCATCTTATGTATGCTATCCTCCTTAGGGTTATTATTTTCCCTTATCTCGGCCTCCCGTCTTAGGATAAAGATATTTTTCGTAATTTAGCCCACAATTTTAAATGTAATTCATTTTTAATACCATTAGAAAACAGATATAAACATGAGTGACAAAACCCCCAAAATTCTTTATACCCTTACCGATGAGGCACCGGCATTAGCCACCTATTCCTTATTGCCAATCATCAAGGCATTTACCGATTCGGCCGGGGTGTCTGTGGAAACAAGAGACATTTCTCTTTCAGGTAGAATTCTTGCTAATTTTCCTGAGTTTTTGAAAGAAGAGCAAAGAGTGAAGGATGCACTTTCCGAATTGGGAGAGATCGCCAAAACCCCGGAAGCTAACATCGTAAAATTACCTAATATTAGTGCCTCTATTCCGCAGTTGAAAACTGCAATCAAAGAGTTGCAGGAAAAGGGTTTTGCCTTGCCGGATTATCCTGATGATCCTAAAAATGAACAAGAAGAAAACATCAAAGCCAAATACGATAAAATTAAAGGATCTGCGGTGAACCCTGTCTTGAGGGAAGGTAACTCTGACAGAAGGGCGCCACAGGCTGTTAAGCAATTTGCCAGAAAGAATCCCCACAGCATGGGAAAATGGAGCAAAGACTCTAAGTCCCATGTTTCAAGTATGCCTGAAGGAGATTTTTATGGTAGTGAGAAATCGGTAACCATTCCTTCAGCAACCAGTATCAACATCGTATTGTACGGAGAAGATGGCACAGAGACAACCTTAAAAGAAGGCTTGGCTTTGCAAAAAGGTGAGATCATTGATGCTGCCGTTTTAAGTGTTGCTGCTTTAAGGAAATTTCTTAAAGAACAGATCGCCGAAGCAAAAGAACAAGGAGTGTTGTTTTCATTGCATATGAAAGCAACCATGATGAAGGTATCTGACCCAATAATTTTTGGTCATGCAGTGACTGTTTTCTTTGCTCCGGTATTTGAAAAACATGCTGAGGTACTTAAAGAAGCAGGAGTAGATCCAAAAAATGGTTTTGGAGATCTTATTGCAGCTTTAGACAAGTTGCCTGAAGCTACCCGCAAATCGATTGAAGCTGATATCGATGCTTGTTATGCAGAGAGTCCTGACTTGGCCATGGTAAATTCTGACAAAGGAATCACCAATTTGCACGTTCCCAGTGATGTAATCATTGATGCTTCCATGCCTGCCATGATCAGAAGCAGTGGACAAATGTGGAACAAAAACAATCAATTGCAAGATACTAAAGCAGTAATCCCGGACAGGTCTTACGCGGGAGTTTATCAAGAAACCATTGACTTTTGTAAGAAACACGGTGCATTTGACCCTACTACTATGGGCTCTGTGCCCAATGTAGGGCTTATGGCTCAAAAAGCTGAAGAGTATGGTTCTCATGATAAAACATTCGAAATTCCATCAGCAGGAACTGTAAAAGTAACCGATGCTTCCGGAAATGTAATTTTGGAAAATGTGGTAGCAAAGGGAGATATCTGGAGAATGTGTCAGGTTAAAGATGCACCTATTCAGGATTGGGTTAAACTTGCTGTAAATAGGGCCAAAGCGACAGGTGTTCCTGCTGTTTTCTGGTTGGACGAAAACAGGTCGCATGATGCTGCCCTTATTGCTAAGGTTGAAACTTACCTAAAAGACCACGACACCAGCGGCTTGGAAATCTATATCAAATCTCCGGAAGAAGCCACCCGTTATTCTTTGGAAAGAATAAAAGATGGTAAAGATACCATTTCTGTTACCGGGAATGTATTGAGGGATTACCTGACAGATTTATTCCCAATCTTGGAATTGGGAACTAGTGCGAAAATGCTTTCAGTGGTACCTTTGATGAATGGTGGAGGTTTATTTGAAACCGGTGCCGGAGGATCTGCTCCAAAACACGTTCAGCAGTTTGTAGAAGAAGGTCACCTTAGATGGGATTCTCTTGGAGAATTTTTAGCCTTGGCTGTATCCCTTGATCATTTGGGGGAAACCTTTAATAATGAGCGAGCTAAGGTACTGGGTAAAACCTTGGATGAAGCAACAGCTAAATTTTTGGAGAATGGAAAATCACCTTCCAGAAGAGTGAATGAGCTTGACAACAGAGGAAGCCATTTTTACTTGGCAACTTATTGGGCAGAGGCATTAGCAAACCAAGATGAAGATGCAGCACTCAAAACTATTTTTGCTCCGGTAGCCAAAAGCATGAGTGAAAATGAGCAGAAAGTGGTTGATGAATTAAACGGTGCGCAAGGTAGTCCGGTGGATATTGGAGGGTATTATAAACCTGATGAGGAGAAAACCTCTACGGCCATGCGTCCAAGCAAAACTTTAAATGAAATATTAAAAACAATCGTAGCCTAGGTGCAGGTTGTTTTACAAAGAAGCTTATAAATTAAAAAGCCGGAAGATAATTTCTTCCGGCTTTTTTGTTGTTTTATCAGACCGTCATAAAAACCAAGAGTTTTAATGACAAGACTTTTTCAATTCAAATTATAGTCTTTTAATTTTGATATTTCTGAACCAAACATCATCTCCATGATCTTGGAGTACAATTTTACCTTCTTTGTATTTGGCAAAACCTTCCCATTGAGAGAATTTGCTTTCTGCAACCATGGCTTTCCACTGCTCATCCCAAAGTGTAGTTTCCACAGTTTTCACCCCGTTAAGGAAAAATTGCAAGGTATTGTCATTGATGATTATTTCAGTCTTATTCCATTCACCTACCGGCTTGGCAGCTTCTTCGGAGGACTCAATCATGTCGTAAAGATCACCTGCTCTGTGGGTAATGATTTGGCCATCTTTGTGTCCGTCATTGTCAAGCACCTGGTATTCCGGCCCGGTATGGTAAGGTCTGTCATATTCACCATTGTCTTGGACATGAAACATGATGCCACTATTTCCATTTTCTGAGATCTTCCACTCAATTTGCAAGTGAAAATTACCGAAGGTTTCCTTGGTAACAAGATCACCTGCAGAAGCACCTTCGTCTTTTTTTCCAGAATTAAAGTAAAGTACACCATCGGCAGCCTCCCAAGCCTCTCCCGGCTGATCTTTACCAAAACCGGTCCAACCGGTAAGGCTATTGCCATCAAATAAACTTATCCACTCTTCTTCAGTCACGATGATTTCTTCAATGTTCTCTTCTGTTGTCTCTTTCTCACTTTGTGCAGGGCCACAGGCTACTACTGCAAGGGAAAGAGCTGCTATAGACAAAGTTGTTTTTATCATTTCAAATTATTTCTTTAACAATAATACGAATTTTGCAAGATCTTTTGCATCTTCTTCTGAAAGGGTAGGGTGCGCCGGCATAGGAATTTCTCCCCAAGTACCTACACTACCTGCGATAACTCTTCCTGCCAAAAGTTCTACGTTTTCGTCTGTAGACTCATATTTTGCAGCAACATCAGCATAAGAAGGACCTACAATTTTTCTTTCAAGCATATGGCAAGAAGGACAGTCATTTTGGCCCATCAATTCAGAACCCTTGATGAATATAGGATCATCTTTGTACTTTTCCTCAAGGCTAATTTCCTCTACTGGCGCCGGAGGAGGCGCTGTTGTACTCTCGCTAGATGCTGAATCAGAACTTCCGGAGCCCCCACATGCAGAAACGGCTACCATTGCACTGGCAATGAATGCCATACTTAAATTTAAATTAAACTTCATGGTTTGTAATAGTTAGATTAATTAATTCCCAATAATTTTTTATTTAAACCTTCGTCCATTCCGGTGGATGCGAAATCGTCAAAGGTCTTTTCGGTTACTCTTATTATTTTTTCACTTATAAATTTAGCTCCTTCTATGGCTCCATTTTCCGGATGCTTGATGGCACATTCCCACTCTAGCACAGCCCATCCTTCAAAGTCATATTGAGATAGTTTACTAAAAATCGCGTTAAAATCTACCTGGCCATCGCCTAGTGAACGGAACCTTCCAGCTCTTTCTATCCAACTGGAATAACCACCATACACTCCTTGTCTCCCTGTAGGATTAAATTCTGCATCCTTGACATGAAACATTTTTATTCTATCCTTATAGATGTCGATAAAGTCTACATAATTCAAACATTGTAAAACAAAATGGCTTGGGTCATATAGGATATTTGCCCTTTTGTGATGGTTTACTTTTTCAAGAAATAAATCAAAAGTAACCCCATCATGTAAGTCTTCGCCGGGGTGGAGTTCATAACAAACATCCACGCCATATTTGTCAAACTCGTCCAAAATGGGTAGCCATCTTTTCGCCAATTCTTCAAAACCGGTGTCTACCAGACCAGCAGGACGCTGTGGCCAAGGGTAAACTGTATGCCACATTAAGGCACCGCTAAAAGTACCGTGGGTAGTTAAGCCGAAGTTTTTGCTGGCTTTGGCAGCCATCATCAATTGGTTGGTTGCCCATTCTTGTTTGCCTTTAAGGTCACCGGCTAGCTCAGCAGGAGCAAAAGCATCAAAAAGTTCATTGTATGCAGGACTAACTGCCACCAATTGTCCTTGCAAATGGGTGGAAAAGTCAGAGATCTCTACTCCGGCCTCTTTCACAGTATTTTTTATTTGTTCTACATAGTCCAAGTCCTCAGCGGCTTTTTGAAGGTCAATGAGTCTTGCATCCCATGTAGGAATTTGTACAGCTTTGTATCCTATACTTGCAGCCCAAGTACAAATATCTTTTAAATTATTGAAAGGGGCTTTATCATCTACAAACTGAGCCAAAAATAAGGCTGGTCCTTTAATGGTTTTCATAAAGTATTTGGTTATTTAAAGTTCAAATTTAGTCCATTTTTCATTAGAATTGCTACTTTTTACGACATGCTCAACAAATGCCATACCTCGCAATCCATCTTCAGCGCCAGGGTAGTCTTCCCATTCCTTCTTAGGTGTTTCGCCATTTTTTCTGGCGTAAAGACACCTGGCAAAATTTCGGTATAAATTTGCAAAAGCCTCAAGGTATCCTTCAGGATGGCCTCCCGGAGTCCTTACGTTTTCCAAGGCAAAAGAAGAAAGGTAAGGAATATTGCCTCCAGCACGATAAATCTGATCCGGAGCTTCCGGATGTCTTACTATTAAAGAATTGGCATTGTCCTGTTCCCATTCCAACCCTGCTTTTTCACCATAAACCCTGATCTTTATGTTATTTTCTGCTCCAGGGGCAATTTGAGTAGCCATCAAAACACCAGAGGCTCCACCTTCAAACTTTAGTAGAACAGCGCCATCATCGTCGAGAGTCCTTCCTTCAACCACGCAATTAAGGTCAGCACATAGCTTGGTCAGTTTTAATCCACTGACATATTCTGCAAGATTAAATGCATGGGTGCCTATATCTCCCATACAATTGGCAATGCCACTCTTGCTTGGGTCTGTTCTCCAAATGGCTTGTTTGTAATCTGTATTTTCAAGTTTATTCCAAAGCCAGCCTTGAGGATATTCTACATATACCTTTCTCACCTTACCAATAACACCTGTAGCAATCAAATGTTTTGCCTCCTTCACCATAGGGTAGCCGGTATAGGTATGGGTAAGGCAAAACAATAAGCCGGTTTGTTCTATGATTTTGTTTAGCTCTTTTGCTTCTTCGTAGCTAAAAGTCATGGGTTTATCCAAAACAACATGAAAACCGTTTTCTAAGGCCTTCTTGGTAGGGTCAAAATGGACATGGTTTGGCGTAACGATGGCTACAAAATCAATTCTTTCAGATTCAGGGAGTAGCAATTCCTTTTCAAACATCTCATCGTATGAGCCATATACCCTTTCAGATGGGAGGAAAAGTTCTTTGCCGGTTTCTGCAGATTTTTCCGGACTACTACTAAAAGCCCCAGCGGCCAATTCAATAATTCCGTCCATTGCTGCTGAAATCCTATGGACTGCACCTATAAAGGATCCAGGTCCACCGCCAATCATCCCCATTTTAAGTTTTCTGTTACTCATTCTTGTGGTCTTTGGTTTTTTTGTTGATTAATATTCCCCCTTTATCCATATATTTTATAATGCAATACCATGAATTTACAAATATTGTAAATTGATTAAAATATTTTTAGGAAAATGAGAAATAGTATGCTTGCTTTCTGAAGTGATAAATTTACGTTAAATTGGCTTAAATTTTAAATAATTCTATAGAATGTTTGATATCTGTCCCTGAGGAAAACCTATCAAACTTACCACTAACACACCAAAAAATATGACATTAAATAACAGGTTTAAGCTTTCCCTCATGATGTTTCTAGAGTTTTTCGTATGGGGATCCTGGTACGTAACTTTAGGTACTTTTTTAGGTAATAACCTTCAGGCCAATGGTGGTCAATTGGCTGCAGCATTTTCTACACAATCAATAGGAGCTATTGTTGCCCCATTTATTATAGGATTAATAGCAGATAGATTTTTTAACGCTGAAAAGATTCTAGGAATATCCCACCTTATCGGGGCAGGATTAATGTATATGATGTACGTTTCCGAGAGCTTTGTCACCTTTTATCCTTATGTTCTTATTTACATGATCATTTATATGCCCACCTTGGCTTTGGTCAATTCGGTTTCATTCAATCAAATGAAGGACCCCGCCAAAGAGTTCAGCACGATTCGTGTTTGGGGAACAGTGGGCTGGATAGCTTCCGGGTTAATGATAAGCTTTTTCTTTACCTGGGATAGTGCAGCTTCTATAGGAGAAGGAATGCTGAGTAATACCTTTCTAATGTCTGCTATATCTTCTGTTGTTTTGGGCCTATTTGCCTTTACCCTTCCCAAGACTCCTCCGGTTGCCTCCAATAAAGATGAAAAACAATCGATTTCTGAAATACTGGGTTTAGATGCGCTTAAGTTGCTGAAAGACAAAGATTTTTCTGTTTTCTTTCTTTCATCCATTTTAATATGTATCCCCCTGGCATTTTACTACCAGAATGCCAATCCATTCTTATCCGAAGTAGGTTTAACAAACCCTACCGGTAAAATGACCATAGGGCAGGTTTCGGAAGTGCTGTTTCTTTTGCTGATGCCATTCTTTTTTAAGAAATTTGGTTTGAAGACTACTTTAATTGTGGGCATGCTTGCTTGGGTAGTCAGGTATGTGATGTTTGCTTTTGGAGATGCGGGAGAAGGTACCTATTTGTTGCTTATTGGTATAGCATTACATGGGATTTGTTACGATTTCTTCTTTGTTTCCGGTCAGATTTATACCGATTCAAAGGCCGGGCCAAAATATAAAAGTTCTGCCCAAGGCTTGATTACATTGGCTACTTACGGTATAGGTATGTTAATAGGGTTTTGGATAGCAGGAATAGTTTCAGACTTCTATTTGCTAGAGAATGGTGATCATGTTTGGAAAAATATTTGGCTGATTCCTTCAGGGATAGCTTTGTTGGTTACTGTAATCTTTGTTGTCTTTTTTAAGGACAATGATTTCATCAAAGCCAATGCGGAAAGGAATAGCTTGAAGCACAGCAATGTGGTAGAAAAGTGACTTGGCACCGGTCAAAAAATAGGAACTAATTTAGAGCATTTATAAATAGTAACTGTTGGATTCAGGTAAATGGAAAAATCATACCATTTCTTTATAAATATCAATAGTATTGCAATACCTAAAATAAACAATTGAAGCATATGGCTAATCAAAGTTATGACGCTATTGTCGTTGGATCAGGGATCAGCGGCGGATGGGCGGCAAAGGAACTAACAGAGAAGGGATTAAAAGTACTTCTACTGGAAAGAGGTCCGAACGTAGTGCACGTAAAAGATTATAAAAACGCTACCAAGGCACCTTGGGAGGTGCCTCACAGAGGTAGGCGGACAATTGAGATGTTGGAGAACCACCCAAACCTTAGGAGGGATTATGTCCTGAATGAGTTAAACCTTGACTGGTGGGCGCATGAGGATGATTCTCCATATGTAGAAAAGAAGCCATTTACATGGTTTAGAGGTTACCAAGTGGGAGGTCGCTCCTTGCTGTGGGGTAGACAAAGTTATCGATGGGCCGATATTGATTTTGAGGCGAATGCCAAGCAAGGAATTGCTGTAGACTGGCCCATCAGGTACAAAGACCTAGAACCTTGGTACAGTTATGTAGAGAAATTTGCCGGTATTTCCGGTAATAAAGATGGTTTGGATATTCTTCCTGATGGTGAATTTATGCCCGCCATGCCGTTGAACTGTGTAGAACAGACTGTGGCAGACAGGATTAAAGATCATTTTAAGGGAGCCAGGGTAATGACCAATGCAAGAACAGCCAATATTAGTCAGCCGCTTCCGGGAAGACCGGGCTGTCAATACAGAAACAAATGTTCTCTAGGGTGCCCTTATGGTGGCTATTTTAGTACCCAATCTTCTACCCTTCCTGCAGCAGTGGCTACAGGAAACCTTACCTTGAGACCTTGGTCCATTGTTACCAAAGTGCTGTACGACAAAGACAAAAAGCGCGCAACAGGAGTAGAAGTTCTTGATGGAGAAACCAATGAAACCTACGAATTCAATTCCAAAATTGTATTTTTATGTGCTTCAGCTTTCAATTCCTCAGCTATCTTAATGCGTTCAGCTACTGATATATGGCCTGAAGGATTAGGAAGTAGTTCAGGAGAGCTTGGACACAATGTAATGGATCACCATTTCAGATTAGGAGCTAGAGGTGTGGTTGAAGGTTTCGACGACAAGTATTATTTTGGTAGAAGGCCGGGAGGATTTTATGTTCCCAGGTACAGAAACTTAGGAAACGAAAGCAGGGATTATATAAGAGGCTTTGGATACCAAGGTGGCGCAAGCAGACAAGGATGGAGCAGAACAGTTGCTGAATTGGATTTTGGTGCACCTTTAAAAGCGGAGCTTACTGAGCCAGGAGATTGGACCATCGGCATGACTGCATTTGGCGAAATCCTTCCTTACCATAACAACAGCATTAAGCTTAGCAAGACGGTTACAGATAAGTGGGGCATCCCTGTTTTGGAAATGGATGCTGAAATCCATGAAAATGAGAAAAAAATGAGGGTAGACATGAAAAACGATGCTGCAGAAATGCTAGAAGCTGCAGGCGTTAAAAATGTTACTACTTATGATACCGGTTATACTTTTGGACAAGGTATACACGAGATGGGTACAGCAAGGATGGGAAGAGATCCTAAAACTTCTGTTTTAAATGGCAATAACCAGGTGTGGGATGCTAAAAATGTTTTTGTAACAGATGGTGCAGCCATGGTTTCTGCAGCTGCGCAAAATCCTTCACTGACATACATGGCCTTGACCGCAAGAGCTGCTAGTTTTGCTGTAGAAGAATTGAAAAAAGGTAACCTGTAAACCCAAATTGAAGCGTTATGAATTTTATGAATAGAAGAGAAGCACTTAAAAGCGTGGTACTGATGATGGGTGGTACCATGGTTGGAGCCAATGTGATATTGACAGGCTGTGCTCCCGATAAACAAATTGAAGGACTTGATTTTTCCGATGAAGAATTGGCTTATATGGACGAAATTGGTGAGGCCATTATTCCTACCACAGATACCCCGGGTGCCAAAGCCGCAGGTATTGGTTCATTTATGGCCATGATGGTGAAATCTACTTATACCGAAGAGCAACAGAAATCGTTTATCAACGGCCTTAATAAGTTGAAGCACGATTTTAAAACGAGTACTGAAAAGGACTTTATGGATGCCTCTGTAGAAGAAAGAACTGACTTTTTGAATCAGGTACATAAAAAAGCCATGAACCCCGATGCTGAAGATAATAAAGAGGACAAGTATATTCTTATGATTAAAGACCTGACCTTATTGGGTTATTTTACCTCTGAAATTGGGGCTACTCAAGCCTTAAGGTTTGTGGAGACACCCGGCAGGTATGAGCCTTGTATTGACTATAAAAAAGGAGACAGGGCTTGGGCCATTTAATTGCCTTTAAGCGAAATTATGTAAATCCCGCCTACCAAGGCGGGATTTTTTTATGCTTAAAATTTTGGAATGCTACATGATATTGTGTATTATACAAAGATAAACAAGGTGTAAAACATGATATATTTAATATTGAATATTATAATTTCTTTAAACCTCATGTCCATCTACAATTCTAGTGATAGATATGACAAAAAAGAGATGCTTACAGTAAATGAGGTTTCACAAGATTCAAACGGGAAATTTGAAAAATTTGCTACTAATAAGATCATTCCCAGTGAAATACGGGCCATGACTTTAGAGGCATTGTCTTATTTTCCTGATTTAATCAATACCAAAATTGATTTTCAATTCAAGAAAAATATCAGTGGTTCGGTAATGCAGGCCCAGCCTAAAGTGGGTTCATTATTTGTACATGCCAAAGACAATCGTTCCTATAAAATTAAAATTTCGAGGTACCTCTTTTTAGAAGATAACCCAATACCCATTGAAGATCTTCCAAAAGATGTTTTTCTAGGTTGGATTGGGCATGAATTGGGGCATATTCAGGATTATTTGAATAGGAGTTCATTAAACCTTCTAGGCTTTGGTATGAAATATTACCTTTCTGATGCATTTATCACGAAAGCAGAAATTGCCGCAGATAGTTATGCTGTAGCACATGGTTTAGGTGAGAAAATTATAGCCACCAAAAATTTCGTCTTGAATCATGATCAAATTCCCCTGGCTTATAAACAAAAAATTGAGGCACTTTACCTTTCTCCGGGAGAAATATTGAGTATGGTTGATCCTGATATGGATGAAGAAATTGAGGAAAACGATCAATCTATTGAATCCCTGTAATCTAGATTTTTACCAAATGAACAGCGAGAGGATGCTACCTTTTTATGTTCAAGCAGCAATTGACCTTCCACCAATAATTGAAGCCTAGAGATAAATTAGCCCTTCAATTTAATTGGTTGGAAGAGGTTATAAGATTTTTTAACGAGTAAAACCTTTTTTTTTACCTACCAATGATGGATATAAAAATTAGGGGTAAAGAGCCACCGGCATTAATGAAAAGCCGGTTTCACTATTGAGCTTCCTGAATGCTATGCCATAAAAGGCCAACTCATTTACACCCCCTGGGGGTGGCAGCTCTGCGTCGGGTTACTCGGGCTATAAAGATTGCATTCCGTCGGAGTGCCGCATTGAATATGGACATCACTGGATTGCTGCTATTCGAAAATGTTAAATCTCGGAATGATGATTTTCTCAACATTTTAAGCCGACCTCAGGTTACTTGGTAGAAGGATTGGTTAAATTTTTGAAATGTCTGCCTTGCGTACATAAGCAGTTTTATTTCCCCATTCGATTTCATACCACATGTCTTTGCTGGACGAAATGGTCACGCGGTGTCCTGCTTCCACTCTTCGGATCAGGTTTCCTGCAGAGGAAGGGCTGTCCATGATGAGCACCGGTCCACCCGTAATAATGCCTGTATCAGGTTTGTTCAAAAAATTATTAGAAACAAATGTGATGATTAAAAATAAAATTGCCGGGTAATAGAAAACCGTCCTTTTGGCAGGGAAGACAAATACTAGGATTAAAAATACCAGCATTAATAATGCAGCTGCTCCAGTAATGACGGTCTTATAGTCCAATAGTAGTCGAAGAAACCTGTCTTGGTCAGAAATTTGGTAACCCTCTAGAGAAGCTTGACCTGTCAAGGATTTGATTTTATCGATCACTTCTGGGTTAGGGTTGTAATCATAATACTTGGATAGGTATAGGGAGGCTTTCCCATAATCTCCCAAGCCTTCAGAGATAAAGCCCATCTTTATCAGCATGGCCGGAGAGTAGGCATTTTCTTGGTAAAGAATGTTTTCATAGACTTTCAAAGCCTCTTTGTATTTCTTTTCTGCAAATAAGCTGTCGGCTGTCGAAAGATTTGTTTTTCCCTCAACCTGACTATCAGCCTGATGCGGGTAAACCAGTGAGAAAGCTGATAAAAAAACAAGAAAGATCCATCTAAGATTTGGCATTTTCAATATAGTCCTTTAAATTTGCAGTCCAATTACGGGAAACTAAGGCGAAAAACCAAGGAATCTTTTGATATTAAACCTTGAAAAAAGGAGTCAAATAATTGGATTAATGATTCTGTAGCTCAGCTGGTAGAGCATAACACTTTTAATGTTAGGGTCCTGGGTTCGAACCCCAGCGGGATCACATCAAAACAAAAAAACCTGTTCAATCGAACAGGTTTTTTGTTTTCAAGGGCTTTATAGGTGATTGCTAGGCTTTGTCGCAAGGTCTTTTTTCTCTTTCAATTCACCTTATGGCATAGTGATACCTTAGAATCCTTAATTGCGAAATACTATTGACAATGCAGTCCTCTAAAGAATAGAAAGTCTACAGTCATAACAGAAGGGACTATCCCTCAGCACAATTTAAACCCAGACGATAAAAGATCACCAAAATTTATCTAAGTGCCGATAGTGATATTTGCTATTTAGGACTTTCATTTTTCTACAACCATTAATAGCCCGGATTCTGTACCAAATGAGGTGCTTTGTTCATTTCATCATTTGGAATGGGGATCCAATACATTTTTTTATGGACCGTACGATCTTGGACCGTTAATCGTCTCCAGATGGTATTTACCGTTCCTTCATCCAAATTACGGGTTTCGACAATCTCAATTCCCTTGGCATCGTCAAGTTTTTCTTCAAGAATCTTCCATCTCCTGATATCAAACCATCGGATATTTTCAAAAGTAAATTCAATTTCTCTTTCATACCGAAGCGCCTCCTCAATATCTCCAGTAAAATCAGGCATGCCGGCTCGGTTTCTGATCATATTGATATAGGTTGCCGCTTCTTGGGTGTCTCCAAGCTCTAAACTAGATTCCGCATAGTTTAAAATTATCTCAGCGTATCTAAGCCATATCCATACGTTCTCATTGTATTGATCTTTGCCGATAACTTCATGATCCATCATTTTTTTCATTAAATAACCTGTGTATCCGGCATTCCATGAATGTACTGGTCCCTGGCGGGTATCTATGCCTACTAGGCTGCTTACCTCATTGCCTCCCTGTATAGTAATCCGGGTACGCCTGTCATATATGCCCAAGGGATCTCTTTCTTGCAGATCAGAAAATCTTGGTTGCCAATGCGCACTATCATATAATATGGAACCATAAAACCTCGGTTCACGATGATAATATGGGTTTTCATTTTGATACTTATCTGAAATATTCTGATAATAACCATTCTCATCTAGAGTAAAATGATCTGAAAAGCTAGAACCATCATCCATTTGATAGGTATCTACTAGGTCCTGAGTAGGGTTATTGCTCCCATAGTTAGATAATCCGTTGGGTCCCTGCCATAAGTTATTTCTATGCCGTTCCCCAACATCAGCTACAAACATTTTACCCCAAATAATCTCATTGTTAGAAAGATCCCTTTGTCGGAAAAAATCATAATAATTGTTAGCCACTGCCTCTTTATCTGGGGCACCAAAATCAGCAAGGGAATAGGTGTTCAGTTCCATAACCGCCTTTGCCGCATTTTTTGCTGCAGTCCAAAGTGCCGTTCTATCGGGGTTTTCGTACCCCACATATTTATTTTCAGCTGTACCATCAGCGGTAAGGTCGCTGGCTGCAAACAACAAGACTCGTGACTTAAGTGCCAATGCCGCCCCTTTGGTTGCCCTACCCATTTCCATTTCATTCTTTGACAAAAGAAGGTTGGCCGCATTGTCACAATCCTGCACTATGAAATCGATCGTTTCTTCAAAAGATCCCCTTGGTGTTCCTAAATAATCATCTCCTATTCCGAAAGGTGCTGTTAATATAGGAAGGCCGCCAAAGGTACGAACCATCTGGGCATAGGCAAAAGCTCTTAGGAATAAGGCTTCTCCTTTCAATATTTCAGCTTTTATTTTTACTGCCTCTCGTTCAGTTTCTTGTGTGTTTTCAACTACCGTATCTATGTTTTCAAGGAAGGTATTGATGATTTGAATATTATCAAATAACTGCCAATTGAGAAATCTAAACCGGGTATGGTTGAATGGCCCCATATTGGAAGGAGTTATATTCCCCTGCACATAAACATCTGTACCGTATATATGGATGAAAAAGGTATGATCCGACACTCCGGCGAGGTTTAAATTTGAGTTAAACCCGCTGGATATATTACGGTAGGCAGTATTAAGATAGCTATTGGCAAGATTGATGTCCGACCAAACCAGCTCCTCAGCATATCTGTCTAAAGGGGCTTTATCCAAAATTTCTTCTACACAGGAAGACATCAAAAGTAGAAAAACTGATAAAATTTTAATATTTATATATTTTTTCATGACGATGTTTTTATATCTAATTAGAAAGAAACACTTGTACCAAAAGAAAAGACTTTCATGATTGGATAGTTATTTAGATTTCCCAGTTCAGGATCCATAATTTCAGTTCCCGAATGAATTAGGAATAAGTTTTGTCCTGTAACGAACAGTCTCGCTTTGGAAACTTTAATTGCCTCTAAGAGATGGGTAGGAATAGTGTAGGAAAGCTGCAGGTTCTTTAATCGAGCATAAGACGTATTGTGGTAAGAATAGTCTGTCCTAAAATTTAATCGCCAATATTCCTCTTCTCTTTCAAATGCCCTAGGCTTATCAGCATTAATATTATCGGGAGTCCACCTGCCTTCTGCGTCATATTGAAAATAATTACCTGAACTTCCTTGCAATGAAGTGTACATTAATCTCATCGATCTTCCGGCACCTTGCACCAGCCCTCTTAGTTCCCAATTTTCATATTTAAAATTGAAAGAAAGACCATAGGTGATTTGTGGATTGGTTGTCCTGTCATACAAGGTTCTGTCGTCATTATTAATGACGCCATTGCCATCATAGTCTTCAATGATAATATCACCAGGGCGTGCACCAGGCACATGGGGTAAGGAATTCACATGCTCTTCATCCCGGAAAATACCTATTGATCGGTAAAGTAAGGCAGATCCCTGAGGGTGACCTGTCTGAACCTGCCAAGGAACATTTCGCTCCGGTTCGTCAAATTCTATTACACTATTACGGGCAAAAGCAAGGTTCCCATTTATTCCATAAGAATACTTTGGCTTCTGGTCGTTGTATCCCAGAATAACTTCAAACCCCTTATTGTCTACAATGCCAAAATTTTCATCGGGTAAGGAGATGCCGGTATAGTTAGGGACTGAAGCGCTTCTTTGAACAAGAATATTGTTTCTTCTTTCATAAAAGAATTCTGTATCTAAACTTAACCTTCCGTCTAAAAAATTTGATTCAAATCCCGCATTATAAACATTGGCTACTTCCCAAGTGATAAAAGGATTTGGTGTTCCGGTTAGGTTTAGACCTGTGTTATAATTCCTGCTAGACCCGAATACGGTGCCTTGGTCAAACTCATAACTTGTGAGGTATTGAAATGGATTAACTAGGTCGTTCCCCATCTTGCCCCAAGATGCTTTCACTTTGAAATAATCAATAAAGCCGATATTATCTTTCCAAAAGTCTTCGTTGGAAGCATTCCATCCGGCAAGCACCCCCGGGAAGTTTCCCCAACGGCCGCTTTCTTCTGAAAACCTAAGGGAGCCATCTCTCCGGAAACTAAACTGAAATAAATAAGTTTCCTTAAAATTATAACTAAACCTTCCAAAGTAATTTACCCGAGCATCTATATCAATCCATCCTCCGTTATCTTTTTCAGCATTTCCTCCGGCGAACAAGTAGGGCAACTCATCTGAAACAAAATATCGTCTGAATGCTTCAATACCCTGACCGGTATATTCAGAATTTTCATAAGAAATAAAAGTGCTAATATTATGAACGTCATTCAAGGTTTTGTCATAGTTCAACTTGAAGTTAAAAGTATTGGTAATGGTATTATCAAAGAAATCTCTAAGTCTTGGTTCGGGTGCCTGACCACTGGGGATTCCAGTAAGAAATGCTGACCCATCCTCACTACCCGTATTCCCTGCTGCCAAATACCCGCCTACGTCCAAGTGATATAGAGGAAAAGGTCTCTCGAACAGTTTCCTTTGCTTGAAGTAAACATCATATGCATAATAACTGGAAAGTGTCAAACCTTCCACTCCTGGGATTTTTAAATTAGCAGAAAGAGTATTGTTGCTTCGGTACCGTCTGTCATCATCGTACCCTGGTTCAAAGGATGAGATCACAAGGGGTTGGTCTCCTCGTTCCACATCAGGACCCGGTAAGCCATTGGGCCAAATTGCTGTTTCTGTAGGATAACCCCTGATCAAATGCGCAAATACTGTTCCTGCTCCCCGAGTAGGAAACATCCTTTTTTCTTGGGAAGCAATGATATTAATACCTACATCTAAATATTCATTAACTTTTACGTCTACATTTGCCGTTAGATTATACCGGTTAAACGAACTAGCAGAGTTGGAGTAAATCCCGCCATCATATTGCGTGCCTAAAGCTCCATAATAATTAACAGATTCACCTCCGCCACTAACTGAGAAATTATGGCTGCGGTTTCTGCTGTAATCAGCCAGTCCTGCAGCAAACCAGTCGGTATTGGGATGGGTCCAAGGTAAATTTCCTTCTTTGTATTTTTCAATATCTTCTAAGGAAAAAGACATGTTGGCTTCGTCCACTCCCCTGTATGATTGCATTTCTCGGATCATCTGTGCATAGGTAGGGGCATCTGCCATTTCAGGAACCATGGTTGGTGAAAGAAAGCCTTCGTAAAACTCATAACTGAAAGTGGCAGGAGTATTCTTTAACCCGCCTTTGGTAGTAACAAGGATAACTCCATTGGCGGCCCTAGACCCATAAATAGCAGCTGATGCGTCTTTAAGTACGGTTATGCTTTCAATATTGTTAGCTGGAACCGAATTCAAGTCCCTCCCCGGTATCCCGTCAATCACGATTAAAGGATTGTTATTGCCCAAAGTGGAACTTCCTCTAACCAAAATAGATGCTTGGTCATTGCCCGGTTCACCGCTGCTTTGCTGTACAATAGCTCCCGGTAGACGCCCGGCAAGGGCATTAGAAATTGTGGAGACTGGAGCGGCACTTAACTCTTCATTACCTATTGTTGTTACAGATCCGATTACATTGACTTTTTTCTGAGTTCCATATCCTACTACTACTACCTCATCGAGGCCTTGGATATCTTCATTCATAATAATGTCAATCACAGCCCTGCCATTCAAGGGCACCTCCTGTGTAAGGTATCCAATGGAGGAGAAAACCAGAATATCATCTTCGGAAGGCACATTAAGTGAATAGGTGCCATCTAGGTCAGTAACTGTGCCTATGACTGTGCCTTTTACTAATATACTGACACCCGGAATTTGCTCTCCGCTGGATGAGGTGACTGTACCGGAGACATTTATGGGTTCTCCATTTGCAAACGAACTGGCAACCATCAATAGTAGTCCTAAAATAGCTATAAAGGAAAAATTGATGATCCTAAAAAGGGATCGGAAAAATGCTTTTTTCATACTTTGGGTTTTTTGGGTTTATCATTTATTAAATCTTGTTTGTGATAGAAAGGGTCTAGAAAATTCTTAACCCCACCGATTGGAGAGGAGCCTCTCCAAATACCATCTTCCTGTCTGTCTAAATTGATAGGTAAGCAGAAGGCAACAGGTGCCCCTTGGTTATTTGGCAAACCAATTGTTCCCAATATAATTTTAATTTTGAAAAAATAACATATTTTAATGGAATACTTTTATTATATACACATTGATAATATTATATATATTTTTATATAAGTAACATTTTATTTCAAATGGTTTTTTATCTCTCCAAGATTGAAAAGGGTTTTCTATTTATCCGTCCATTTTAATCGTTTTTTAGTTTGATTTTTGCTACTTAAAAAAGTGGATTGCAGGTATTATTTGATTGAAATGTTTAGGGAGAGTGACCTTCGTTTAACTGGTAATTTCTTTGATTCATCACCTGTCATTTAGCTGATAGAGTAAAAAGGAGCTATTAAATCAGTTCAGTAGAACAGCTGTTCCATTAAGTGAATATGACCTAATTTTAAATGGATATATTCTATGATATCTTCAAAAAATATGGGAATTGGATTAAATTTCGGTTAAATTTATTTTGACACTTAATAATTGACCCGAAGCGTACAATGTCGATTAGATGGATACCTTTATTTTTGGTAATATTGGCTTTCTCCTGTCAGCCCAGTTTGCCGGAGCCTATTGCTCAGGAAATGGAAAAACTTCCGGAGCAGGTGGATTTTAATATCCATGTGAAGCCCATTTTATCTGACAATTGCTTTTCATGCCATGGTCCCGATGAGGCAGCAAGGGAAGCAGGAATGAGACTAGACCTTCCTAAGGCTGCTTATACAGCCACAAAGGAAAGTGGTAAAATTCCTATTAGTCCCGGGAAATTGAAGCAAAGTGAAGTTTTTCACCGGATCATCTCAGAAGATTCCAATTTCCAAATGCCTACCCCTGAGTCTCACTTAACTTTAACCAATAGACAAAAGGCAATCCTTATAAAATGGATCCAATCAGGGGCTGCATATCGCCCCCATTGGGCATTCATTACGCCGGAACTACCGAAAATTCCGGCCCCAAAGATCCAAAATTGGTCCATGAAACCCATTGACCTCTTCGTGGGGCAGCAACTTTTTGAACATGGATTTGAACCCAGTCCCCCTGCTTCCAAAGAATTACTTTTGAGAAGGTTAAGTTTAGATATAACCGGGTTGCCTCCATCTCTGGAAGAATTAGATGCCTTTCTGGCAGACAGTTCGGAAAATGCCTATGAAAAACAAGTAGACCGTTTGTTAAAGTCAGCCCATTATGGAGAGCAGATGGCCTTGTACTGGATGGATCTTGCCAGGTTTGCCGATACCCATGGCTATACCGTAGATAGATTTCGAGACATGTCCCCCTGGCGCGATTGGGTGATAGATGCTTACAATCAAAACATGCCTTATGATCAGTTTATCACTGAGCAGTTGGCAGGTGATCAATTGCCAAATCCTACAAAAAATCAAAAGTTGGCCACTGCTTTTAATCGCATTCATCCTCAAAATATGGAGGGCGGGATTGTTCAGGAGGAGTTCAGGGTAGAATACGTCGCAGACAGAACAAATACCCTAGGCAAAGCTTTTATGGCCCTAAGTCTGGAATGTGCAAGGTGTCATGACCACAAGTTTGACCCCATAAGCCAAAAGGAATACTTCCAGCTTAGCAGTTTTTTCAATCAAGTAGATGAAGCAGGACAGATTTCCTGGGACAATGCAATGCCTGTACCCACCATGCTTTGGACAGATGAACAAAAAGGCAACTTGCTAAAGATGTTAAAGGCTGATATTAGCCAGGCAGAAAAGGCCTTGTCCGCTATAAAAATTGAAGAGCTGGCCAAATTTGAAGCTTGGATCAATAATGAATCCTATAGAAATACTCGCTTTTTCAATCCATCTCAATCCTTACTTTCTCATTTTGATTTTGACAAAACTCCTTTGCAAGATAACATGAACTCCAAGGTTCAGGGAATTATGGAAAGCAACGGAGAAAAAAGCAAACAGCCCGAATTGGTAGAAGGGTTTAAAGGTAAAGCAGCTTCTTTAAACGGCGATTCATGGTTGAAGATGGGGGGAGTGGGTAGTTTTTCAAAAGACCAACCCTTCAGCGTTGGTATATGGGTGAATATCCCCTCGGACTTAGAAAATGGAGTGATTTTCCATACCGGAAATGGAGCGGTATTGTTCAATAGACGTGGTTATCACCTGTATTTGAAGGACAACAAATTGGAAATGATTCTTGCGCACACGGCCCCATACAATGTGATAAGTAATTTGACGATTGAAGGGATTCCAAGAGATCAGTGGGTTCATTTGCTGATGACCTATGATGGCTCCTCTAAGGCAGCTGGAATAAAGACCTATGCCAATGGAAAATTGATGCCTGCTGAAATGTCCAGGGACAACTTGTACAAAGACATTCTGTTTAATGGAAATAACCAGCCAGGAATTCAAGTGGGAGCAGTATGGAGAGGAAGAGGGCTAAAAGGTGCTGTTGTGGATGAGCTTCAAATATTCAATAAGGAATTAACTCCTTTAGAAATTCTAGATTGGTTACAACCTGAAGAATTTGCTCAGCTGATCAGTAAAAATCCCACCGAATTAAGTGCAGCAGACAAAAAAGCATTTGAAGCTTTCTATTGGCACAATGTATCAAAAAAGTATCAATACCAATTGAAGGTAGTAGAAAAAGCCAGAAGCGAACATACTGCTGAGGTAGAGCCAGTGCAAGAAGTAATGGTAATGGAGGACATGGATCCGCCGAGACCCACTTATATTTTGGAGCGAGGAGAATATGCTGCCCATGGTGAGAAAGTGGATGCCGGCACACCTGAGTCCATTCTGCCCATGCCGGAAGATTATCCAAAAAACCGGCTAGGCCTGGCCCAGTGGTTGGCAGATCCAAAACATCCACTGACTGCAAGAGTGGCAGTAAACCGCCTTTGGCAGCAATTCTTTGGCAAAGGCTTGGTCGCGACCTCTTCAGATTTTGGGAATCAGGGAGAAATGCCCAGTCATCCGGAATTATTAGATTGGTTGGCAGTAACCTTCAGGACCTCCGGTTGGGATGTAAAAAAGTTGCAGAAAATGATATTGATGTCTGCCACTTATAGACAGTCCTCTCTGGCCGGAAAAGATTTACAGGAAAAGGATCCAGACAATACTTGGTTGGCCAGAGGCCCTTCAGGAAGGATGGCAGGGGAAATGATCAGAGACAATGCGCTTTTTGCAAGCAGTATGCTGGGGAAAACAATAGGAGGGCCTAGTGTCAAACCATACCAACCCGAAGGATTATGGTCTGTAAATGGTGGACAATATGTAGAAGATACCGGTGAAAATCTGTTCAGGAGAAGTTTATATACCTTATGGAAGCGTTCTGTACCTAATCCCACCTTGCATATATTTGATGCGCCGGAAAGATCAGAAGCGACTATTAAAAGACAGGAAACGAACACCCCCCTTCAAGCTTTGGTGCTAATGAACGATCCAATTTATGTGGAAATTGCAAAAGTGATGGGCATGCAGATAGCTTCTGAACAGGACAGCGGCAAGGCCATTCAAAATGCTTTTCGAAAGCTTACGGGAAGGTTTCCCAAAGATGCAGAACTGGCTGTTTTATTACGTTTAAAGGAAGCGGAACTAGAAAAATTTAAAAAATCTCCTGAAAAAATGGCCGGTTGGCTTAACACCGGAGCTTATCTGGTTAAAGAAAACCCTGACCAGTATGAGTGGGCGGCCAATACAGTAGTAGCTAGTGCCATACTCAACGCTGACGCTACCATCACCAAAAGATAATTGATTATGTGCAATCACCATAAAAAACATCGGTTTCGTGCTTATCCGGACCTTCATGAGCTGGAGAAAAAGATAGACCGAAGGCATTTTCTTACCAAAACAGCCATGGGTATGGGTGGACTCGCATTGGCTTCTATGTTTTCTAATGAAGGGCTTATGGCCAAAGGAATGGAGACCATGCTGGGATCAGGATTGCCGGGACTTCCACATCATGCGCCTAAAGCCAAGCGAATTATTTATCTTTTTCAAAGTGGAGGACCTTCACAGTTGGATCTTTTTGATTATAAGCCAGGCCTAAGTGATAGGCATGGACAAGACCTTCCGGAGTCCATCCGTGGAGGTCAGCGCCTAACCGGTATGAGTGCCAATCAAAGCATTTTTCCTGTAGCCCAATCCAGTTTTAAGTTTCAGCAGTATGGGAAGAGTCGGACATGGGTGAGTGAACTGATGCCACATATGGCCGAAGTGGTCGATGAGCTTTGTTTTATTAAGTCCATGATTACAGAACAGATTAATCATGATCCGGCCATTACATTTATGCAAACCGGACACCAATTGCCGGGAAGGCCTTCGATGGGAGCTTGGCTATCCTATGGTCTAGGATCTGAAAATCAAAACTTGCCGGGTTTTGTCGTCCTTGTGTCCAAAGATGCAGTGAGGGATCAGCCCTTGTATGCAAGACTTTGGGGCAATGGGTTTTTGCCTTCCCAGCATCAAGGGGTTCAATTCAGGTCAGGAAAAGACCCTGTGCTCTTCTTGAGCAACCCGGAGAACTATGACGGACATGATCGAAAGGAAATGTTGGATTACCTTAAGGACTTGAATGGCATCCAGTATGATACCTATGGGGATCCTGAGATAAATGCAAGAATTGCCCAATACGAAATGGCTTTCCGCATGCAAACCTCAGTGCCTGAAGTATCGGATATGTCTGATGAACCTGATTGGGTTTTTGATTTGTACGGTGAGTCAAGTAGGGATCCCGGGACCTATGCAGCCAATTGTCTTTTGGCTAGGAAGCTAATAGAAAAGGATGTGAAGTTTGTACAGCTTTACCATCAGGGATGGGACCAGCATGGCAACTTACCCAATGGTATAAAAAATCAATGTGCCAAAACGGATCAGGCAAGTGCGGCATTGATTAAGGATCTTAAGCAAAGAGGATTGCTTGAAGATACATTGGTAGTGTGGGGAGGAGAGTTTGGAAGAACGGTATACAGTCAGGGAACATTAACGGCTGATAATTATGGCAGGGATCACCACCCCCGGTGCTTTACCATGTGGATGGCAGGGGCAGGAGTGAAGCCGGGCTTTACTTATGGTGAAACAGATGATTTTGGATACAATGTCACCAAAGATCCGGTACATGTGCATGATTTTCATGCCAGCTTGATGCACCTTTTCGGTGTCGATCATGAAAAATTGATTTTCAAGCATCAAGGAAGAAGGTACCGGCTTACTGATGTGGCAGGGAATGTGGTCAATGGGCTTTTTACCTGAGCTATTGACGATAATGTTGATTTTATTTTAAGTAAATAAAGAACACAGATACCTTTTTAGCTTAAAGAAAAAACCCTAACCTAGGGCCAAAGTACTTTCCTCTCCTTTTAAAAAACTGATCATAATAGACGGCCCCCTGAATTCCTATACTCCATTTGTTGTAAAATTCCTTCCGCAAACTAAATTGAGCAGGAAAAGTTATGCCTTGTGAATATTCGTCTATTAGGAAAAAACCGCGGTATTCTTGTTTGTCCTCATTGAAATATACCGGTGCATAGTAATTATTCCGATCCACGAACATGCCTATTCCAACTCCTCCCTCTAGCAAAATAGAAAATGGTAGTGCTATTTTTCTATTGACCATAAATGAAAAATGATCCGAAGTAAGTGTCCCTTCAAGTGGAAGTGGCATTACCATTATCGGTGTTCCGGCCATCGATTCTCGACAATAATTGTTCCAAGAACGATTAAGGGAAACACCCATGGACCATTGATTATTTAATTGATAGAAAAACCCTAGGTTTGCATTAATGCCGACACTTGGTAACTCTATGGCCCTTTGATCGCCAATTGTAAAATAGCCGAGGTTAAAATGCAGGTCTAAATTTTGGGCTAGTAGCTCACCTATAGTACAAAACAAAAGGCCGGCTATTGTTAAAAGCTTTCTCATAAATTACTATTAAAAACGGTACCGTATTTCCGGACCTAAATGAAATGCGCCAATGCTGTAGAAGGGAGTAATAAATAAGCCTGTTTTTACTCCGGCAAAAAGATTTTCTCCGATATTTTTACTGAAATTTAATTCCAAAGGCATTATAAAATCTCTGTAGAATTCAGTGATTTGCGTAGCCTGATCGATTTCATCACTGCTGTACTCCAGATAGTACCCAATACCTGTGCCCACAGCCAGCGACCATCCTTTTTTTAACGGAAACTTTTTTTGAAAAGTAAGGTAAAAAAGGTTTGTGTTCTCCCGGATTTTTAAACCATTTCTATCAGAAGTATGATTGAAGCGTCCAAACATATAATTGGAAGACAAGGCAAATTTTTCATTGAAATGATAGTCAAACTTTATCCCGTAAGAGGGTCCAAGTGTTCCTTTGGTGTAGTTCCCAAAACTTGTTGGTGAAAATACACCGGCATAAATAGCCATATCATATTGCTGCGCAAAAGTGACAGATACTACCAAATTGAGAAAAATAACAATTACAAATTTCTTCATAGCGTTGCAAAATTAGGAAATTAAGCAACAACTAGCTGGTTTTTAGTTCATTATATGAGCCTTATATGTCTAATCTACTATAAATTAGGTTATTGTAATTATAGATTAGTAGAATAGATTATTTTTTCAAGCCATTGATGGCGTCATATCTTTTTTGTAGATCTTGAAGGTCTGACTCCTCATCGATGGAGGTTTTGGCCAAATTCAGGATCATTTTGGCGTGTTTATTTATTATTTGCTTCTGTTGTTTGTCTTCAGTAAAATCAGAAAGAGTGGCCATGGCCGCCATCAAATGGATGATCACAGGTGGGTTCCCTTTGGCGTATTGGCGGATGGCATTGAAGGCAGCTCCCATCATTCCTTCAAAGGTCAGGGGGTTGGCATAAATCCTCAACCGATTGTCCTTTCCCAGTCGATATGGAGAGGGAAATTTTACGGTGGTAAGGTAGGCAATGGTGTTGCTTAAATTATCAATGCATGCAATGGCGGTATAAGGATCATTTACGCCCGGGGACAGCGCCCTGGCTGCTATTTCCACCATTTGATGAATGGCATGTTCCGCATCCTGTTCCGATGTTCGGGTTTTTCCCGTTAAAAAGCTTTTTTGAATAGTTTTTAACTCTTCTTCTTTTAGCTTGCTATAGGAATAAAGCTTTCCCATTTCCTTACCGGGAAAAACGTAATCACCCGGGCGAAAATAAAGTTCTAAGTAGAGGTCCTTCTCTAAAACCTCCTCCATCAGCCGGTCTCCATCGACATATTGCAAATAGCCTTCTTTATCACTTTTTAAGGATAGATAATAGGAGTAGTTGGATCTAATTTTCTCCAAATCGAAATTTGAGTCTGCAGCTTCCCCTATTTCTTCCGGAAATAGTGTTTTTAAGTTTTGGGAAAGATTTTTTGAAATTTTACCTATGATATTGTCGGCTTGTATGCTATTGGCCACATGGTGGATAAAAACAATAAGTAAAACAATATTTGCCAAGGTCATAACCAAGGCAAAAAAGACTGAAATAACTGGTGTAAACTCAAATTCATCTGTATCCTTTACCGTGTTTAACACAATCAAACAGTATATAAATAAAGAAACGTATGTCCCTAAAACTGTTTGGTTAATCCGGTCATACATAAAATTTTTGATCAACCTAGGACCAAATTGATTACTTGCCAGTGTAAGGGCCACCAAAGTTATCGAAAATACAGTTCCTGCTACCCCAATCATGGCGCCGGCAATGGTGCTGAGAATATTTTTGGCCGCATCCGGACTGCCGGGAAATAAATACTTCCACGCGCCCTTAGGATCAACCGCCTGCATACTGTCTAAATATACAAGCCAAAAGGGAAGGGCAATGCCTAAAATAATAATCCATACAGGTACAAACCAAAATGTAGACTTAAGTTTAGACCACCAGAAAAGCAATTTCTTCATAATTAAAACATGTCAGTGACTAAATCTAAGTTACCTAATAACGCTTAATATCCTACCAAAACGATATTTTGAGAGGATTACATTGAGCAATAAATTTCCTATTTTATGTGGATTTAGTTATCCTTACCAGGTGTAAAATTGTTAGAATAGGTTGTCAAATATCTTTTTTCCATTTTTGATAAAAATTGATAACCTTCCCCAAGCCTGCCTATCGCTTCACAGTAAAAGCAGCCACCATTCCTGAAGTAACAATGCCCATGATTGGTGCCCCTAGAATACTTTGAATCAGGTAACTTTTGAAATTAAAATAATCATTGGCCTCTTGCTGGGTCATTTTACCGGAGTTTACTGCATAAGAAATGACGTTTTCAAAATAGTCAGGCGTGATGATGGAGAGTGTAATCCACTGGGTAAGTGGGGTAAGAATGGTGACTACCAGTGTAATCAGCAAACCGGTTTTGACTCCCTGCCAGTAGGTCATTTTGCCCCCGTAGTAGACCTTTCTTTTTTCCAATAAACCCAATACATAAATGAGAATGGCAGGAATTGCAATAAAATTAGTATAAGTAGCATGATGAGCAATGAACCTGTCATGCAAGCCTACGGAGCGTTCGATAAACATCCAAATTAAGCCCATAAAGGCAAAGATTAAACCCCACTTAATTTCAATGAGATACTTTTTCATTACTTAATTTTTTACATCGAATACAATCCAAAGGTATTTCCTTCGGTATCCATACCTATTGCACAGTAGCCATGCTCTCCAATTTGAAATTTAGGCTGAACCACTTGACCTCCTGCTGCTGCTATTCTACTTTGTTCGACAGCACAGTCTTTACAAGAAAAATAGATCAGTGTACCTCCGGTTCCGGGCTTCATTTCGCTTGATTTTACCAATGCCCCTGATGCATTAATCCCACCATCGACATATGGGAAACAAACCATTCTTAGGTCTCCTGCTCCTTCCGGTACTTTCATTTCCTCTAAGGTTTGGTCTAATACTTGGCTATAAAATTTCTTGGCCCGCTCCATGTCCTCGACATAAATTTCAAACCAATTTACGGGATTTACTTTTGAGTTCATAAGATGTTGTTTAGCAGTTTAATTGTGTAATAAACATTTGTAAAATTATTGATTAGGTTCAAAGATCTTTAGGTATACTTAAATTCTATTTACTTTAACCCGGACTTTGTAATAGGATTCTCCGCCCAATAGCCAGGAGTGAAGCCTGTCCCATGCTTATGGGAAGTGTTGCAATCGCAAGAAGTTCATGCTGTTTGGAGATTTTAGCATAGCACCGCTATGGTGAAATTGATAACAGCAACGAAGTAGTTAATTTTGAAGCGATTTCAGCAAGTAATTGATTGTCTATTGCATATATTGGGTTTAATTCTAAAATTACTTAAAGCTACATTCAAATCATTTTCAATTTTTTTTGTTCACAATGTAATGAATGCAATTTTACTGGCATTTGGTAATTCTCAAAAAAGCAAAGCCTTCTTACCAATATACATAAATTTTGCCTGTACTTTTTCCTGATTCCAGCGAAGCATGGGCCTCAGCTAAATTTTCAATAGAATAATTTCCTCCCACTTTAGGAGCTATTTTTTTGTTTTCATATAGCATGATAAGTTCATTCAAGCAAGTGCCGATTACTTCCACCTTATGGTCTGCAAAGCGCAACATATTCACCCCGATTACTGCCTGTGCTTTCATCATCATGAAAAGTGGACTAATAAAACCGGTTTTTAATAAAAAAGAAAGGTCATTGACCAGGTTGTCTTTTTGCCCACTTCTGGCGGCACCACCAAAACAAAATAGCTTGCCACCATAATTCAGTAGCTTTAAATCTCTTTTGAAACTATTTCCTGCTACAGCATTAAAAACATGATCTATAGATCGTTTACCTAAGTTTTTTATGATCCAATCTTTATAGTCTGTCTCTTTATAATTGATGGGATAATCTACTTTTAAATCTCTTAAGTAATCCATTTTTTCAGTGGTACTACATAGGCCGACTACAGTCACACCTTTTAATTGACACAACTGGGTAAGTGCTGTACCTACTCCTCCCGCGCAGGCATGAATCAGGGCAATTTCCCCCTTCCGGACCTGTTGAAAATAATGGCTCATATAGTATGCTGTGCAATATTGGGTGGCTAATGCACAGGCTTCTCCACCTGAAATTTCATCCGAAATTACCCCTAAAGCCTTGTAATCAGCCAAAGCTTCAGTTGCATATCCCCCAAATCGAGTAAAAGCCACCACTCGCTTTCCTTCCAGAGCAACCGGTACTTTGGCACCAGCTTTTTTTACTTTCCCTACGACTTCATATCCGGGAACAAAAGGCAATTTAGGGGCTTCTTTATACAGTCCATTTCTTGCCATCACATCAGCATAATTTAATCCAAAACCTTCCACCTCAATTTGTACCTCATTTTCCTTAGGTACAAGAGAAGAGGCTTCTTGAATTTTGAAAGCCTTGTTAGCAGGTCCATATTCAACTATTGTTGCCTGTTTCATTTTAACTTAGAGAACTTGTTACATCAATATACAATGTTTTCTTGAATTCCAGAGTATTGTAAGTGGTAGAAATAGTTATTGACTTTTAAGGAGGTAGGAGGATTGCCTGCAATTTTTTCTATTGGACAAAAGTGAAAAACTGTTGTTAAATAAACATAATTGAATATTTTTAACCTTTACAAAAACCACTAACAGATGAAAAATATTTTAAACCGTAGAAAATTTTTACAATACTCCGGAATCGCAGGATCTGCTGCTTTATTGACCGGAAAAGCTTTTGCTAAACCTTACAGGCCTGAAAAGGAGCATGAAATAGGCCTTTCAAAGTGGGAATTGGAGACGCCTTCTTTGTGTCTGGATTTGGACATTATGGAAGAGAACCTTAAAAAGGTTCATATAAACCTTCAAGGAACAGGGATTGGTGTAAGGCCACATACCAAAACCCACAAATGCCCTGCCCTAGCAAAACTTCAAATGGAAGCCGGAGCGGTAGGTGTGTGTACGGCCAAACTTGCTGAATCTCAAGTGATGCTGGAAAATGGAATTTCAGAGGTGCTTATGACAGGAGTGAACATTGGTAAAGGAAAAATCCGGAAGGCCATGCAATTGCGTAAAGCCCATAAAGGATTTATCCAGGCCGTAGATAACAAACAAAACGCCCAAGACTTACAGGATGCTGCCAAGGAGGCGGGGGTTGTCGCTGATGTAGTGGTTGATTTGGATGTAATTAGGCGATCAGGAGTTCCTACCGGTTTGCCGGCACTTGAGTTGGCACAATTGGTAGATCAACTTCCAAATTTGAGTTTTAAAGGGATTTTGGCCTATGATGGTGGGGCACAACATATTAAAGGTTTTCAAAAGAGAAAGGAAAGAACCATCCAAACCTTTGGTCCTGTATCTGAGACCTATGCAATGATGAAAAAATCCGGTTTGAATATGGAGATTTTTAGTGGTGCAGGTACCGGTACATACAATATGATGGATGATGTACCTGGGTTTACCGACGTTCAGGTTGGTAGTTATTTGTTTATGGATACGCAATACATGGCCATTGGCAGTAAAACCAATGAAAGTTTGTATGATGATTTTGATCCGGCACTTACAGTCTTGGCAACTGTGATCAATACCAATCATCCTAATCGACTGATAACGGACTCGGGTGCGAAAGCTTTAACGATTAATAAGCCGAGTGGCCAGGTGATTGGCGAAACAGGTTTTAACTATAATGCCGGTTCAGATGAATACGGAACAGTAACTTTTGAAAGCTCCAATAAAACTTACAAAACGGGTGATATTCTGGAAGTAATTGTTCCTCATTGTGATCCTGTTGTGAATTTATACGACCGCATCTACGGTATTCGCAATGGAAAAGTAGCCGAAATTTTGCCTATTTTAGGAAGGGGACAATCTCGGTAATTTGAATGGATAGGATATGCCTTATCATGGAACAGAATACTCTTCCATTTTTTTTGTTTAGGTATAAATGTCCGCTTAACCTTGGTATGGCTTGTATTTATCTTTTTATTAAAATACAAGCCATACCCAACAACCCAACAAGCTATGATAATCCCCTTTGGCCCAAATGGCTATTGATTAACCATTGCTCAGGCTTTGATTTTGAGGTCCTGCTTCATTGGATTTACTTTCTTCCACTTTGTCTTTTTTTGGTTTAGAGGTCAACATACCAAGCATCATCGCAAGAGAGGTAAATATAATCACCTGAATGATCAGCGAGTCGTTAATAATAGGAATGGACATCGTCAGGGGAACACTCAAATACAAGAGTATAGTTACTAAACCCCTTGGTGAAATAAACATTAGAGGCAAAAGGTTAATTTTAAATATTTTTAAAATTAATGCCCTTAATAGAAAAATACCCGCCGTGATAGAGACAGACCATATTAAGGTTTCTGTATTGATAAGTTCATTGGTTTCAATCAAGAATCCAAATACAAGAAAGAATAAGGTTCGGATCAAGAAAGTAAGCTCCATGGTGAGCTCTTTAAACTTTTTTATTTCTTTTTTGAAGCTTTTCGTATGTAATTTTTTCACGAAAACACTTTGTTTGAGCTGGTTTAGGTTACCTATAAACAAGCCAAAAAGAAGGATGAATATCAAAGCCGGTAAATGATAAAGTTCAGAAACCGCAAAGATCAACACAATCATTAAAATAATCGGAGCGAATTTTACAGGATGTTTGATGCGGCTTAATAAAAAGGCCAACATAATTGTAGCAAAAAAAGTAACAATTAAAATCATGACAATTTCACCAAAGAATAGCCCTAAGGTTTTAGCATTCATGATTTTCTTTTCAAGTAAAAAGTTAAAAAGTAGAACGCCAAAAATATCAGAAACACTGCTTTCGTACGTTACAAATTCACGGTTTACTGCTCTTAAGTTTTGTACGGAAGGTATGGCAATGGCGCTACTTATAATAGCGAAAGGAATGGCATTGAGTAAAGCAGACTTAAACGCCACATCAGCGAAAAACTGAATGGCGTAAGCGAGGCTTAGGCTAATTACAATAACAGGAATAATAGCAATCAAAACTGTTTTTCCTACAAAAGACAACTTTGAAGTATCGAAATCCAGTTCAAGGGCACCTTCCAATACAATCAGTACCAAACCGATGGTGCCCAGAAAAGGCAATACAGTGGTTAGATCCGGAATATCCAAATCCAGAAAGCTTGCAGCTTGATTTGCTGCCCATCCCATAGCGAATAACAAAATCACTGGCGGGATTTTTGTTCTAGCTGAGGTGATGTCAAAAAAATAGGCAAAGAGCATTAAAGCACAAAGCACAATAATAATGGGTAGGGTCATAGATAGGTGGTTTAGGTTTAGGGGGTTTTTACCTGATTAATTTATCCAAACCCCTCTATTCCTCATTCATTTAAAGCATGCTAAATATAAATTTACAATAAAGTCTGTCAAGTTAAAAGTTTAGCTTTTATTAAAGGTTAAATTTTTATTAATTACAAGTGGTTCTTTAAAAACAATAAATTACCTTCCCAACCGACTTATGAAACTTTTAATCGCAGTAACCTTCTCTGTTTGCGTACTATTTCAATATACGGTTTTTGCCCAAAAATCCTTGCCGGTAGGTACTCACCCACCAGCGTTAACCTTTGACCATTTCCCTAATCGAAGTTTTGCCTTTGTGTGGAGAAACTGGAATCTGGTAAGTCCTGAGAAAATGGCGGAGACCATAAAGTGCAAGCCTGCAGATATTCTCAACATTGCCCAGCTCATGGGTTTGGAAAATCAAAACTTACTTCCGAACAAATTCCAAGATCAAATTTATATAAGCCTTTTGCGAAGAAACTGGCATTTATTGCCTTATGAACAATTGCTAACCCTACTGGACATGGATAGGGAAAGACTTGAATTTGCGCTAAAAGAGGATGATTTCCTATTCCATAAATTTGGAAATCTCAAACCCGCCTGCCCCGAACTTCACTATACAAAGCCCACAGATGAGGAGATTAAAATGGCCGTTGCCATCAAAGAACTTATCCGGCCTATCCTTGAAAAAAATAATACTGAAGCAGCTGAGGACCTTTTTGAATTTATAGACGACCTCAAAACCTTTGATGAAAAAATAGCTTTTGTCGAAAAGGACTCTTTGGCAGAGGATCAGCTGCGTTTTATATACTCTTATTTTGGGATTTTTGGGGACCCTTTAATGGACGAAGATAATGATCCTTTTCCCAATGGTTTATTGCAAAAACTAGCCCAAAAAGGAGTAAATGGAGTGTGGATGCACGTTGTACTCGGTCAGCTTGCACCCCAGGGAGAGGTGTTTCCGGAATTTGGAGAAGGTAGTGAAATTCGTCTAATGAATTTACAGAAAATAGCCCGGCGAGCCAAAAAGTTTGGTATAGATATCTATCTCTATATGAACGAACCTAGGGCGCAGCCACAGGAGTTTTTTGAGCAACGTCCGCAAATGGCAGGAGTTAACAGAGATGGTTTTACTACCATGTGCACGAGTGATGAACAGGTAAGAAATTGGATGGAAGAATCCCTTACCCATGTTTTTACTGAAGTTCCTGAATTGGGAGGAGTATTTACCATCACGGCTTCAGAAAACCTAACCAATTGCGCTTCTCATGGAGGAAAGGACCAGTGTCCTCGATGCAGTAAGCGACCCTATGAAGACATAATTGCAGAAGTTAACCGAACCATTGCCAATGGAGTGCATGCTGCCAAACCGGAGGCAAAAGTTATCGCTTGGGACTGGGGATGGAATGGCCATGGTATGGCCAGAGAAGTGATCGATAAATTGCCCGAAGATGTATGGCTGATGTCTGTTAGTGAATGGGCCAAGCCAATTGAAAGGGGTGGCGTATCCAATACCGTAGGGGAATATTCTATATCTGCAGTAGGCCCTGGCCCCAGAGCCAAATCCCATTGGAGTGGAGCAAAAAAGAATTTGCTAAAAACAGTGGCTAAGGTACAGTTTAACAATACCTGGGAATTGTCCGTAGTTCCTTGGCTACCGGTGATGGATTTGGTAGCCCGGCATGCAGCAAATTTAGCTCAGATGGACATCGATGGGGTTATGCTAAGTTGGACGCTCGGATCTTACCCTTCGCCAAATCTTGAAATAGCTAAAAAATTCTCTCATGACCCTGATGCTAGTATAGAAGAAGTGTTGAATTCCTTGGCATTGGAAAGGTATGGAAGAGCTGCCGTTCCTTATGTACGGAATGCTTGGACTACATTCAGTACGGCCTTTGAAGAGTATCCCTATGATATACGGGTGGTTTACACTGCTCCCCAGCAATATGGCCCTTCCAACTTATTATTTCTGAAACCCACTGGTTATCGAGCAACGATGGTAGGTTTTCCTTATGATGACCTTAAGGGTTGGTCTGGCCCATATCCTCCTGAAACTTTAATATCACAATTCGAAAAAATGGCTAATAACTGGAAAAAAGGGTTGAAATTTATGGAGGGAGCCATCGAGGCTTCAGAAAACTTATCACATAAAAAGCTACTGGAAGAAGACCTTAACTTGGCCAAAGCTGCCTACTTACATTTTCAATCAGTTGGCCAACAGGGCCGCTTTATTATGGCAAGGGATATGTGGCTTGAAAGCCAAAAAACTGATAAGGTTCTAAAGGATCAGGTAAGAGAAATTTTGGAGCAAGAAAAACAAACGGCAATAGCTTTGCTTGAAGTTTCAAGAAAGGATTCTAGGATTGGTTTTGAAGCTTCCAACCAATATTATTATGTACCACAGGATTTGCTAGAGAAAGTAATCAACTGTCAATTTTTGATCAATGAACTCGATTAATAGGAACCATGGATAAAATCCACGGTTCCTGTTCTTCCAAATTCTAACTCTTTCATGCCTCTCTTATTGAGCTAAGAATATAAGCTTTATTCATTTTGATGCTTTCTCGCTATTCGATGACAAGGTTTTTATTTCTTGGATACTTGACCTCATATTTCAATTCCAGTAACTTGGTATCCGAAGGTGCCAACTTAAACTCCCACTTAATCTCACCAGTTTTAACGTCATGTTTTCCTCCAGAAAGGCTTTGTACTTCTACCTCTATTTCTTCCAAAGTAGAAACAGGCACTTGGTCCAAAACTACCATGGAAACGGGTTGACTTTTATTGTTTTTAATAGTGGTTTTCCACAATCTGCTTGCCGTCTTTTTATTGCCTAAAAACGATTTTTCTGTGAAATCACTTTCTTTCTCCCTTTCTATTGTGACCATTTTATCTCTACCCAGTGAGATTTCCAAGGTGTCAGTAGCATAGCGCACATCCAATAGACTTTTACCTACGAAGGTTTGTTCAAAAAACACATTGGCCTCTCCTTCCAAAAGTTGGTATTGCTCCCAGTTAGTAATCCCAGCAATTAGGTAAGCCGTGTTACTGACCTTGGGTACAGCAAAATACTGGTATAAAGCAGGCAATTCATAGGTTACCATATCCACAGTATAATTTTTACTGTCAGATTGAATAGAATAAGGGGTATTGATTTCAAAATTAATGGTCGTTTGGTTTTCCACCTGAGCCATCGGTAAAGGTTGACTTTGCAAAACTTGAACTTCCTCAGTGTCAAAACTCATCTCTAGCCTTTCAGTTTTACTTTTCAAACCTTTGCTCATTCCATATGCTGTAACCACTACTTCATCCAAAGCCAACTGATCTTCTTTCATAACCACATTCATAACTTCAGCTCTAATTGGTCGGGATTGAGAAACATATCCAACGTAAGAATAGGTCAATTGGCTGGCATTGTTTGGCAAGGTGATGCTGTAATTACCGTCAAAATCTGAAACTGTTCCAATAGTGGTTCCTGACACATTAATGTTTACCCCGGGAAGCCCTATACCTTCAGCATCCATCACCTTCCCTGTCACAGCACCTGTTGTTTGTGAATAACGTGGTGGGGCTGTATTGTAATTAAGAAGATAAGGTCGTAATTCCGGTGCAACACCTGAAACGCTTGGCTCTGCTGATGAAAAAGTAAGTTTTATATTATCCCAATCTACCTTGGTGTCCTGTCGGACATTCGCCTTATAGTGCAAGCTAACCGGGCTATTGATGTCCTTGGCACGGATGTCGTATGAAGGAAACCAGCCGGCATTGTCAACAAGGTAGGACAACTCAAAAGAAAAACTACCGGGCACTTTTGCATCTACTCTTACTAGTACCTCCCCTGTAGCAAACTCTTTTTCCCCAGCCAGAGAATTGATTTGATCCTGAAGATTGTTTTTCTCTTCAAGTAATTTCTTAATCGTATTGTTCCTTTCGATAGTTTGAAGTTTTAAGGCAGTGAGTTGATTGCCATAATATTCAGCAGCCTGTTTCAGGGTAGCCACATTTAAGGTTTCATTTTTTCCTCCTATCAGTCGGTTAGTTTGGAGAAAAGTGATCTCCTCTTGGGCGATGGCCAAATAAGTATTTTCCAATTCGATCTTTTCATTAACCTCTTCCAGGTCTTTGTCCAGCATAAGGAGTTCCTCGGACTTTACCGATTTATCCAGAAAGTTTTGCTGGTGATTAATACCCAGCACAGTCAATTCACCTCCGGCTTTTAACTGTATGCTTTTGGGAGCTATAAAAGGGGAGAGGTTGGTAAATTTGACAATGGATTCCCCTTTAGTCAATTGGACTGTTTCCTTTCGTAGTACCTGTGCACCTTTTAGAAAGACGGTGGCTTCTACCACCTTGGAATTGACTTCTTTTTCAGGTATTTCCTGAGCGAAGGATTGATTATAAACCAGGAAGAACAAAAGGATGGACAAAGCTTTCATAAATATTGGATTGAATTGTTTTTATAGAAACAGGATTAGTGAACTTCAAAAAAATGCTTAGTTGCCATAATTTGCAGAAGAAAACAAATTGCTTTTCGACCGCTTATTTTTCCTATACGAGGCAGAAACAATAAAAGTCACAAATCAGGCCAAAAATCTTAAAGCGGAAAAATGTAATGAAAGTAGATTCAAAATGGATTAAATTAAATGGTAAAGACTAATTTTAAATTAATAGAGGTATAAAATTTTACCCTAAAATAAATGTCTAGACACTAGCATCTTTTACCTTTTCTTAACTATTTTGAATGAATAAATCAATTCAGTATATCGCTGGAAATTGTAGAAAAGGAATGGGTTCACCACAGGTTATTCGCCTCAATTTCCACTAATAAATAAACCATGGGAAAGGAAAAATATTCAATCGGCTTTATTTTCATTATGCTATGCCTTTGTCCGTTTATGGCAAAGACTCAGGAAGATAAAGCGGTCCGCCAGGAATACCTGAAGGAGTTGATCCTATTGCAGGAGAAACCTTCCAGCCATGATAGCTTTGTTAGTTTTCATGACCTTTCCTGGGAAGATTGGATAAAAAGAACCGGAGAATTACCCCCTAATTATGGAATAATTCCCTCCATTCCTTTTCTGCCTGAACCACTGATCATTGGTGAGGGAAAAGAAAATGAGAAGATTACAACCATGGCTCAATGGGAGACTCAGCGGGAGTATTTTAAAGAACAGGTGAAACACATTCTTTCCGGGACTTTTCCTGACCCTCCCACCAATTTGAAAGCTGAGATTTTGTCTGAAAGGACAGAAAATGGGGTTAGGATTCAGATGATTGAACTTAGGTTTGGAGAAAACCACAAAGCCAAATTGACCTTGGAAGTTTTTACCCCGCCGGGCGAAGGGCCTTTTCCGGTGTTTATGACCCAGTGGAACCACAGAGGATGGACACAGATAGCCGTCAGAAGAGGATATATGGGGCTGATTTATGCCGGAGCAGACGCGAAAGACGATACCCGAGAATACCTGGAACTCTACCCTGATTATGATTGGTCTACCTTAATGGCCAGAGCTTGGGGAGCTCATAGAGCGGTGGATTATTTGTATACCTTAGAAGAGGTGGATAAATCCAAAATAGCCATAACCGGTCACTCCAGAAATGGCAAACAATCGCTGTTTGCAGCCGCTTTTGACGAGCGTATTACGGCTACCATTACAAGCAGTGGAGGAACAGGAGGAGAATTTCCTTACCGATATACAGACGAAAGACATTCCAATGAATCCATTGATTACCTGGTTTCCAGAAGAACCCATTGGTTGCATCCCCGACTACGGTTTTATTCTGGAAGAGAGCACAAAATGCCCATCGATCAAAATTCCTTAATGGCTTTGATTGCTCCAAATGCCTTAATGTTGAGCTCCTCCATTCGAGAAGGAGGTGGAGGTGATCCCTGGGCCATTGAGCAGATTTATACTTCACTGACCAACGTTTATGACTTTCTGGGTGAACCTGAAAAGTTGGGCATACGCCTGAGAGATGGGCAACACGCAGTAGCAGAAAGAGATATAGAGGCTTATATGGATTGGTTGGACATTCAATTCGGAAGAAAGAATCTACCTTGGGAGAATCAGCTTTTTTACAATTATAGCTTTGAAAAGTGGAAGAGAGAAAATGGGGAGTCTATTGAGCTTAGCAAGTTTCCTAAACAACCCGGCCAAAATATTCCTGCCAATGTATCCGATTTGGAAAAGACTCAGGAAAAAATAAAAGAAGACCTCATTTGGCTGTTGGGTGATGAACCTGCAGGTTTGCCTGCCAGTGACATTGAGACCTTAAGCCAAAAGGAAGATTATGTTAGCAGTTTTATGCCTCGGCCAAGGGTGAAAAATGGCCAAAAACTTAATATTACGCCCTACAATGCCATGGGCGATTATTTGTATGGATCCCTTTATTTTCCTACGGATGAAGCTGGAGAAAGAATAACGGGGGCCATGCCTGTGCTTATATTTTTGCACAAATACACCAATACGGGCTATGATTCGGAGTTGAATGCATTGATTGATGGGCTGTTGGCCAAAGGGATAGCCGTTTTGACATATGATATGATCGGCTATGGGGCCAGGATAGAAGAAGGTACTTTGTTTTACCAGAGATATCCCCATTGGTCCAAGATGGGTAAAATGGTCACCGATGCCAGAGCGGCGGTGGACGCATTGGAAAGTTTGGACTTTATCGATAAGGATAAGATTTTTGTTGGAGGCTATGCTTTGGGAGGAACCGTAGGCTTGATCACTGCTGCACTAGAGCCTAGAATAGCAGGGCTTGCTTTGTCCAGTGCTTTTACCCCTTTGAGAAATGCCTCCGGAAATGTGGAGGGATTAAAAGCTTACTCCCATTTGTATGGGCTAATTCCAAGGTTAGGGCTTTTTGATGGTGAGGAATACAGGATTCCTGTGGACTTTCCTGAAATGCTCGCCAATATCGCCCCAAGACCAGTAATGGTCATTTCTCCGGAGTTAGACAGGCATGCTGACCATGAAAATGTCATTACTACCATGGAAGGTTTAAAGCAGTTGTACCAAAAATTGGAAGTAGGCGATGCACTGGAATGGCAAAGTCCCCATGCTTTTAATCATTTTACGGAAGCCCAACAGCAAGAGATGATTAAATGGTTGGTGCAGGAAGTGGCAAAATAAATGAATAGCACTTAAGTTTGAGAAAAAGATACATTTCGATTATGATAATTTTAAATAGGTCAAATTATGAAGGGGAAGGTTGCCCTTCCGGCGTCAATTTTAATAAAATGAAGCGGGTGATGCTACATTATCCATTGGTTTTTTTGTTGGTGTTTTTAGGCTTGGTATTGGAAAGCAAGGGACAATTCCAAGGCAAAACCTCAGACATAAGGTATATCGAACCAAATGAGGAAACCGGGACTTCGTTGGGAACGGTAGTGGGAGATGTTCCATTGGCTTTTACGGATCAAATTTTCCCTTTTGACGCTAATGGGAGCTTGGTAGGATCAAGTGATCTCAAAATACAGGTTACTCAGGTGATTAAAAATATGGAAGGAGCCTTGGAAGTAGCAGGCACTGATTTAAGTAAGTTGCTTAGGCTAAATGTTTACCTTCAGAAAGAAGAACATTCCAAACCTGTTCGTGAATTAATCAAGGATTTATTACCAGAAGGAACTTTTCCGGCCATTACCCTGATAGTGGCCAATCAAGCTCAAGCGCAGGTGTTATTGAGCATGGATGGAATTGCGGTTGCACCGAGACTTCAGTAAGTTCCAGGGGTGTGAATCTTCCGTTTAGCAAAGGGCTTAACGAAAAAACCAATCGTGCAGCTGTTGCTATTTTACCGGCAGGTAGGAAGGTATTTATTGCAGGTCAGGCTGAACCTGGTAAAGATCTTTTGGAGGCCAGTGACAAAACCATGCAAAATCTATTTGCTACCTTGGCATATATAGGGGCCAGTGCCAGTGATGTGGTCCAGGTTAAAGCTTTTATCAATCCCATTGAGGATGCGATAGCAGTAGAAGAAGTGATCGCTGCTTTTTTCAGAGGGCAACAAGTACCTCCCATTGTCATGGTGGAATGGTTGGTAGAAGAAAATAAGGCTGAAATAGAATTGGTCGCTTCTGCTCCTGAGCATTACAATGACAAAGAAGCTGTCAGTTATTACGCTCCACCATGGATGATTCAGGCTACCACATACAGTAGGATAGTAGACATTAAAAAAGGAGGGCTATTGTTTACTTCCGGCTTGTATGCGGAACATGGAAAAGATGAGGAGGAAAAAGCCAGAAACCTTTTTGGGACTTTGTCGCGAATTCTAGAAAAAGCCGGATCCGGCTATGACCACTTGGTAAAAGCAAGTTACTATCCTTCCCATGAAAAAGGGCGTGAAAGCTTGATGAAAGTAAGAACTGAATTTTACAATCCTGAAAGGCCTCCTGTTGCCTCCTTGATAAGGATTCAAGGGACTGGTCGTGAAGGCATTTACTTAAATGTCGACATGGTAGCAGTGGTGCCGGATTGATTTGGTAAAGCTTGTTGTACCTAGGGTCTGGTCAGGTCTGATCTCGGGTCTGGTCTAAGTTTAGCGAAGCGTAACTTTAGACCCAAAATGAAAGTTTTCAACTTCCATAACCTTTGCCTGAGTGTAGATTGCATCTGCACTCAAATATTCAACCGAAATGTGATTGGGTTCGATGCCGACTTGTTGAGCAGTAGGAAGACTTTTTCATTAACAGGTTTTTGATGGATTTAATATTTGGTTATAGGGTATTCTTATTTACTCAACCTTTCACATCATGAATTGACAATCGTAAAAAGCCCATTTCATCTTCAAAATTATTGTAGACCCAGATTTTTTTATCCTTTACAAAAATTTTCAATGGTGTATTAGTCAGGGATTCAATGCTTTGTTCTGATATTAAATCAAATTCTGAATCAAATATACTTAAATAGTTAATGGCTCTTATAGGCCCTTCTTCTATTTTTCCGTTATCATACACTTCATTAAAGCTAAACCTAAAATGCAACTTTCTATCCGGGTCATATAATACCCTTGAAAAGTTAATATCCTCCCGAACGGCTAAAATTTCTTTTTTAAAAGTCTCAAAACTATCTGTTTTGGGTACAGATGGCCCCTTTCTAGATAAATTGAAGATTTTATGGTTTGGCTGTTTGAACTGAAGAGTGTCATTCTTAAGGTCAAGAATATAAACCGCACTATCAGTTATATTCGAGATATAAATTTGATCCTCAAATAAATCCAGGTATGGTGTAGGGCCATTCATTGTTAATGTTTTGCCTTTCTGGTCGGTTAACCCTATATATTGTTTTTCAACATCATTAAATTCGGGTAAATCTATGATTTCTACAATTTTGGTCTTAAGATTAATTTTGGCAAAAATATATTCCATTTCTCTCCAATCATTAAAAATAGCATAAATCAAGTTTGTATTATTAGGATGAACTTGAATCTCCTGTAGACTAGCGCTTGGGCTAATTTGACTACCCTTTAAATCATGAATATCGAAGGAGATATCCAATATTTTTTCACCTTCCAAATTCACAATGCCACTTCTTTCATAAGAACTAATATAAAAAGTATCGTTTTGTAGGTAGCGAATATTATGAATATTTGTTCCAATCCCATCTGGACCTTCTTTTTCCATTGGGTAAGTATTTACCAATTCCAATTTATCCAAATCAATTTGTTCGATATGGTGTTTGTCCAGGTTGAAATTAAACAGGAATTTTTTACCTTCAGAAAGGTCAGAGTGACGTAGGTAAGAATTTAAATAAAGAAATTGATCTTTAGCATTTACCCTTACAGAATCAATAGAAATGGAAATTGAATCGGATTTTAAACCTTCATTATTATGTTGACCACATCCGAATAAAATAATAATCAGTGGGAGAGAAAATAATCTGTACATATTAGACGAGTTTATAGGGGTTTAACGAAAATAAATTTGGATGCAACAATCACTTTAAATTAACTTTAGCCTCACGAAACCCATGTCGTCTTCCAGGTTAATAAAGATCCACAGCATGCCACCTTTAGTAAAATACCTGCTAGGCTTTTGAGTCAAAAAAGGTAACTGTGTTTCTTGGATCAGTTTTAGATCTTTGTCGTATATGGCCAGGTAAACATTCGCCCCGGAGGGTTGTGGAAAAAGTCCTTCAACCTCTTCGCTGTCGAAATAATTTTCATAATAAAGCCGCAAGTATAGCTGATTTTGCTCATCATAAACAGGTAAATAGTAATGTGGCCCTTCTAGATATTGCTTAAAAAATCGGGAAAATTCGCCAGCTGTAGCAAATTCATTTCCTCTTGATTGATTTTCATTGTCCAGCCATTGGCTGTTGGAAGTAACAGCACTTATAGAATCGTAGTCTGAATTGTAAAAATACCATTCATTATCAGTTTCGGCCCCAAGTAAAACGCCACCATCTACTATTTTCAAGTAAGTTTCTGCTTCATAATAAGCATAATTTTCACCATCATTTAAAGAAGCTGTGTAATGCTTTAACTTATCCATTGCGGGGAGGGGATACCGAAAGAGCTGTTTATGATCCAGATCCACACGAGCAAATTCCACGACTTCGTTGCCAAATGCTTTAACTAGGCCATAGATCTCCTCATGGTTATTTGGGTTTATTTGCATACCTATTAAGGATTCTTTATCCCTAAGAACATCTCCTGAAAGATCTGATAAATTCACCTCCCAAGCGCGATCAAGTTGGCCATTTTGTTTAAATAGCTTGGGGCCCTTCCAAGTGCTAAAAAAGATTCGCTCTTTATCCCAGCTTCGAAGGGAATGAATGCTATTCAGTCCATTTGGCCCCTCTTTCTCGAAGGAAATTTTTTGATCCAGCATTAGATTATCGAGATCAATTTTTTCGAGTTGGTGCTGTTCTGTATCAAAATTATACAAATACCTTTGATCTTTACTAAGGCCTGAGATACTAAGGTTTTGTTTTAGAAACAGTAACTCATCTTTCGGATCAATACGGACTGTATCTACCTGAAGAGTCAACCCCGGATACTTTTCTTCAGATTGATTTTCTCTAGAACCACAAGAAACTAACAGCACCCCAAAAATTAGCTGTATAAGACAAGTTAGGGGGCGTTTTATCATGGTTTTAGAATTTGAAGGTTACTAAAGATAATTTAGAACTAATTTTTACAAATTCAAACTCTTGCTCCAAATTTCAAGTATTCATATGGCTTGGTCTTTAACAAAATATGGCTTAAGATTTGTGATAAATGAATGCCATGTCTGTCCAGTCTGCTCAAACTTTAGCAGCGCCTAACTTAGACCCAAAATGCAGAAAGTTTTCAACTTCCATAACCTTTGCCCGAGTGTAGATTGCATCTACACTCAAATATCCAACCTAAATGTGATTGGGTGTTCAAATTTGGAGCAAGATCTCGAATTTTAAACCAAAGGTCATTAGTAAAGAAATTAAGGGCGAACTCAAGTTGAAAACTTTCGTCATGATAGGTCGATTTGCCACTATCGCTTAAACTTAGACCATAGTGAAACTTTACCAAGTATTTATTAACTTAGTGGAATAAATAAACCGGATAAGGATGGATATTCAATCAATAAAAGTCGACTTAATCGATTGGATCACAAAGCTAGAAGATCGAAAAGTACTTGAACAGATCCAGGCTTATAAATATAGGCAAGGTGAAGGGTTAAGTAAGGCTCATAAAGCATTGCTGGATGATCGGATAGCTTCCTATGAAAAGGATCCTAGCAAAGTGGTGGATTGGAGCGATGTGATGAAGGAGATAGAAAGCAGCCAATGAGCTATAAGGTAAAGCTGCTCAGCGAGGCCAGTTTGGATATCAAAGAAATCATTGAATGGTACAATGAAGAAAAGCAGGGTTTAGGTAGACGCTTTTATAAATCTTTGAAATCAAGGCTAAATTACATCAGTAATTATCCGTTTCACTGTCAGGTTGCATATAGAGATATTAGAAATATATTGGTCGATAAGTTTCCTTATCAGATTCATTTTAGGATTAAAGAATCTGAAAAATCCATTATTGTTATTGCAATTACCCATACTAGCAGAAATCCTAGAGTGTGGAAAAGAAAAAGATAATTTCGACTAAATGTAGCATTACCTCTGGTCAAAGTTTAGCAGAGCGTAAATTAGAGCAGAAGGAAAAATATATGAAAAAATAGTATATTTGATAAGAGGCAGTTTTATGGATATTCAGGCAGAGAAATTACAGTTGATAGAATGGCTCGCGGGACTAAATGATGCCAAAATACTCAATGAGTTTATTGCTTTGAAGAAAAAAAAGAAATGGATTGGTGGGATCGGATTAGTGCTGAAGAGCGGGAAGAGATTCAAATAGGTCTTTCTCAAGCAGATAAAGGTGAGGTTACCTCCCACAAGGAAGTAATGGCGAAGTATAAGAAATGGCTTTAGAAATCGTATGGACTAATCGTGCCCAAAAAGGTTTTGCGAGAATTATTGAGTACTAGGAAACTCAACTTTCATAACCTTTGCCTGAGTGTAGATTGCATCTACACTCAAATATCCAACAGAAATACCATTGGGTATTGAGAATAGGATATTGAATTTTAAACCTATTTTTATTGGTTAAATGTATTAAGTGATTTAATAAATTATTCAACATCCACAGTTAACTGCACAAAGCCCATTTCCTCTTGCGTATTGATATACATCCAAATCTTACCGTCCTTGACAAAATGGTAGCCGGGTGGTGTATTTAGCCCTTCAACAAGGGACTCCGCAAGCACATTAAAATCAGGGTCAAAAACTGTCAAGTACACGGCTGATTCCATATCCTGATAATTTTCTACATCCTTTCCTATTTTGATTATTTTATGGGAAAATCGGTAAAACAGCTGCTTCTCTTCATCCCAAAGAGGAGCCATAAAATTAATCTCCCTACGTATGTCTAAGGATGTTTGCTTAAACGCCTCTTCGTTTTCAAATTCTTGATTGTATTTCCCTGTTTTTTTATCAGCAGTCAATTTACTCAGGTACTCGATCTGGAACAGACTGTCATTGTCATAAAGCAAAATCTTGTTGGAAATATCATTGCTGATAATGTAACTTTTTTGGTGCTTACTTATCGTTACAGTTGGAAAGGACATTTGGATTCTGGAAGGACTACTTAACCTAAACCGAAAATTTTCTAATGCTTCAAAAGGCAAAGGAACTTTAGTGAGGGTTTGGGTGTCTGTTTTCAAAATTCCCAGGGCATAGGTTTTCTTTCTGCCATCTCGAATCAAGCCTATCATGGTGTGAAAATCTACCATCTGATTGTTTAAAAATTGAAAGTTTTCACTTTGTTCCAACTTGTCTCCCCCAAATGCTCTATCATTAAAAGTAAATTCACTCCTTTTATCACCTTCTAAACCGAATAGCCTTACATTCATATAGCCCATAAAAGCAATGGAATTTGAGGAAATAAGATTCATTCCAAAAACCATTTCTCCTACTCCATCGGGTCCTTCTTTTTCAAAGGGAAGTTTTTCTGCCAGTATCCCCTTGTCCAGGTCAATCTTTTCGAGGGTATAATCATTTGGGTTAAAATTATACAAGTATTGGTTTTTCTCATCAAGTGCAGCTACCCGTAGACCGGCATTTAGGTAAAGAAATTCATCTACCGGATCGATTAGTAGGGTATCAAGGGTAAAATTAAAATCCGTATCTATCGCTTTTTCATCGGTAGAATTGCCCGGCCCACAAGCCACCAATAGAAGAAAAATAAAAGCGTAAAAGAATTGTTTCATAGGGTATTAGGGGTTGAGAGAGGAAATTAAAGAAAAATAAGTGGGTTAATAGCTAATTCTGCTAAAAAAACAGAATATAAGTCGAGGATTACTTATACCGAAAGTTTTCAACTTTCCTGTCCCAAATGCAATCAGACAAACAGGAAGGTTGCATTTCGACAACATATTTTAGGGCACTATTTAATTGTTTTCGGCTGTTTTTTCTTGTTAACGATTCATCCGAATTTTCTAATCGGTTTTGAGAATAGGAAAAAGATCTCGATTTTTAAATAATTAGCAATGTGATACGGATAATACGGAACTCAATCTATTTGAAAACTTGCCACATGATAGGTGGTTTGCCACTAAAGCTCAAACTTCAACCGGAAGGGATTTTAGCAAGTATCTATTAATTCTGAATCAATTGTATTTCTATTTAAACGTTTAACAATGAATAACCCAAAAACCTTACTTAGTATATTTCATTTATTGCTGCTAAGTTTTCATTCTAACCTGTCTGCACAGGAGAGGCCCCCAAATATTGTATATATTCTGATAGATGATCTGGGTTGGAAAGACCTGGGTTGCTATGGGAGTGAATTCTATGAAACGCCAAATATTGACAAGTTAAGGGACCAAGGGATGAAGTTTACAGCTGCCTATTCGGCAAGTCCGGTTTGTTCTCCTTCCCGGGCAAGTATATTGACGGGGAAAAATCCTGCGAATATTGGTTTTACGGGTCATATAACCGCCATTGGTAAGCACCGGTATCCGGAGGAAGGAAGGATTATCCCTCCTGATGATTATATGCACGTTTCCCTTGAAGAAAATATGATTCCTGAAATTTTGCTTCAATCAGGTTATACTTCGGCAAGCATAGGTAAATGGCATGTTGGGGAAGAAGAAAAGTTCTTTCCTACACATCAGGGATTTGCTATTAACATCGCGGGATATGAACATGGTAGTCCACCGACCTATTGGGGACCATTTGAATCGGAAAAAAGCTGGAACCCTGTGATAAAAAACCTGGACAATAGAGAAGAAGGGCAATATTTAACCAACAGACTAACCGATGAAGCCATCAATTTTATAGATGAGAATAAAGAGGGGCCGTTCTTTTTGTACCTGTCCCATTATGCGGTTCATACTCCTTTAGAGGCACCTGATTCCTTGATTAAAAAATATGAACTGAAGTTAGAAGGGCAAATGGAGCAAAAGAATGCGATTTATGCAGCCATGATAGAGAATATGGACTGGAATGTCGGAAGGTTATTGAAGTCCCTGGATTCACTTGGCCTTGAAGGTAATACCATTGTTATTTTGGGAAGTGACAATGGAGGTGAAGGTAGGGTGACCAATAATGTCCCACTTAGAGAAGGTAAAGGGTATATTTATGAAGGTGGGATCAGGGTACCTTTAGTGATCAAATGGCCGGGAAAAGTCAAGCCAAATAGTTCATCCGATGTACCTGTGATTACGGATGATATGCTTCCGACGATTGTTGAAATGGCAGGATTAAGCAATGACAATCAGGACATAGATGGTGTTTCTTTGCTTCCATTATTGACAGGTGAAGGTGGATGGGGTCGTGACCTACTATGTTGGTATTATCCGCATTACAGTCCACAAGCCAAGATGCCCGGGTATGCCATACGTATGGGAGATTATAAATTGGTAGAATACTATGACCCTCCATCCGTAGAGTTGTTTGATCTTGCTAAAGACATAGGCGAAACCAATGATTTGAGTGGAGTGGATGTTCAGAAAGTGGAGGAGATGAAAGCATCCTTTAAAGAATGGTTGATGGATTTTAATCCTATCCTACACACCGAAAACCCCAATTACAATCCCAATTATAGGTCCAAATAAAATAGTAATTTTCAAGCACCGTCTGGTCTAAATTTAGCGAAGCCACAGAAAGGAGTTTCAAACCTTAGCGTCTTTGCGAAGATGATGAATAAAGTATACGTTGAAAGTTGCACGCAGCGTCGTGGAGTCGCAAAGAGGTATTTTCAAAACCTTCGTGTCTTGGCGCCTTTGCGAAGATGATGAATAAAGTATACGTTGAAAGTTGCACGCAGAGTCGCAGAGTCGCAAAGAAGTATTTTCAAAACCTTAGCGTCTTAGCAACTTAGCGAGGATGATGAATAAAGTAAACGTTGAAAGCTGCACGCACCGTCGTGGAGTTGCAAAGGAGTATTTTAAAAATCTTAGTGTCTTGGCGCCTTTTCGAGAATGATGAATAAAGTAAAAGTTGAAAGCTTCACGCAGCGTCGCGGATTCGCAAAGAAGTATTTTCAAAACCTTAGCGTCTTAGCGTCTTTGCGAGGATCATGCACAAAGTAAAAGTTGAAAGTTGCACGCAGCGTCGCGGAGTCGCAAAGAAATATTTTAAAAATCTTAGTGCCTTCTCGAGAGCCTACTCTAGGCTGGTCTAAGTTTAGCAAAGCGTAACATAGACCTAAAATGCTTAAAGTTTTCAACTTTTATAACTAACCCTATGGAATTTAAGTCGAATGTGTTTCCTATCCTCTGAGAGTCCAACTTTCAGCATCTTTTGAAGTGTGGAATACAGCAACAATTAGGACTTGGTTTTTGGTTTCATTGACACGGAAGTGAATTCCGAATGGGAATTTTTTCAGAAAGAAAATACGGGTGTTGGCGTACCTGATTTGGGTTTTAAGTGGATTGGCTTGAATGCTTTCAACAGCTTTGGAGACATGCTGACCAAACAAACTGCCTAAATTTGTTTTTTGCTCTTCATACCAGAGGAATGCTTTTCTGATATCATTTTCGGCCACCTCGGCAATCGAAATGGAGTAGGGCATATTACTTTTTGAGGATTTCTTCTTTAGCCTCTTTCCAACTTCGGGTTTTCATCTCTCCATCATCAATCATTTGCAATCGTCTGTTGACTTCATCCTGTTGCCATTGGGGAATTACTTCATCTTTATTGATCTTGACATAATCTAAGGTTTTAATGTAGCTCAGGAAAGCATCAAATCTGTTGTCTTCTATATCAAGTGTGATTTTCATAAGCTCATTAATTAAAATAATTACCTTTTATTCAATAGGAAACACCATTACCGAAAATCTCAGTAATTCTTTAATCCTAATATAGAAGAATTATTTTAGCCTTCAAAATCTTAGCGCCTTTGCGAGGATCATGCACAAAGTAAAAGTTGAAAGCTACACGCAGCGTCGCGGAGTCGCAAAGAAGTGTTTTCAAAACCTTAGTGTCTTGGCGCCTTTGCGAGGATCATGCACAAAGTAAACGTTGAAAGCTTCACGCAGCGTCGCGGATTCGCAAAGGAGTATTTTAAAGATTTTAGTGTCTTGGCGAGAGCCTACTCTAGGCTGGTCACCCAAAATGACGAAAGTTTTCAACTTTCCTAAAAGGCAAAACCAGGAGTAGATTGCATCTACTCCTTTCTATCCAACTGTACCAGCCATTCCTTTTAAGTCTGAATTATAAATTTTCCAAAGGCCAAGTTTAATGTACTTTCAATTCTACTCAGGCCTTACCGGCTGGGTCCAGGCCAATTGATTTTTCATGTTTTCTACAGGATTGTGCTGTGGTTCAGAAGAAGTGATTTTGCACCGTACAAATAGCAGGTCAGGACTTAGCTCAAAAGACCCTGCATTGCCTTCAACGGTCTTTAATACCTGGGTGTCTTTTTCACCTTCTTTACAGCCGATAAACTCCAAAGTGTAATTTACCCCGTCTTTGGGAAGGGTCGCAACCTCCAAAACATTGTTTTCATAGCTAAGCTTTTCCAATTCCACGCCTGTAGATGCATAAAAATCACCTCTTTCCAAAGCTTCTACCAAAGTGCCGGCTTCCAATGAATCCGCCTGAATAACTACCCAACCTCTACCGGAATTACTAAATTTTGCCCCTTGTTTGTGGTAATTGTGGCTGTCATCAGTTGCCAGGCCAAAAATCAAAGGTTGGCCTTTTTCCAAGTAGGCGATATTGATAAAATCCCACATGGCTTCATAACCCATTCTGGTGGAATCACCTAAATTATGAACTGCAGGATGGCCGTTATACACCTCAAAAAAACGCTCTCCTTTTAACCGAATCATGTCTTCAAGCGTAATGGCCCAAATGAAATTGGGATGATTGATATGCACCATCATTGGTTTGCCAGAGGCCTTTCTTTGCTCCAAAACCGCATTGATATTGTTCTGTAGCACTTCAACTACACTGCCTCCCTCCATGGGAACAATAAGTCTTTCCAGATTGGTAAGGTTGAGGTGTAATGGTTTTCCTTCAAAGCCTGCTGTGATTTCCTGGGCAGGAATCATGAGGAACTTTTCTTTTTCATTGTAGAGCGGAGCATATTCCTTATATGTCTTCAATTTTACTTTTAGTTCTTCTTCTTCCTGCATATATTCCACCCATTCCTCACCGTATTCCGAAAGGTAGGCCTGGAAAGCATTTCGGTAGAGACTGTCAGCTTTTATGGATTTCCATTTTTCACCTTCCTGGAAAACATTGTGATCAGACAAAGCCACAAATTGATAGCCTTTGTCTTTGTACCATTTCATGATTACTTCAGGAAATTCATCTCCATCACTCCAATAGGAGTGAGTATGTAGATTGCCTTTGTACCAGTTTTTCTCGGATGCTTCTTGGCTTGTTTTTTGTGTACAGGAAAAAATAAATAAGAAACTAACACAGATTAGGAATAACGGTATTGAAAAGGATTTCATTGGTTTCGTGGTTAGAGGATTTGAAATTAAGCTAGAGCAATATATTCATAGCAAGTCTAAAATCAAATAGGGGCCAAAGCTAATCTACAGTCTTATAGGAGGGATAAAAGCATTTTGATATATTTAACCTTTCAAACGAGCATTTTAAAATTTATATGGCCAATCAAACTAAATTAATTAAATACCTAAATCTATTACTAAAAAATACCTACGACGGCATAAAAAGTTATAAGGATGCTGTCAGAAATGTGGAAGAAGGGTCAATCAAAGAGTTTTTTATTGAGAGAGCCAAAGAAAAGCTGGTTTTGAGAGATGCAATTAAAGAGGAAATTTACTTGTTAGAAGGTATTCCAGTTGAGGAGGGGAGTCTAATGAGTTTGTTTTCAAGGTCTTGGAACAATTTTAAAACCTCTCTGGATCACGACAATAAAAAGGAGATAGCCAAATATTGTCTTGAAGAAGAGAAAAAGCGTGTGGATGAATTTGGGGTATTGCTAAGAAATCCTGAACTTGTTTCTGAAACTTTTTATACTTCCTTGGAAGCTCATAACGAAAAAACCCTTGACGCCATTAAAGCGTTAGTAGAACAGGTCAAATCTTGAGAATTTTACTTAATGGTTAAATTTCTTTTAAATGTGCGTTGACTAAATTATCTTTTGAATTATATGTGATTTTTTTGCAAAAAAAATGAAATGATTCATACTGGCAATAATTTATACAAGCAATTGATAGTGATTATAGCAATTTTACTTTAAAAATAAACCTATGAAAAAGCATTTAATTTGGCTGGTCTGTGTGTTTGTGGTACAGACTGCAGTTTATAGCCAGACAAAGATTGATTTTAGGGAATTCACCTTAGACAATGGGCTTGAGGTAATCATGCACAAAGACAATAAAACACCTATTGTGGTTACCTCTGTAATGTATCATGTAGGTTCCAAAAATGAGGATCCTGAACGTACAGGTTTTGCTCATTTCTTTGAGCACCTACTATTTGAAGGATCAGAAAATATTGATAGGGGCCAATATACAGACTTGGTGGAGGGCAATGGAGGTGCATTGAATGCTTTTACCAGCAATGATATTACCTACTACTATGAATTGATGCCTTCCAATTATCTGGAGCTTTCCCTTTACCTTGAAAGCGAGCGAATGCTACATGCAAAAATTGATGAAGTAGGCCTTGAGACACAAAGAGAGGTAGTAAAAGAGGAAAAGCGCCAACGTTATGACAATCAGCCTTATGGGACCATTTTGCCGGAAACATTGGTTCGTGCTTACAGTGAGCATCCGTATCAATGGGCACCGATTGGATCTTTGGACCATCTGAATGCTGCAAGCTTGGATGAGTTTATGCAGTTTTATAAAGATTTTTATGTGCCTAACAATGCTATTTTGACCATTGCCGGAGACATTGACTATGAGCAAACTGAAGAATGGGTTAGAAAATATTTCTCTGAAATTCCCAAAGGAAAAAATGCGATTTATAGACCGGAGATTGTAGAGCCGAAAAAAGACAAGGAGATTAGGGATATTATCTATGACAATATCCAAATACCGGCGATTATTCAAGCCTATAATTTACCTCCAAAAAATCATCCGGATGCGTATGCCATGGAAATGCTTTCGACATATCTCACAGGGGGAAAATCTTCCCTGATGACCAAAGAGCTTGTGGACAAGCAACAAAAAGCTTTGGTAGTGGCAGCTATTCCGCTTGATCTTGAAGATGGAGGCATTTTTATCATGTATGGAATTGCCAATATGGGAATAGAACCTGAGGCTCTTGAGAATGAAATCGACGTGTTGATCAAACAGGTTCAGGACGAAGGGATTTCTGAAAAGGATTTTCAGAAATTGCAGAACATTATAGAGAATGACCTGGTCAGTAAGAATTCCTCCATTGAAGGAATTGCCCAAAACCTTGCAGAGGCAAACTTATTTTATGGCGATACTGATTACATCAATAGAGAATTGGAAGTATACCGAAAAGTAAGCAGGGATGACATACAACGTGTGGCCAATAAGTATTTGACCCTAGATGGAAGAGTGGTTTTGTATTACCTTCCTAAACCACAGGAAACGGCTCAAAACGAATAATAACCCTAACGCTAGAAAAATGAAGACTTTATATATAATTCTTTTTGCTGCATTTATTACCTTCGGAACACAAGCACAAGTAGATAGGAGTGTTTTACCTCCTCCCGGTCCTGCTCCAAAAATTGAATTTACAGATCCTGCCACTTTTACCTTGGACAATGGCCTAAAAGTATTTGTTGTGCCAAACAATAAATTACCTAGGGTAGCATTTTATTTAATATTGAATAGAGATCCATTATTTGAAGGCGACAATGCGGGACTAACAGGTTTCGTAGGTGACATGATGATGGCCGGGACCAGCTCTAGAACCAAAGAAGAACTTGATGAAGAAATTGATTTTATTGGTGCTTCATTGGGCGCAGGGTCTACCTCACTTTCTGCGTCTTCATTGAAAAAACACCAAGGAAAGGTACTAGAATTGATGACAGATGTTTTATACAATCCCATCTTTCCTCAAGAAGAGCTTGAGAAGCTAAAAAAACAAACCCTCACATCTTTGGCTTCTTCAAAAGATGACCCGGATTATCTGGCTGGGGTGATTTCCAATGCTTTGGTGTATGGTAAAGAACATCCCTACGGGGAAACCATGACCGAAGAAACGGTTGAAAATGTAAACCTTGAAGATATAAAAGAATATTACCGGACCTACTTTAAACCTAATATTGCTTACCTGGCCATTGTTGGAGATATTACAGACAAGGAAGCCAAAAATTTGGTTAACGATTACTTTTCCTCTTGGGAAAAAGGAAAAGTACCCACATTTGATTATCAAAAACCTGAGCTTCCGGCAGAGAATAAGGTGGCCCTTTTGGACCGATCCTCTGCTGTTCAGTCAGTAATTAATATTGCCTTTCCTGTTGAAATGCACCTTACCAATCCTGATTATATGGCTACAAGAGTTATGAATTTTATTTTGGGTGAGGGCTTTAATTCCAGGTTGAATGGGAATTTACGTGAAACAAAGGGCTATACTTATGGAGCCAGATCAAGCTTTGGATCAGATAAGTTAATGGCCAAGTTTTCTGCCGGAACCTCTGTAAGGAATGAGGTTACTGACTCTTCGGTCTATGAAATGATTTATGAAATTAGAAATCTAAAAGAAAATGGCATTAAAGAAGAGGAATTAACAATGGCCAAAGCCAATCTTAGTGGTAGGTTTGGAAGGTCTCTGGAAAATCCCAATACCATTGCAACTTTTGCCATTAACATTGACCGGTATAATTTGCCTGAAGATTTTTACAGCAACTACCTGCAAAGGTTGGATGCGCTAACCGTTGAAGATATAAATCAAGTCGCAGCAAAATACCTCAAGCCTGAAAATATGTACATAACTGTGGTAGGTAATGGTGCTGAAATAAAAGAAGGCTTGGCTCAATTTGGAGAAATTTCTATGTACAATTATAAGGGGGATGAGGTTCAAGAAATTCAATTGTCTGATGCCAGTAAAACTGCCTCCGATGTTATTTCTGATTATCTAGAAGCAATTGGTGGCGTAGCTGCTGTGGAGGCGATCAAAACGGCAAAACTTGAAATGACTGCTGAAGTTCAAGGGACAAAATTGGAAATGATGGCCATTCACGACATGGAAAACCAGCGCGTGGTACAACAAGTAGTGGTCATGGGGAATGTTGCTTCCAAGACATTGGTGAAAGATGGCAAAGCCACAGTGAGCTCAATGGGCAAGTCTCAATCGCTTACGGATGAGCAATATGAGGATGTCAAGATGGCCTCTTTATGGCTTGTTCCTGAATTGTATTATGAAACAATGGGTTATAGCCTAAGTTTGGACGGTGCTGTGGACCTGGATGGAGAATCTGCTTACAAAGTGATTGTTTCAAATCCTACCGGAGGGCAAGTAGTGAATTTTTACAGTATTGATTCCGGCTTGAAGCTGAAAAGTGAAAATCAGCTTTCCGGTGACGTATCTTATCAGGAATATCAAGAATTTGAGGGGGTGCAGGTGCCAGTGAAAATGTCTATCAAAAGCCCTATGTTGCCAGTACCTCTAGAGACTCAAGTAAATAATGTTGAATTGAATTTGTCCGTATCAGACCAGGACTTTAATTAATTATATCCATGCGATCAATGAGAAAGCCTATTTTTATTTTGTTATTTGTTCTATTTTCTGTGTCGCAAGGTACGCAAGCACATACTACTTTTAGAACAGAACCTTTGCCGGAGAAAACCCCACAGGAAATCATTAACGATTATATTGATGCAATTGGGGGAAAGCAGAAAATTGCGGCTGTAAAGACCATAATATTGGTAATGGAAGCTGAAATCCAAGGTATGAAAATTGAAATTGATACCAATAGAGACATGGAGGGCTTGCGGTTAATGCAGCAAATGGTAGTAGATGGAAATGTAATGCAAAAAACAGTGGTTAAGGATAATGAGGGCTATATGAGCATGATGGGTCAAGTGAAAACCTTATCCGAGGACGAATTGGCAACCCTTAAAACCAATATTTATGCTTTTCCCGAAATGCACTATGGGGACATGGGATTTTCTGTAACCAGAGGAGAAAATACTACCATCAATGGGGAAGAAGCTTACACACTTTTGGTAACCAATTCTGCAGGTCTTGAAAGTAAAGAATACTTTAGCATTGCCAGCGGTCTTAAATTAAAGATGGTAGCTGAGGTAGCCGGAGATATAATTTTTGATGATTACGAAGAGGTGGAAGGCATCATGTTCCCTATGAAAGTAACCATTTCTAACCCTATGCTCCCTGTTCCTATGGAAACTCGCGTAGTTTCTATTCAAGTAAATGAGCCACTTGATAACTCTTTGTTTGAGTAAAAAGAAGGGGTTATAGCCCTTCTTTTTATTTAAGTTTGAACTTGAGGTTTCTCAAAATGTTTCATTTACAGGTGGATAAACATGTCGAAGGCAGATGAATCATCAATGTAATCCACTTTATAGTTGCCATAGTATAGGTCATTTTCGGCCGGTAAATTGATTTTGAGGTTTTTTCCCCATCTTCGCACCTTTAGCTTCAGTCCTTCCTTACTTAATTCATAGGACAATATTTTATCTTTGATCATAAGCTTACTGAAGGCCGGAGCCTTGGGGTGAATTTTTAGCAGTTGACCATTGGAGTCAGTTATTATTCCATAGTCGCTTTGCAAAGGAGCCTCGTTAGCACTTTTAATTAGGCTTAAGCCAATTCGGGGTAGAAGATTCTGCAGCAAATCAAACAAATTTCCTGTATTATAAACATACTGTTCGAAAAACCTTGTCATTTCTTCACGATCGGCTGTGAAATCAAGTACAGTCTGTTCGAAATCCTTTAATTCATAACCTATACCTGTTTTGCCATAACATTCCCACATCTTGCGCATGACTTGGTACATTCGTTTCCCGTTTTTCATTAGCAAAATATCCATTGCTAACACAAGAAGTGCTCCATGGGTATAAATGCTGACTTTTTTGTCCGGAATGCCGGGTTTGTAACCATCCAGCCAAAGATCCCAGCTTGAATCCACAATGGATTGATTCTGCCAGCCAAGGGTTTCGAAGCTTCTCTCCATCAATTTTTCTAAGACCTCAAAATACTTTTCTGTAGTATAATAACCTGATTTTAATAAATAGAAATCTCCCATAAATGTTGTGACCCCTTCAGCAATTAGTCCTTCCTTTAAGTAGGCTTCCCTTGAGAAATCATATGGCTGTATAGATTTTGGTCGAATTCTACATACATTCCAAAAATGGTAAAGTTCATGGGAGGAAATCCCCATCAATCTGTCCAAGCCTTCTTTATTGGCAAATAGCCGGTCAGGCCCGAGGGTGATTACTGTGGAAAATTGGTGTTCCACACCATGGTAATGGGCGAAGGGGAGCATGTGAATAATAAAGTGATAGTCTTTTGTGGGAAAATCCCCAAAGTCTTCGATTTGTTTTTCGGTAAAATGGTTGAATTCCTTTAAAACCGAGTCCCAATCGAAATAGACTTCTCCATGCACCCAAACATGGAAATTGGTTGTTTTTACTTGATAAGTTTTGTGGTGCAAACTTTCTGCAGCTAAAACCGGACTATCTACGAGTTCCTGATAATTGATTGCCACTAAGGTGTTTTTACCTTCTAGAGGCAAAGCACAGGCAATCTTATAATTTGGTGGAAGGTCAAGGTTCACTTTAATTTTTTCATCTGTCCTACCGGAAATGGCAAAACAAATATTGATAAAATTGATATAAACCTGCTCAGGATCAATCCAAGAGCCGCCTGCATCCAGTTGTGCAGCATGAAAAGAATAAGAAATTTTATAATTTCCCATTTTTGCAGAAAAAAATGTCCAAGCATCTTTTGTTTGTTTTTCAGCATTTACTTTTCCATCGGGTCCGGATACTTCCAATTTTCTAATAAACTGGGCGTAATTGGCTATTTCGTATCTTCCGGGGCGCCAGGAAGGCAATTGAAGCTGAATTAATTCTTCCTTTTGACATGATAATTCTAACTGAATTTCTAGAATTTGTGATGCGGGTATGGGGGTACTTATGGTATATTTCATGAATTGTATTGAAAAGGTCTTAAACAAAAGTAAGCCACTGGTTTGTAAATAAAAAAAACCTCTCTATCTTTGCAATCCTTTAAAAAACGAGAATTAAGCGATTAAAATATAGCAATAATGAAAAGAACATTTCAACCTTCCCGCAGGAAAAGAAGAAACAAGCACGGTTTCAGAGAGAGAATGTCCACTTCCAATGGCAGGAGAGTACTTAAAGCCAGAAGAGCTAAAGGTAGACATAAGTTATCAGTATCTTCTGAGAAGACACTTAAGAAATAATGCCCTATTGCATTTGTATGGAATAATTTATTCAGCATTATTTTATGGATTGTAAATTTTCAAAAGCAGAAAGATTACATTCCAAAAAGTTAATAAAGGAACTTTTTGATAAAGGTTCCTCTTTTTTTTTATATCCATTCAAGGTATTGTATCTTGATGATTCGCGGGTAATTAACAACCAATTACTGGTATCTGTTTCCAAAAGAAAGCTGAAAAATGCTACGGACAGAAACTATATTAAAAGAAGAGTTAAAGAAGCTTATCGTCTCAACAAGCATCTTCTACCTGCCACACAGGAGTCAAAAAAACTTATCGCCTTAATTTACGTTTCAAAGGACTTGATGGGGTTTCATGACATACAACCAAAAGTCATTAAGATCCTAAAAAAATTACCTGTAGCAAAACCATCTCAAGAATGAAAAATTATTTTTCCCATAAATGGCTTTTCACTAGCCTTGCTGTTGTAGGAATAGCTGGTTTATTGCTTTCCTTTTACCCTAAAAACGATAAGCTTTTTGAACTGGCCAAGAACTTGGATATTTTTGCTTCGTTGGTGAGGGAGCTTGATACTTATTATGTAGATGAAATTGATCCGACTGAATTGGTTACCGTTGGGATCAATGCCATGCTAGCTGAACTTGATCCCTATACAGAATATATCCCTGAAGAGGAGTCGGATGATTTTAGGGTTTTGACCACCGGTGAATATGGAGGAGTGGGTGCATTGATAGGGAATCGCCTAGGGAAGAACATGATTATGATGCCTTACAAAGGTTTCCCTGCTCAGGTTTCAGGGTTGAAAGTCGCGGATGAACTTTTGAAAGTAGATACCGTCGATGTGATCGATAAAAATACAAGTGAAATTTCTAAATTACTTAAAGGTCCGGCCAATACTGAAGTGAACGTAGTGGTCAAAAGAGGAGCCGATACTTTATCCGTAAAGCTCACTAGAAAGAAGATCGTGATAAGTAATGTACCCTATTATGGTATGGTGGAGGAAGAGACCGGCTATATTAAACTAAGTGATTTTACTACCAATGCTGCTCAGGATGTGGCTTTGGCTTTACAAGATTTGAAAGCCCAAGGGGCTAAAAAATTAATCCTTGATGTAAGAGATAACCCCGGTGGGATTTTAATGGAAGCGGTAAACGTGGTCAATATTTTTATTCCTAAGAATAAAGAAGTGGTTAAAACCATCGGAAAATTGGATAAAGTATTGTCTGAGTATAAAACCAAGTCCTCACCTATAGATAAAGAGATCCCGCTAGTAGTAATGATCAATGAGCGGAGTGCTTCTGCCTCAGAAATTGTAGCTGGGGCATTACAGGATTATGACAGGGCCGTATTGGTGGGCAGGACTTCCTTTGGTAAAGGGTTGGTTCAAAGTACCATTCCCTTGTCCTATAATTCTCAGGTTAAGCTTACTACAGCCAAATACTATATTCCAAGTGGCAGGTGCATTCAAGCAATAGATTACAGTGTAAAAGACGAAGAAGGAAATGGAAGTTATGTTCCTGATTCACTAAGGCAAGAATTTCAGACCAAAAATGGACGGACCGTGTATGACGGTGCAGGAATAGAGCCTGACATAGCCTTAGAGACCAGAAGTTTTGCTCCGATTACTTATAGTTTAGTGACCAGAAGCTTAGTTTTTAGTTTTGTTAGTGAGTTTGCTTTAGAAAATGAAGGAATAGATTCGCCTAGAGCATTTGAAGTCAGTGATGAGTTGTATGCTTCATTTGTAGATTGGCTCCAAGATAAAGAATATGATTATATCACCAGGGTTGAAAAAACCATTGAGGACTTGGAGAAATACGCTGAAAAAGAAAAGTATTTTGATGACATCAAAGAAGATCTTGAGAAACTTAAAAAGAGTGTGAGTCATAGTAAGGAGCAAGACTTGATAACTTTTAAAGATGAAATCAAAGAGGCCTTAAAGGATGAAATTGTTTCAAGGTATTATTATCAGAAGGGGGTAATAGAAGCCTCTTTGGATCAGGATCCGGAAATTGAAAGTGCTTTGGAGGTTTTCGCCGATGTTGAAAAATATGCGGCCTATTTGAGCCCCTCAAAATAGTTCAACTTGAAATCAGGGCTAACTTCAATTAATCGGAAATTTTGATAACGGTTATTGCGTTTAAGACAGTAGGTGCTCAAACTTATTGTTGGCAAGCAGCAGCTGTTCTTTCCACTAGTAGTCTTTTGTTTTTCCCTCGAAGTAATTGCAGGGAGCCGGCAATATCCATTGATATTACCGACGATGAGGCTGGCATTATACGATATTTATATGAGCAAAATTCTTTCAATAGAAACCTCCATTGCTGTTTGTTCTGTTGCGATTCATGAGAATGGTGAGCTACTTGCCCTCGCAGAATTACATCAGGACAATGTCCATGGGAGTAAATTGGTACCACTGATTAAAAGTTTGTTGGCTGAAGGCGGTTATAGCCCCAAGAGTTTGGATGCCATAGCAGTGGCCCAGGGCCCCGGTTCTTATACCGGCCTGCGCATAGGTGTCTCTACGGCCAAAGGCTTGGCATTTGCCCATGATTTACCTTTAATTGGCTTGGATAGTTTGGATGGACTAGGTGCACGGTTGGTTGGCCAAGTTGAGAATGGTTCATTCATTGTGCCGATGATTGACGCTCGGCGGATGGAGGTGTATGCCAAAGTGCTGGATGCAAATGGAGAAACGCTTGTTCCGTTAAAACCTGTAATTTTAGAGGAAGGTGTGTTTGATGAATTACTGAATTCAGGTTTGGTATATTTTTTGGGCAATGCCAATAAGAAAACAGAAGCTTTCCTGAACCATGCCAACGGTAGGTACATTGACAAATTAAACTCTGCTGCAGGTTTGGGTAAATTGGCTTACCAAAAATACGTGGAGAAGGATTTTGTGGACATTGCTTACTTTGAGCCGAACTACTTGAAAGAGTTTATGGTTTTAAAATCAAAGAAGAATCCTTTATTGACATGAGTGAAATTATCAACAGAGTAGCCAATAGTCCCATAGTAACCATTGATTTGGAAACATACTATTTGGAGGGAGAGCGTGTAGTTTTTGATTTGGAACCTTTTTTATATCAAGGTTTGGTAGTTAAAGAAAAAGAATTTCGCCAAAGTTTTAAAAATCTTGACTGGACTATATATAAAGATAAATTGGTGGCGATTACTTGTTCTACTGATGCCATAATTCCCAAATGGGCTTATATGTTAGCCATCGTAAATTTGCAGGCTTTTGCTAAGGAAGTAATAATAGGTAGTATTGAGGATTTAGAGAGGCATCTTTTAAACAGTGCCATCAACAAGCTTGATGAAAAGAAATTTAAAGACAGGCCGGTAGTTATTAAGGGTTGCGGAAAGTTGTCAATACCTGATTATGCCTATGGTGAGATTGTAAAGAAGGTGATGGATGTTGCAAAAAGTGTGATGTTTGGGGAGCCTTGCAGTACTGTTCCGGTATATAAAAGACCGAGGGCAAAATAAATTGAATAAATATCTGACTGTTTTTGAGTGTGTTAAAAGATATTCATCAATAATTTTAGATAAGTGTTTGGCATATTCATAAAAGAGCCCTATGTTTGCATTCCCAAATGAGAGACGCTCACGGGAAAAGGCAAAAAGGCAAACAAACTTTTGTTGAAATTTGAAAAAAGAGAATAAAATTTTATTTAAAATTTTCTCTCAAATGTTTTAAAACATCAAAATTTTGTTTTACATTTGCAAACCTGTTTCGAAAACAAGCTTTAAAAAAGCGACAATGAGACACAGCAAATGGGCAAAAAGTTGTCCAAGAAAAGTTCTTTGAAGTAGTGTAAGATAGTTAAAATTAAAAACCTGACGGTTCGATTTAATTCGGATATAGAATAATATAGACATATCAATCTTTCGGGGTTAGATAGTCACAACAAACTTTACAATGGAGAGTTTGATCCTGGCTCAGGA